>Ga0315285_10000089_pt1 | contig 88443 bp, 70 predicted proteins | sample YL17G09_36_MG_FD_203698 | JGI IMG/M metagenome (GOLD analysis project Ga0315285, IMG submission 203698) | Sediment microbial communities from Yellowstone Lake, YNP, Wyoming, USA - YL17G09_36 | ecosystem: Environmental > Aquatic > Freshwater > Lake > Sediment | place: USA: Wyoming | collected... | reverse complement strand
GAACTGCACGATGGGGATGAGGTGGCCTGCTTACCACCTGTTGGTGGAGGGTAGTCAACGGATGGTGTCAACGGATGAGAACAACGGATAAACGGATGAGTCAACGGATGGGGAACGGATAAACGGATGAAGACCAGGTTGTTTGAGGTTACGGCGGAGAGTATAGCGGTTGACGAGGTGGTTGGCCGGCTGGCGGAGCCGGGTGTGGGGGCGGTGGTGACGTTCGTCGGCGTGGTGCGCGGGACGACGGATGGCCGGCAGGTGCGCTACCTGGAGTACGAGGCTTACCCGGAGATGGCCGAAGAGGCGCTGCGCCAGATCGGCGACGAGGTGCGTGCCCGCTGGGAGACGATCCGCCAGGTCGCCATCGTCCACCGCGTGGGGCGGCTGGAGGTGGGGGAGACGGCCGTGGTCATCGCGCTCTCGGCCGCGCATCGCCCTGCACTGTTCGACGCGCTCCACTATGCTATTGACCGGCTGAAGGAAATCGTCCCGATCTGGAAGAAGGAAGTGTGGGTGGATGGGGAAGAGTGGAGGAGTGAGGGACAGGTAGACGCGGAAACAAGTGGCCGGTAGACAAGATACGCCCGCTTGAATTCTGGCGCTATTTGTGGTATAGTAGACGTGGCTGGAGCGCTTGCGGGGGATACGTTCCGCCAGGAGGAATGTGGCGATGAAACGATCACACGTAGTACTTTTGACCGTGGCAGCGAGCGTGGGATTCTTGCTGGTGCTGCTCTCTGTTGCCGTCAGCCGCTCTACTCCAACCCTGGCTGCTCCTCGGGTGGTGGGTGCCTTTGTTAGTCGGCCTGGAGAGGGCCTGGTGCCCTGGTACCAGGAGGCGATCACGTGCGGACTTTCCATCACTACGACCGACAGCCTGGCATACTCGTATAACTCCACGTACACCGATGCCGCTACTCTATCGAATTACAATGGGTTGGCATTGGCTGTTGGAAACAGGGGTCAAGTCGTACCGGTGGAGGACGACTGGTTCCAGCTCAACAACGCCAATCCAGGTTCGACCTACGTGGTCGAGGCAGTTCCAGATAAAACAGACAACTATAACCTGGGGATCGTCGTCTACGATGCAAGCCTTGCAGAAATCAAGCGCGACGTTGATACAGTGGACCACTCTGCCAAGGTCGAATTGAAGGCCACTGTCAAAGGTAAGTATTTTTTCCAGGTGTACCAACTTACCTATGGGTGTACAGGCGACACGTATCACCTGAGTTTTTCTCGAACTGATCCTACCCCCACTCCAGATTCGGACAGTTACGAGCCGAATAACTCTAGGACCGTCCCCTACACGTTGCCCGTGGGCACTTCAGCCAGCGTAACAGATGCCAACTTTGTACCATCTAGCGGCGGTCCCACTCCTGACGTGGACTGGTACGCTTTCTATGTCCAGTCAGGGCGACGCTATCGGGCATCTACCAGCAATCTGGACAATGTGGATACCTACGTCGAGGTCTACACCAGGGACGGCAACAAGATTGCGGAAGACAACAACAGCGGTGGAGGATTTGCCAGCAAGGTCGAGTGGCAGGGTGCTTATGACGGGTACTACTACGTGCTTGTCACCAACCGCATCGCTACCACCGGCAGTTACGATCTGACCATCGAAGAGCCAGCCACTCCCACGCCCGGCCCGACCTCGACCCCCCAACCCGGCGCCACCGCCATCCCCGGCCTGGACCAGTTTGAGCCCAACTACGACTTCGACCACGCTACCACCCTGGCCACCGGCGTTACCTACTCGGCTAACTTCATCCCCTGGGGTGGGGGTGGGGAAGACAACGATTTCTACAAACTGTGGGTCAAGCCGGGCCTGCACTTCATCTGCGAGACACTGGAACTGGCCCCTGGCGTGGACACCAACATGATCGTTTACGATGGCAACAAAAACGGGATCGGCGGCAACGACGACGTCACATTGGGCGACTATCGCAGCCGCTTCGCCTACTTCTCGACCTACGAGGGTTGGCTGTACGTCCTCGTCGGGCACGGTGGGCGCCTGCCGGCGAGCGAACTGCAGAACAGCGCATACAAGATCAGATGTGAGCTGCAGGTACCCGGCCAGGCCACGGCGACGAGCACGCCCGAACCGGGCGGCGCACCCGCACCCACCAGCACGCCCGAGCCAAGCGCCACTCCCGTGCCCCCCGAGGAACTGACGGTGCGCACGCTGACCACGCCCACGCCAGTCCCTGCCACGACCCCGGCCCCCCGCTTTATCCCCATCAGCCTGCTGGTCTACTACGACGCCAAGGATGACCACCAGCCCGGCGCGGGAGAGGGCGTCGCCGGCATCTCGGCCCAGGCCTACGAAGTGGCGACCAACCAACTGCTGGCACAGGGTTTCACCGACGAGCAAGGTAACCTGGAGTTCACCGTCGCTGCGCAAGGCCCCGTGCGCGTGAGTGTCCCCTTCTTCGGTTTCAGCCAACTGGTGACCGGCGAGGGGGCCAGCATCTACCTGCGTGTCCCACCCCAGCCACTCCCGGCAGGAGGGCCATAAAGTCCATGAGCGAATCCGCTCCCAAAACGGGGACTTCTTCACCGGCCGGCCTGGCACGGCGTGGCTGGCTGTGGGCCATTCTCATCGTCGGCGTATTGCTCATCTTGCTGGTCGTGGGGGTGTTGGTCATCTTGCTTGGGCTACGGAGTATATTCCTCGGCCGTGAAGCCAGTCCCGGTATGCCACTGGAGGTGGTCAAACTGACTCCTGCTGCTTCCACCTCCCCTCTGGTCCCCCCCAGTTGCGAAACGATCATCAGCAGCGGTGACGTGCAGGTGGCCGCACCGTTGCCCATTTCCCTCACCCTAAGCAGCCAGGCGTTCCCTGTCGTGGCGGTTGTGCCTGGGGCGGGCGGATGGACCTATCCATCCGGCTATGCGGGGTCAGCCGCCTGGACCTGTGGCACGGTAGTCAACTACGTCGTGGGGCTGGAACCGATTCCAGAGAACGAGGCATTGCTGGCGAACTTGAGGCCGGGGGACGAGATCCACATCGTGCTCTCCAACGGCACGGTCCTGGCCTTCCGCTTTGCCGAACGGCGGGAGGTGACAGCCAACGACGCGAGTGTCTTTGAGCAAATCCGACCGCGCCTGACGTTGATCCTGGCAAAGAAGGATGGCCCCTGGCAGGTCGCCACGGCCGACTACGTTGCCGAGACGGAGCCGATTGAGCCGCCGATCGGGACACTGGCCCAACCAGGCCAGCCGGTGCGCGTGGGCGATGCACAGGTGACGGTCATCAGCGGCCACGTCGAGCGCGGCTTGCCTGATCTCTCGCCTGGCACGCTGTACTACCTGGTGGAATTCTCGATCGAGAACGTGGGCACGGTGCCGTTGGACACCACGACCTTCGACATGCGGTTGCAGGACAGCGTGGGGAACGGATACCTGTTTTCGCCCGCCGCCAGCGTCGCTGGCGAGCACGGCCCACTCGGCGGAGAAATTGCTCCTGCTGCGACCGTCGAGGGCACGGCCGGCTACCTGGTGCCGGAGACGCTCGGTGGCTCTGCGCTCATCTGGACGTTCAGTTCCCAACCGGGATCCGAGTTGCGGGCCAGCGTGAGCATTCCTTACGCGGGAGGAACGGGACCCGTTTCGGCCGCTCAGGCCGAAGTGACGATCACCGATGCCTTCCTCAGCGACGACGGCGACGTGTTGGTCATCGAAGGGGAAATCCGCAATACGGGGGAGACACCCATCACCGTAGAGATGGACGGCGTCAGCCTCACCTCCAGCGCCGGGATGAGCGACTTGGCGCTGGCGGCTCCGCCGCTCCCATGGGCAGTTGAGCCGGGCCAGACACAGGTGATCGAACTTCAGTATGCCAGGCCCCAGGCCTCGGCGGCACTGCTGTCACTGTTGGGGTACTCTTTCGAGATCCAGGGGCTGCAGTAGACGCGGAACTTGCAGCAACAACGCGAGGCCCAGGTAGACTGCTACACCCAACACGATACCCCCGCCACCCAGCACCAGCGCCCCCACACCCGGCAGCAGGGCCTGCCATCCCAGGAGGACAGTGCCCATACCCAGCGCTGCCAGCCCGCTGCGGGCGAAGGCGGCCAGCGTCCGCCGGTCTTCCAGTCCGCCCATGCGCCGCCGGAGCAGCACCCATAGCCCCGCCAGTTCCAGCAGCGTGGCGGTCGAGTTGGCCAGCGCCAACCCCGCGTGCGGGGGCCAGCCAGCCTGCCCGAACACTCCCGGCAGCGTCAGGCTCAGCGCGACGTTGACTCCCATCGCCAGCCCGCCCACCCACACCGGCGTGAACGTGTCGTGCAGCGCGTAGAACGCACGCGCGACGATCTCCAATCCCGCGTGCCCGATCAGCCCCAGCGCATAAAAGGCCAACGCCCAGGCCACGGCTTCCGTCGAGGCCGCCTCGAACGCTCCCCGCTCGAACAGCAGCCCCACCAACGGCTTGCTCAGCACAAGCAGCCCGAGCGTGGCCGGCAGGCTAAGGAAGAAGACTGCCCGCAGCGTCGCGGCGAGCGTGCTCCGCATCTCGTCTCGCTCCCCCCGCGCCACCTGCGCGGCGAAGGTAGGGAAGGCGGCCGTCCCCACCGCCTGGGCAAAGACCCCCTGCGGCAGGAGCATCAGCAGCCAGGCATAGTTGATGGCCGAGACCGCTCCCGCCCCCATCCCTGAAGCCAGGCTGTTGTTGACGACAAAGTTGAGCTGGGTGATGGCCGTGCCTAACACGCGAGGGGCCATCAGCCGCCCCACCTCGCGCACGCTCGGGTTGTCCAGCCCCAGCGTGGGAACGTAGCGCGCGCCGTAGCGCACCAATCCCGGCACCTGCACCAGCAGGTGCAGCCCTGCTCCAATGACTCCACCGACCGCCAGGCCCGTCACGCCGATGCGCGGTCCCAACAGCAGCGCCCCGCCGATGATCGCCAGGTTGTAGAGCGAGGGGGCCAGCGCGGGCAGAAGGAAATGCTGGTGTGCGTTCAATGCGCCCATCACGATGCCGCTGACGCCAAAGATCACCGGCGAGACCAGCATCAACTGCAAAAGACGGGCTGTGAACGCCTGCTGGGGCGGGGCGAAGCCGGGAGCGATGAGCGTGCGCACGAGTGGCAACGCAAAGACTGCCATCAGCCCCGCGGTGACCGTCAGCACGATCAGCGCCAGGTTGATGACGGCCGAGGCCAGCCGCCAAGCCCCGGCGCGGTCTTCCTGCGCCAGGTGGTCGGTGAAGGTGGGGATGAAGGCCGAGCCCAGCGCCCCGCCGGTGATGACGAGGAAGATCATCTCCGGGATGCGCGCAGCGGCCAGGTAGGCGTCGAGATTGGCGCTCGTGCCGAACAGCGCGCCGATGACCATCTGGCGCACCAGCCCCAGCACGCGGCTCACGACGAAGAGCGCCATCACCAATGTGGCTGCCTTTGCGATCTGCCGTCCGCCTTGGTTCACGTGGACTCCTGAAGTGGGATGATCGCTTTCGATGGCTTCATACGTGGTCCCGCGGCATTCGATCAGCGTGGAACCTCGGCGGAGCCAGAGGAACGCTGTACGACCAATGGGCATGCCGGCAGCGCTCCTGCCATGCCCAGCGCCATTCCCTGAGGGCGTCTACGTGTCCGCGCAACGCATCTGGGCGCCCTCTAAGCAGAGGCCCCATCCACGACGCGGTGTCCAGCAGCAGAACGAGCGGCCACAGAACCAGAAAACGATGCGCCGGGTAGTGGCGGATCAACGTCCAGACCCGGTTGCGGTTCAGGTGATAGGCCTTGAACGCAGAGTCCTGTTGGCCAGTGGCCGAGTGCAAGTGCAACACCTGCGCGGCAGGAGTGTAAAGGCAACGCCATCCCGCCCGTTGTGCCCGCCATGCCAATTCCACGTCCTCATAGTAGGCAAAGTAGCGCTCATCGAACAGCCCCACTTCTGCCAGCATCTTTCTGCGGTACAGCGCTGCCGCCCCGCAGGCCCCGAAAACCTCTACTGCTTCAGTGGGTTCTTGCGCCACCGGCCGTCCAAAGTGACGGTTCCAGGCCATCCCCAGCAGGTCCACTTCGATGCCAGCCGAGTCTAGCAGGTCGGGCCGATGTGCCAACCGGACTTGTGAGGCTACCATCCCAACTCGCTCATCCGATTCCATGGCCTGCACCAGGGCAGCCAGCCAATCCGGCTCCGGACGCGCATCGTTGTTCAACAAGGCGATGTATGCTTCCTCAGTAGCGCGAATGCCCTGGTTAGTAGCCCGGGCAAACCCTTCGTTTGTATCGTTGCGGATCAACAGTACCTGCGGAAAGGTGGATTCCACCCAGGCAGCAGAACCGTCGCTGGAGCCGTTGTCTACCGCCACTACCTGGAAATCTGGGTAGTCCTGTGCCAGCACAGCAGGCATGCACGCACGGAGATACTGAAGCCCGTTCCAGTTCACGATGACGACTGCTATGGGCCCGCTCATGATTACCACCTGTAAGGGACAAAGAAACGGGTACTGGCCGCTGGGCAAAATCAGGCAGTAGGTCCGTAGCAACAGGGCCTCCAAAGAGGGTCGAAGATTGCCGGCTTATTCGATGTCAATACCCGCGCAAGGCGAGGGACAAGAACACACGATGTATCGCTCCTACATACAGCGTCACAGGGATGTGCACAGGGCTCCCCGCCACGGCTCTTCCTCCGGCTGTCCCGGTGACTACGATTTCTCCCAAGGAGTGCGTCCCGGTTTGATAACCGGTAACCGATATGGTGACCTGTACCATCTGGCTTGTTCCAGATACTTGGCCGGAGGATGGGGCCAGCGTCACTTTCAGTGGCAGCGAAGCGTTGGCATTCCACGCAATGTCTCCCTCCCCCTGGTTAGCAATCCAGAGATACCCCTTTGTGGATAAACCGCTGCCGTACTCGTGCATGACAAAGAGGGAGGAGGGAGAAACCGACAACCAGGGCGCAGCAGGGTAACGCCCGTGGTTCAGCGAGTCACGCCGGAAAGCGGGCCAGGGAGCAGGCTGGCTTGCGGAAACATCGTCAAAATCCCATATATATACTGCGCCGGGAGAACCGCCTGAACGCGCTCCTCCCACTACCAACTCTCTCTTCCCATCCCCATCCGCATCCCCAACTGCCGGGGCATTGACTAGGGAGTACTCCGTAGCCAAAGTCCACTGTCCTGCCAGGGGAGGGAACTGTGTGCGAGTCAACTGAGTCCCGTTGCGATCCCAGACGACGATTTCCCAGTTCGAGGGTAGAACAACCTCCAGTTTCCCATCTCCGGTCAGGTCTGCCAGTATAGGGGAAGCAGACGTGGCATAGTGTACCACCGTGCCAGGGCTTGCCGGCGTCGTGACCAGACGGGGCCAGCCGGAAACGCTCTGCCCATTGGCTTCAAAGGCGCGGACGTAAGCGTCGTTCGTATTGACCACCACCTCGAGGGCAGTATCCCCGTCCAGGTCTCCCAGGGCCGGAGAAGCGAAAGCATAGTCCGGGAGGATGATGGGCCACCCTGGCAAAGCATTGCCGTTGTGATCCCATCCATACAGGGCCTTGGTAACGGCATGGGTTCGGCCTCCTGGAGCACACGCGGGGCGCGACCAGCAGTCGCCCGTTCCCACCACGATCTCCAACCAGCCGTCGCCGTTCAGGTCGCCTAACGCTGGCGATGACCAGATGACCTCGTCAATCTGCTTATGAAAGACGACCGAGCCATCTTCGCCGTTCAGCACGTACAGGATGCCACCGTCCTGTGTGCCGAAGGCTGGCTCATAGTGGGAGTCCACGCCGATGACGATCTCTGGCTTGCTGTCGCGGTCTATATCGCCGATAGCGGGTGAGGACCAAATGGTGTCGCGGACGAACTTTTCCCAGAGAAGTGACCCGTCGTCGTTCAGCACCCGGATATAGCCGTCCCAGCCGCCATAGATAATTTCCAGTTTGCCGTCGTCGTCTCCATCAACATCGGCCAAGGCAGGACTGCTATAGACACCCTCGGCGATACCGTTGCCATCGAAGTCACCGGAAGGATAGTCCCAGAGACGCTTTCCGTCGTGGCTAAAGGCCCATACGGCCCCTGGTGCACTGGGCGTGAAGGTGCTGCCTATGCCAATGACCACCTCGTTCCAGCCGTCCCTGTTGATATCGCCGATGGCCGCCTTACTGTCAATTTCCGCATTGCCGGTGTCGTACTCCCACAACCGTGTCCCGTTGCCCTGGTAAGCGTAGACTTTTCCATCTATGCCGCCGACGACGATATCCACTGCTCCCTGCCCGTCAATATTGCCCAGTGCTACCGAACCGCGCGTCCAACTACCACTCAGGGAAAAAATACGGCGCATGGTCGGACCGTCCGCCTTAGCCACCGGCATGTCGAAAAACGACCCGGCTGTAAAGATCGTCCATACAGCCAATGATACTGTCGCCACTACCGTAAGAAAGCATTGTCTTTTCGTTTGCACTGAGCACCTCGCTGTACCAAAGATTCAACGTCAAGCGTAGCCATGCCTATGAAGCCCAGAGGGCTTCAATTCTTATTGCATGCATCTCTTAGACCTATGGAGTGACCCACCACAATCGTATACTATTGTCCACTGAACGTGCATCCCCATCCAACACCGTGGCATCCAATCTCTGCAAACTTTCCAGATGATACATCCCGATACTGATTTCACGAATCTCGCTCACCTGGCGACCGGCCGGCAGTGTGATCTGATGCCTGTCCACAATCACATCTTCCAACGGCCAGTCATCGGTGGGCAGGGTCCAGTTCACAGGTACCCCGTCATGCTGCGCAATCAGATTCCCGGTATGGTCGAGAAGGTGGACGAACACCTTATAGTTTCCCTCTACTGGCGCAACTGTGCTCCAGTACAGAGTGACGTCCACGTTTTGTGCCATATCTCCACCTCCAACTTCCCAATCTACACCGACCAGCTCTATGCTCTGTCCAAGTTGCGCGACCAACGATTGGGAGACAAGTTGTACTGTGTCTACAGGGACGATCTTCAGGCGGGAGACCTCGACGTCAAATTGCATCATGTCAGCCGCAATCCCCATGTACTCTGAATCTCCCACCTTTTCAAGAGAGACCACATTATAGCCCTTTTCCAGTTGAAATGGGTGAGTCAGGAGAGTCATTCCCTCCTCAGGGACGACGGCGGTCTCTAGCGGATGGCCATTCGCCGACATCTGGATCAAACTTGCTGTACCCGGTCGAGAGTTCAGGTCGAGTATCAGATGAACCGTTTGACGTTCCGGACTCAAGATCACGATCTCACCGTTGCCGACCATTCTTCTCACTACCTTGGCGCCGTTCCATAGCGGGAGGTACCAACCCTGACCTGCAATAACCGCCAGGCGATCCGTCATGGGCCACTCAACTGAAGGGTCGGCCACAATTCTATACGCGACAACCGTCCCGTCATCGAAGAACGGGACACCGGATTGTCGAGAAATGGCCTCATTCAAGAACGCGAATTCGCCCTTGGACAACATATTTATGTGCAGAATGACGTAATCAATGTTGTCGGACTGCAATATACTCGGTCCTACCCGTTCCAGGACAGCCCAATCTTGGTGGAAAGGATCTTCAATGTTTTGGCGCCACACACGAGCTCCCCCCAGCATTTCACGGATATATGGGGTAGTCTCATTAAAAACGATGACTTCAGGGTCTGGACGCCCAGCCAGACCACCAACGATAGGGTGATGATGGATCGTGGCCTCGTACATTCTGAGGAAGAGGTTCAAATACCACCTTCCTTCCGGTGCCTCCCGATCCAATGCCATTGGTAGCTCCAAGATACCTCCCGCCAGATTCTCCTGAGCCAACTGATCGTATACCTTGGAGATCGGAACTGTCGTCATGGCGTAAGGAAACATGAACAGGGATTCGAACAGGATCACAGCAGACAACAGTCCAATGGTTCCGATGCGCAGAACCTTGAAGCGCTCTATCTTCTTTTCAACGAAGGTCCATCCTGCGGCAGATGTCACGGCGATGGCCAGCTGCATCAAGACAAAGTGGCGTGAAGGAGCCCGCAATCTGCTGACGAACGGCAGGTTCATAATCGCCCAGTACGGGAGGGGGATCAATGAAGTCTGCCCCTCTCTGGGGGCATGGATCACAACCTGGCCGCCGACCTTGAGCGCAGGTCCCAATGCCAAAACAAACGCGACCACTATCACGAATGCCCAAAGTCTCTTATCACGAAGATGGGATTTCCACAGCCCCAGCGCGGCCAGCACCAAAGAAACAAATCCGACGTATTGGGAATGCTCTACTATGTCTAACCCATACCGCCCGATGCTTCCCGGTGCAGCATATAGATCTCCCCACAGCGGATGCCACTGGGATGGCAGCAAGAACCCCAGGAGGTCGGCGGAAAGCCAGAACGTGCCTGTCCGGTTTAGGTACTCGGCATTCCCCGCGAACAGGATATTCGAATACGCCACACCCAATGCCAGACCCAAGATACCGAAAGCGAGGGCCACACTGACCACAAAGCGCACATTCCAGATGCGGCGGTCATGCGTCCAGATGCCATAAACGAAAAAACAGAGCAAGAACAGCCCCATGAAATAGAATAGATAGTAGGGGAACTCCGACAGGCCCGCCAATAGCACGGCAATGATAAGGAGGATACCGTTTCTGACGTTGGGCAGGTCACGGCTGCGCAATAGGGCGTACACATACAACGGCAGCCATTGGGTTGTGAACAGGCCCATGTGTCCCAGGCCGTGTGCATAGCGGTACGTCGAAAAGGCAAAGATGATCCCGGCCAGGAATGCTGCCGGCCTGGATTTGGTGATGTAATGCGCCAAAGCGAACGTAGTCAGTGCTGTGGCAGGAAAGGTGAAGAGCCATAGCAGAGTATAGGCCTGCGAAACGCTCATCACCAACTGTAAGAATGCGCTCGTGATTTCGTTAAACAGCGTGGCAAAGATCCACAATCCTCCCACTGGATAGTAGATCAGTGTTGCGACCTGAGGGTTAGTGCCCAAGTCCAGCAGCGCGTACTTAAACCACCAATAGAAGTATTGGAACTGTACGACATCACCATACCCAGGCATCGTGTGGGGCAAAAGTACTCCCTTCACAGCAGGATAGGTAAGTCCTATTGCAAGTATAGCATACACGACGAAAAGCAAACAGTACAAGACACTGTCCTTGTATAGCCAATGGCTAAGTTTTGTCTTCACATTCTCTCCTGATCAAACTATTTTGTGTGCCCTGATCGCGATGTTGAGCATAACCGGCCCAAGCAATGTGCCAAAACGGTCACAGGAATCAATGAACCTGTACAGACGAGGCGAAACGAAGGGAATGATGTGAAATCCTCTCATCTCTTCAATCTTGAATCCACACTCTTCAAAACGTTTTCGCAACGGCCTCCAGTGTGTCCAGTTTTCAAGCCCTTCGTATGGACGCAACTTGAGCGCATTTGCAATGACCACAGAGAAATGCCAGACCCGGTTTGGCACCGTCAGGATCAGCATGCCACCTGGCTTTAATACCCTGTACAATTCGGGGATCACATCCATGGGTGCCAGTGTATGTTCTATCACTTCCGTATTCACAATATAATCAAACGTATTGTGTGCAAATGGAATCTGCAGTACACTTCCAGCAATTCTTTGCGAGTCACACTTCTGCCCTACAATTTTCAGGAGGTTCAAGCCAATATCCAAGGAGTAAACGTCCGCCCCCCGTCCGCGCGCAACCTTACTGAACCATCCGGTTCCACTCCCCGCATCAAGTAGTTTCTGACCATGCAAATCCAAAGAACCTAACATTTGATCGAAGATCAAGGCAATCCGCTTGTTCGTATCGTACATGTTCATCTTTTCATCAAATTTATTCGCGAACATGTCGTAGAAATACATATTACCCATAGACAAGCCCCTACGCTTGTTTGGACTCGACCAACTGATCCACGATGTAGATTGGACGCCCTTTGACCTCGTCAAACATATATCCAATGTATAGGCCGAGCAATCCCAGGATGAACAACTGAATCGCCCCAATGAATGTCACTACGACCAACAGTGAAGTCCATCCTGGAACAGGACGGTTGGTCAGCATTCGCAACAGCAGTGCGTATACACCGTATACCATACTAAACACGCCCAGTATGACACCTGCAAACAAGCCCAGGTACAGGGGCACTTTTGAAAATGAGGCCAGCCCAGAAAGCGCAAACCCAATCATTTTCGTGAGGGAGTACTTACTGCTACCGGCAAACCGTGGCTGAGCCTGATAGTACAGCCTTGTACAGTTAAACCCAACCCAGGCTGTCATCCCGCGCAAGAACCGGTTCCGTTCACGTAGGTCATACTTGAATACGTCAATCACTTTTCGAGAGATGAGTCGAAAGTCGGCGGCATTTGGCTCAATCTGAATTGGAGAAATCCAATTCAGCATTCGGTAGAACAATCGTGATGTGAACCGTTTGAACAACCCAACGTCGTTGCTATCACGCCGAACCGTATAGACAACATCGAACCCTTCCTGCCACTTCTGTACCATTGCCGGAATTAACTCAGGAGGATGCTGTAAATCAGCATCCAGGCAGATCATTCCCTCCCCTCGACACAGGTCCATGCCAGCCGTTAATGCGGCTTGATGACCAAAATTCCTTGAGAGATGTACAATCCGCACGTGGGAATCCGATTGCACTATTTCTGTAAGTTTTTGAAAGCTCAAGTCCGTGCTCCCATCGTCCACAAACAGGATTTCGTACTGCATACCCATCTTAGAGACGACTGCGCTGATCTGCTGATAGGTATGCCAGATGCTCTGTGCCTCATTGTAAACAGGAACTACGATTGAAAGCACGATATCACTCATCGCCAACACACCTACCAATATGGAGCGATTCCCGATTGTAGATCGCTAGCGTCTCTTGCGCCGCCCGTGTCCACGAGAACCGCTCGGCGCGGGCCAGGCCGCGTGCCACCATATCACTCCGGCGCTGGGCATCTCCCAGTAGAGTTGCCAAAGTCGCAACCAGCGCCTGCGTATCGGTCGGATCAACCAAAACCCCTGCGTCCCCTACGATCTCTGGCAACGATGACACGTTGGAAGTCACCACCGGCACCCCACACGCCATTGCCTCAAGTGGTGGCAAGCCAAAGCCCTCATAGAGGGAGGGATAAACGAACAACACAGCCCCGTTGTAAAGTGCCGGGAGCAGGTCTGTGGACACTCGCCCGGCATACACAACCATGTTCTTCAGGTCCAGTGCCTCGATGCGCGCGAACACGTCGTGGAACTGCCAGCCCGCACCTCCCACCAATACCAGTTTAGGAACCGGTGCAGAGACCATTCTGCGCACCTGGTTGTAGGCTTCCACCAGGCGTACCAGATTCTTGCGCGGCTCAATGGTGCCCACGTAGAGGATATAGTTGCCGGGAACCAGCCCCAGTGGAGCCAGTGCCTGCGCCACGGCTTGGCGGTCCTCGATGGGACGAAAAGCCGGGTTAGTCCCACCGTGCACCACGTGCACACGCTCGGCTGGAATCTCAAGGTGGGATACAATGTCTCGTTTCGTCGCCTCCGAGATGGCAATCACAGCGTCGGCCTCTTCTTGCGCAAAGCGATATTTGCGCTGTTGTAGTTCGCGCGTGTCAGCGGTGTGATATTCCGGGAAGAGTAGCGCCGTCAAATCATAGATTGTGACCACGTTCAGTGCGCCCGGCTGCTTCCACAACATGACGTCTGAGGAGTGAAAAACGTCCACGCCATCCAACAGTCGCGTCAACTGGCGGTGCATCACTTCTTTGGTTGCCGCCGACCAGGGCCAGAACAGCGTGCGATCCACCAGCCCCGCCACCGTGCGCAACCCCGGCAATTGCAATGGCCGCCAGCGGGCCAACCTGCGGTGGCGCAATCCCCGGCAGTGCACGACCTTGGCCCGCGATGCTTCCAATTCCTGGATTTCGGGGGGATTGGTCCAACCTCCGTGGATGGGATAATAGTCCAGCAGCAGATAGTCATTTCCCTGATCCTGCTCTAGCAATGCCCGGATCAGGTTATAATCGTACCAGAAGACACCCGCCTGGGCTACATAGAGAGCAGTAATGTCGAATCCGATACGCATGCTACTCCTACTCTACTTCAGTCTGAAGTAACCGCTTTTTGATCCTTTGTGCTGCCTGACGCCAGGTCCAGCGGGTCAAGACCTCTTCTGAGGCAACCGTGCCCTTAGCCGCTGCCTCATCCCGATGCTCATAGACATGACGTAGCAGATGCACCAGGTGATCTTCGTCGGGCTGCGCCCAATGGAAACCGGTGTAGTAGGGACATTTGGCTCTGGCCGGGACCAAGCCCGTCACGCGCAGCGGATAGGCGTTGCTCTCGTTAAGAAAATCAGTGTGCGCGCTCCAGCCAGTGGCAATGACCGGAAGGCCGCAGGCCATTGCCTCCAAGATCGGCATCCCCCATCCTTCCCCTCGGGTGGACAACACAAAGCAATCAACGGAACGATAGAGGCTACCCATCTGGTGAAATGGCAACTCTTGGTTGTAAAGCAGTGCTATAGGCGGACCGTCCTGCGGCAGGTTCAAGGCCGCGATCTGTGCCTTTACGTCCACGCCAGGGTCGTGATTGGTCACCTTGAGCAACAAGAAGACGTCGTCTTTGTGGGTGAAGGCCCGCGAGTAAGCGCGCAATAGTACCTCCGGTGCTTTGCGCTCGCCCCACTCGAAGACGGAGAGGAATGTGTAGCGCGGGGCAGCCCGGAATCCCTTGATGTGTGGGTTGAAATAGTCAGGGTTCACGCCCAGGGGCATCACGTGGACAGGCCGCGTGACGCCGCCAGCACGAAATGTCTCCGCATTGAAAGCGCTCGGCACCCATACCTCATCCATCGCATTGCACAGGCGGGCCCACTCCTCAGGGATACCGTTCACCTCCAGCATCGTGTAGCCGATACGGTAGCGCCCGCTGTTCTTGGAGAACAACTCGCCTGGGGCATACACGACTTGCGGCAGGCGCAGGTCCTTGGGGCGTTGGCGCATGGCTGCGATGCGGTGATCGTCGCGCTGCGTATCCATCCAATCTGTGCCGTAGATATATGCCAGTCGCACGTCTACTCCCAGAGCGTCCAACTGGAGCAACAACTCCCTGGATGAGACCGCATACCCAGAGGCCGAGCCGACCTCTGAGTGCCAGAATACACTCGTTTCGTATTTTCCCTTCAACTTACGCTCCCATCTTTGGCGGAAAATTTTTTGCGATCGCCGGAACATCTTGGAGAAATCAGCGCGATTGACGCGGGTACTGACGTTTCCGTGGTGAATCAACGTCACACCGCCAGCACAGACAGTGCGGAACCCTGCCTCCGCGGCCCGCAGGCAGTAATCGGTGTCCTCGAAATAGGAGAAGAACGCTTCGTCCAACAGGCCAATCGTTTTCAATACTTTCCGTTTGACGTACATGCACGCACCCACGACGCTCTCTACGTCACGGTCTGCATTGTACTGGTTGACGTTTTTCTCCAGGCTGCCAATCTGTTGCCCCCAGAAGCTCCCCAGGGGCATGTAGGCACCGGCGTGCAGCAGCCGCCCATCGGACAGCACCAACCGGCAACCCACGACGCCGATGTCATCGGCGGAGTAAGCAACGCGTTGGATCTCTCCCAGCCAGTCCCCCTGCGGGATCACAATGTCGTTGTTAAGGAGCAAAACGTCGTGATCAGGTGGAGTGGCATGGATACCGACGTTATTGCCACGCACAAAGCCCAGGTTCTTACCATTCTCAATCAGCCGGATCCAGTCCAGGCTCCGCAGGTAAGGAAGTGTAGCGTCAGTGCTGCCGTTATCCACCACGAGAACCCGCACATCATCCCCCAGCGGGGTGTGAGCGCACAGCGAGTCCAGGCAGGTCCTCGTGTACTCAAGCCCGTTCCACGTCAGTATGATAATCGTGACTTTAACCGCCATCCCATCCTTCTCGCTCTGCCACTTGCCTTTGCAGTTCCTCGATCTGGGCCTCCAGCATCTCGATCCGCTCCATCCAATCCTCTCTTGACACGGAATCGAACCTGGTAGCCAACAGTCGCTGGTTCCGCGCCAGTTCGATGATCAGGCGTGCGGCGTTCATCTGAAACAGACGAATCTGCTGCAGGATCGGCTCCAGAAACCACCACGTCAGCCGTCTCACCAGCAACTGAAACCGTATGATCCAGGGCCCCAGCCCCGGTCGCGTGGAATGGACAATGGCGTTGTTATCGAGATTCCACTGACACCAGAGGTTATGAGCATCTTCGGCCAGGCGGTCGCTGGAGTCATGGATCGTAGAAAGGTCCAGAGGCAAGGACTTCCCTGTTTCCCATTCGAGCAATGCCTCTGCTACAGAATCCATCATGGCTTCCACGTCGCTTGCATTGGCGCGTACGTTGAACACGCTCATGTTAGCTCCCTCATCAGTTGGTCTGTGAGCACACGCAGACGGCCGTACTGCCGCTCCCATGTGTACTCTCGAAGTGCTTTCTCTTTTCCACGCCGGCCCATTTCCGCGGCCTGCCCAGGATCATCGAGCAGGGTACGGAGTACGTTGGTCAGGCTGGCGACGTCACCAAAAGTCACCAGCAACCCATCCACTCCATCCTCGATCACGTCACAAGTGGCGCCCGACTGTGCGCCGATTACAGGCTTTCCTCGCAGCCACGCCTCCAGAAACACAATTCCAAAAGACTCTGTCCGCGATGGCAGAGCGACGATGTCAGCGGCGTCCAGCACATCCCATTTCTCATCCTCCGAGACCTGCCCGAGGCACAAGCAGCGCGCTGTCACCGGTAGACGAGCCATGGCGCGCTGGACTGCTTTTTCCATAGTGCCGATCAGCGCTATGGTCAGGGGGCGCTTCTCTTCCCACAATTGCTGCGCTGCAGCAAGGAGGTGTACCGTCCCCTTATCGTACCCCAGCGCACCCAGGGTAACTACGAGCGGTCCCTCGATCCTATGCCGGTGGCGAAAACGGTCTCCGTTTGCCTGACACGCCTCGTCTGGATCCACTCCCGGACTGATCACATAGGCGCGTTCCAGAGAGAAGCCGTGCTCAAGCAAGAAAGCGCGCTCGCTGGCCGTCTGGACGACAACTCTGGCCGCCTGCTGCAACAGATCCAACTGGTGTCGCATGGTATAGAAGCGGGGCCGGCCCAGGTGCAAGAGCGGCACGGCGATCCACGGCACACCCTGCCGCTGGGCCTGGCAGGCTACCGCGGCAGTCAGCCCTTCCAGGGTGATGTTCCAAGCAAATAGCAGGTCGGCCGGCTCCTCGTCCAACGCTCGTCCCAACCCCGGCAGCCAGGGGCTGAACCAGCCCAGGAGCAAGGCGGCCCGCACAGAGATGTGGCTCACCAACCAGGTAAACCGCCGCAACGCGGCGAAAGCCAGGCTACCCAGCGGCAGATAGCGTACCCGAAGCCGCCGTATCCGCACCCCCTGATATTCGTCTGGAACCTCCGCTCCAATCCGGCGGCCACGCCGGTCCCACAGAGCCGACAGCGCATCGGCGTCGGTGGCGAGAATTGTCACGCGATGCCCGTCCAGCACCTGCCGCCGGGCAACCTCCTGAACGTACCGCTCTGAGCCGCCTGCTACCGGCCAGGCGCGATGGGTCACATGGACGATGTGCATATGACAGTGCGAATGAACGTCGCGTACTGCCTGGCTATTGCGCGCGGGTCGCACTGGTCAGCGACAAATGCACGGGCCGCTGTACCGATCACCGACCGCAAGTCGGCGTCGCTCAGCAACTTGTGCAAAGCCACCGTGATGGCCTCCACTTCACCCGCCCCCGCAGGCACTTTTATGACCACATCATCCGGAAATTCTGCAAACGCTCCAGCATCTGTCACCACGGTGGGCACTCCGCAGGCCATCAGGCATGAGAGTGACGCAGAGGCTTCACCCCAGGTTGGATACCGTAGATTCACCCCCACGTCTACCGCGCGCAGGTAGCGCAGAAAGGTGTCGAACGACACATGACCAGTCACATGCACTGCGTCTTCCAACGACAGTTGCTCCAGGATGGCACCAAAGTTATAGCCAGGCGATATCTCTCCCACACAGATGAACCGTGCTCCAGGGAAGCGCTCGCGAAGACGGGCGAACGCCTTCAACGCCGGTTCTAACTGCTTCGAGGGAGCGATAAAACCAAAGGCACCTATGAGCAACCCTTCGGGATCCAAGCCGAGTGAGAGTTTGAAATCCTGGCGCGGAACTGGTTTGAGATCAAGGGGTATCATGGCCAGCAGCGGGATGACTGTCACAGGGGTGTTTGGACTTCTCTCCACAAGCCGGCAGCGCAAGTATTGACTGTGAACGATCACACCAATGCTGGCACGTGCCACCCGGGTCAGCATAGGATACTCGTCCAAGTCCAGAGGTTCGCTACGGCGCAATGAGATCCAGGCCGCTTCAACTCCTGCACTTCCCCGCTCAAGGCCGGCTTCGCGCACGAAAGTGCTCCGTTCCCCTCGCGCCAGCGTCGCTTCATGGACAAAGGGCAGGAGGTTGCCGTCGTGAAGGACGGTAACGCCAGGAAAGCGCTGCAACGCCTGATAGATTGTGCGGTGATACTGAATGTGATTGCCCATGTGATAGAGCGGGACAACTCTGCCCCCACACCACCAATCTATGTCTGCAGCAATGTCGCTCACCTGGTCAACCAAGCCGGGAGGCAACTGCGGAACATATCCATCAACAACGGCGACCACTCGCGAGAAGTAAGGGCGCAGATGAGGTAACAACACTGCACTATAATCGGCTACGCCTGAGGGGATAGGGGGAAGTGGGCTAACATAGGCCAGGTTCATGGCTCCTGCTCCCACGAAGATGATGCCGTTTCCAGCGTGCGGACTTTCTCACTGAGCCACATCATCTCCTCTTGCAAGGCATACGTAGCACGCACCTGGATGCGGTGGCGATCGACCGTTTCTCTATCCAGGCTAACGATGATTTCCTGTGCTGCCTCCAGTTCCCCTCGTGTGGCCTCCAGTCTCCCTCGTATGGCCTCCAGTTCCTCCCGCACGCGACCTATTTCGAGGACTAACTGCCGGTTGATCTCGTTTTGCTGCTCAATCAACGGGCGCACGTACCACTTGGTCGCCACGCTGTTCCATAACTCGCGGAAGCGGGCGATGGCCGGGCCAATCACGGGTATTTTCGAAGTAAAAGGCCGTTCCTGGACACACCACGGCAACGCAGCCAGAGACGCAGGTGCGGGTGCCACTTCGGCCGGTTTGTCGAAAGAAGCGGTGAGCAGCGCGCACAAATCGGTCAACACCTCAGCAACCCTTTCCGCGCTGCCTTCTTCGACCAACACGCCGGTACGAGGTATGTCCCGCAGATTGAGCAACGTGTCCAGGTAGGCCATCCACAGACCCCGCCGCATCGCCGGGTCGGTCAGTGAGCCCAGCCACGCCCGCTCGGCGGGCACAAAGTCGTCGTGGAACTGTGCGGCCGTGTAATGTTTGAGCAGGAAGCGCAACCGGCCGCGCCCCATCCAGCGGTGATATTCAGCCCCGTTGCGCTCCACGGTCGTCGTCTCAGCGTGTGTAGCCACAGCGTCCGGTGTGTAGATGACCTGATAGCCCGCGGCTCTGGCCCGGAGGCATAGATCCGCCTCCTCGTAAAAGGCGGGGAAGAAGCCTTCGTCGAAGAAACCAACCTTGTCCAGCACTGTCCGCCTGAGTCCCATGGCTGCGCCGGTCACATAGTCCACTTCGCGCAGCGTGTCCCACTGCCCACAATCCGGCTCACGATAGCCGTAATGGTTGGGCTGAGCCGATGGGTAACGCATGATCCCACCTGCATGCTGGATGGTTCCGTCAGGGTAGAGGAGTTTACAGCCAACGATACCCACACTGGGCGGAGCCAGCGCCTTGAGCATTGCCTGCAACCAGCCCTGATGGACGATGACGTCCTGGTTGACCAGGATCAGATACTCGTCCTGTGCCGCCCGCAAACCTGCATTGCACCCGCCGGCAAAACCCAGGTTGCGCTCGTTCTCTATCAGGCGCACCTGTGGGTAGCGCTCGCGCACCAACGTCGCTGAGCCATCGGCCGAGGCGTTGTCCACGGCGATGATTTCCAGCTCCGCATCGCCCTGAGCCAACAGGGCATCCAGGCAGGCCGGCAGATATTCACGGCCGTTCCAGACAGGGATGATAACAGAAATTTTCATTGGGCGATTCCAAACCATCTTTTGGAGTTAAGGGTACACCGATTCGACGGCGTAAAGATCGAGCGAGACCTGTAACGGCGTGACGTTAGCCGGCAGGTGCTCGTAAGATGCTTCTAATACCGGCAGATCGAATCGCGTGCTGCCAAGAGAGCGGCAACGCCAGCGATCACACAAACCGGCCACCCGCGACGGTCCATCCACGACGATCACTGAATACTTGTCAGCCAACCATCCGTTCACCAGAGCATCCAGCCGGCCGGGGTCGAGTCGGTCTTCCTGGAGGTCAATCACGGTACGATGGTCAAGGTAGGCCAGTGGTGTGCCGAAGACGCCGGCTGTGCCAACCGGCGCATTGTCATTGAATAGCACGATGGCCTCCGCTGGAACTTGCGCCGAAAGCGCGCGAAACTGTGTAACACCGCCCCGATAGTCCACCTGACGGATGATCACTCGCCCCCCATACAGCATCAAGCCCACCTGCAGCACGGCCAACCCGGCGGCCAGCACGCGGCCGATTGAGCGCCAAGCGGCAAGCCGCAGTATAGCATAGGCTATGCCCAGCGCAAACGTTGGGATCACGGCAGGCACGTACCGGCGCATCACATACACATGGTGAGGATTGTTGAAAGTCCGGTAGAGGAACAGGATCGAGAAGAAAACGCCGATACCGACGATCGGCCACGTGCGCTCGCTGATTTTCTCGTAGACAATTGCCGCTAACCCCACTACACCGAGAACCAAGCCCAGTGGCGACAGATACCACCCCAGGCGCACCATGTTATACGGTTCTACGTCTGGAATTGTGTTTCCACCATACCAGTAGTGCATCTGACGAGCCGGGTCTGCCTGCAGCGGCCGCAGAAAGTAAGCATAAATAGCCAGTAGCACCAATCCAATCGCTGCAATGGGCAGCAGAATGTGCCAGGCAGAGGCAAGCCGTGCAACACTATCCGGCCGGCGCGTGACCATGCGATCGAGAACGGCGAACACGACTACCAGAAGAATCAATCCGCCCGCCAATGTTACCAACTTCGCTGGCGCGAACGAACGGCCGGCAAGATAGGTGTTGTACAGATAAGGCCAGCCCTGCCAGACTGCCTGGACGAGCGAGTGACCACCCATGGCAAGCATGGGCACTGCAAACGCCCAGAAGTGCCGCTCAAGTCGGCGCCTCAAGCGCAGATATACGGCATAGGCAGGTAGCACCCCCAGCAGAAAATACACGTCAATCCGCACCAGCATGACCTGCCCTAACGCCAGGCCGGCCAATACCGCCGACCAGTCCTCACCGTTGCGAATGTGCCGGGCAAGAGCGTAGAGGCCACTGAATAATAAGAACTGGGTCAGGACTTCGGCGGTTGGGTAACGCGAGAACCAGATTTGCGTGGGCGTAACCGCCAGCAATACAGCCGCGATGACAGCCAGGCGGCGATCAAAGGCTTCGCGCACAGCAAAGTACAGTGCCAGTACACCCAGGATGCCCCACAGCGGCGTCATGAACAGATTGGCCCGTACGCCACCCAGTCCATGCGCCAGCGCCAGCCAGATGGGATGCAGGGGATAGAATTGTGGAACGATCGTTCCTGCGCCGCCATCCGAGACGTAAAAACCTGGCAAATGGTAATAGCGGGGAATCAGATACGGGGGATGCTCACGGAACAGCATCGGGTAATCCGATGGCGAGACTGCAGACAGGGTAGGATTGGAGATCAGCCAGCGCCCGGTGTAGGCGATATTTGCACCCAGGTTGACGTATACGCCAGCGTCGGCCCCGCCAAAGATGAACTCGTGTGGGCGAAGGTAGAGCACGCCCATCAAGACGATCAGGACCAGCAGGAAGACAACTTCACTGCGCCAGGAGCCGGCCCGGAGCAGTACCACACGTGTGCCCCGGCGTCGTGCAACCGACCAACCTGTTCCTCCCACCAACAGGCCCAGCAGGACGATGGCGCCGGCCGAGAAAAAGCCGAACTCGGCAGCGACCAGGGCTGCCCAACCCAATGCCAATACCCCGCTCAGCCCGAACAGAAAGATGCCGGCAGGTACATCGCTACGGAAACACTTGGGCCCCAGCAGTTGGAACAGGCCGTAGCCAGTCCAGACACATAGAACCGGGATGACCAGGAAGACAATCAGCACAATCCAGAACCCTCACACAATTCTCATACAGCAGACTGCTGGGAGCCCTGGTCACGGCAGTGCTCCCGTTGATCGGCGAGAATCACCCGCTGCCCCTGCTCTCCTCGCAGATCGGCCAGCTCTGTTCCCACCGAGACCATCAATCTCTCCAATTCGGAAAACTCCTCCAATAGGTTGCCCATCCGATCAGACAGGATTTGATTACACAAGTTTTGCTGGTGGACTAGGGATTCAGTATACCAACGAGCAGCAATGCTCCCCCAGAGGGCACGAAACCAGGCAATCAACCTTCCAACCAGTGGTATATGGGAGGAAAATCGGTATGTCTGCAAACGGGGTAGAGGCGTTGTCATGCTCCTCGCTTCCAGGGTCTTTGCACGCTGGTATAGGCTGAGGAAGGATTGGGTTCCAGTGCAGTTCCCGCCTTGTTCTTTCAGTTGCCAGAGATATGCCAACCGCATGGCCCGCCTCTCGAACCCCGGCTGGGCTTGATCCAAAAGAGCCGTCTCTGCCTCGAAGAAACCGTCTGGCCAATCTCCGGCACCATAATGTTGGCGAACGAACCGCAGGCGATCGCGATGGAAGTCAATCAGCCAGTTAAACGTGCGCTCCACCGCAGGCGAGCAAACAGCAAGAGCCTTTGGCTCCACCAGTACACGATAGCCGGCAGCCCATACGCGAGCACAGAAATCCGCCTCAAAGTAATGAGCAGAATAGCCTTCATCGAATCCCTTCAGGCTTTGCCAGAGAGCACGGCGAAAAGCCATCATTGCCAGGGGGACCAAGTCCACTTCAGCCACATCGCTCCATCGCTCGTCAGCAGCCCGGTATCCAGCCCCTCGATAAGCGATCTGGGCAACAGGGGGAGAAATGTATGCTCCGGCTTGCAGAATTGTTCTCTTGTCAGCAGCCAGGACTTTACTTCCTACTACGCCCACCGTAGCATCTGCTTCAAAGTGGCGAACCAGAGCGTCCAGGGCGCCGGCTTGCGGAACGAATTCAGAATCAAGAAGCAGCACAACATCCCCATCCACAGAAGCCAGGGTTTTGTTCAAAATGTGAACGTACCCTTCATCTAGTTGCCGCGTTCGCCACTCCCATTTCACAGGAGTCCGCTTCTTGCTCAAGACAGGCTGTGCGTCAGCGGCGATAATGACCTGCTGCAACGGAACATTGTCCGCCGCCAATGCCGCAAGACAGCTCAGGAGATTTGCTTCATCACCTCGATACGAGATCACGACAGACAACGTGGGGACGGTGTCCATCTTGTCGGCGACATGAATACCCCCTGGCTTCTCACAGGGAACAGCGAGAAAGACATATTGGTAAGCCTGAGCATCCTCTCGGGCTAGAAAGTCTTGTACCCAGGCGGAATCCAGGCGGGGAAAGTGGCTTAGAACTTGGCCGATCAGATCTGGAGAGACCGGTTCTTTGATGGCCCAAACGTCCTCGACTTGAAAACCGCCGGATGCCAGCAACTGCTGAGCCGTCTCCCTGGTGTAAAAACGAAGGTGACTCTCATCGAGGATACCCAGAGGAGTGTATTCAAAGCGCCCCAGCAACAAGGACAGGCAGATACTGCCGTGAGCGACGTTGGGGAGAGAAATGACCACATAACCAGTGGGTGTCAGATGGTGACGCAGTTGTCGCAGCACGGCCTCGGGTGAGCGCATGTGCTCCAACACATCACCAAAAGTGATGACGTCAAACCGTTCGTCGCCCAGGACGGTCTCCCAATCCAGCTTTTCGGCGTCGCCCACAATCACTCGCCGGCAAAACGAGCGGGCCGATTCGGCAGCATTTGGGTCTATCTCTACGCCTGTCACTTGACAGCCACGCTGTTGCATAACGCTAGAGAGATAGCCCGTGTTACACCCGATCTCCAGCACCGTTTTGTTAAAGCCCACCAGATTGAGCAAGCAGGCATGAGTCCCTATTCCGTTTCCCCACTGTACCCATTGGCGGTGGTATTTAGAAAGGGCATCTGTGACTGACGCTGGCGTCATGTCGGAGCCTCCAAACGCTGGGGATATGCACGATCCCCTCGCGGCCACTGATCGGCCCGGCCTGCACTTCAAACGTAAATGCGCGGTGCCGATGATCGTAGGGGTGTGTGGAGCTGTAGTCATAGATGGCAGCGGTGAACTCATAACGCCCCGGTAGTAGCGGCAAAAAATCTATGGCATAGTCTATCTGGCCGTGCCCATTGATGGCAGAAACTTGGTAGCCATCAACGACTGAGTTAGAGCCATTGACATGTGCACCGTCGTCGCGGTAGATGGCCACGCCAAAGGCTGGCTTGTGGAGAGGCTGATGGGCCTGGTAATGGATACGCGCCACGAAAGCATCACCTGTCTGGAAGACACGGCGCGCACGTTCGGTTCCATCTAAGAACTCCACATCCGTGATGACGGCTTCTCCAGATCCCCAACGGCGATCTCGTCCTGCAGCGTCTCCTTCGGACAACAACCGAATGTTCGTGCCTTTCCAGACCTGACTGAGGTAGCCGACGACCACTTCATCAACCGGACCAGTGGCCCGCATTTTTCCTTCATCCAACCAAACGACTCGGTGGCACAGGCGGCGCACCATGTCCAGGCTATGTGATACGAAAAGGATAGTGACTCCGTTCTCCCGCATCTGGGCAATACGCTGTAAACACTTGGCCTGAAACGCCTGGTCACCCACGGCCAGGACCTCATCAATGAGCAGGATGTCTGGCTGAAAACTCGTCGCCACCGCAAAACCCAGCCGCATCAGCATGCCCGACGAGTAATTGCGCACCGGCATGTCCATAAAACGAGCCAACTCGGCAAACTCGATGATGGACTCCAGGCGTTGGCCGACCTCACGCCGACTCAGGCCCAAGATGGAACCGTTCAGGTAGACGTTCTCTCGTCCCGTCAGGTCGGGATGGAAACCGACTCCCAATTCCAAGAGGGCGCCCACTCGCCCGTTGACCTCGATCCGGCCCGAGGTGGGCTCGATGATGCGGGAGACGAGTTTGAGCACCGTGCTCTTCCCTGCGCCGTTGGGCCCGATGAGTCCGACCATCTCCCCCGGTTCGACGGTGAAACTGACGTCCTGCAAGGCCCAGAATTCTTCGCAGGAGCCGCCGTTGCGCCGGAACAGGGTGACAGCCAGTTCCTGGAAGGACCGTGGGCGTTTGCGATGCAGGATGAATTTTTTGGAGACTTGCTCGAACTGAATGGCCACACTCATTGGTAGGTAGTCTCCATTCAGATGGATATGCCCATTCACCAGATAGCGCAGGGCCGTTTCTGGCTCTACGCTGTCATGATAACATATCTAGATTGAAACGCCAACCAGCAAGCCGCTCGGAATTTCGTAGCAGATCCAATCTCACTATCTCTGATTTCCATCGTCTCACTGAGACGCACCTGTGCTTCCTCCGCTAGGCACTTTGAGTTCGAACAGGTAAATGTCTTTCACTCTGCCAATCGGCGTCGGGAATCTCGCGATCAGTCTCAGGCGGGGGACAGATACCAGGGCAGGAAGCTGCTTGTCCTCAAAATCATCTCCCTCAAAGGAGTGGACCAAGATATACTTTACACCAATGCGTTCCAGCAGGTTCAGCGTGGCTGGTTCCGGCCACTGATTTAACACCGTCAACATCTCCGGGTAACCAGCCGGAAAGACTTGACTGTATCCATGGACGATCTTTTGGTGATGGGCAAGCACATAGTACAGAGATTGTCCATGCATCGTGTACCCAAGTGGATACTCGATGATTACGCCAGGCTCTGGGCGCGCTGCCAGCCAATCATCCACCGTCCGGTGCATCTGGGCTGTAGAAGTGAGGGCAAGGAGGGGCTGGGTGTTGAACTCAACGACCACTAACAGCAGAGCAGCCCCTCCAACCACGGTCCGCAGGCCACCTTTCACACCATCCGTCATCCTTGTCAGGCCGAGTCCGGCCAACATACCAATACCCACAGAGCCAACCAATCCCCAACGGCCAAAATGACGAAAAGAACGAAAGGGGGGAATTAGCCAATATGCGAACAAGACTGGTCCGGGAATACGAACAGCCTGGCCTGAAGTGATTTGAGGCAGACCTGCTTTTTGGGCGATGTCCCTTAATCTATCCGCTGTAGTCGGAGAAAGTGATAGCAAGATGGGCTTGCCCCAGAAGTGTAACGTCGTTCCCAACATCAGCAAGACGCCAGTGACGATCAGCATCAGGCCGACTTGATGATCCGCATCGAATCGCCGGCTCTTCAACAGCTGGAGCAATGAAAGAAGTACAGGAATATAGCCCAGAACAGCCACGCCATCCTGACCGTTGACGAGCGGAAAGGTTCGGCGTGCCAGGTCCCAGGCGAGAGGATTCAGGGCACTGGGTACTACCAGCCGTTCTATGCTGACACTGGTATTGTCTACCTCTTCGAATGTGAACTCGGCAGCCTCACCGATTTGATTTCGCACGGAAAGGGCCCCCCACAACAACGGGCCTGCGATCAGGCCCCAGGCGAGCAGGCCAATGACGAGTGGTCTGCTCCATCCTTTGGGATCGTACCTCATCGCAGAAAGCCAATACCCGAGTATTCCTATCAACAATACAACTCCGCCGATGAAAACAAACTGCCATGCGCCACAGACTGCCAAAGCATACGAGATCAGGGTAAAGGCAGCCCATTGAGTGCGGCGTTCTGCGGACCTGACTGTCCGAACCATTCCATACAGCATCCAGGGAAGCCACATGGACCCTAGCAGGAAGTTCAAATGGCCACCAAGGTAGACTTCGCGCTGGGGATAGAAAGCAAAAGCCACACCAGCCAACAAGCCCCCCCACAGGTTTCCGCTCATAGACCGGACGAGCAAGAACATTCCGTACGCGGCGGCAATACACGAACCGATCATTGTGAGGTTATAGGCAGCCACGGGGCCTACCAGGAGCGTAAGGGGGGACAACAGGAAAGGATAAAGGGGAGGGAAAATCGCAAGGCGCAGATCCCATCCCAGCGGATAGAAAATATCTGGCTGAAATAGCGGGGACACGTGAAGATCAAAAAGGGCATGCTTATACCAATATAGGTACCAAATGCTTTCAAAAGCGTCTTCAAAGGGGCGACCATTGACTAGAGAGCTAAGATGCAAAAGGACAGGGAATGTCAGGAATAGGGTGATTAGAGAGAAGATACTCAGGGCAATGACTCTTTCATCTTTTACCCTTCTCATTAAACGCTCCCATCATGCAAGCAGAGGGTCAAGACATAACCTTCTGCGGTGGCAAAGACCCGCATTCGGCAAGTACCCCGTGCCACCTTCTGAAAATGGTTAACAAAAAAAAGCCACAGTATGTCCACAAAGGCCATCTCAATAGGTTAGTAATCGCGATGTCACGTGGCGAGGCATAAGAGGCGTAGAAAGATTCTGACCGCAGGTTAGGGTTTTTCAAGACCCATTCACCCAAGGCTCCACTGTAAGGGCGAAATGCATACTCTATGATCAACTCCAGGGAAGCTAAAACCAGGAAATAGCGGGCATACTTGTTCGTGGAAGAAAGTATGATGACCAAGGGGGCTATCCAACTCATATACTGGGTCCCATATCCGGTCATCATGACATAGACAAGCAATATTCCGCCGATCAGTGCCTCCAGAAGGCTAGGGCTGCGGCTCTGTTGCAGCTTGTAGTAGTACAAAGACATGCTTCCCAGAGCCAGTAGAAGCAGATAGTTCCCCACACTGGCATAAAGGTCAACAATGAATTTCGCTGCAGGGTATCTGAAAACGCTGTAAAATGAAGTTGACCCCCACCAACCAGAGAGTCCCGTATAACGTATGAGTTTGTAGTAGATATCGGCCGGTGTCAAGGCAACCAGGATGCCCACCGAGATCAAGAACGGCAAAAGGGAGACAGTCAGAAAGACTGCTTTCGCCTTTCGACCTGGGACATGGACAACAAAGAAGGGCAATAGCAGCAACGGCCAGCTCTTGGCGAATATGGCCAGGCTCAGAAAAATGGCTGCTATGAAGAGGTCAGACAGAAGTTTACCAGTTAACATAACAAGACGCCTGGGAGTGCCTTTTTCCGCCTTGCCGAAGCAATTCGGCGCCGAAATTGGCCTAAATCGCGTGAAATCGCTCGCATGAGCATGAAAGTACCCACCCAGGACCTTCAAATCCCTCGATATTATGTCAATTGGTAAACTTCTGGTCAGACACCTCCTTATACCCCTCTACGAAGTACAGGCTTAACACCGGAAAAAGAGCAGGGATCGAATCGAACTGGCCATGGATAGAGGCAATCAAGATAGAAATAGGATTTATTGCGTACAAGATTGCGTACAGCCGTCCTTTGCTGACTGCCTCATACTTGTTGACAAAGTAGTAGTAGATCACAACAGCAATGATGGTATCCGCTATGATGGGAGGGGCTTTTATCAGAGTAACAAAGCGCACATCGAAGAAAAGGGACAGGTGTTTGATGACAAAAATGATCATCATCCACAGTGGAGGCCAGCGCAGAAAGTGCGTGTACTGATATGGATTCTGGCCTTCCAACAACGTCTCCCCAACAATCTCCCATGAGGTGACATCCTCAGTCCCATAAGTCAATAGGGCGCCCGCCAGCCGGAGAGTGAAACTTATGAGGACCAGAGCTATCAAGAAGTATCGCTGATCCTGGAGAGTTCTTCGCAACCACTCACGCATTTTACTGTTGCCTATAATGCCATGATCGGTAGGATGGGCCAGCCTATTGATCCAGAGACACTCGATAGGTAATAGGTGTGGTCTGTTGGGGTTCCAGCACAAATTGACGCATCAGAATATTCAAACTGTCAGCGAAAGGGGGGCTGCTGTCTTGGACATAGTAGACCGGGACACCGCGCTCCAAGAGATTGGTTACTGCCTCTATCAATAGGGACTCAAACTTGTCCCAGCGGTAGTCACCGCTCGTTGGGTCCAAAGGTGGCAGGCGGCGGTAAAACAGAGTAAGCCGCTTTCCATAAAAGAATATCGGATCGTTCAGACTATAGGCCAGGAAAACTGTGTCTGGCTCACTGTGCTCGACCAACGCCTGGACTGTCATTACCACCTGACTTGATCTCTCGTTGCGTTCCTGCAAATCCCGCAGGTGACGGGGCAGCGGCAGGCCGAGGACAAGCAGCAACAAGGCTCCTCCTGCCAATGCCGACAGCCAGCCCCTTCGATCGGCCCATCCCCAACGTTGCACTCCATAGCGAAGGCCATAGGCCACAACCAAGGCCAACGGCGGAAACACCGGCAAGAGGAAGCGAGCATTGACACCACGGGCAGGAAACGCATACAGTCCATACAAGAGCACGAAGCTAAGAATCAGCCCTCCCAATAGCAACTTCTTGCGAGGCGGCATGGTTACCATACCAACCAGACCGGGAAGCAACAACCAACCCAGGTTCTGTCTCACCGTCTCGAAAGCCGCTTTCAGGCTCTCACCGCCGACAGGCGATGGCCCCCAAGCATAACGCAGACTGAAAGCTGGCCACGTATACCAGCCGTGTCGAGGACTATATCCTGTGGTCAGGTAGCCACCGAAATACATATGGTTAAACAACAATATTCCAACAAACCCCAAAACAGTCAGTCCACTGAATAGCCAGTGGCTTATGTGCTTGAAAGCGTCTTTCTTCTGACTTACCAGGATATAGAGCGCCAGGGGCAGCAAAACGATGGCGTTGGTATAGCGTATGAAGAGGCCGTACAAGATTAACCCACTGCCACATGCTGCTGCAATGGCCGGCCTCGACTTATGTTCCGCCAGGGATGACTGTCCCAACAAATGAAGCGCCAGGCCTCCCATTACAAAAACGGTCCCTGCCAGGTCTGACCATGGGGACGTGCTGGCGTCAAGATAAACAGGCGTCAATGCGAGCACCGCGGCCCCAACGAGCCCCACCCAACGGTCAAACAGAGCTGCCCCCAGCGCAAACGTCACTAGAAGACCTAGTGCACCTAAGAACGCCGGGACATACAGCGCTGTGTCAGGCAGCCCGGTAAGCACTTGTGCTGCAGCCAGGAGCAGAGGAAAACCGGGAGGATAATTCAAGTAGAGACAGGGGCCCCTACTTACCTGTACATTGAAGCCAGCAAGTGTGAAATAAGGACCGATGGCTTCGTTGTAAGGGTGGCAGATGGTCGGCCCGTGACCTTCAGCGATCCTTTGTCCGGCGTAGAGATAGGCCACAGGGTCCCATCCGTCCACAGTCGTTTGAGTATAACCTGTATACATTGCCAGGCCAGGTCCAATGACCAGCGCCAGCGCAACCAGCGGCAGCCTGCTGGGATGGAATCGCGCCCTATCTGGATCAGGGCTTGCCACTCTACCTCCTGAATACCACCGGTAAACACGTACGATAGCGAGCCACCAAGGCGATACCTTCGGTGACATTGTTGGTCAGATTGGCGTCCGCACTGTCGGCTTGCACCTGCACTGAGAAGGGATGTGCTCCTGCATCCAACCCCCCCCACGACACCGAGGCTATAGTGTAATCCGCGCACCCCTGGAGCTCAGATGTGACCACTTGTGGCTCACCGATCACATCTACCCCCGCCTGGCCCACAGGGCCATCGTAGAAGGTGGCTGTAAATGAACTGGTTGTGGCAATGTCACCTGCATTGGAGACCAACGCCTTCAGCGTGACTGTAACCGGAACGCCCTCATACAAGATGACGGATGGCTCCGCAAAAGCCCGTGCTGCCACCAGATCCACCGTGGGGGACAACGCGCTGGTGTAGGCGCGGAAGTCCTCCCCAAGGGGACGCAGGTCGTGCGTAGTGGGATCAAACAAGGTCCCTCCCCAATCATATGGGTTGCCATCTACGCTGAACCAGGCCCAGCGTTGCACCAACCGGTTGCCGTCGGCAGGATAGCCGATGGAGGGATCGGTGTAGGTTCGGAAAAAGTCGAAGGTACCTTGCATGAAAGCACCGACACGCTCGGCCGAAAATCGTTGGCCATTTTCATCGTAGTAGTCCTCAGGGAAGAGCACACCGTACTCGCTCACGATCAGGGGTTTGTCCTGTTGCCCCTTGGCCGCCATCCATCGGCGGAATTCGGTGATCCGCTGCCGGAAGATTGCCAGGTCATCCTGTTGGCTATAGGTGTACAATGCGCCTTCCATCACGCCATCAAACTGTGTACCTCTGGGAATACCCGCTCCCCACACCTCGTACCCTGGCTGCTGTGCCTGTGGATGGTCAGGCGAGATTTCCCGCAGGATAAAGGAATGCACGTTCCAGATGTCCACAGGGATCGGTGTGCCATACTCTTGCAGGTAGGAATCCCACACAAGGTCCAGATATTGGAAGCGCAGGGGAGTGGGCTGTACCACCCCTCCTATAGCGATTTTTGCTGAAGGATCACGTTCTTTGATCAGGCCATACAAATAGTGGTAAGCACGGGCATAAATCTCTGGCGCCAGGTCGTCCTGGTAAAGTCGCCGGTCCTGTTCATTGCCGATCAGCCAGACAGCGCCCGGATTGGCGTCCATGATGGCGTACAGGGTACTGGTCGTGGGCTGGAAGGTGAAACTGTTGCCCACCTGCGCCAGCCGTATCATCTGGAAATACTCGGCTCCTCCTGGTCGGTGGGGGGTTATGGCAGCGCTCCAATCCAGATACCACCCCACATTCAGGCTCGCTACATCATAGGGTACCACGTTTCCCCCCACTGTGACACCGAAGCGGCATGAGGGATAGTGATCTGGCTGAGGCCGAATAACGGACACTGGTGGGGGATCAGCTGTGGGTGACGGTCCGGCGCTGTCAGTGATACAGATGGTGGGGATTATGTTTGGCTCAAGTCCCGGCCGCGCCGCTGCCTGTCCTGGAAGCAGAGCGGTGACAGCCAACGCCAATATCACTCCACCGCCCAGAGCGACAGCCCAGCACCACCGGTGTCTTACCTCCTGCAAGATAGTTCCTGACATATTCGCTTTTCCTCCACTATGGCAACGGGCGCACATATACAGGGCTAGGGCCGACGTTGACCGTGACCAGTCCATCCACCATCCCATCGTCGCCGTCGCTGATGTTGCTTGGCGCCCCGTACTTGTCTACCACCTGGGCTGCCGAACCTGCAAACCGCACCGGCCGGGTGACCTCATCGTTCATCCACACGACATAGACTTGCCGTGCCTGATCCGAAAAGACGTATCCTTCTGCTGCGGCATTGCCCAATTCACCGGTGGACATTGTGCGGACGAAGACTGCATGACCCAATTGTTCCGTAAGTGTACTGAAGGCATAGAATGAGGGCTTTCGTTGCCAGGAGTCATCGAGCAACCCATAAAGGTATGGGAAACCTGCAGTGATGTCCCGCAGTACAAACCAGTTCACGTATTCCAAATCGGCCGCCATCGCCCAGACAAAGGACTTGACCACGTACCGGCTCTGGGTTTCGTGGCTGCCGCCCCGGCTGGGATCACTGTGCTGCCCAATTTCTGTACAGACGATGGGCAGGTTCAGCCCATACTGTGCCAGCAGGGAGCGGAAGTAGGCTGTCTTGCCCATTAGTCCACGTCCATAAGGTGCCCAGCGATAGGCAAAGCCGGGGTAATAATGGAAATTGAATATGTCAATGTAATTGCCCCCTCCCGCCGCGAAGAAATCGTCCAGAAACCGCCGCACATACGGAAAATCCGGGTCTTCTTCTCGAAAGCGTTCATAGGCTACTCCTCCGTTCAACAGTTTGACGGTCGGGTTTGCCGCCTTCATGACAGGGTAGACTTGACGGTATAGGTCCGCATACTCAGCCCCATAGTCACCCCAGTAGCCGTATCCGACCTCGGCGAGAAAAACCGAAGCGTTGTCGGGTTCGTTGTAAAACTCCCAGTGCTGAATCATCGGTGAGCCTGGAGCGTCCAGGTATCCATCCCCATCATACCGCTCCGCAGCAGCTTGCATCAGTTCTACAAAGTCCGCTACGTGATCTGGGTACAGGGGGCCCCCCGGGTAATCGGCTGCCCAGGCAGGATTGCCGTGGATGTTGGCGATGAGGTACAGCCCGGCAGAGGCAGCCCCTACCGCTTCAGCGTCCCAGGAACTCCAGTTAAAATAGTCAGGCGCAGTGTCTACCGGTTCAACGCGGTCCCAGTACAACTGAATCCGTACCCATTTGGCTTTCAGGGCCTGCATTTCACTCAGACCATTGTCAGGCTTCAAAGGCCAGTAAGTCTGCACCCCAAAGACCGGGAGCGGAGGTGGGTACATCTTGGAGACGAGGGGAAGAAAGATCTTGTGCCCGGCGTCGGCCACAAACCACACAGTGTTCTTTGAGTCAACCTCGAGCCCCCGGATATGTGCAGGTCCTAATGGCACAGGAAACTCGGTAAGGGTAGCAGTCGTCGTGAAGACCAGTCGGCCAATCTTGCCACCACGTTGTTCACTGAACCAGACAGCACCCGTCGAGTCCACGTCGAGGTCGTAGGGATGGCTATCGGCTGTTGGGACAGCGTAGCGCAAACCGAACTCGTTTGTGCTATTGAAGTACAGGGAGATGTTATTCCCATAGAGCTCTGTGAACCACAAGCGCAAGTGGTCGGGAGATACCGTAAGCCTGAATGGATAGGCCGGCGTGGGGGTGAGAGGCGGCGTCCTGTCGATCCTGGGGATGGAAGGCTGGAGGCGAGCCAGTCTATTCTGATTGCTCAACACAGCCCAAATTCTATCATCATTCTCCACCAATATCCCTGCAAGTCCTGCATCGCTCAAGCCAACAGAATATTCGCGCACCTGGTAACCAACCGCCGTGACAGTTAATTGCCCGATCTCATCGGTGCCATGCTCAGTGAACCAGACCGAGCCGTTGGGCGCAATGGCCAGGTCCATGGGAGCGACATTCGTCGTAGAAATCACGAACTCGTCAAGCATTCCTGTGTTACTGTCAATGCGCCCGATCCGATTCCGTCCATTTTCAGTGAACCATGCCTTACCAGCAGTGTCCACAGCAACATTCAGCGGGCGGCTGCCTGCCGGCAGTTCGTACTCCTGCATCGTGTAGTGTGTGGCATCGGTATAGACCAAACGGCCGATCCGGTCAGCACCGGATTCGGCAAACCAGACCTCCGTCGCGCCCGTCCGCGTAATCACAGCGATGCCGTCGGGAACCGCACCTGGTGTGGGAATTGTGAAAACCTCCCATCCCTGCAACGCCGGGCTGAACCGAAAGACGAACGAATCCCCAGAGACAGCCGGAGCGACCTGTGAGACTTCTGGCTGTGGTGTTTGTGGTGTTTCGACAGCCATAGCATAGACCTTGGACCAAAGTAAGATGGTCCCTACCAGCACAAGGCCAATCGCCAGGCTGACCAGCAGGCCTGGCAGTCTCGAAAATGTAGGACAAGATGCCATCTTGTCCTGCGCCCGGCTCATGGCAAACTGCCTGCGAAGATGACACCCTGACATACTTGCAGTGTGATGTTCAGCATACATGTCAATCTCTCCTTGAGTCAAGATACTGCCCAATCAGTCTCCTCTGTGTCTCTGACGAAGGCTATCCCTATACACTCGGTGTTCTTCCCCTATGCACGCCGTCGAACCGCCACGATAAGCAGGAGGCCCGTGACGATCATTGCCACACCCACATGGAGACCGGTGTTCCATCCCCCAGCCGTTGGCAGCAACGGTTCCACCGGCGCCGCGGTGGGAGTCGCCTCCACCGCGGCAGTGGGAACAGGCGTTGGCTGATCCTTCGGCGGGTGGCTGGTCGCGGTCGGCGGTGGCGGTAGTGACTCTGTCGGCAGCAATGTAGGCGTCCGCGTCGGCACGGTCTGCCGCTCCGGATACTGCCCCGGTGCAGCCCACAGGTCAGGACCGATGGCCATAGCCGCGATCAGCACCCCCACAAGGATAATCCAGAATTCATACCCCCTCTTGCTCATGGTTGCCTCCTGAAATGCAACCGGAACTCCCGATCTCGGTCCAGCCTCGTCTGGTAGAAGATCCGGCCCCCCGCTGTCGCTGTTGGCTTTGGTGTCGCGTCCAGCAACAGGCTCTCCTCCGGCAACTGGATCAACACAGCCAGCAGGTGACCGAGAGTCCCCGGTTGTTTTTGTACCCATAGGGAATACCATCCCTCGTCTCCCTGCCATTTTACCACGTCCGTTGGAATAGTCCAGGTAAATAGGCGTGTCTGAGTCGCCGAAGGGGGGAGCACTCCCAGCACTGCAAATGTCACCCATGGCCCCTCCGCGGCCGGCTGGACGGCGATCTCCCCCGATTCTGCTTCACCAGAGAAGGTCACCTCGCCAGGCAGGGGAATGCAAGTAGCGTCCAGGAATTGGCTACCCTGGGGGACGTAGACCCGCAGGTAGTCCCAATAGCAGCGGCCCATCATCTGCTCGTAGGTCGGGCCATAGTGAAACTCTGGTATACAGGGGCGATTTGAGGTACCCGTATGGGTGTAGACGAGAGTGAGCGTTGCCTGGGGAGATGGCTGGCGCAAGTCCACGTGGTAAACAATCTCTTGCTGCACCAGGGAGTTGGCCTTGTTGTAGCCCATGTTGGCGTCCACCACCATCAGAAAGTCCCCTGGCCCGGACGACAGTGCGCCATCCCATCCCTGTTCAGCCAGCGCCGCTGCTGCGTCCGGATGCTGCAAGTAGACGAGCAGATGTTTCTCCTTCAACAGGCGCAAGAGGGTCCGGGCGAGTGCAACCCACTCCACCCCTCCACTTTCCACCCGTCTCCAGATTGCCTGCGCCAGGGTCCCCATGAAGGATTTGCGCTGAAGCCACCACTCGCCGGTTATGGCCGCATCCTTGGGAGCCCAGGAGCGCCGGAAGTAAGCGATGACCGTCTGGCCGGTCAACGGCTCTTCCACTCCCTCCACCTCCAATGGTCCGAGGGCATCTACCACCCATCGTACGGCCTGCTGATCTAACGCAATTACGCCGTTCACCGAGACCGGGTGGCGAGGGCGGTAGAGGGAGATGGCCTGCCGGGCCGCTGTGGGAAAATCCGGCGACCAGTTGCTATCGCGGAAGACCCACAGGTCAATCCCCATGTAATGTCGCAAGGGCTCGGGGGGATCGGGATAGGGTTGGGTGAAGTCATCCACGGCATAACTGTCACGGAAGGTCATGGTCACCAATTGTCCTGCCTCCACCCGCACCTCGCCGACGCCGGTGATGAACCCGCCGCCAGGACGCAGTTCGTCCTCGTTCAGCGCCAGGATCAGGTAAGTACGCGGCTCATCCATGCCCAGAAGGTCGGGGGCCACCATCGCCACTTCCAACCCAGACTGCAGGAGGGGCAAGCCTTGCTCCAGGAGCACTGTCTTCCCCGCCAGCCAGGGGGAAAGGCCGTCCGCGTCCACCTGCGCCCAGGCCGCCTGGGCTCGCTCGACCGCCGTCAGTGCTCCCTTCAGGTCGGTCTGGTCTCTGGCCAGGAGATGGGCCATCTGCTCCAACGAGAAGCCACCGAGAGTGCCGCCTGTCTCTCCGAAGGCAGCCAATGCCGGCTCCAGTGCGTCGCACGCCAGCGTCCCGGCCTCGGTCAGGCCATCGGCCACGCCCAGCAAATGAGGAGCCGCCCGCAGGTCTCCCCCAATCTTCGGTAGCCAGCCCAGGGCCGGCGCCAACTGGACCAATCCTCCGACCTCTCGGCGCGACATTGTCACGTCGCCCCGCAGGTCTTGCACCAGGCCGCAGGCTGTTGCCGGGTTCACAGACCCCGGTGCATCTGCCAGGGCCTGTGCCTGGCGCAGGTGTCCCCGGAGCGACAGCCCAACCTGCGCCAAACGCGCGCCCCCCACGACGAGCAGCACCACCCCCAGCAAGACTAGCAGTTGACCCACACGCTTGATCGTGAAGTATCGGTTTGCCATGAGTTTCACCTTACTGTGAGGACATCAGCAAGCGAAGAGGCAAAGGCTCAAAACGACCTGTCCGATGCCCCGTTTGGTCACTGGTCACTTCTACGATAGGGCGCCCTGTACGGCGTGCTGCCTCCTCTGGCGAAAGGCCATTCTCGGCAGTCTCAAGCCCCAATGCCGCGACCACCGTCCTGCGGTACGGCTCCTGGCCCCACAGGTCCCGATCCACCACGACCACGTCTGGCCGTTGGTTCAGCGCGTCGTGGACGTACCAGAGCGTGAAGGTGTGCGCGTCCTGTGCCGTGAGTAGCATCGCGTGGGGCGGCGCCTGTCGCAATGTTTGCTCTGCCCATGTCATTGCTGTCCGGTCCCCGCTCAGGTCCAGCTGTCCCCAAAACAGCAGCGCCTGAAGCAGGGGGAGCAGCAGAAGCAGCCACGCGCCATACCGCAGTCGCCTCTCCAGCCAGGCGACTGCCTGCGCCAGCCCCACTCCCAGCCAGAGCACTGCCAGTGGCAGCGCTGGCACCAGATGGACCAGCGAGTCGGTGGTGTTGTAGCCGATGGCGTAGAGACTGAAGGCTCCGCAGGCAAGCGCCAAAGCCAACGCCAATGAGCGTTGCCACCGCCACAGGTGCCCCCAGCCTATTCCGGCAAGTACTACCCCGAGCGGAGTGAACTGCCGGGCCAGGAGCCCCACCCAGGCCAGGAGCCGCTGCGGCCACGCAGTCAACGGCAGTTTAAAGAGATAGCCATGATACAGTCGCCCGCTGACCAGCGCCCACCAGCCGGCGGGCGTGCTCACGTCCACCCACGGCGAGGGCACATTGCCCCGTGCCAGAAGTACAGGTCCATACATCATCCCCCAGCCCAGAAGCACCAGCAGACCAGACCAGATCAGTCGCCGCAGGCGTTGACTCTGGTCGTTCCAGACTCGCCAGGCCACCAGGGGGGCCAGGAAGACGAGCGTGGGATGCACTCCCAGTCCCACACCCCAGGCCAGTCCCAATGCCCAGGGTGGACCTCCCCGAAGCGCAAGGACTATCACCAGCGCGGCGAAGAACGTCGCCGGCGCATAGACCTCGGCGATGAGCGCCTGTGACCAAAGGAGTGGAGCCAGGCCGAGGCAAAGACCCGCGCAGGTTGCGAATAGTGAATGGCGAATGGTGAATGACGAATGGCGGGGTGCAGACTCGATTGCTTCCTGCTCCGTGATCTCGGAGCGGAGGAGAAGCCGCACTGCCATCGCCGTCAATCCTGCCGCTCCGGCGGCCAGCACTGCCGACATCAAATTCAGTCGCCAGGCTGGTTCCCCCCACGGCAAACGGATAAACAGCGTTCCTAGCAGCAGATAGGTGGGGAACCCCGGAGGATGCGGGACACTACCCCGTACCACGGCCGTTACCAGGTCGCCGCCATCGGCCCCATAGTGGGCCCAGGTGATGGTAGGGGCCAGCGTAAGGAAGTAGACTGCCAGTAACAGGACCGGCGGCGCAAACGTGCTGCCAATAGCCACGAAACGATCGATCAACCAATGCCCACTGCCCAGCAGAAAGCCCAGCCCCAGTGCCCAGGCACGCACGAAGAGCAAGCCTGGGGCGATGAGCAGCACGGATGGGTCGCGCTGCAGCAGTTTGACCATCAACGGCAATCCGCTCAGTACCAGCAGTGCCCAACTCGCCAGTCCAGCCACAGCCAACCACGGTTGGATCAATCCTGCGATCAGCAGCACGGCCCCCAGTGCCGCCAATGCCATCTGGAGTTTGACCACCTGGGGGGTATGGGAGTCACGCACCAACTTGCCCGGGTGTGCGCGTACTACCTGCACCTTCCAGTATCCGATCCAGAACTTGCGCCGGGCGTATTCGGCGATGGTCCGGTCGTGGATGTGGCCGACACAGGCATGTGGGACAAAGACCAGGCGGTGGCCCGCTTCAGACAGCCGGAACGAGAACTCTTGATCTTCCACGGAAGCGGTGGGGAATGTAGTATCAAAGCCACCGGCTTCCAGGAAGACATCGCGTCGGTAGCCGGCCGAGTAGGTGTCAACGAAGTCAATCGAGTGGCTATTCTGCATGCGGTCATACTTGTCCTCGTATTCCGCTTGCACGAAGCGTGCCACCAGTTCTCGCTGTGGTGTGTGGTAAGTGCCCTTTGCACCGGCGACGTCCGGTGTGGCGAAAGCAGCAGCCATGCGTTCGACCCAGTCGGGGGCGGGAATACAGTCAGCATCTGTGAAGAGCACGATGTCGCCGTGGGCCATCCTGGCACCGTGGTTGCGGGCTGCCGCCGGGCCGGCGTTGGGCTGCGAGATGACCCGAACGCCGACGCTGCGTGCCACGTCCGCGCTGCCGTCGGTAGAGCCGTCATCTACCACGATGACTTCGTAGCGGTCAGCGGGGAAGGTCTGGTGCTGCAGAGCACTCAGGCAGGCCGGGAGTGTGGCTGCACCATTATGAACCGGGACGACGACGGAGACGCTCAAATCGCAAATCGCAAATCGCAAATCGCAACTATCTGGCACAGGACAGATCCTCCTGGCGCTCCAGCGATGACTTGAACAGGTAGCGCGCAAAACGGCGGAGGCTCTTGAAGATACGTCGCGCCTCGGAAGGGTGAGTGACGATCTCGCGCACTTTGGCCCACACGTAGCGCGGCCGCAGGTAGAACCTGCGCCGGGCATCATCGCACCAGTGTACCAGTTCATCGGCCGGCAGGTCGGGCCGGCTGACCACCGATTTGTGCAGCCCCTCCGGGGTCAGCCAATCGCGAAAGTCTTCGGAGATCAGATAGCCGTTGCGTTGTGCCCAGGCGTAGGCGGCGGTGCCGGGATAGACCATCAAGGGGAAGAACTGGGCTGTATCCAACGGCAGTGCCAGCGCCAGCCTGAGGGTGCGGTCGAGTGACCGGCGAGTCTCACCGGGGTTGCCGGCCATGAAGCAGCCATGAACCATCACGCCAGCCCGTCGCGCATCGTGCACAAAGCGGTAGAACTCTTCAACCTGGATGTCTTTGTGTATGGCATCCAGCACAGCCTGATCGCCGCTCTCGAAGCCGACGCACAACAGGCGACACCCGGCCTGCTTGAGCCAGCGCAGCGTCTCGTAACTGACGTCGGCACGCGAATTGGCGGTGAAGGGCAACCGTACACCACGTCGAATGAGTTCCTGGCATAACGCCACCGTGTGCCGCTCGTTTACCGTCAACGTGTCATCCTCGATAAAAATCTCCCTGACCTGAGGAAATTCGCGCTGGATGAACTCGAACTCATCGGCCACGTTGGCGGCGCTGCGCCGCCGGTAGCCGCGGCCGGTCAGCGTCTGCGGCCACATGCAATAGGTGCAACGGTGGGGACAACCACGCCCAGTGACGAGGGTGATTTCAGGATAGCGCGCAATCGAATAGAAATAATCCTCGATGCGCAAATGCCTCTTGTAGACTTCGCTGACGAAGGGCAGCGCATCCAGGTCGCGGATGAGGGGACGGTCGGCGTTGTGGACGATTTTGCCGTCGTGGCGGTAGGAAAGCCCCAGTACATCGGATAGGGCAGCGCCGCCTTGCAGCGCCAGGGCCAGGTCGCGGATGGTGTAATCGTACTCGCGACGAGCCACCGCATCCACTGCACGGCCCAGGTGCATGCTCTCCTCCGGCAATGCCGAGACGTGCGGCCCCACCAGCACGACGAAGGCGTCGGGCTCGCGCTGTTTGATGGCTTGCGCCACTTCTACGTCGTTGTAAATGCTGGGCGTGCTGGTATCCAATACGACCAGCCGGGGCTGCCAACTGTCCACCAGGTCCAGCACATAGCCCAGGTCGTGACCGGCCGCCGGCGCATCCACCAGTTTGACCTGGAAGCCGTGCTGTTCCAACACACCGGTGGCGAGGGCAAGCCAAATAGGGTAGTATATCACGCCGCTCTTGATGACTGCCGGGCTGCGCTGCCCGCGCGAGTAACGAGGGTGAAATGGGGGGTTCAGGGTCAAGATGCGCATGGTCCGGCCTCCCAGCCATTGCCCACGCGCGTCTGCACGAGGGTGCGGTAACGGCGCAGATGGGTCGTCAGGTAGCCCAGTTCACCCTGCAACTCAATCGCGCCATCCCGGTCCAGCCAGTAGCAGTACAGGCAGCGGATGCAGCGCGGTTCGACCGGATCGAACCGGAAAGTTGCGATGTCCAGCCCCATCGGGCAGTAGGCGCTCAAGCGTGCCACACCCACATCGTGGCGCAGTTTCAACGTTACCTGCGTCTCCTCTGCCTCGTAGATATCCTGCACCAGGTGCGCACGTTGAAGCAGTTGGCGCACGGGACGGTTGTCAAAGAAAGGACGGACTGCATCGCGCAGGCCGCTGAATGCATTGCGCGTGAGAATTCGCGTGAGCCAACGCGGCCTGGGGGCCGGTTCAAGCGTGGCCCTCGATTCCAGTGCAGTCACCACGCCCCAGTCCTCATCCGACAGCACTCCCTCAGCGCGGGTGACTGCCAGGTAAGGCAGAGCGCGTGCCCCGAGACCCACCCACTGCGCCACGACCGCATCCAGCAGGAAGGGATTGCGACTGGCAAACAGCAGGCCCAATTCGCGCGGCGTGCCGTCGCCCGGGCCATTGCCCTCCATGGCCACCAGCCCATCCACAACGTTAACGTGCGCCGGGAGCAAGCGGGCCAGCCGGACGATAGCCTGTGGCAGGTCGTCGTGAACGTGTTTCTTGTATCCCGCGACCGCGCAGCCGATCAGGTTCTTGCACGCCAATGACATGCCGGCTTCGGCGTGCGTCTTGGTCTTCGCCAGGTTAAGGATAAAGTCGGCTTCCAGCCAGGTTGCGGCTATGCCGGTCTGACGTCCTCGGACGAGGGACATCAGATGTGGCTCATCGTCGTTGAGATCGCGCACCTGTGCCCCATAGAGCGCCGCCAGACGGTCTACTGCCAACCGGTGGAGGACATTGATACGCTTGCGCCGGATACCAAAATTGGGGCCATCGGCCACGGTGAGATTGTAGTAGCCGCGTGCCTGCAATGCCTCCAACACTACCCGCAACAGGCGCAAGTCAGTAGCGTTGCCGGTCAGTGCCACCAGGTCATTGTTGAGGTTGGGTTTCAGGAGGATACGGGCCGACCGGTCGTTGGGAAGGCGGGCGCTATCCAGGAATGTGGCGACCGCATGCCGCAGGGCAATCCAACTGCGCACTTCTTCGATCACGAGCACCGATTCGCCGCTGGGAAACCTGATCACCGACATCTTATTTCTGATTCACAACCGCAGCGCTCTGGCGTGGGCGCCAGAGCACCAACATGGGCAAGGTGATCAACGCCGGTGGTATGAAATCTACCACGTGGCGCAATAGCCCGACGCTGAAGGCGGTCACGGGGTCCACGCCTCCGAATAGGCTGAGTGACATGACGACAATCCCCTCATACACTGCTACCTGCCCAGGCATAGCCGACACAGCGAAGGTGGCTCGCAGTGCGGTAGAGAGAAACAACGGCACCAATAAAGGAAGCCGCACTCCGAGGGCACGGAGCGCAGCATAGTGTGCCACTGTATCACAGCCCCACAGCCACAGCGACCAAAAGCTTGCCTGGGCCAGCATGGTAGGACTGCGCAGCGCAGCCAGCCCGTCGAGCAGCCGGCCGGCAAGTCCCAAGCCCCGCTCCTGCCAGGCAGCCGGCAGGGGGCGCAACGCCCGTTTCAGAGGTCGCTCAATCTGCGCCGGTTGCACCACCCCCAGTACCAGTACTGCCAGTCCAACCAATGCCATTATCCCCAACGCGCGGGCCGGCAATGCGAGCCAGTCTGGCAATTCCATGCACAGCGAGAGGAGGGCCAGAAAGCACAGGAATAGAGCCAGATCGAGGAACTTGTCTACGACAACAGTACCCAGGGCACGGCTCTTGCTCTGGCCATCACGCCAACCGACCATGTAGGCCCGCATCACGTCCCCGGCCCAGGCTGGAGCGGCGTAGTTCAGGGTCTGACCCACGAGCAGGGCTGTCAACGAGGCCAGGTAGCCGGGGCGTGGCGGAGCAAACAGGCTGCGCCAGCGCGCGGCTCTCACGGCGATACGCAGCAGCACAGCAGCGGCGGCGAGGAGCAGCCAACTCCAGTGAGCCTGTCGTAACGCTCCGCCCACCTGTCGCCAGTCGAGGGCAAGGACAGCCCAGGCGATGCAACCCAGACTGATGGCCAGCCCCACCCAAAAGAACCAGCCGCGACGATGGGCAATAGCAGTTCCTACACTCAATAGGCTCCCTCCCCGCGCAGCACAGCGCCAATCGTCATCCACAGGATGCGCAGATCGAGCCACATAGACCAGTTGCGGATGTAATACAGGTCGTCCTCTACGCGCTGCCGATGGTCTGCCCGGTCGCTGCGACCGCGAACCTGCCACCAGCCAGTCATTCCCTGCGGCACGGCGAAGCGTTTGCGCTGCCACGGCTCGTACCGCTCCACCAGCCAAGGCAATTCCGGGCGCGGCCCAACCAGACTCATGTCCCCCTTGAGCACATTGAACAGTTGCGGTAACTCGTCCAGGCTCCAGCGCCGCAGGATGCGCCCCACCCGTGTGACACGCGGGTCGTCAGGCCGCTTCTCGAAGAGTGGGGGGCCCTCACCCAGTTCGTGGGCCAGTTCCATTTCCCACGCTTCGGAGCCTACCGCCATGGTGCGGAACTTGAGTATCTCGAACAATTTCCCATTTTCTCCCGCTCGCTGCTGACGGAAGAATACCGGCCCAGATGATTCCAGTCTGATCGCTGCCGCAATCACCGCCATCGCCGGTGCCGCCAGCAGCAATAGCCCCCCCGCAATCACGAGATCGAAAGCGCGCTTCGTTGCACGGGCCATGCCTTCAATGGCTGGCTCCCGGAGTCCTATGAGGGGAATGCCGGCAAAGTCCTCCACCGAGGCGCGAATGAAGATCATTGAGAACACGTCCGGCACCAGCCGCACGTTGACCGGCAGCGACTGGAGGTCCAGCGCGAGTCTCTCTGTCTCCGCCTGCGCTCGTGAGGGTAGAGCCATGACCACTTCGTCTATCCCCTGCACAGCAACCACTTCTGGGGCCGTCGCCAGGGGGCCGAAGACTGGGTGCCCCAGGCACTCGGTCTTCTGCTTGGCCGGGTCGTCGTCCAGAAAACCGATCAGGTCCAGACCGGCCCAGCGGTGCTCCAAGACTGCCTTTCCCACCTCGCTGCCCACCTGGCCTGCGCCGACGATCAGTACACGGCTTGGACGTCCCAGCCTGTGCCCCAAGCGGCGCAGTAACTCTGGCAACGCCGCCCGCCAGATAGCAAGGAAAAACAGGTCGAGCAAGTAGAAATAGAAGAATAGCAAACGGGAGAATTCGCGGAAGAACAGGTAAGTGATGCCGGCGAAGACGAGCGCAGACATCGTGACTGCGCCCCATACCGACTGCAGGTCGGCGACGTAGCGCAGCGCCCGCCCTGGGTGGTAGACCCGCAGGGCAACGAGGACCACCAGCCAGACCATCGGCACCAGGAGGTAGAACCAGGGAGTGAACCGCAGTGGCTCGTCCAGGTAAACGCCGAAGGGGAGTGTCAGCCGTAACAGCCGCGCCAGGTACAGCGCCAGGGCAGTCCAACCCAGGTCAACCGCGATGACGATCAGGCGCAGTGGGAAGCCGGCCCGTCGAAGCATCCTGTCCTCCCTAACTTGCCACTCTGCTCCGCCCCGCCAGCCAGGCTGAGACCACGAACACTGCCGCTAGAAACCCCCACAGGGCCCGTTCCCACCAGGCCCGGCCCGTCGCCGCCAGCCCCATACAGAGCAGAAACAGGCCCAGGACCAACCTCTGCTGAACGTTGGGCCGGCCCAGCACCGCACGAAAGCGAATTCTCTGTGTGCCGGCGGCCCAGTTTGCCCAGCTCAGTACGGCCAACAGGACCGCCAGTCCCAGTATCCAAAGGCCGTTTACCGCGATCCCCCAGAAGTTCATCATCCCCCTTGCTTCTCTGTGGCATGTACCGGCTCAAATTGTAGCCGAGGGCTGCAAAACGTCAAGTTCAGTAGTGCTGCCCGGTACAGGGTGACACTGAGACCGACAATCATCCAAAACACGATATTGGGCTTGGCGTCCAGCACGCCGCAGTCGGTCATCGCATAAACAAGGTGCGCAATCAGTGCGCCACCGCTTCCCAATACCAGGGCCTGGGTCAGGCCATCCGGGCTGCGCCGGTAGGTCCACCACAACATCCAGAAAGCGATGATGTAGAGCGCCAGCCAGGCTACCAGCCCAGGGAGGCCCAGGTCCAGCGCGACCTGCAGAAATTCGTTGTGAGCAAGGGGGACGAGTATACCGGGGGGGACCTGGAACAGAGGATACATCACTGGCATTACATATTGAAACGCATCCAATCCGGGGCCTGTGAAAGGAAAATCGGCAATGGCATACTGGGCGCGCGACCAGATCTCAAGCCGCTGCTCCATCGAGACGGTGCTCAGTATACGGGCAGAGCCCGGGTCAACCTGGACAACTCGTCTGAGAGCCGGAGAGCCAACTGCGACCAGCACCAGCAGTGCAGCCAAGATCAGGATAGCCCCGATCCGGCCCAGGCGTCCCCCGGCGGCCACCAACAGGGCCAAGAGGCTGGCCACAAAGCCCAGCCATGCCCCGCGCGCCTGGGTGAGAAGCAACAACCCCAGGCAGAGGACAGTGGTGAGCCCATCGGCTACTGTCCACCACCACTTGTACTTTCCCCCTCGCACCGCCCACGCAAGCAGGCTCAGGCTGAGAGGCAACACCCACAGGAGCGCCCCGCCGATCACGTTGGGGTTGAAAAAAGTCTCTCCTTCTGGCAGCCACCCAATCTCACCCGGCAGCCTTGCCATCAATGCTGTCAGTTGCGGAATCTTGAGGCCCCAGCGGGTGCCCAGGAGTCCCAGGCCGAGAAAACCCAGGCCGAGTGCGATCACGCCTGCCGGCACCCACCGCAGCCGGCCTGCAGGTTCCAACAGGTCCACGGTTGCATACAAGAACCCCACGCCAAGCAACAGGGCATCTATCTTCAATTGGCTCCAGGCCGGGTTGGGCGAGACGCAAAACCCCACCCCGCCCATGATCATCAACGCCAGAACGATGACGTTCACCGGGGTACCGGGCACAAAGTGCCCGAGGATCAAACGTCGAAGTATCCACAACGCCAGAATCACCAACAGCAACAGGGCACGGGTCGGGGTAGCGAAAAGCAGGAAAGGGGCAATCAGGAGCATACACGTCCACTCGATCAATCCCCACCAATGCGTTGCCCGTGGCAAATGTCTCATCTGTGAATCACTGTATCGCCGGATAGACAGGGTCACGACGACACCTCTGCCTCAAACTCCCCATCGGCGACGCGGACGCCGAGCGCGTCGCCCGGCGCGACCTGTTCCACCGAGCGCACGACGGCCCCCGTCGCTCGCTGGCGCACGACCGCGTACCCTCGCTCCAACGTCCCCAGTGGGCTGACGCCCATCAGCCGCCCGAGCGGCCCGCCCAGGCGCTCCCGGCGCAAGGCCGTGCTGTGGCGCACCGCCGCGAGTGCACGGCTCAACAAGTCATCCACACGCTGGCGGGCCTGGGCCAGTTGGACGGCCGGGGAGAGGTGCTTCAGCGCCCGCGCCTGCTCAGCCAATCTCCAGCGCCGCTCGCTGATGGCTCTATACAGCGCGGCTGCCAACGTCTCGGCCAATCCCGCCACAAGCATGCGCAACTCTGCCTGGTCCGGGGCAACCAGTTCGGCGGCGGCGGAGGGGGTGGGAGCGCGCACGTCGGCGGCAAAGTCCGCCAGGCTAAAGTCGGTCTCGTGCCCCACGCCGCAGATGACCGGAACGCGAGAACCGGCGATGGCGCGCGCCACCCGCTCGTCGTTGAAGGCCCACAGTTCCTCAAGGCTGCCACCACCGCGGGCGACGATGATGACGTCCACGTCGTCACGTGCATTGAGCACCTCGAGCGCGGCGACGATCTGGGGGGGGGCTTCGTCTCCCTGCACGGGAGTAGGTGACAGGAGCACTTCCGCCAGCGGGTAGCGGCGGCTCAATATATTCAGGATGTCGCGCAGCGCAGCGGCAGAGGGAGAAGTGACGACGCCAATGCAGCGGGGGAAGGCGGGCAGCGAGCGCTTGCGCTCCGGCGCGAACAGCCCCTCGGCCTCCAGGCGCGCCTTGAGCCGCTCGAACTGCCGGTAGAGGTCGCCCATGCCGGCCGGCCGGAAGTGGTCCACGTACAGTTGGTAGCGGCCACCCGCCTCGTAGACGCCCACCCGCCCGTGCGCCAGCACCAGGTCCCCGCTCGCAGGCAGGTACGCTTGTGCCTGGGCGACGTTGCGCCACATCACGCAGCCGATCTGGGAGCCGGTGTCCTTGAGCGTAAAGTAGCAATGGCCGGAGGTGGGACGGCTAAAGTTGGAGACCTCGCCCTCGACCCATACGTCGTTCAGGTCGGGCGCATTCTCGATGAGACGGCGGATGACGCCGGTGAGTTGGCTGACGGTATAGGGCTCGGAGGTCGAGCCGCTGAAGAGGCCGAGTTGCTGAAACATAGGAGATCGATCACCAGGTAAACGTTGCGTTGATGAGGTCTGCCAGGTCCATCAGGTTAACGGGTTCATACCATAGGAGCGCCTGGTAGATACCCAGCCATGCAGTGGCTGGACTCAAGCCGGGTGGAAATGTGGCATTCTCGAACACACGGATGGCATCGGCGATCGTCTGTTCACGAGTTGGCATGTTGTTCTCCCCGAGAATGTTTGTAAAGTCCGATGACGTATTCTTCGTGCATACGTTGTTCAATCATAGAATCTGTTTTCTTGCCAAAACGTGCTGGCATCATGCGCTTGTTTCGGTCCAGGATGCGTTGAACGATTCCGACTACCTCAAAACCTACACTGGCTGCAATACTAGCCAGACAACTGTGCGTCTGCACATCAATTCCGCGCATCATGGATGTCCCTACCACGAATATGACAGCGGAGTCATTGCGCAAGACACGGTGCGTTTCTGCCAATACGGCCTTCATCTCGGTGAAGTATTTGCGCAAGATTGCCGCTTTCTTGGTGTCACACCCTGCCAACTGCTGAACAATCATTTCTGGGCGGTCGGGCAACGCAACACTCAGAGCGAGCGAATTACCAACTCGTTCAGAGCCGATGTACTCGGCGCGCAGTTCTGAAAGGTCTCCGATGGATTTGCCTAGCCACACTAGAGAGAACTTGTGGGCTCGCATATAGTCTATAGCGTTCGCATAGGGTGGCGAAGTTACTACAAGATCCACTGTGCTATCTGCGAGCGGCATAGCCCGTGCGTCGCCAGCCAATGGGAGAACCACACATCCATTTGTCTCGAGCTGTGAGATACTTATCAGGTTTTTGCGCAGGCGGAGGGAGAATTGCTCGAGTGCATTCCTGGGTACCTTGGTTTCGACCCGGTGAGGCCGGCTATGAGCCAGGTCTCGTGCACGAGAAACCCCGCCCGACTTGGTCACGATAATAGACGAAAAGGTCAGTTCCAGGAAACGCCGAACGGAAGGATCTGTCACACTCCGGATGGCCAACACAAGGGCCATCAATTCACGTTGAGTTGTCGGCAAGAACCAATAATCAACAAAGTCCTGCGTGCGATCGTCAAATTTCCGGACAAGTTCCTGATCAACTGCCTTCCCATTCGACAATAGATCGTTGGCTGCTGAAAGGACTCTGGATCCTGCTTGCCGTAAATCATCCGGGTCCAACGGCATTGTCTTGACGCGGCTCAGTTGCAGTGCCAAGGGGTCGAGGTCGAAGCCAATACCTCGCCGGCCTTCAAGCAGAGCCTCGACTATCGTCGTACCTGATCCCATCATTGGGTCAAGAATGATCTCCCCAGGCGCAGTCAAGCCACGAATAAAGGATCGGGGCAGTTGGGGTGGAAACTTGGCTGCGAAGGCATGAAAATCGTGAGAAGCATAGCCGCTATGCTCACCATGGAAGTTCAACTCGCCTTCCAGCAATGTAGCCAATTTTTCGCGTGTGCTCAACTCTTGCTGGGCACGTAGAATGACCGCCGGTGGAGGAAGGGGGGAGCCATTGAACGCAAATAGTCGCAATTGCTCTTTGAGGACAGCGGTAGATCGTGTGGTGACTGGATGGTCTGACATTCTGCTTTTCTTTCTCACACCGCGATGGCTAAGCCCCAACCAAAGCGGTGATGCTAACTATACCTCATTATGCTGAATTCTGCCAGTCTGTTTGACCTATCCGAGACGAGTTTCCCAAGTGCCTGGCGAGTCCCTGGGCCTCGACCACGGGGGCAATTATAGAGGAAGCGTTGGGAGACGCAAGCACAGAAGAAGCGACCACCACTACGAACGTGCTTCACGGGCTGGGATGGCTCGTAGTAACGACTTTAGTCGTCGTCGGGGCGGAGGGAGCGACTAAAGTCGCCACTACGAACCTGCCGTAGCAGGTTGAGGCGGCTCGTAGTGACGACTTTAGTCGTTGTCGGGACTAAAGTCGCTCCTACGAACCTGTTGTGCTCTCGGTCACGACGTTGACCAGCCGCCCCGGTACGTAGATCACGCGGGCCACGCGGCGGCCGTCCAGGCGACGGCGGACGCCGTTACAGGCCAGCGCCCGCTCGTGGATTTCGGCCTCGCTGACGTCGGCGGGCACCGTCAGTTTGTCGCGCACCCGGCCGTCCACTTGCACGATCAGCGTGATCGTCTCCTCGGCCACTGCGGGTTCGTCCCACGTGGGCCACGCCTGCTGGTGGGCGCTGTAGGGGCCGCCCAGCCGCGCCCACAGTTCTTCGGCGATGTGGGGGGCGAAGGGAGCCAGCAGCAGGACGAAGGTGTGGATGGCCTCGGCCAGTTCTGCCGTGACGCCGTGGGCGTGGTGGTAGGCGCTCAGTCCGTTCAGGCACTCCATCAGCGCGGCGATGGCGGTGTTGAACTTGAAGGCTTCGATGTCGGCGGTGACGGATTGGATGGTAGGGGACAGGTGAATGTGTGGGGGCGTGGGCGAGCGGTCACCAGACCCCCCACTGCGTGGGGGGCTTGAATGGGGGGCCGTGGGTGAGCCGTCACCGGACCCCCCACTGCGTGGGGGGCTTGGACGGGCAGCAGCGACGGCGGTGGCCAGGCGCCAGATACGGTCCAGGAAACGCCTGGCACCGGTGATGCCTTCTTCGTCCCATACGGTGTTGCCATCGAAGGGGGCCAGAAATAGCAGGTAAATGCGCAGCGCATCGGCGCCGTAAGTGGCGGCGACACTGTCAGGTGTGACGACGTTGCCGGCCGACTTGGACATGCGGCGCACCTCGCCGGTACACCCGTCACGGGCGTGCATGACGCCCTGGCTGCGCAGCACCGGGAACGGCTCGCGGAATGGGACGATCCCGGCGTCGGCCATGACCTTGGTCCAGAAGCGGGCGTACAGCAGGTGCATCACGGCGTGCTCCGCGCCGCCCACGTACAGGTCGGGTGGACCCCACTGTGCCAGCGCGGCCGGGTCGAAGGGACCGTCCTCGTAGTGCGGACTGACGAAACGCAGAAAGTACCAACTGGAGCAGGCAAAGCCGTCCATCGTGTCGGTCTCGCGCCGGGCGGGGCCGCCGCACTCTGGGCAGGCAGTATGGACGAACTCGGGCACGTTGGCCAGCGGCGAGCGGCCGTCTTCGCCGGGCAGCCACTCTTCGATGGGCGGCAGGAGTACCGGCAGGTCGCTTTCGGGCACGGGCACCTCGCCGCACCGGTCGCAGTAGACGATGGGGATCGGCGCGCCCCAGTAGCGTTGCCGCGAGATCAGCCAATCGCGCATACGGTATTGCACCGTCCGGCGGCCGATGCCCTGTTCTTCCATCCACCCGGCGATCCGCTGCGCCGCTTCGTCGGAGGGCAGCCCATCCCAGGGGCCGGAGTTGACCATCCTGCCCACGCTGGTGTAGGCGGTGTCCAGCGGTCTACTGTCCCAATCCGGGGGCGCGACGACGACGGGAGCCGGGATGGCGTGCCGCCTGGCAAAGTCAAGGTCGCGCTCGTCGTGCGCAGGGACGGCCATGATCGCCCCGCCGCCGTAGCCCATCAGCACGTAGTCGGCCACGTAGACCGGCACGCGCGCGCCGTTGGCCGGGTTCACAGCAAACGCGCCGGTGAAGACGCCAGCGCGGCCGGCCTGCAGCCGGTCTACCTCACTGCGACGCAAGGCGGCCTGGCAGTAGGCCAGCACCTCGGCGCGGCGCTCCGGCGTCGTGATGCGCTCGACCAGCGGATGTTCCGGCGCCAGTACGGCGAAGGTCATGCCGTAGACCGTGTCGGGCCGGGTCGTGTAGACGGTGAAGTGCACAGCGGTGCCATCTACCGCCATCTCGAACTCGACACCCTCACTGCGCCCGATCCAGTTGCGCTGCATCAGCAGGATGCGTTCCGGCCAGTCCAGCGTCTCCAGGTCGGCCAGCAGTTCGTCGGCGTAGGCGGTGATGCGGAAATACCACTGTTCCAGGTCGCGCTTGTAGACGCTCGCGTGGCCGCGCCAGCAGACGTTGCCCGACTCGACCTGCTCGTTGGCCAGGACGGTCTTGCAGCCGGGGCACCACCACTGGCGGCCCACGGCACGGTAGGCCAGGCCGCGCCGGTACAGCAGCAGAAAGAACCACTGCGTCCAGCGGTAGAATTCGGGCGTGCTCGAGTTGATCTCGCGCTCCCAGTCGTAGGAGCAGCCGATCAACGTCATCTGGCGGCGGTAGTTGGCCGCGTAGCGGGTCGTCGTCTCGCGGGGGTGGATGCCCTTCCTGATCGCCTCGTTCTCCGCCGGCAGGCCGAAGGCATCCCAGCCCATTGGGTGGAGCACGGCGTGGCCTTTCATGCGGTAGTAGCGCGAGATGACGTCGGAAGGCACGTAGTTGCGGCCGTGGCCGACGCTCAGCCCGTCGCCGGAAGGGTAGGGAAAAAAGTCCAGGCAGTAGAAAGTGGGGGAGCGGGAAGGCGCGGGCGTGCGGTAGATGGCCGTTTCGGCCCAGCGCTGTTGCCATTTGGATTCAACGGCTTGAGGATCATATTTGGCGCTGGGTGTTTCTTCTATGATCATTGGATTTTGTCCGTAAGCCCCATGTGAGCACCTCCTTCAATTGCATCACGAAAAGAAAAAGCCTCCCGGGTGGGGAGGCTTGGCACGATCTGATAAAGTGGCGTAGCCTAACGCCAGTGGCCTCCCAAACGGGAATATCCCCTCGCAAGGAGGAGTTTGTTGCCAAGGAGGCTATTCAGCATGCTGACAAAAGACTGGCAGGCCATCCCGTTTCCCTCGATATCTCGATCAGAATTAAACGTATTTTACCATAAATCGGGTATCGTGGCAAGGCGGATCACGATCCAAATCGTAACTCTCCTGTAACGCATTGGACAGGAATTCATGCTATAATGATGCGCAGTTGCGAGGCCCCGCCTTGAGCGGTGTGCCGGTTAGTACTATTCTCAGGGAGATGAAAGAGCGATGAGAGCACGAGTGTTCATCCTGAGCCTGGTCATCATGGGCCTTCTCGTGGCCCTGATACCTGTGTCTGTGGGAGCGCAGTCTCCCAATACGTATACCTCGATTATTGTCACGGACATCCTCTCCGGGGCCCCGGTCGTCGGCGGTACTTTCACTACGGATCTCCAGGTCTCCATCACGAATACTACCACACCCCAGGTTGGCGTGATGGGCGTCGAAATCTGGGTGCCCTTTGACTCGAGCGTCGTGGTTGCAGACGACTTCGACGACAACCCGGCCAACGGTACCCAGGTCCAGATCAAGCCTGGCTTCTTCGATGGGAACCTGGTGATCGGAGCCAACGAGGTCATCAGCGGCGCAATGCCACCCACCGCCCCGGCCGACTGCACTGCTGCTGGTGCCTGTGTGCACGTCGCCATCAGCCATACCGGTGGAAGTGGGCCAGTGACCAACAAGAGGGGGACAGTGGCCACGATCACCTGGGCTGCTCTGGCGACTGGATCGCCGGGCATCCGTATCGCGGTGGTGCCGCCTGGGATTCCACCGGGCTCCGTCCTCTCCGACACCAACGGCCAGCCCATCCCGATCAACAGCACCTCGGTGCCGAACATCACCGTGACGAACGCCGGCACGATCGCGGGTGTCATGAGGCGGCAGGGAACGCAGGTCGGTCATGCAGGCACGGGCGTCGTCGGCATCGCGGTGGATAACGGCGTGGTCGCGACGGCCACGACAGGTGCCGACGGTAGTTTCAGCCTGGCGCTTCCAGCGCATGGGTCCTACACCATCAATGCCAGTTACCCAGGCTATCTCCAGTCGCAAAAGAGCGCGGTCTACGTCGCGGGTACGAGCGTGGATATTGGCCCGACGACGTTGGTGGGAGGCGATGTCAACGCCGACAATTGTATCAACATCCTCGACATCGTATCCATCATCGGCAAGTTTGGCCTGACGGGATTGCCTGCCAGCAGCCCAGAGGATATCAACGACGACGGGACGGTCAACATCCTCGACCTGACGATCGCGGCTGGCAATTTCACGCGCTGCGGCCCGACGGCCTGGATTCCGTAGCGGGACCTCATTCCGAGTCCGACTTGACAACCGGTCGCAGCCAGACTACAATGTACGTGGCTGCTACTGGGAGTACGGCGACAATGACCGTTGTAAGTCTGCCTAAGGGGCTGCGGATCGCTATCGTGACGCTATGTCTCGTGCCTGTCGTGGTGACAGGTGCGGTTGTCCCGGCGCGGGGTGCACCCACCACCGGGCTGCGGTTGGCCCCAGACACCGCCCAGGTCACGAGCGGGGAGAGGCTCACGCTCGCACTCTGGGTGGACAACGTCGAGAATCTTCAGCGCGTCGAGTTGCATCTGAGTTATGACTCGGCTGGGCTGGAGGTGCTGGATGCCGATCCGAGCCGCGCCAGCGTGCAGATCAAGCCTGGCCCAATTTTCTGTGCGGCCTGTACCCCGTGGAACGAGGCGCTCAATGGGAAAATCCACTTTGTGGCCCAGCGAGATCCTGTGGATGGCCCCTTCTCCGGCAGTGGCATCGTGGCTTTTATCAACCTCCTGGTCACGGCAACCATGCCGGGCACCTACACCGTCTCCTTCGACCAGGCAGCGACCCGGCTGCTCGACAGTGGAGGGCGCCCCATCGTCACAGGCCGCTTCACCGACGCGGCGCTCGTCCTGTCGCCATCGCTGGCCACACTGACCGGATGGCTCACGCGCGAGGGCTGGGGCAGCGACGAGCGCTCGGTGGTCAATGCGATCCTGTACCCGGCTGCTGCACCTTATCAGCCTTCCTCGTGGGGACGCACCTGCACCGATGCGCGGGGGGACTTTAGACTGGAGATCAGGTCCAATCCACAACCCCCGCCAGCCGAGATTCTCCCCGACGACTCTTCGCCTGCTGCTCCATCCTGCACGTCGCAGTGGGCTTTTCTGCGGCTTGACTTTACCAACTATCTGAGCGAATGCTATTGGGAATGTACCGGCGATGGCATACGCGACGTCGGCTGGCACGACCTGGAAGGGGGCGACGTCAACGCGGATGGGTGTATCAACATCCTCGACATCGTGAGCATCGTCGGGGACTATGGTACCATCGTCGCGGAACCATGCTACGTTCCCTGCGCAGCGTGCCCCCCCGACCCTCCATTGCCCAACGTCGCGCCGTCACACGACATCAACGGTGATTGTCGGGTCAATATTCTCGACCTGACTCAGGCTGCCGGAAACTTTGGACTATGCAGCAATTGTCCCTGAAACTCTCCCGCTTTGTACTGATCCTGCTCGGCTGTTGGGGGCTCAGCGCCTGGAGCGCAGCCCCGGCGGCAGCCCAGGGGACGAGAGTGTGGCTCGACCCGGCGACGTTGGACCTGGCTCCCGGCAAGGTAGGGACGCTGGAGGTGCGCGTGGACGACGTCGTCCAGTTGGCAGGAGTAGAGATGAGCCTGACTTTCGACCCGGCGCTGCTGGAGGTGGTGGACGCTGACCCCTCCACGGAGGGGGTCCAGATCGCCCACGGGGATTTCCTGAGCGCCGATTTTGTCGTGCGGAACGCCGCTGACCCGGCCACTGGCACAGTGGATTACGCGATTGCCTGCCTGCCGTTGGACAAGGCAGTCAGTGGCAGTGGCGTGTTGGCCCGCATCACCTTCCGTGCGCTGGCCGAGGGGGAAACGTTGGTCACTATCCGCAGTGTGCTGCTAGCCGACATGCAGCAGCAGCCCATCGCGGTCGAAGAAACGGAGTCTGGCGTGATTGTGATCGGTCGCTCCGGTCCGTCTCCAGCAGTCTGGGCATTGATCGGGCTGGTTGCGGCTGCCGTTGCCATTGGTTCCATTGCGGTGGCGTGGAATGCCGTCAGGGAGCGCTGATTGGCGCATTCGCATGAGGAGGGACGAGATGAAAAAGCCATTTCCAACATTGATACGCTGTGGGGTCGGGCTGGCCTTACTGCTAACTACACTGCTCTCCAGCCTGGCCGGCCACGGGCTGGCCCAGGGTACAATGGTGATCGTTGACCCACCCAGCAGAGAAGTGGCCATAGGAGCCACGACGACGGTGAACGTGCGCATCGAGAACGTGGTCAACCTGTATGGCGCTGAAGTCCACCTGGTTTTCAACCCGGCACTTTTGGAGGTAGTAGATGCCGACTCGGGCCGGGATGGCGTGCAGATTCAACCTGGCCCGTTTCTCAGTCCAGATTTCGTGGCCAAGAACAACGCCGATCAAACGACCGGGAGGATTGTCTTCGCCATTGCGCAGATGCCGCCTCACGAGCCGGTGAGCGGCAGTGGGGTTCTGGCTACGATTACCGTCCGGGGAAAAGCGGCCGGGACTTCGGTGCTGGACTTTTCAACCACGCAGCCCACCCCACCCGTGATCCTGTCCGGACGCGATGGTACGTCCATCAACACCGGCTCTCGGGGTGGGAGCATCATCGTCACGGGGGGGACGCCCTCAACTTTGACGCCTACTCCCACGCGCGGGCCTACGCCGACGTTCACGCCTACGCCCTCAGGCACCCCTACCCATCCGTGGAGTATACTGGGCTACCACGTCGTGCGGCCCAAAGAGACGCTCTACTGCATTGCGCGAGCCTACGGGGTAGACCCTTATGCGATTGCCAGACAGAACAACATTCTCAATCCCAATGTCATCCGCGTCGGACATAGGCTGGCGATCCCCAACGTGCCGTACCGGTTGCCCTCCGGCCAGGTCTGCCCGCGCCAGTTCGATGGCACTCCAACACCTCCCCGCTGTCGTTGGAATCACACCGTCGCCTCAGGTGAGAACCTGTACCGCATCTCGCTGCGCTATGGGGTCAGCATGTGGGCCATCGCCGAGGCGAACCACATCCTCAACCTGAACTACATCCGCGTTGGAGAGGTACTCTGTATCCCGTAACGACACGAGACAGGTAAGTATGCCAGGCCCCAGCCCGTATGAGGCTGGGGCCTGGGTCATTCTCGCGCTCTTGCATCCTCGCGGCTGTGTGCTAAAATCTCCCCTGATGCAGAATCTACGACGCACCATTATTCTCGTTGCCCTTCTCGCGGTGGTCTCCTTGCCAGCCAGCGCCCAGGGGCCCGCTCCGGTCGCCACCTGGCAGGTCCTGGTGAACAAAGCGCGCCTGGACGAGGGGCTGGCCCCTTATGGCTTTTCCACCTTGCTGGTGACTGCGGCGCAGCGCCACGCCGATGACCTGGCAGCCCACCAGATCTGGTCCCACACCGGCTCCGATGGCTCCACGCCCAGGCAACGCGTCGCAGAGGCGGGTTACGCTGCCTGGACCTGGAACAGCGGGGAGTTGATCGTGGGCGAGAACTTTTGGACTGGCTACGGCTCGATCGAGGACGCGCTGGCTTTCTTCCTGGAAGACCCACCCCATCGCGACAACCTCCTCAGCACCACGTATCGGGAGATTGGCATCGGCGTCGCCGCTGACACCGCCAACCGCAACTACTACGTGCTCGACTTTGGCGTGCGCCCCAACGTGCTGCCCATCTTCATTAACGATGGAGCCACCAATGCGGAAGACTCACACGTTGCAATCCGCCTGACCAACGAGGAGGCCCGTCCGCAAGGGCAAGGGGCGATTTTTGTGGGCCGGGCGATCGAGATCCGCGTCAGCAACGAACCCGACTTTGACGACCGGCCATGGCAACGCTGGGAACCGCTCGTGCCCTGGACTTTGCCGGACACGCCGGGCGAACACACGGTCTACGTCCAGTTCCGCGACGCCGCCGGCCGTACCGCTGCTTCGGCGGACGCGATTGTCCTCGGCGAGGGAGCACCCGGCGCACCAACGCCTGTCCCGCCCAGCCCCACTGCTGAGCCTACCGTCACGCCCATGCTGCCCAGCCCCACCTCCGAGCTTACTGCCACACCTGAGCCCATGGCGCCCCCTGTCTCCGAGCCTGCCGCCACGCTGACTCCTGAAGTGATCCCCACTCCCGAACCATCTCCCAGCGTGGAGCCGACCCCGACTCCCGATGTTGCTCGTCCCGCATCTGTGGCTCCCGGCAACAGCACGCCCTTCCCCACCTGGACGCCACTCCCGACGGCAGTGCCCCAGGAGGAGGTCAGCCGCCCGGGTGTCCCGTGGGCCGCGCTCGTAGCGCTACAAGGGACTGCGCTCATCCTCGGCCTCTGCCTGGTTCTGCGACGGGGCAATGCAATACGTAATGCGTAATGCGTAATCCGTAATGCGTAATGCGTGAGCGTATGGGGGATTCTGGGTTTATCGGCGTCTTTGATTCTGGTGTGGGCGGACTGAGCGTGTGGCGCGAGATTGCCTGCCAACTGCCCCACGAGGATACCCTCTACCTGGCCGATCAGTCCCACGTACCGTATGGCTCCCGTCCGCTGTACCAGGTGCGAGAGTTCTCGGAAGGCATCGCGCGCTTTCTGTTGGATCAGAGTGCAAAGGTCATCGTCATCGCCTGCAACACCGCGTCCGCGGCCGCGCTGCACGACCTGCGGCGCATCTTCCCCGCTGTCGCGTTTGTGGGGATGGAACCGGCTGTCAAGCCCGCCGTCGAGCAAACGTGCAACGGCATCGTGGGAGTGATCGCCACGCAGGCCACCTTCCAGGGGCAACTCTTCGCCAGCCTGGTGGAGCGCTACGCGGACAACGTGCAGGTGCTCACCCAGGCCTGCCCGGGGCTGGTGGAGGCGGTGGAGGCTGGCAGGCTGGACACCCCTGAGACAGAGGCACTCGTGCGGCAATATCTGGCACCACTGCTCGAAGCCGGAGTAGACCAACTGGTGCTCGGCTGCACCCATTATCCCTTCCTCCGCCCGCTCATCGAGCGGGTGGCGGGCACAGGCAGAACGGTGATTGACCCCGCTCCGGCCGTCGCCCGCCAGGTGGGGCGCGTGCTGGCCCAGCGGGGGTTAGAGGCGGACCGGGGCCACTTGTGTGCCAGGGGCACACCGGTGGCAGGCAGGCTGGAAAGCCTGCCCCACGAAGCCCGTCACGTGTTCTGCACGACCGGAGATGGGGCGGCTTTCAGCGCGATGATCGAGCGGTTACTCCCTTCCATCGGGGCAAGTGTAGAAGTGCGCACAGCCCGCTGGCGGGGAGGCCACCTGGAGACGCAGCGGCAATGACTACTCGTACTTTAGTGCGGCGACGGGGTTGAGGGCGGCTGCCCGCATCGCCGGGTAGAGCCCGGAAGCCACCCCCACCAGCGTGGCAAACACTATCGCAAAGAGGGGCAACCACAAGGGGGTATAGATCAGGGAGATACTCACGTCTGAGGCCGCTGCCCCGCCTTGTTGGACCGCTTGTGCTGCCAGGTAGGTGCTGGCGACCAGGTCAATCAATGCTCCTAGCCCCACCCCCACCATGACTCCTCCAAGCCCACCCAGCAGCCCAATGCTTCCCGCTTCGGCCAGAAAAACGGACATCACGTCCCGATTCGTCGCCCCGACCGCCTTCATCAGCCCGATCTCCCGCGTACGCTCGTAGATCGCCATCGTCATCGTGTTGGCAATGCCGAAGGCGGCGACGATGAGCGCGATGGCCCCAATGCCGCCCAAGACGCCCTGGATGGCCAGAAAGAGCACGTTCAATTGCTGGAGCATGCTGCGCGCTGAATAGGCGAAGAAGCCCAGCCTCGTGACCTCCTGCTCCACCGCCAACACCTGCTCGGAAGTGGCCACCTTGACCAGTACCTCACTGTAACCGTCACGGCCCGGATTCGGGCGGCGACCGGCAAACCAGCCGTTCAGCTCCAGCACGTCGTTCAGTGCCAGGAAGACACTGTAATCGTTCTGTCCGCCTGACTTCTCCAGCACGCCGGTCACCCGCAGGCGCACGACGCGCTCCACCGGACGGCCGTCGTCGCCCATTTTGGTGAGAATCAGTTGCAGTGCCTGCCCCTGCAGGTCGGGGGGCTTCCTCACCGGACGGCGTGCCTGGGGGTCGTAGAACGATTCCGGCACGCGCGTCCCGACCAGGGCCTGCCAGCGCCCAAGCCGGCTCGTCCCACCCGCCAGTGCGAAATCCAGGCGTTCCACCTGCGTCGGGTCCAGGCCCACCACCTGTGCACCGCCTAGCAGCCGCTTCAGCCGGAGCGTCCCTCCACCCATCAGCGGCTCGCGGGGGGTGACGGCCACCACGCCAGGGATGGCCCGGAACCCGGCCAGTGTACGGTCGTTCAGTACGTCTTCCTTTCTGACCTGGCCTGGCGACCCCCCTATGGCACGGACGAACGAGGGGGAAAAGACGGTGATCTCGGTCAGGTCGCCGACAGAACCCACGTCCTGAGTGGCGGTACGTTGCAGGCCGACCGCCAGCGAGACCAGGACGATCACCGCCGCCGTGCCGATGACCACGCCGATGGCTGTCATCGCCACGCGGGCCTTCATCCGCCGCAGGTTGCTCAACACCAGGCGCAAGAGATCGCGCGCGTTCATCAGCTCCCCAATCCCAGCAGTCCACGCAGGGCGCGGAGCACCTTGCCCCAGAAGCCCTCTGCCTGAGGCCCTGCCTCAGTCGCAGGCGCAGTCTCGGCCGGTTTCTCCACCTCGACCGTCAGCGTCTTCGTCACGACCTGCGGTTGCTCAAAGTCGTCCAGGTAATAGACGGTCACCAAAACCTCGGCTGTCCCGCCCTGGCGAGCCACGGCCGTCGCTTCCAGCGATCCTGACGTGCCCCCATCCAATGGCCCCAGGTAAATGGAACCGTCCTGGATCTCCAATTGCGTGCTCGTGACCTCCAGCGTGCTGACGTTGACCAGTGTACGCCCGATGTTGGTGGCCTCGACCGGCAGTACAAAGGGGGTGCCGACGATGGCGACCTCCAGGGGGCGATAGAAGCCGATCTGGAGATGGGGCCGCCGGCGCACCAACAGACTGATCAGTTGACTGTCGGAGCGGCGAGTACCGCGGGCGTCGTCGAAGGCCAGCGCCACCGGCAGGCTGTAGGCCTTGGGATCTGCCCCGCCATCCACGACCAATTGTTGTGTCACCTCGAGCGTGGCCCCGGCTGCCAGACTGGGCACGAATTTGACGTTGCTGGATTGGAGGGGAGCGAAAGGAGCCAGTCCACTTCCCCCTTCGCCGCCGAGCGTCAAAACCAATCGTTGCGCCTCGCCACCGCCAGCGTTGGTCACCTCCAGCGTCAGGGTAAACGTGTCACCGGGGGCCAGGGGGTCGGGCACGGTACGGTAGCCCGCGATGATCAATTGTGGGCGGTCGGCCAGTGCCGTATTGACCTCCAGCCCGACGCTCTGGCGGGCCGTGTAGGAGCCGCCGCTGTAGTCGGCGCAGTCCAGCGCGATCTCCAAACCGAGGCGGCCGGCCTGCGTCACCTCGCCCAGCACCAGCGACAGCGTCACGGTCACTGCCTGGTCCATGCCGATTTGATCTATGGCGACCACGTTGCTTCCACCCGCCGGCACGGCCACGTCAGGAGACGCCGCACCGACGACCACCTGGGTCGCTGTGCGGCTGCCCCGGTTGACCAGGCGCAACGTCAGGCTGAACGCATCGCCCGGCCCCAGCACGGCCGGTTCGGTCTGGGCCGCCTCGATGACCAACTGCGGTCGCCCACCCTCCAGGCCGATGACCTCGACCGCAATCGTCTCTGGGTATTCATAGTGGGTCCCCTCCCAGTCGTTAGCACTGAGATTGACCTGCAGGTTGTAACTGCCGGAAGTCAGGCTGGCGGGAGTGTGCATGACTTGCGTGACGACGGCGGTGTGGTTGATGTGCAGTTGCCACAGCAGGTGGCCTGTCTCACCGACCGGCAGGAAGGTGCCGCCGGGGAAAGTGACCATCGTGTTCTCCCCGGCCCGGCTGCCAGTGTTGTAGACCTCGATCGTGACGACGAATTCACGCCCTGCCACGACGCGGCTGGGCTCAATGGAGTAGTTGCGGATCGTGAGGACCGGGCGCCCGGGCACCGGCGTGGGCTTGGGGGTAGGCAGGGGGGTGGGGCCGGGCGTGGGAGTGGCGGCGACAATCGTCAGTGCCGATGGTAGGACCACTGAAACCCCAGCCTCGCTCACTTCCAGGTCGTAGGTGCCCGCAGGGGTGCCAGGCGGCACCACCGCCTGCAACGCCATGTCGTTGACGTAAGTCGTCTCGAGCAGGCCAAAGCCCACCAGCCGGACGATGGTGGCGGTAGTAAAGCCGCTACCGTATATGCTCAACGTGCCGCCATGCTGGCTGACCAGCGTGGTGGGCTCGATGCCGGTCAGCGCCAGTTGAGCCGCCGGCCTGGCCGCAGCACTGGTTACCAACAAGAGTGCCGCGATCACTCCAACAACCAGAACGACTCCCATAAGAACAACCTTGCGCATAATCTCCCCCTTGTGTTCACCCCAAGGCCACACATCACCTATTTGCCGATTTGCCGATTTGCCATTCGCTATTCGCCATTCGCCATTCGCCCATTCGTTCATTCGTTCATTCGTTCATTCGCCATTCGCCCATCCAACAGATGAATACGCCGGCTGGTAAACTGAGTCAACGATGGGTCGTGGGTGACGACGATGATCGTGCGCCCCTGCTCCCGGCAGAGCCGTGCCAGGACCTGCATCACCTCTACCCCGGTGCGGCTGTCCACGTTTCCCGTCGGCTCGTCGGCCAGGATGATCGCCGGGTCGTTGACCAGGGCGCGCGCGATGGCCACGCGCTGCTGCTCCCCGCCGGAGAGTTCCGTCGGCCGGTGAGCCATCCGGTCAGCCAATCCCACCTGCTCCAACAGATACCGTGCCCGCTCCCGGCGCTGGGCCGGAGGAACGCGGGCAAAGACCATCGGGAACTCTACGTTCTCCAGCGCCGTCATCGTGGGGATGAGGTGAAACGATTGGAACACAAAGCCCACCTCCTGGCGACGGTAGGCAGCCAGTTCGTTCTCGTCCAGCGCTGTGAGCTCCCGATCGCGCACCCAGATGCGGCCGGCCGTGGGGCGATCCAGTCCGCCCAACAGGTACAGCAGCGTGGACTTACCCGACCCTGAGGGGCCCATCACGCCCAGGAACTCCCCAGCCGGCACCGTCAGGCTCAACCCGTCCAGTGCGTGGACGACTTCGTGGCCCATCGGGAAATCCCGGTGCAGGTCCTGGATGCGGATCAACGGTTCTGGTTCAGACATCTTACCCTCACCCCAACCCTCTCCCTGGTAGGGAGAGGGAGGATTACCCTCACCCCAGCCCTCTCCCTGGCAAGGAGAGGGAGGTCATTTGGCGGCCACGTTGGCCGCCACCAGGATCGGGTCCCACACTGGCGCATAAGGTGGCGCATAACTCAAATCCAACTGTTGCAGGTCGGCCACGGTTAGCCGGTGATGGAGCGCGGTCGCCAGCACGTCTATACGCTTGGCCACGCCGCGCCGCCCGACGATCTGCCCGCCCAACAGCCGGTCAGTCTCGTCGTCCACGACCAGTTTGACGTGGATGGGCGCGACGCCCGGGAAATAGCGCGAGGCGTCCACGTCCTCGACCAGCGGCGCTCGCACGGTGTAGCCCAACGTCTGGGCCTGTGTTGCTGTCAGGCCCGTGCGGGCCACCGCCAAATCGAACGCTCGCACGACCATCGTGCCCACGATGCCGCCGAACGTTGCCTCACCTCCGGCCGCGTTCGTCCCTGCCACGCGCCCCTGCTTGTTGGCCGTGCTACCTAATGGGACGTAGGTGGGCTTTCCGGTGACCAGGTGGAACGCCTCGGCGCAATCGCCCGCCGCATATACGCCAGGCAGATTGGCGCGCATGTGGCCGTCGGTCGCGATGGCACCCGTGGCACCCAGCGCGACCCCTGCTGCCTGTGCCAGCGACACCTCCGGCCGCACGCCCACTCCTGCCAGCACCACGTCGCACGGATAGCGGGCGTCCTCTGTGACCACCGCCTCCACCCGGCGGATGCCCTCGCAGGCAACCGGTTTGCCCGCCACGATCTCCACCCCCTGGCGTGCCAGCTCCTTTTCCACCAACGCCCGCACATCGTCGTCGAGCGCGGTGCGCATCACCTGGCCGGAGCGGATCGCCATCTTGACCTCGAGTCCCAGCCGCCGGAAGGTCTCCGCCATCTCGACGCCGACGTAGCCGCCGCCGAGGACGAGCGCCCGCGCTGGCCTGTGCTCCCCGTGCTCGACGAGGAAGCGCCGGATGGCCTGCCCCTCCTCCAGCGCGCGCAGCACAAACACCCCCTCCAGGTCAGAGCCAGGCAGCAGCGGCTGCGCCGGACGTGCACCGGTGGCGATGACCAGCCGGTCATACTTTTGCGTGAACTGGCGCCCGCCCTCCAGGTCGCGCACGGTCACCGTCTGCGCAGCGGGATCTATGGCCGTCACCTCGTGGTACACGTGCACCTCGACGCCCTGCTTCGCCATCTGCTCCGGGGTGCGTGCCAGGAGGCTGCGGCAATCGGCGACGTCGCCCGCGATGAAGTAGGGCATCCCGCACGCAGCGTACGAGATGTATGGGCCTTTCTCGTAAACGACGACCTGCATATCGCGGTTCACGCGCTTTGCCTTGGCGGCAGCGCTCATCCCCGCCGCCACTCCGCCGATGATGATCAGGCGTTGGGCCATGGTCATCCCCTCCTAAAGTTCGATTCTATTCCAGCCAGGAGCACCGTCGTCTTGTCACCTCAACCGATTGGAATAGCCCCAATTGTATACCAGTTGTACAATCATGGCAAACAACTACTCGATTGTCCTACAAAACACAGGAGACCCACTGTGCTCTGCGCGACCCGTGCGGTTGACAACTCTGAACATTTGCGGTATCCTCCACCGCCACATTAGTGCTTGTCATTTACCGTCAGGAAGAATTATGCTCAAACAACTTGTTCACAACGGTATCCTGGTGCCCCAGATCCCCCTGCCCTCGCACCTCGAACTGACGATGCGCGGCGAACGCAGGGAGTTGTCTTCCAGGCAGATCGAGATGGCGCTGGCCTGGGCCAGGAAACAGGGCACCTCTTACGTGGAGGACCCGGTATTCGCCCGCAATTTCCTGCAAGATTTCAGCACTGCGCTGGGCATCGAGCCGCCGCTGACAATTGATGAGGTGGATCTCGGCCCGGCCCTCAAGATTGTGCAGGCTGAACGTGCAGCCAAAGCACGGCTGACCCTGGATGAGCGCAAGGCGCTGGCAGCCCAACGCAAAGCGGAGCGCGAGCGGCTCAAGGAGCAGTATGGCTACGCTATCGTGGATGGGGAGCGCGTCGAACTCGGCAACTATATCGCCGAGCCCAGCAGCGTCTTCATGGGGCGTGGCAGGCACCCCCTGCGCGGCAGGTGGAAGGAAGGCCCTCAGCAAAGCGACATCACGCTGAATTTGAGTCCGGATGCGCCTCATCCACCTGGCGACTGGGCAGAGATCGTGTGGCAGCCAGAGTCGTTGTGGGTGGCACGCTGGAAGGATCGACTCTCTGGCAGGCTCAAGTACGTCTGGCTGAGCGACACTGCGCCCGTGAAGCAAGAACGTGAAGCCGCCAAGTTCGACCGGGCTGTGAATCTGGATATCAACCTGGCTCAAGTTCGAGCGCACATCGAGCGAGACCTGACCGGCTCGCACGCCAGGCGGCGGAAGGTGGCCACCGCGTGCTATCTGATTGACGCGCTGTGTCTGCGTGTGGGAGACGAAAAAGACCCCGATGAAGCGGATACCGTGGGCGCGACCACGCTCCGCCCCGAGCACGTCACGCTGCACCCCGACGGTACAGCCGAGTTCAAGTTCCTGGGTAAGGACTCGGTGCTGTGGCACAAAAAGATACTGCTTCCTCCAGTGGTCAAGCAAAACCTGGAGGAACTTATCCGGGAGGCCAGACCGTCCAACTCGGCCAACAATGGCAAGCGCCACCCCACCCGCGATAAGCCACAGATCTTTCCAGGGATTGACAGCAGTGACGTCAACGCCTACCTCTCCGAGGTTCTCCCCGGGTTGACGGCCAAGGTCTTTCGCACCCATCACGCCACGCAGGCTGTCCGCGATAGCCTGGCGGCTGCTGAGGTCGAGGCCAGCGACCCGGAATACAAAAAGTGGGGTGCGGTTGCCCTGGCCAATCTCGAGGCGGCGGTACTATGCAATCATTACAAGGCAGCGCCGGCCAACTGGCGGGGCCGCCGCCAACGCGCCAACGAGCGTCGCAAGAGGCTGGAAGAGCGGGTGGCGGTGTGTCGCTCCCAGGTACGCCAGGCCAGTAAGGCGCTGGCTGTGCTGCAGCGCGAGGCACGGGAAAAGAAGGACAGCGCCAGGACGGACGTCCAGCGCGAACGGCTGCAGGCCCGTTACGCTAAAAAGATCGAGAAGGCCCAAAAGAAAGTGGAGATAGCCAGGGGCAAACTGCAGCGGGCAGAGGTCGCTCTGGACAAGGCCAGGACCCAAGACACGCTCGCCACCAGGGGGCGTACCTGGAATCTGGGCACCAGCCTCAAGTCCTACATTGACCCGCGCGTCTTTTATCAGTGGGGGCAACAGGTCGAGTATGACGTCTTGGGGCTATACTACCCCAAGGCCTTGCAGCGCAAGTTTGTCTGGGTGAGAGAGCAAGAGTAGAATGTATGATGCTCCCCAGGGAAGTGGGGTCAGGAGGCGGATACGATGTCAGATAAGAGTGTTGCCGAAAGGCGCAGGAACAGCGATGAACGCACCGATCGAGTGGCTACTTGAGGGCGAACCCTGGGTCGTATATCGAACCAGGATAGACCTGCTGGGACAACCAGAAGATGACCCGCAGGTCCGTTCGTCCCGCCAGGCCCTGATGGCCAGCCCACGCATACAAGGTCTGCTGGCCGAACTGGCAGGGTGGCCCGGTAGCGTCATATCCAGCCACAAGAGCGCCGGCCAGCCTTTTCACAAGTTGACGTTTGTCGCCGATCTGGGACTGACGGCTAACGACCCTGGCATAGAACCCATTATCGCGCGTATTCTGGAGCATCAGTCGCTCGAAGGGCCGTTTCAACTGCCCATGAACATTCCGACGCAATACGGGGGTACCGGTCAGGACCAATGGGCCTGGGCGCTGTGCGACGCTCCCCTGATTGTGTACGCTCTCGTCAGATTCGGACTGGCACACGAACCGGCAGTACAGGCAGCCATCCAACACCTGGCCGGCCTGATAAGAGACAACGGCTGGCCGTGTGCCGTGTCGAAAGAATTGGGCAAGTTTCGAGGGCCTGGACGTAAAGACGACCCCTGCCCATACGCAAACCTGACCATGCTCAAGGCGCTATCGCAGATTCCAGAATGGCGCGACAGCCACGCCAGCCACGTGGGGGCAGAGACGTTGCTGGCGTTGTGGAGTGCGAGTGCCGAGCGCCACCCATACATGTTCTTCATGGGTACCGACTTCCGCAAACTCAAAGCCCCGTTGGTATGGTACGACATCCTGCACGTACTCGACGTGTTGTCGCAGTTTCCCTGGCTAAAGCAAGATGCCCGGCTGCTCGACATGCGAAACCTGTTGAAGGCCAAAGCGGACGGACAGGGGCGCTTTACTCCTGAATCAGTATGGAACGCATGGAAGGGCTGGGAGTTTGGACAAAAGCGTACTCTGTCACGCTGGTTGACGCTTCTGGCATGGCGTATGATGAACCGCATAGGATAAGGAGGGAGGCATAACTCGAATCGTCCGCTCACACCAACTCCATCACCCACGTCCACTCCTACCTCTACTCCTGCGCCGGCGGCTACCCCTGTACCGCCGACCGTCACGGCGATGCCCTCGGTGGAGACGCCGGTCCTGGGCGACACCTGGACCCGCCCTGCCGACGGCATGGTGATGGTCTACGTCCCGGCGGGAGAGTTCAAGATGGGCAGCGATCACGACGCTGTGAAATATGCGCGCCAACTGTGCAAAGCGTACAGCGGCGACACGGCCATCGCCACCTGCGGACAGGTGGCGTTCGCCAACGAGCAGCCAGAACATACCGTGGCCCTGGACGGTTTCTGGATTGACCGCACCGAGGTGACCAACGGGCAGTACCGGCGCTGCGTGGAAGCTGGGGCCTGTGACCCGCCGGTGGAGAACGGCTCGTATACCCGCGACTCGTACTACGACGACGGCACCTACGCTGACTACCCGGTCATCTCGGTCAGTTGGCAGCAGGCGGCGGACTATTGCGCGTGGGCCGAGGGGCGGTTGCCGACGGAGGCTGCTTGGGAGTACGCGGCGCGCGGGCCGGAGAGCCGGGTCTTCCCCTGGGGGGACACATTTGATGGTTCGCGCCTGAACTACTGCGACGTCAACTGTGAGTCAGGCCCGAACGACGCGGCGGTTGACGATGGATATGCCGACACCGCGCCGGTGGGGAGTTTCCTGGCGGGGACCAGTTGGTGCAGGGCGTTAGATATGGCGGGCAACGTGCGGGAGTGGGTGGCAGATTGGTACGGGCCATACCCTTCTGCGCGGCAGGTGAACCCGGCGGGGCCATCCTCTGGCGAGTCCTACATACCGCGCGGTGGTTCGTGGCTCGACACGCCGGATGACGTGCGCAGCGCCAATCGCGGCGAGAACAGTCCCGACTATACGCACCCTAAAGTGGGGTTCCGTTGTGCCATCCGGTCTGCCATAGCGGGGGCTTTACAGGCGCCTGGCCAACGCCAGCGCTTCCTCTCGCGTCCTCACCTCACCAGCAGCCTGGGCCTCCCGCACGGCCTCGAGCAGCCGCCCGATCTCCGGCCCGGCGTCCAGCCCCAGTGCAGCCATCAAATCGTCGCCTGTGACCAGTGGCGGTGGAGCCACCGTCTCTGCGTACCGCTCGAAGTAGTGCGAGAACAGCGTCTCCGCCACTTCCAACTGCCGTGTCCACCGCTCCTCCTGCAAGTTCGGCCCCCAGATTGCCAGTTGGTCGGCCAGGCTCAGTAGCACGATCTCGACACCGGCGCTGCCCGTAGCGCGGAAAAAGCGGTACGCGGCACGGCGGGTGACATGGTCAGCACACGCCAGGTGGGTCGGACGCATGTGAGACCCGACCATCACGCGCACCCGCTCCACTTCGTCGTGGCTGAAACGCAAGTTTTGTAGCCGTACTGCCGCGAGCCGCGCTCCCACTGGCTCGTGATCGTAGAAGTGAATGCGACCGTCTTCGCCCTGTGCCCCAGTCTCGGGCTTGCCCACGTCGTGCAACAGCGCCGCCAGTTTCAGCAGCAAGGCCCGCTCCCGTCCGCCGCTGACCTCAACGGCCAGGTGTGTAGCCAGGTCGTCAGCGAACTGTGCCAACGTGCGGGCCAGGTCACCCCAGGCAGCAGGAGGCGCATCCGCCAGGGCAGGTTGCCCGCTCTCTCCGCTCGTGATGGCAGCGACGATTCCTTCCAGTGCGTCCACCGTCAGCAGCGTGTGCCGCCACACGTCGAAACGGTGCGGCGGCGACTGGGTTACGTGCTTGAGGCGTTCCAGTTCCGGTACAACGTAGGGCAGCAGGCCAAACTCGTCACACTGCTGCAAGTGGCAGGCTGCCGCCGGAACCGCCAGCAGGCGCACGAACTCATCGCGCACCCGTTCGGCGGCCGGGCGGGCCAGCAACGCTGCATCGCGACAGATCCAGCCCGCCGTCTGGGGCTCGATCTCGAAGCCCAGTTCGGCACTCAGCCGCACCGCGCGCAACAGCCGCACCGGGTCGTCCTGGAAAGCCTGTGCGCTCGTCGCACGGACGTGCCTGGCAGCCAGGTCGGCTCTGCCCCCCGTCGGGTCCAGCAACGTGCCTGTCTCGTCCAACGCCAGTGCGTTGACGGTAAAGTCGCGCGCGCACAAGTCTGTTTCGAGATCAGCGGCGCGCAGAACCGCAAAGTCCAGTTCCTGGCGGGGTTTGCCCGCCGCCGCCAGGATCACCCGGCCAGTACCCCGCTCCACGTCCAGCGGGAAGTACGCGCCGCCCAGCACATCGGCGACGGCCCGCGCGAGGTCGAGCGCGTCCCGGTTCACCACAAAGTCCCAGTCGTGCACGGGCCGCCCCAGCAGCACATCGCGCACCGCGCCCCCCACCAGCCACACGCGCACGCCACGTTCCCCGGCCAGGCAGTGCACGACCTGCCAGGGCCACTCAGGCAAGCGGATTGCTGGCTTCAAGTCCCCCTTCATCACTGGTGGCCTGCGCTCACGGTTCCTGGTTGGCCCCCAGGTGCTTGCTGACCACCCGGGCGATGGCCTCGAATTGCGGGGCAAGCGCCGGATACAGTGCCCGGTAGCGGGGGTAGTAATCGGCGTATACAGCCGCCGCCGGGCCGGGCTCTGTGCGGCCGGTCACGCGGATCGCCGCGTCACAGGCGGCCGTGACATCGGGATACACGCCCGCGCCCACACTCGCCAACAAGGCCGCACCGTACGCCGCACCCTCGGTCACGTTCACCGTGATGATCTGTGTATCGAAGACGTCCGCCAGAATCTGGCGCCACAATTCGCTCCGCGCACCTCCGCCAGAAGCGTGCACCTGTGCGACCGAGAGTCCCAGGCCTCGCATCAACTCCAGCGAATCGCGCAGGCCATAACCCACGCCCTCCAGCACGGCGCGCGTCACGTGGGCTTTCGTATGTCGCAAGGTGAGGCCAAAGAACACCCCCCGCGCGTTGGGGTCGGGGTACGGCGTGCGTTCGCCACTCAGGTACGGGAGAAAGAGCAGGCCCTCGCATCCGGGCGCTACTCCGGCGGCTGCTTCAGTCAGCACGTCGTACGGATCTCGTCCTGATGCCTGGGCCTGGGCACACTCGGGAGCGCCCAGCGTATCGCGGTACCAGCGGAAACTCCCGCCGGCCGAGAGCATCACGCCCATCAGGTGCCACATCCCGGGCACAGCGTGGCAAAAGGCGTGCAGCCTTCCCTGCGGTTCGATGCGATACGTCGCCGACGCAGCGAACACGACGCCTGAGGTGCCCAGTGTGGCCGAGACGGTCCCCTCCGCGATGATCCCTGTGCCGACGGCCTGCGCCGCCTGATCGCCGCCACCGCCCACGACCGGTGTGCCCTCCAGCAGGCCTGTCTCTGCGGCGGCGCGAGCGCTCGCGTGTGCACTCACCACCGGGGACTCGGTCACCTCCGGCAGCCATTGGTGTGGCAGGTCGAGCGCCTCCAACATCTCCGCCGACCACTGGCGCTGGCCCACGTCAAACAACGAGGTGCCTGAGGCATCCGAAACCTCGCTGAAGAAGCCTCCCGTCAGGCGGTAGCGCGCATAGTCCTTGGGCAGCAGGACCTTGGCGACCCGCGCGTAGACTGCGGGCTCGTGTTCGCGCACCCACACGATCTTGGGCGCGGTGAAACCGGGGAGCACCGGGTTGCCGGTGAGCCGCAGGACTTTTCCCGCACCAACCCTGGCAGTGATCGCGGCACACTGTGCGGCGGTGCGCTGGTCGTTCCACATGATGCACGGGCGCAACACCTGCCCCTGCGCATCCAGGAGCACCAGGCCGTGCATCTGGCCGGTGAGGCCCACGCCGGCCACCTGGCCGGGCTGCACACCGCCCTCGTCCAACACCCGCCGGATGCTGGCCACGGTGGCCGCCCACCAATCGGCCGGACGTTGTTCGGCCCACAACGGTTGAGGGGTAAACATCGGATACTCGGTCGTGGCGCTGGCCTTCACGGAGCCATCGGCACCGATCAGGAGCGCCTTGCTGCCGGTCGTTCCCACGTCTATGCCAAGCAGATACGTCGCCATCGGGTTCTCCTCGCTTCGACGATATTTCACCTGTCGTATTACACCACATAACTCCATACCTGTCAATCCGCGTTGCCTCGAGATTCCGCAATAGGTCGGAGATGGCGGCCTGTCCTGCCGGGAGTTGCATGTTTAGCCAACATTGCTACAATAGGTACTGGCATCCAATTGCGACGGCCTTTGCCGCGGGCGATCGTCGTGCTCCCATCGTAGACACGGTCCGCGCCAGACAGCGCTCTTCGAGGGAAACGCGTATGAGGCAAGCCGGCAAGTTGCTGCTTATCGTGGTGTTTCTGTGTCTGCCCCTCGCCTGCGAGCCGGCTCAGAGCAACCCGGGTGACTCTGGCCTACCCGTGTGTCTCAACATCCATTTGCCGGGAGGTTGGCAACCTCTCGAAACCCGCTACCTCGACACCAACGGTGACAACGAACAAGAAGCGGTCATCCTGTACCGCTTCGACCTGCCGTCTGAGACAGGGCAGCAGGGCAGTCCTATCCGGGCTGTCGTCTACCAAATTGATGAAGAAGAGCTCCCCAATATCCTCGCCCACGAGTTACTTACTCCAGACAACGATTATCTATGTGAGTGCGCGTGTGCCCTTACTATGGAAGATGTCCTGTCTGGGCTTGATGGCCCCGAACTGGTCGTGCGCGATCAGTGCAATGGGGAAAGATCCAGGCTGACCATTTTCCATTGGGACTCGGTCCAGATTAAGTATGTGTCAGGAGGCCATTTCCATGGCCACGAGATCGAGGTTGCCCCAAACGAAGTCAGGGTAGAAGAGCGCCTGCTGGACCGTGCTCAATTGGCACGACGCACAATTCACCATTCCTCTGACGGCATAACGTATGACTGGTCGAGGGATGAACTCATTTTCTGCCATGAAGAACCCCAGGATGTCACGTCCTCTCCCTATCCCGAAAAGGTCGTGCTGTCGCTCTACAATCACTACACGGACACTGCAAAGATCCAAACGTACTTCACCGTGGCTGGCTGGGAACGGCTGGGGCAATGCGACACCGGCCGGTGTGGGTGCTCTTCGATGCGCTTTGAGGTTGCCCACGTGTGGGTGACTGACCTGCGGTCTGAGCCGGAGAACACGATCTCTGGTTCTGACCGCGCCATTGTCACGGCCACGGTCAACTGCGAACGTCAAGGCGGTTTACCAGACGGTGAAAGGCCCATCCGGTGGTCCCTCATCCGCGAGGCTGGCCGCTGGAAACTGGATAACGCGGAGTAACCCACCGGTGGAGGAAGAGAAAAATCCCGCTACCCTGTGGGTGCGGGACGGCTGGCGCCCCCGGCGCGAGTCGAACGCGCAGCCTGCGGATCCGAAGTCCGACGCTCTGTCCAATTGAGCTACGGGGGCAATTGGTGTATAATGAAAGCCGGAGCCAGGTCCGGCTAAGACTTCCAAGGGTGAGTGGTGGGACTCGAACCCACAGTCTCCTGGGCCACAACCAGGTGCCTTGGCCTTTAGGCTACACCCACCAGGTACCCATATTCTACCATAAACTGCGCAAAGGAGCAAACGATGGTACTCGAAGCACCACCTATCCAGCGCCACGAAGTCCAGCTTCTCACCGCCCATTTCCAGTTCAGTGGTCACATCGAAACCGTGGGGCCGGTAGACAACTTTATCAACGACCCCACCCGTGATGACTTTTCGCTCTACGACGTGCGCCTGGCGTCGTTGACACCCGGCAGCCCGCTGAAGACGTTCTCTCGTCCCCACGTCGTCGTGCGCAAGCCGCACATTGTGTTCTTGTATTTCACCTCGGCCGAGACCCGTGCCTCGATCCACACGCTCGCCCGACGCGAATTGCTGGTGGCCTACACGCCAATCGCCGTGTGCCGGGGCTATTTCCACATGCCCACCGAAGCCAACGTGCGCGACTTTCTCGGTGTCGTCCCTGGTGACTTGTTGCCCGTCACCGAAGCGCACATCTTTCCGCTCGCCGAACTCCCTGTCCCCTTCCCTGCTGAGGCCAGCCTCGTGATGGCCAGCCGTGCCCACCTGCACTTTTACCATACGGCATAGTCCATCGCGCACCTGGTCAGCGCCGGTCGGCCACGACCAGCATCACCTGGCTAGGCCCGACTCGCTCCCATACTATACGCGGGGCGAATCCTGCCTCTACCGCCAACGCCTCGCTTCCACCGGGCAGCGGCTCGCCTTGCCCCGTTACCCGGTACAGCCACCCGATAAAGCGCGAAAGTGGATCACGTTTGCTCAGGCGAGCCCAGGCCACGACGACCAGCCGCCCGTCTGATTGCACGACGCGCGCGGCCTCCCGCAACGTAGCGGGGTTCACGATGAACTCGGTAGGGAAGGTGGCCACGGCACTGTCGAAACACCCGTCACAGAAGGGGAGCGCCTGGGCCCGGGCGCGCACCAGCGGGACAGTGAGCCCGACTTTCCTCGACCGCCGCTGCGCCAGGCGTCCCATGTGCGGCGAAAGGTCAAGCCCCAGCGGAGCCAGCCCTCGCTGCGCCATCGCCACCAGCAGGTGGCCGGGGCCATGGGCCAGTTCCAGCACCCGTGTGCCTCGCAGATGCCCTATCGCTGTGCACCCCCAGGCTTTCCATTGTCCCAGCGACACTACCCAGGCCACCAGGTCATAGGTCCAGGCGCACTGATTGTAGAGCAGGCGGAAAAAGAAGCGCAGAAAAGCCCACCACAGGCGACACACTCCTCCCTCCCAAGCGAACACCCCCGCCGCACTCCCATGGCGAGGGTGTCTATCCGGTTGGCATGTGGGGCAGGCTGGAAAGCCTGTGCCACGAAAGGCGGGCCGGAAAGCCTGCCCCACAGACTACGCGTTGAAGGGCAAGGCAGGGCCACCGGCGCCTGCCAGCGGCTGCGCCCCTGCGACGCTCCAGGCCGCCAGTTCTACCGTCAGGCCGGCGAAGAAACTGTTGGGCGGCAGATTGGCTACCCCGTAACTGACGTCCACCATGCGCGCACGCACGCGCAACGTCTTCGTCTCCAACACGATGTCCTGACCCGCTCCGGCCAGTACCGGCTCGCCCTTGGGCGCCAACTTCGCGCGCAGTGCCTCGTCGTGGTAGGCATAGTCCGACATCAGCACTTTGGTCACGGTGCGAATGTCGTTCTTATCGAACAGCCAGACCTCGAAGGCAGTCACCTTGCTGGGCGCACCCACCCCGATGGTCTCCGAGATGCCGATGCCACACTCGCCCATGAACTCGCCGCTCTCCAGTTCAATGGAGAACGAGGGATCGTAGCGATCATCTCCCAGCGTATACGTGGTGACAAATTGGGCCAACGGTGGCCCTGCGGCTCCCCAGGAGACCTCCTCGGATGGCATAAACGCTTCCGCCCTGCCTGCACGCCGCTCGGCGGCCTCCGACACGCCCCCTGCACCGCGCAAACGGCTGAGGAGAAAAATGGCCGCTCCCACGAACGCCACGACCAACAGCGCGGCGCCGCAAACCATCGCCACCGAGCGAAACCCCAGCGGGCCAGTCGTCGCTGGGGCTGCGGGAGTACCCGCGGGCGGGGTTCCCAATATCTGGGCCAGCGCCCGCAGGCGAGTGGCTTCCTGTCCGCCACGTTCGTTCGCCAGCGTGTCCAGCGTCTCAATGAGCTGGCCCTCCTTCCAGTATTCCGCACCCAATTTGCTGCGCGCCCATTCCAGATCGCCGGTCTTGGCGTACTGCTCAGCGACCCAGGCGATGTAATCGCTCTGGAAATCCACACGCAGATTACCAGGCGTGGAATTGGTCCATTCGACCGGCCACCACCACCAGCCGATGGCCAACCCCAGAAGCAGTCCCACCAAGACTCCGCCCACCAGCGCTACCAGCGTCCTGTGCTGAATGATCTGCAGGATGGTGTCCATCCTCCACCCCCTTGTCTATGCGTACCTGTTTGCAGCGGGTCCTACTCTACTCATTGTACCATAAATGCTACTGGCGCACAACTACTTAACCATAAAGTAGCAACTAGGGCAAATCTGAGCCACCGGCCCGCGGATGTGCCCGCATATACACTTCCCGCGCCCGGCTCTGGCTGACGTGGGTGTAGATTTGGGTCGTGGCGAGACTGGCGTGTCCCAGCAATTCCTGCACAACGCGGAGGTCCGCGCCGCCGTCCAGCAGGTGGGTGGCGAAGGAGTGGCGCAGGAGGTGGGGAGAGACGGGCGTGCGGATGCCCGCGCTGATGCCAGCCTTCTCCAGCATCAGCGCCACGCCGCGCACCGTCAGGCGACCACCCCGGTGGTTGAGCCACAGCGCGTCGGTCGGCTGCCGACCCAGCAAGGCCGGCCGCCCCGTCTCCAGGTACGCCCGCACCGCTTTGACTGCTGGCCGTCCCAGCAGCCCGATGCGTTCCTTGCTCCCCTTGCCGACCACGCGGACCTGGGCCTGCGCCAGGTCTACGCCCGCCAGGTCCAGGCCTACCAACTCGCTCACCCGCAGGCCCGCCGCGTACAATACCTCGACGACGGCACGATCGCGCAGGCCCAGCGGCGTGGATGTGTCGGGGACGGCCAACAATGCCTCCAACTCGGCGACCGTCAGGTAGCGCGGCAGCCGCTCGGGGACGCGCGGAGCGCCAACCGCGCGGAACGGGTTGCGCTCCAGCACCCCCTCCCGCACCAGAAAGTCGCCGAAGGAACGCAGTTCCGCCACACGACGTGCGACGCTGGCCTCCACGTAGCCGGCGGCGGCCAGTTCCGCCAGGTACTCCCGCAACAGCAAACGGTCCACCTGCGCCAGTGAACTCACCCCCTGGGCCCTGCAATAGTCCAGAAACTGGCCGATGTCATTGCCGTAATTCTTGACGGTATAGGGCGAGGCGTTCCGGCCTGCCCGCAGGTAGGTCAGGAAGCGTTCCAGCAGACTGTCCATAGTGATGCGTGAAACGTGAAACGTGAAACGTGATGCGTGTTACGTGTTGCGTGTTGCGTGTTGCGTGATTATGTCGTTGCCAGTTCGGGTTGGGCCTGGGGGAGGCTGGCGATCTCGATTTCTTCCCCGCAGGCGGTACATTTTGCCCGGCCCTGGCGCGCTTCGGTCAGCAGCCCACCACACGCAGGGCACGGTTCTGGCAGAGGCCGCTTCCACACGGCAAACTTGCACGAGCCGGGATCGTCGCCCTTGTAGTTGCTGCAACTGTAGAACGTGCGTCCACGGCGCGTCCGTTTCTCAACCAGGTCGCCCCCACACTCCGGGCACCTGGCCCCGGTCCTGGCCGCGAGTTGCTGAGTATAACGGCACTCAGGAAAGTTGCTACAGCCGACGAACTTGCCATATCGCCCATACTTGTAGATCAGCGGATGCCCGCACTGGGGACATAGTTCACCTGTCGGTTCGTTGCCCATCTGAACAGTGGGCATGTGTGCCCGGGCCTGAGATAACGTGCTGGAGAACGGATCGTAGAATGCGCGCAGTACCGGCACCCACTGGCGCTCGCCGCTGGCAATCAGGTCCAGTTCCTGCTCCATCTGGGCCGTGAAGCCGACGTCGATGTAGTCGGGGAAATATTGCACCAGCAGGTCGTTGACGACGATGCCCACTTCGGTGGGATACAGCCGCCCAGCGCGTCGCTCGACGTATCCCCGCTGCTGGATGGTGGACAGGATCGGCGCATAGGTGCTGGGGCGGCCGATGCCGTACTCCTCCAATGCCCGCACGAGCGTCGCCTCGGTGTAGCGGGGGGGCGGCTGGGTAAAGTGTTGTTCCGGCAGCAGTTGGACCAGATCCAACACTTCGTCTACTGTCAGCGGCGGAATCTCCTCTCGCTTGCGCTCCTCCTCGGTTTTGGCGTCCTCGTCCTGCGCCTCCTCGTATACGGTCAGGAAGCCCTTGAAGCGCAAGGTTGAGCCGCTGGCGCGGAAGAGATAAGGCTTCTCGCTTGTAGGAGGGGAGGGGAGGGAGGGAGGGGAAGGGGGGCCGGCAAGGATGTCTACGGTGATGGTGTCGTATACGGCGGAGGCCATCTGGCTGGCGACGAAGCGTTTCCAGATCAGTTCGTACAGCCGGTACTGGTCCCGATCCAGGCGCGGTTGAAGTGACTCGGGCGTGCGAAAGACGCTGGTGGGACGGATGGCCTCGTGGGCCTCCTGGGCGCCCTTGGCCCGCGTCTTGTAGTGGGGGGGTTGGGGTGGCATGAAGTCAGCGCCATACGTCTTGGCGATGAACTCCCTCGCCTCGGCCTGCGCCTGCTCGGCTACGTTCGTGCTGTCGGTACGCATGTAGGTAATCAGGCCGACCGGCCCGTCGCCCAGGTCTATCCCTTCGTACAACTGCTGGGCGAAGCGCATCGTGCGTTGGGCGGTGAACCTCAACCGGCGCGAGGCTTCCTGCTGCATTGTGCTGGTCGTGAAGGGCGCGGCGGGGCTGCGCCGCCGCTGTCCCTCCTTCACGCTTGCCACCGTGTAGATGGCCTTCTCCAGGTCGGCCACGAGCGCCAGCGCCTCGGCTCCAGTGTGGAGTTCTACTTCTTCCCCGCGGATGCGGTGCAGTTTGGCGATGAAAGTGCGCCTCCCCCCCTCTTCCCCCCCCCTCACAGGGGGGGGCAGGGGGAGGGTGCGCTTGGCCAGTTCCGCCTCGATAGACCAGTACTCGACCGGCACGAAGGCCGCGATCTCCCGCTCCCGTTCGACGACCAGCCGCACGGCCACCGACTGCACCCGGCCCGCCGAAAGCCCGCGCCGGCCCATTTTGTCGCGCAGGAGCGGGCTGAGCGTGTAGCCGACGATGCGGTCGAGGATGCGGCGGGCCTGCTGCGCCTCGACCCGGGGCATGTCAATCTGGCGCGGGTGGGCAAAGGCGTGCTCGATGGCGTCTTGCGTGATCTCGTGGAACTCGACGCGCTGCACCGGCCGTTGTCCGATGGCCGGTCCAAGCGCCTGGACCAGGTGCCAGGAGATGGCTTCACCCTCGCGGTCGGGGTCGGTGGCCAGATAGACCTGGGACGAGTTCTTGACCGCGGCACGCAGTTCCCGTACCACGTCCTGGCGCTTGGCGGGGACGACGTAGTGAGGCCGGAAATCGTCCTCGATGTCCACTCCCATCCGGTTGGAGGGTAGATCACGCACGTGTCCGACCGAAGCCCGCACAATGTAATGTTTCCCCAGGAAACGGCCCACCGTGCGCGCCTTGGCCGGCGACTCGACGATCACGATTGGAGGCTTTTCGGCCAGTTCGGCCCTGGCTTTGGACGCGGCGGCATGCTCTGCTGGATTAAGCCCCTCGTGGGCCGGGGTGCGGCCCAGCTTGAACATCTTCGTGCCGCACACCGGGCACGTCCCTTGTGTGGCCGGCGTGCCGTTGCTGTTGAACACCGGGTGGGGGTCCTGCATCTCACGTTGGGCTTTACACTTGACACAATAGGCTTGCATATAACCCTCAGTCGTCGTCGCCGGTTTCATTCGCCCGTTCGTGCACCGCATAGTAGGCTGGCTCAGGTATGACGTACCCGGCCTGGCGCTCCAAGCGCTGTTTCTCCATTTCATCGAAGAGGATCTCCCACAACCGGGCACGGATCTCGCGGTGATTCTCGCCTTCGACAGTGTGAATTGTGGGCAGAATACGAAAATGGATGGGGTAAGACCTGTCTATAAGACACTCGGCATCTTCGATACTAGGGGAAAGTTGACGAACGCGAGCGCTGAAGAAGCGTGCTGTTCGGCGGTCATCGTCGGGAATGGTACGGAACAGCAACGTCTGGTCATAAACTTCGGGGACGCAATTCTCATACACGGCTCCCCAGACCCGCCAGCATCCCTCGTCCTTGAACCACTTTTCCAACAATCGGAATCTCGCTTTCATGTTGTCCCCTTCATAGCCCGCCCATCTTCAACAATCCTGGCTTCCGCCCCAACAGGATACGCAATTCCACTACCTCGTGCAGGAGCGCTGCTGTCCCATAATAGCCACCCTGGGCAACGTCTTCTAGCGCTAACGCATCAGGACCTTGCAGCACCCGCAGGTAGTATACTACCCGGCCGAGGTCCTCTCCAGTAATGCTGTAGTCAGCAACTATTTCAGGGTCGAAATCGGCCAGCCACAATGATCTGGTAGGGTTCATAGATACTGCTGGTTCTTGCGCTCCAGAAGACGGACGATCTCCCGCACGTCCTGCTCCCGTTCCTTGGGACAGACCAGCAGCGCATCCTCTGTATCTACGATCACCATCCCTTCCAGACCAATCGTCGCAATAAGCCGTTGCCCACCGAAGACCAGCGTGTCGTGCGTGTCGATCCCGAGGTGCGGGCCGACGACGATGTTCGCCTCCTCGTCGGATGCCAGCAACTCCGCCAGGCTGGTCCAACTGCCCACGTCCGACCAGCCGACGTCCACCGGGATGACGGCGACGTCCCCGGCTCCCTCCATCACCCCATAGTCAATCGTCTGCCGGGTGACCTGGGGCCAGACGCGCTTCAACGTCGCCTCATAGCCGGGTGTACCCAGCGTCGCCTCGATCTCCGCCAGTTGTACGTAGAACTCGGGCATCTGACGCTGAAATTCCTCCAGGATGCGGTCCACGCGCCAGATGAACATGCCGCTGTTCCACGAGTACTCCCCGCTCTCCACCATGTGTAACGCCGTCTCCAGGCTGGGCTTCTCGGTGAACCGCTCGGCACGGAAGAGGGGGAAGCCTTCTACCGCGCCCAGCCCTGCTCCCTGCTTGATGTACCCGTAGCCGGTCGAAGGGTACGTTGGCTTGATCCCCAGCGTGACCAGGTGGCCCGCTTCAGCCGCCTGCGCCGCGGCGGTCAGTACCTGGCGAAAGCCAGGCGGGTCGGCAATGAAATGATCGGCGGTGAGCACCGCCATGACCGCTTGCGGGTCTTGCCGGTGCAACCAGAGCGCTCCAAGACCGATGCACGGGGCGGTGCCACGCCCCTCCGGTTCGACGATAAAGTTTTCCGGCGGCAGTTCTGGCGCTTGTGCCATCAGCGATGTGACGTGCTCGGCACCGATGACGACAAACATTTGCTCTGGCTGGAACAGCGGTGCAATGCGGTCCACGGCGTGCTCGAACATCGTGCGCTCCCCCACCAGCACGAGTGACTGCTTGGGACGGTTGCGGCGGCTGAGCGGCCACAGCCGCGTCCCGATCCCCCCGGCCATGATCAGTGCATAGTACAACCTGGTCCTCCGTTCTCCTAATCTACCGTGTACTCTACACCCCCCTCGCGGGCCACGACGTACTTCATCCCACCCACCTGGCGCACCATGCCCTTCAATTCCATCAGCGCCAGTGTACTGGTCACCTGTGCAATGGGCAGGTCCACCTGTTGCCGCAATTCATCCACGTGGGCTGGTTCGGCCGAGAGGTGAGCCAACAGGGCTGCCTCGGTCGCATCGGCCGGGAGCACCTGGCGTGCCTCCGTCTGCTCGGCGACCATGGTCAGGTTCAGTTCTTCCAGGATATCCTCCGGGCCAAGTACAACCTTCGCCCCGTCCCGGATGAGCGCGTTGGTACCGGCGTTATTGCGCGCCAGGATAGAACCTGGCACGGCGAAAACGTCCCGCCCCTGCTCGGCTGCAAAGTCCGCAGTGATCAACGCCCCGCTCCGCACCCCCGCTTCGGTGACGAGCACGCCCAGGCTGAGCCCACTGATGATGCGGTTGCGCGGCGGGAAGTTGATTCCCTCCGGCTGCGTACCCAGCGGGTAGTCGCTCACGAGCGCCCCGTGGGCGACGATCTCCTCGGCCAACTGGCGATGCTCCGGCGGGTAGACCTGATCAATGCCGCAGCCGAGCACAGCGATGGTGTGTCCACCGGCCTTCAGCGCTGCCCAATGCGCCTCGGCATCAATCCCCCGCGCCAGGCCGCTGACGATCGTGATGCCGCTACGTGCCAGCGCCGCGGCCAGTTGGCGGGTCACCTCGCGCCCGTAGGCCGAGGCGCGTCGTGTGCCGACGATGGCAATCGCCCAGGCATCCTCTTCCGCGATGGTACCTTTGACGTAAAGCACAGGCGGCGGATCGGAGATTTCGCGGAGAAGGCGGGGATAGCCGGGACTTTCCCACGTCAACACTTGTGCACCTGCGGCAGCAATCCGCTCCAACTCCCGATCCAGATCGAGCGCCGCCCGGGCGGCCAGCAGATTCTCCAGTGAGCGACGATCCAGCCCGGCGCTGCGCAACTCCTCGGCTGGTGCACGCCAGGCCCGCTCGATGTCCCCAAAGTGGTCGAGCAGCGCCCGCAGCCGCGTCGGGCCGATCCCGCGCACGATGTTAAAGCCCACCCAATAACGCAGGTCGCTCATTCCTCGTCGTCCTCTCCCCATAGACCTGGCAGCAGGTGTACGATCATCTGCCTCGACTCCAGGTCGAGTTCCAGCACCACGTCGTCCACGGCTGGTAGCAGTACCTCACCCAATGGCCCACGTACAACGTAAACGTCGTTGGCGCCGGTCTCCAACACTTCGACCACCCGGCCGAGATGCTCGCCGCTCTCCGTCTCCACGCTCACACCGATGAGTTGAAAGTGATAATACTCCCCCTCCTCGAGCGGGACGGCTTCCTCGAGCGGGATCTGCACGAGCATGCTGCGCAGTGCATCGGCGGCGTCCCGGTCATCGCAACCACCCAATTTCAGCAGTAACACCCTGCCGTGCTGGCGCAACCTCTCTACCGGGTAGCACTGTACCACGTCAGGGGAATTGGGAGAGGCCAGGCAGAGGCAAGTGTGCTCACCCAGTCGTTCGGGGTAGTCGGTGATGATTTCGACACACAGTTCACCCCGTACGCCGTGCGGCCGCAATATCCGCCCGACCGTTAAGTAGCGGGGCTCAGGTATATGCGTTGCCCCTGAGCCCCCACCCCTTCCACTATCACGTTGGGTCGTAGCACCCATGGGTGCTTAGACGATTTCGAGGGTGACCCGCTTCCCCTGTTTGGCCGCGAGCACCCGGATGAGTGTACGCATCGCGTTCACGGTACGCCCACCCTTGCCAATCACGCGGCCCATGTCCTCCGGGCCGACGCGCAGTTCCAGGATCACCGAGTTCTCGCCCTCGATCTCGGACACGTATACCTGCGACGGGTCATCCACCAGTGACTTGGTGATGAACTCGACCAACTCTTTCATCGAAGCCATTGTTGCTCCTCCCTTCTGAGGTAGTTGACGCAGACACGATACACGGCACGGTGACGCAGTGGGGGAGCACAATTCCACTGCGACAGGAAAAGGCTTTCTTCGCTATCTTTTCGTCCTTGCCCTCACCTCCCGCACCAGCGGGCTCCACCTTCTTGTTCTACTCAGCCTCATCTCCGGCCTCACCAGGCTCCGCTGCGGTCTCCCCGGTTTCTGGCTCTACGGCCGGTCCTTCCGCCACAGGCCTCGCATGCTCCCGGCGGGTTTTCGGACTGATCTTTAGCATAGCCTGGGTTGCTTTCTCCGCCTCGGCCAACAGCGTTTCCAGCGGCTCGCCCTGCTTAAGCCGCTCGAAGCGGGCCAGCGTACCCTGTTTATTCAGCAACTGTACCACCGACCTGGTAGGCTGCGCCCCAGCACTTAACCAGTGAAGTACGCGGTCTTCTTTGATCTCCACCGTTTCCGGCTCAGTACGTGGATTGTAGAAGCCGACCACCTCGATGAAACGACCATCGCGGGGAGCCCGCGAGTCGGCTACAATCACCCGATAACTGGGCTGCTTCTTAGCACCCACACGACGCAATCGAATCTTAACCATGCTCCTCCTGACTGTGTATATAGCACTATCACCCCAACAGGCGCATCATGCCCCGCATACCCTTCTTCCCTTTCCCCAGTTGCTTCATCATCCGCTGCATCTGCTGGAACTGCTTCAACAGCATGTTCAGTTCCTGCACCGTCGTGCCACTGCCGCGGGCGATGCGCTTCTTGCGGCTGGCGTTAAGTATGCGAGGATCGCGCCGCTCCTCTGGCGTCATCGAAAGGACCATCGCCTCGACACGTTTGAATTGCCGGTCGGCGGCCTCGGGCGAGACGTCCTGAACCAGCCGGCCCATCCCCGGGACCAGGTTGAGAATCTGGCTCACTGAGCCCATTTTCCTGACCTGCTGCAATTGCTCCAGGAAATCCTCCAGGTCGAAACTGGCCTCGCGCAACTTGCGCTCCAACTGCTCGGCCTGCTCCTGGTCGAAAACCGCCTCCGCCCGTTCGATGAGCGTCAGCACGTCTCCCATCCCCAGGATACGGGAAGCCAGCCGGTCGGGATGGAAAACCTCTAACGCGTCGGTCTTCTCGCCCGTGCCGAGGAACTTGATCGGCACACCGGTGACGGCCCGCATGCTGATGGCCGCGCCCCCGCGCGCGTCGCCGTCTATCTTCGACAGGATCAGCCCGGTCAGCCCCACGCGCTGGTGAAAGCCCGCCGCCACGTTTACGGCCTCCTGGCCCGTCATCGCGTCGGCTACCAGAAGCGTCTCGACCGGCTTGACCGCCTGCTTGACGGCTTCCAGTTCGGCCATCATTCCCTCGTCAATCTGGAGACGGCCAGCGGTGTCGAGAATGACGACGTCGTACCCCCGTCGCCGCGCCTCGCGCACGCCATTCGCACAGATGTGAGGCGGCGGGACGCGCTGCCCTTCGCTGTGGACCGGCAGTTCGAGTTGGCGGCCCAACACCTCCAGTTGCGTGATGGCTGCCGGGCGATACGTGTCGCCAGCGACCATCAGTGGCAGGTGGCCGCTTTGCTTGACGTAGCGGGCCAGTTTCGCCGCCAGCGTCGTCTTGCCTGACCCTTGCAGCCCCACGAGCATGATGACGTAGGGTACAGGTCCCTTCAGTTCCAGCCGCCCCGGCTCGCCCAGCGTGTGGATCAGTTCCTCGTGGACGATCTTGATCACCTGCTGGGCCGGGCTGAGGCTTTGGGCGACTTCGGCACCCACGGCTCGCTCGCGTACGCGGGCAAGAAAATCTTTGACCACTTTGTAATGTACGTCAGCCTCCAGCAGGGCCAGGCGGATCTCGCGCAGCACTTCGTCTACGTCAGATTCGCGCAGGACGCCACGCTTGCCCAGCCGCCGAAAGACGGCCTGGAGTTTGTCGGTCAGGTTCTCGAACATGGTGCTCCGACTGACAGCCGATCAATACTTGAGGCGATTGTAACGGAAAAGCCCCATTTCGTCAAGTTTTCTGGCCCCTCACTACCACACGCGCGTCCACCGCCGTTACCCCGCGCTCGAACACGAGCAGCGGGTTGACGTCGACCTCTGCTACCTCGGGGCATTCGACCAGCAGGCGCGACAATGCTACAAGTGCCTCGACGACTGCCGCTACGTCGGCCGGCGGCTCGCCGCGCACGCCCCGCAGCAGGTGGCTCCCGCGCACCTCCGCGATCATCTCCTCGGCGTCCTGGCGGGTCAGCGGGGCCAGGCGAAACGCGACGTCCTCGAACACTTCCACGTACACCCCGCCCAGCCCGAACATCACCACCGGCCCGAAGCTCGGGTCGCGCTTGCCGCCCAGGATCACTTCCCGGCCGCCGGACAGCATCCGCTGCACGAGGACGCCCGATATTCGAGCGTCCGCGGCTCGTTCTTTCATGTGCGCCAGGAGCGCAGGGAATTCGGCCAGCAGTGCCTGCCGGTTCTCAATCCCCAGTACCACGCCTCCCAGGTCCGACTTGTGCGAGACGTCAGGCGAAAGCACTTTGAGCGCCAGCGGGTAGTCCAGGAGATTGGCGGCGATCAGCGCGCTCTCGGCATCCTCAACCACGGCCCATTCAGCCACAGGGATACCAAAGTTGGCACATAGCCCCAACGCCAGATCGGCCGTCAGCACGCCGTCGTAGGCCAGCAACGCTTCTACTTCGCGCGGACGTTCGGCTGGCGCAGGTGGCAACGGCAACAGCCGCGACGGACGGCTGTACCGGTCGCGCGAGGCGGCCAGCGACCGTACCGCCGCTTCGATCTCAGTGAAAATCGGAAAATCTGCCTCGTGCTTGAGCAGGTCCACTTCTTGCCGCTGGGCAAAGGCACAGAACGCGGCCGGCCGATTCAGTTCGCGGCTCAACTCCTGCACCCGGCGGGCGAAGCGGCGCGACATCTCGCCCTCGGGGCCAGCGCTGTAGGTATGGATCAAGAGCAGCGCATGCGGGTCGAGCGCATGCAGACACTCCTCCACGATGCGGCCATACAGGTCGAAGTCGAAGATGACGCCCAGGTCGAGCGGGTTGGTCAGCGCGATGACGTCCGCGCGGAACAAACTGCGCACCCCGGCCAGGAAATCAGCGGGGATAGGAGCCAGGCGGAAGCCGTTGGCCTCCACCGTATCGGCCGCGAGCACCGCGTGCCCGCCGGAGCGCGAGACGACGACGAGATCGTTACCCCGCACCGGTGGCAACACAAACCCCTGTGCCAGTGCTACCGCATCATTGAGACCACTTGCGCGCGCCAGCCCGGCCTGCCGCAGCGCCGCACTCACGATGCGGTCGTCGTTGGCCAGGGCCGCCGTGTGTGAAAAGGCGATCCCAGCGCTCGCCTGAGCCGTGTTCGCCTTGTGCACAATGACCGGCTTGGGCGACGAAGCGGCCAGTTCGATCAGCCGGCGCCCTTCTTCGATGCTCTCCAGGTAAAGACATATAATCTCGGTGCCAGGGTCGTCCAGCAGGTACTTCAGGTAATCCACCTCGTCCAGGTCCACCTTGTTGCCCAGGCTGACGACCTTGTTGACGCCCAAGCCCGCTTCGCTGAGCAGGAGCAGGTAGGTGATGGAGACGCCGCCGCTCTGCGCCAGCACCGAGACCGGGCCACGCCTGACAGCCTGTCGTTCGAGCCGGGGGAAGGGCAGGCACAGGCCGTTCTCCATGTTGACTACACTGATGCAGTTGGGACCTACGAAGCGCATGTCCCAACGCTGTGCGACTGCGTGGAGCTGTGCCTCGAGTGCGCGTCCGGCCTCCGAGAACTCGGCAAAGCCCCCCGACTCGATCACTGCGCGGTGGATGCCCTGCTTGCCACAGGCGTCGAGGAGGCCGGGCACCGTCGCGGCGGGCGTCAGGATCACGGCCAGGTCCACTCCGTCGGGCAGGGCGTCCACCGAGGTGAGGATAGGGATGCCGTGTACCTGGCCACTCCGCAACCCGACGGCATAGATCCTGCCATTGTAGCCGAACTCCAGCGTGTTGTAGATGATGTTGGCGGCCAGATTGTCGGGCTGCTCCGAAACACCGATAACGGCAATGCTATCGGGGTAGAAGATTTTGTCCACTATGTTGCCTCCCGCTAAAGTGGGCCGATTGTAGCAGAGAGTAGACAAAATGCAACCTGTGACTTTAGGAGAGTGGAAGTTTGTGGTAGAATAGGGAGCAGGGAGTAGGGCAGGCTTTCCAGCCTGCCATAGAGAGCAGGGAGTAGGGCAGGCTTTCCAGCCTGCCATAGGGAGCAGGGAGTAGGGCAGGCTTTCCAGCCTGCCATAGAGAGCAGGGAGTAGGGCAGGCTTTCCAGCCTGCCATAGGGAGCAGGGAGTAGGGCAGGCTTTCCAGCCTGCCTGTGGAGATTGGAATTAGTGGCTCACAAGGGAGGATAGCCATGTCAGTGACCGATTTATTGCAGCACAGCGAGTTGTTCCTGGGGCTTACGCCTGAGCAGGTTGGGCAGGTCGCGATGCTGGGGCAGGAGGTGACCTACAAAGCCGGCGACGTCATCATCCGCGAGGGCGACCCCTCGGACGAGATATACGTCATCTGCAGCGGCACGGTCGAGGTGGAGGTCTCCAGGGGAACGATTCCCGACGTGACCGGGCCGCCCCGCCTGACCTCGCTGGCCCGCCTGGGCCAGGGGCAGGTATTCGGCGAGATGGCGCTGGTGGATCGGGGGGCCCGCTCGGCGACGGTGCGCTGTGTGAAGGATGGCACCGAGGTCTGCGTCATCCCCCGGCAGGCGCTGTGGGCGCTGTGCGATAGCGACCATCACATCGGCTACGTGGTGATGCGCAACATCGCCGCCGATCTGTCGTTCAAACTGCGCCACCGGAATCTGCGCATGCGGCTGGCGGGAGGTGAGGCATGATTTACAAGGTGAGTTACGTCGTCACGGGCAAGCCACATCTGGGCGAGATCGTCAACCTGGATGCTCCGCCGCGTGTGGGCGACCGGGTACAGTTGGGCAACGAACCGTGCGAGGTCGTCGAGGTGATTGAGCTGATCCCGCCGCGCGAGAACTTTGCCTACCTGCACGTCACGTGCCGGCCGGTACAAGAGAAGAAGTAGGTGCTATATAGTCAAGACAACACGATTAGGAGATAAAACCATGGAACGGAAAATGAAAGTTCGGTTGATGGGCCGTTACATTGTGACTGACCCTAAGATTTGTCACGGCAAGCCCACCTTTCGTGGCACGCGGGTTATGGTTTCAGACGTACTGGAACAAGTGGCCAGTGGCATGGCGTGGGAGACTATCATTGAAGAATGGAACAACAGCATCACCAAAGATGCCATTCAAGAAGCTGTGCAATTGGCCAGCCAGGCCTTGCTCAGACATGTGGATGAGTTCATTCTGGAGCCAGTCGCGGCGTGAATATTCTGGATGAGAACGTCCAGCCGGAGACAAAGTACCGCGCCTTCTTCGATGTGACCATCCATCCACAAAAACGCATCATGCTCGGGATTAACGTGTTGGGCGGCGCTGCCGTTCTCGCCAGCTATGTGTATGGCCTGAGGACCCATCCGGCGGCCCGGGCGGACATGTGGGGCGGGGTGCCGCAAGCCATCCGGCCGGTGTACGGGGTTTCTATGCTCCTGGCAGCGGCAGGCTATTTCGCCTTTACGTACTTTCTGCTGTTCCGTCTTGATCCCGACGAGGCCCACATCGCCGACCGTTTCAAGTTCGGCGTGTTCAACGTGCTCTACGCTGTCATCCTCGTGCCGTCGGCACTGTGGATGCCGCTGACCTTCGCCATGCTTGAGCAACCTGGCGCAGGTCTCTGGTGGGGCATCCGCTTGACGCTGGCGGCCGTGGGTCTGGCTTCGGTGGGGCTCCTGGGTGCTCTGCTCAACCTGCGGCCACGCCGGCCAGCGTGGGCCTACTGGCTCGCGGTGGCCGGGAGCCTGGCCTTCTGCATCCAAACGGCAGTGCTCGACGCGCTGGTGTGGACGGCCTTCTTCCCGGTTTAGTACGACCATGTTGTGACTTCACACCTTGACGAGATCGGACATCGGCTGTATAATATATGCAGTCTTGTGCATATAGTGATGCGATGAAACAGGATCTCTATCATCGAGCGGCTCAGCTTTATCATTTGCTCTCCCATCCGGCCCGGCTGTGCATCCTGGACGAG
>Ga0315285_10000088_pt1 | contig 89448 bp, 65 predicted proteins | sample YL17G09_36_MG_FD_203698 | JGI IMG/M metagenome (GOLD analysis project Ga0315285, IMG submission 203698) | Sediment microbial communities from Yellowstone Lake, YNP, Wyoming, USA - YL17G09_36 | ecosystem: Environmental > Aquatic > Freshwater > Lake > Sediment | place: USA: Wyoming | collected... | reverse complement strand
CTTCTTGTGGAGATCGCATCCAATGTGTGATACCTTCTGCAACGTTTCCATGGCTGTCTCCTTGGTCTCCAACCTACTCGTCGGGCAACATCTTGCCCGGCCGGAGACAGCCTTTCATGGGATTACAAGCCTTCATGTTGGGGGATAACGGCCGCGTTTCCCAGCACGTTTTCACGTCCGGTAACCCGCAGGCACAGCAGGACGCCAATGCCCAGCAGCACAGCGGCGCCGACGATCCACGCCGGCGGCGGAGCGCCGGCGTCGTTCAGCACGTACCCCAGCCGCGCCAGCAGCGGCTGCAGCGCATCTTCGCGAACGCTGAGTCCGGCGATGCCGTTGTGCAGGAAATGGGCCAGCATCGCCGGCCAGATCGAGCGGTATCGGATGACGAGCAGCCCGAACAGTGCGCCTAAGGCGCTGGTCGCGATGAGCCGGTGCACGCTTTGGTGATAGACGCCGAACGCGACCGCGACGACCAGGACGGCGGCCACCTTGCCCAGCCCGCCGCGGAGTCCGCTGAGCGCATAGCCGCGGAAGAAAAGCTCCTCGAAGATGGCGGGGATCAGGGCCAGGAACACGACCATGACGAGCGGGCTGACGTTGCCGAGTATGGCTTCCATCTGTTCGTAGGCCTGTTCCATCTCAGGCGCCATCGGCAGCCAGGTCTGCTGAAAAGCAAACCATGCCTGCGCGAGAGCCCAGGTAGACAGCCCGAAGCACAAGGCCGCCAGCAGCGCCACGGGACGCGGCCGTGCCAGGCCGAGCGCCGGTCGAATCCGCACGCGCATGTACGCCGCCGCCGCGCACGGGACCCCCCCGAAGAGCACCACGATCACCCCCGCCAGGCCCAGCCAGAACCACATCGTGCCCGCGATCCCCGGCGCCGTCAGCAGCCGCTGCTGAATGAAGAAGTTGGCCGAGAACACGATCGCCAGCAGGAAGAACGCCTGCGCCACGGTGGGCCGGTCCGCGGGCTTGAAGAACTTCCGCCGAAACAGCGTCTTCACCGAGCCGCTGTCGGCAAAGAGCACGGCCTCCTGGCCGAACAGCTTGGCCGCGATAGCCACCGCGGCCCCGGCGTACAGCGTCGTGGACAGCATCACCCACACGATCGCGAACACGTCGAACCGGCCGGTGAACAGGTCGCGCGTCAGGATCACGATGTTGGTCACCGGCATGATCAGCAGCGGCCCTTCGAGCCGCGTCCCCGGCAGAATGCCGACCACCGCCGGGATCATCGCCCCGACCATCACCGGCATCACGTAGTTCTGGGCTTCCTTGAAGCTGCGGGCGAAGCTGCACACCGCCAGCAGCGCTGCGCTGAACATGACCGCCAGCGGGACCAGCACCATCAGCACCCACGGCAGCGCGCTGAGCGGAATGATCACCTGGCCGCCGCGGCTCAGCAGGTTCCCCAGCCCGCCCAGGTAGATCGTCCCGCCGATCGACAGCAGGTTCAGGGCCGCGCTGAGCATCGCGATGAGCGCGACGACGACGAACTTGCCGGCGATCAGGTCCACCGTCGGAACGGGCGCGACCATCAGCGTTTCCAGCGTGCCGCGCTCGCGCTCGCCCGCCGTCAGGTCAATCGCCGGATAGATCGCCCCGGTGATCGTCATGATGACGAGGATCAGCGGCACAATCTGGCCGAGGATCGAGCCGCCGACCTTCTCGGGCGGGGCGATCGCTTCCTGCCGCACTTCGATCGGGCGCACGAACGCCGCATCCAGGTCTTTCTCGCGCAGCCGTTGGGCCAGCATGAACTCGTTGAGACGGTGGAGAACGCCCTCCAGTCCAGGGGCGGCGATCTGCTGGCTGCGGACGTCGGTCTGATCGAGGACCAGCGTAACCTCGGTCGATTCGAGGCTGCGGCGTTCGGGCACGCCGTCGCCCAGCAAGAGGCCGACGTTCACCTTGCCGGTGGTGACCTGCTGGCGCAACTGGTCGAAGCTGGGGACCACCTCGATCACGTATTCGGGGGGGTGCTCGCGCACATGGGCACGGGCGGCGTCCTCGGCGGACTGCTTGGCCGTGGGTGGGCGCTGCGGCTGGTTCGGCTCCAGCTCCCCTTTTTGGGCCAGCTCGACGACCTTCTCCGCGGGCAGCCCTTCGACGCCCGGCCGCCGGGCGGCATCGGTGTCGAGCACCCAGCGCAGCCACTGCTGGACTTGCTCGGACAGCACCGCGACCTTGTACTCCTCCTGGGTCAGGCGCGAGAACTGCAGCTCGAACCCCTGCAACGACCCGAGCATCATGGCGGGATAGAGCACCATCGGCACGAAGACCATGGCGATCAGCGTCCGCCGGTCACGCAGCGTGTCGATCAGCTCCTTGCGCCAGATCGTGTTAATGCGGGCGAAACGATTCATGTGTCTGCCTGTCCATCCGAACCCCGCACGCCAGTGCGGGGCCAGGACGACCCCGGCCTCGCGGCCGGGGTTCTGATACTAGCTGGTCCCGGAGAACACCGGTTCATTCGCGCCGACCAGGTGCAGGAACACCTCGCTGAGCCGCTGGCAGCCGGTCTGCCGGCGCAGGGTATCCAGCTCACCCTCCGCGATCAGCCGGCCGTTGTGAATCAGCCCCATCCGCCGGCACATCCGGTCGATCTCATCCAGGGCGTGCGTCGAGAGCAGGACGGCCTTGCCCGCGTCGGCCTGCGTGCGGATGAACTCCAGGATCAGCCGGTTGCTGAGCACGTCCAGTCCGAGCGTCGGCTCGTCGAGGACCAGGATCGGCGGGTCGGCGATCAACGCGCGGGCGATGTTGACCCGCTGCTTCTGACCGGTCGACAGCGCCCCGCAACGCAGCTTCAGGTACGTGTCCATGCCGAGCCAGCCGACCAGCTCGGCGATTCGCCGCCGGGCCTCGGTCCGCGGGATGTCATACAGCGTGGCGAAGTATTCGAGCATCTCCCGCGGCGTCAGCCGGGCGTACAGGCCGGTGTTCGCGGTCAGATAACCGATCTGCCGTTTGACGAGCACCGGCCGGTCCGTGACCTCCAGGCCGTTGATCCAGACCTGGCCGGCGGTCGGACGCAGCAACCCGCTGATCATCCGCAGCGTCGTGGTCTTGCCCGCCCCGTTCGGCCCGAGCAGTCCGTAGATCTCGCCGGGCTGCACCGCAAAACTGACGTGATCGACGGCCGTTTTCTCGGTCCCATCCGGGTTGGGAAAAACCTTCGTCAGCTCTTCGACGCGGATCATGGGAGTTCCTGTGGGTATTGCACCAAGCGGCACGCCGATTGTGGTTTCATCGGGCGGTCTGCGCCCAGGCTTCGCGACCGGCGCCGGCCGCAAACCGAGAGCCTACCGCAACCCGCGACCCCTGGCGACCGGCGTCCGAGAATCGTCGCTCCTTGCCTTGTCCGAGCCCCAAGCGCCAGCGCGGGGCCAACGGGCACGTCGTCCGCCGCAACGGACTCCAGGCTGGGATTCGCCGCTACATCAGTGAAACCCGCGGCCGCTCGCGCGGCTGCGGCGCGCTGGTCGGCAGCCGAATCCAGAAGGTCGCCCCTTTGCCTAGCTCGCTGTCCAAACCGATTTCGCCGCCGAGCAGATAGATCAGCTCCTTGGCAATCGCCAGACCCAGCCCGGTGCCGTGGTGCTCGCGCGTCGCCGACTGATCGATCTGCCGGAACTTCTCGAAGATGACCTGATGGTGCTCGGGCGCGATGCCCGGCCCCGTATCCTGGACCGAAATCTGCACCCGGCCGCTGTCGTGCCGTTGCGCCCGCAGCCCGACCCGCCCGCCTTCCGGCGAGAACTTGATCGCGTTGGACGTGAGGTTGAAAAGCACTTGCCGGAGCTTGCCGCCGTCCGTCAGCAGAACCGGCAGACCGTCCTCCACCTCCAGCTCCAACTGGAGCTTCTTGCGGTCCGCCAGCGGACGTACGTGGTCGAGCAGCATGCTGCACACGCTGCTAACCTGGACGGACTCGATCCGCAGCTCCGTCTTGCCGGCCTCGATCTTCGCCAGATCGAGCAGGTCGTTGATGATCTCGAGCAGAATGCGGCCGGAAATCAGGATGTTTTCGGCGTAGCGCGACGTGCGGGTGTCGCCGTCGCCAGCCGGGCTCTCGCGCAGCAGCTCCGCAAAGCCGATGATGCTCGTGAGCGGGGTGCGCAGCTCGTGCGAGACGTTGGCCAGGAACTCGCTCTTGACGCGGTTCGCTTCGTACAGGGCGACGTTACTTTCGGCCATCAGGGCGAGCTTCTCGTCGAGCAGGGCGTTGGCCTTCTTCAGCTCCTCCTGCGAAACGCGCAGCCGTTCGAGCATCGTGTTCAGGTTCTCGGAGAGCTGCTCGAACTCGTCGCCCGTGTGCACGTTGGAGCGGACCGACAGGTCGCCGTCGGCGACCCGCAGGGCCATGGAGCGCAGCTCGTGAATCGGCGCCAGGATGAAGCGCGTCGTGATCACGTAGAAGACCAGCACGGCCAGGATCCCGGCCAGGGCGCCCGCTGCCACGATGACGATCCGGTTCAGCAGCGACGCCTGTCCGCTCATCTCGGCCGGCAGGTCCACCAGGATCAGGCCGGCGAGCTGGTTCTCCCGATAGGGCCGCGCGCTACGCCCCTCTTCGTGACAGTTGAGACACCGCTTGGTGACCCATACCGCGTGGGCGTAGCGGAAACGGCGGCCGTCCTCATCCCACGTGGTGCGGTGGTACGACTCCGTGCTGGGGCGTTTACGCAACGTACGGAAGGCCTCCTCCACAAACTTGTCGCGCTGCCCCGGACTGCCCACCGACAGCGGATCGTCGGGGTTTGGTTCCGTGTGCACAAACACGGGCTCGCGACCGGAACTCTCCGGCAGCAGGCCGAACTTTCCGCCGTGCACCCCGCCCGCGGCCCCGGCGGCCGGTTCGCGGGCCGGCAGGACGAGCCGGAAGTAGTTCTCGGCCACGCTCTGCGCCTCGCGGAACGGCTGTTGCAGCACAAGCGATTCCATGTAGTACCAGGGCACCGCCAGCGCAGCCCCGATGATGAGCACCACCGCCAGACCGAAAAGGACGCGGTACTTCGTGGCCAGCGAAATCCGGGCAAAACGCATGCGCCTCATCCTGCCGTCGACGATGGGCGGATTATAGCCCATGACGCGAACGTCGGGTGCAGTTCCCCGACCACGCCGGCCGACGTATAGTGCGCCGCCGGGAATCCTGGCGCGGCCGGTCCACGGCATAACGCCGCGGTCCGGTGCCTGGCGCGTGGTGAGGCGGCGATGAAATCCACCGCATTGGCGGCGCGCGTGAGAAAAAAACGGGGACTGGCTCCGCGCCGCCCGCGTCTGGCTTGCGCGAAAGGCCTGCCCGCGGTGCCTGTCCCCGCTTTTTTCTCACGCTCGGCCCCGGCGGTGCTGGCCCTCGTACTCGGCCCCGTTCTGCTCCTGGGCAGCGGATGTCAGCAACTGGTCCAGCAGACCGACCAGGACGTTGCCAAACTTATCGAAGCCCGACAACGCGCCGCCCTGGGCCAGACCGCCGACGCCGACATCGGCCGACCGCGAACGCTGCCGAAGCCCGGCCGGGCGGCGTATCAATACAAGCCGAGCCCCACCAGCCCGACCGTGCCGGCCGCTTTCATAACATCCACGACCCAGCCGACGTCCCAGCCCACAACCACGGCCCCAGCCACGCAACCGGCGACGCGCCCCGCCGGCGTTTTCACGCTCACCAGCGCCCTCGCGTATGCCCAGCAGCAGCAGCGCGAGTTCCAGACCGCCAAGGAAGACCTGTACCTCGCGGCCCTGGCCCTCACGCTCGAACGGCATCTCTGGACCCCGATCTTCGCCTCCAATCTACGCACGGTGTACGGCAATTTCGGCGAGGCCCGCAACTTCGACCAGGCCATGCGCTTCATGGCCGATCTGTCGGTCTCCCAACGGCTGCCGTATGGCGGCACGTTCACGGCCAACGCGGTCAGCACGCTCATCCGCGACGTCAAGAAGTCGATTACCGCCCAGGAAGGGAGCACCGCCGGGCTCGGGCTGAATATCCCCTTCCTGCGCGGAGCCGGCCACGTCGCCCGGGAAACCCTGATCCAGCTCGAACGGGAGCTCACCTACTCGGTGCGGGTCTTCGAGCGCTTCCGGCGGCAGCAGCTCGTCACGGTCGCCCAGACTTATTTCGCCCTGCTCGCCGCCAAGCAGCGTGTGGCGGACAGCGAGGATAGCTACAAGAACTTCGTTAACGACTTCGAGCGGGCCAAGGCTACCGAGGAGACCGGCCGCGGCACGCCGCTCGATACGCGCCGCGCCGAGCAGGCCATGCTCAACCAGGAGAACGCGCTGGAGAGCGCCCGCGAGGCGTTCCGCGCCGCCGCCGACGACTTCAAGCTGCTGATCGGCATGCCGGTCGACGAGCCGCTGGGGCGCCAGGATCTGGAGGACATCGAGACCATTGAGCGCCAGATCGACAGCGGCGTCTACCCGCTGCTTGGCCGCCCGCTTGCCATCAATGACGAGTCCCTCGCCGTCGTCGTCGCCCTGCAACGGCGGCTCGACCTGCTGACCTTGCAGGATCAGATCGACGATGCGCGGCGCGGCGTCGCGATCAGCCGCAACGCGCTGCTCCCCGATCTCAACTGGAATTCGACGCTGACGTTCGACACCGACCCGAACCACTTCAACATGGGGGCCTTCAACTTCGATCGGGCCAACTGGCGGAGCGAGGTGGTGCTCGGGTTGCCGCTGGAGCGGACCGCCGAGCGAAACGAGCTGCGCCGCCAACTGATCAACGTGCAGCGCGCCCAGCGGTCGCACCTCGACCAGGCCGAGCGCATCCGGGCCGAAGTCCGGCGGGCGGTCAACAACATTCTGCTCCAGGAGCGCTCGCTGGAGATTCAGCGCAAGGCGGTGGATGTCGCCGAGCGGCAGCGCGAGTTCGCCGAGATTCAGTACGACCAGGGCAAGATCGATAACCGGGACAAGATCGACGCGGAGAACGCCTGGGTCGCGGCGCGGAACCAACTGAACCTGGCCAAGACCGAGCGCTGGGGCGCCATCCTGCAATTCCGCCTGGCGACGGAGACGCTGCTGGTCGAGGAGGATGGCACGCAGTTGCCGGCCCCGGAGCAACCTACTGCGCCGTAGCCTCGGCCCGCGCGTTGGTCCCTTGGTGGCTTGCGTGTGTGGAGAAAGCACTCGCTGGGCGTGGGCCAAGACCCGGTTTTCCGGCAACGTGGGAAAAAGATCGGGTGGCCGGCGTCCTCGCGACGAGCTCATCCGGAGTGTGAAAGCCCCGTCCCTGGGCCCGGTGGGCTCGTCGCCGGCGCGCGCGGCAGCAATACATGAACGGTCGTGCCTTCGTCGGGCCGGCTTTCCAGCCAGATGCGGCCGCCGTGGGCTTCCACGATGCGATACGCGCGGGGCAGACCCAGCCCCCGGCCGCGACCCGCCCGGCGATGCGAGAAAAACGGGTCGAGGGCCCGCTGCAGCACCACCGGGGTCATGCCGCAGCCCGTGTCTTCGACCAGCACTTCGACCGTGTTTTCCCGCACGGCCGGCTGCCAACGGAGAATGATCGTTCCATTGTTCTCCGCGACGGCGTCGGTCGCATTGCTGATCAGCTCGCGGACTACCGTCTTCATCTGCTCGCGGTCAGCCAGCACGGCCGCCGCCGGCTCTCCGCGTGCGACCGGCGGATCGAGTCGCAGACGGGTGGGGGTCAGGCCGCTGGCCTGTAGCCAGTCGCTGCGCACCTCGGCGAGCAACTCGGTCAGATCGACGCTAGTCACCTGAGGCGACCGCGGCCGCGCGAAGTCCATTAAATCACTGACGATGCCGCTGCACTCGTGGGCCTTCTTTGAGATCATCTGCAGTACCCGCTGCGCCTCGGGGTCCGGCAACGAGGCGGCGAGCATCTGAGCCCGACCCGAAATAACCGAAAGCGGCGAGTTCAGCTCGTGCCCGGCGCCGGCGGCCATCTCGGCAATCATCGACAGCGTACGCGAGCGCAACAGCTCCACCTGCATTTGCTGGAGGCGGCGATTGCTTTCGGCGAGATCCTCCGACAGCCGTTGCGCGGCGGCCTGCGCGTTGGCGCGCCCGAGGGCCAGCCCGAGACTGGCCAGAAACGACCGCAATTCCTCGGCTTCCTCGGCCAGCCGGCTGCGTTCATCCGCTTCGGACAGGTACGCCGCGCCCCCGGCGACTTCGCCCCGATGAAAGATGGGGAGCAGCCAGGCTGTGCCGCGGTCCGCCGGTCCAAAGGCCGGCGTTAGCAGGGCGCGCACGCCGGCGGGCGCTGGCACCAGGACCGCATCGAGCCCGGCGCGGGTTTGCTCCAGCCAGGCCCGCAGGTCAGCGGGCACCGTTTGGGTCGAATGACCGCGGTCGTCCGGCGACTCGCCAATCCAGCAGATGTCGACCACGGAGCCGTTCTCACGCAACCCGAAGGCCGCCACGCGCGGGCGCTGCAACGCGGTGGCCGCCGCATCCGCCAGGGCGACGACTACGGCCGCGGGGTCGGCCCAGTCGGTCAAGCGCTGCTCGAAATGCGCGATCGCCTTGAAGTAGCGCGCGCCGGCCGCCAGACGCCGATTACCGCTCAGCAACTCGGCATTCAGACGCCCCAGCTCCGCGTTGGCCTGCGTCATCGCCTTTACGTAGACGGCCTGGGGCGTCTCGCTGTCCAGGCCCAGCAGCGTGGCCTGCTCGGCCACGTCCGTGCCGAGGGCCGCCACGACGGCGGCCAGGTGTGTGGCCGAAAAGCTCAGCCGCTTGGCCAGCCCGGCCGACATCTCGTAGAACACGTGGTTCCCCGAGTAGCCGATGCGCTGCTCGCGGGCCAGCGTGTCCGCGAGCTGGACCATACCGATCAGCCGCGGTCGCCCGACGGAAGACGGCAGCGCATCGGCCACGAGATGGTGCAGCCAGATCGCCTCCTGCAGGTCGCGCGGCAGGCGCCAACGTTCCGCGACGCGCCGCCCGGCCACCGTGTGATCGGCCCCCAACACCGCCCGCTCGTGGTCCGCGATGTCGCCGCGGCTTTGATTGACCTGGGCCACGATGCGGTCGTAGGCCTTCGGAAAAACAGCGGCGAGCGCGACCTTGCCCAGGTCGTGGAGCAGACCGGCGACGTAGGCCTCTTCCGGGTCCACGCCCATGTCTGGTACGGCGCGTGCCAGGCGGCGGGCCGCGCACGCGACCGCCAGGGCGTGCTTCCAGAATTCAACGCGGTCGAAGGCCCCGCCCCGGCTGTCCGCCGACCGCTTGCCGAAGCAATCGAATACGCTCGTGGCCAGCACAATGCTGCGCACCGCGGCGAAGCCGATCAGCGGCACGGCGCGCTCCAGCGTAGTCACCGGCTCGCGCACGCCCAGCGCGGCCGAGGCGGTGACTGAGAGAATCCGCGCCGTGAGCGACTGATCGCCCCGCAAGAGCTTGATTACGTCGCTCGCGTCGCTGTCGCTGAGGGCCGTGACTTGCAGCAGCCGGACGGCAATCGCCGGCAGCGTGGGCAGACTGTCCAGGTGGGATAGGACCACCTCGGGCGACGATTCCGCTGCCAGGGTCACGATGCGTTGCCCGCCATGGTCACGTACCGACCAGTTCGGTGATGCGGTTGACGAGCTGCTCGATGCTGAATGGCTTTTGGATGAAGTCGTCGGCACCGTCCGCCAGCAGCCGGTCCACGTGCTCCCGGTCGATCACGCCGGAAACGATGATGATGCGCACATCCTTCAGCGACTCGTCGCTGCGGATGCTCCGGCAGACCGCATTCCCGTTAATGTCCGGAAGCATGTAATCCAGGACAAGCACGTCCGGACGAAACTCGCGCGTTTTCAGGCCGGCGTCGAAACCGGTCGCGGCCGTCTGGACCTCGAAACGACCGTCGCGCTCCAACAGCTCCACCAGCATCTCCACAATCGCCGGATCGTCATCCACCACTAGCACGCGGGTCTTGCCCATCTCAAGCTGATCGAGCGGGATGCTGTGCTCTTTCATGAACTGGATCAGGGCGTCGCGTGGGATACGGCGAAACCGCGAGCCGGGAACCCGGTAGCCGTGGAGCCGGCCGCTGTCGAAGCAGCGGATGATTGTTTGCTGGCTGAGATTGCAGATCTCTGCTACTTCACCGGTGGTGAAAACGCTCTTCAGCGGTGGAGCCCCATCCCGGTCATTTTTGGTCATTTTGACGCTCACACATTGCCCAGTTTCGCTATATTAACAAATATAGCACGTCTTGTGGTTTTCGGCAACCTGTTGAAAAAGAGTTAATCGGGTAGCACATTAGTGTTTATTCCCGCATGGTCGGCGAGGTTGGCCAGGTACACGAGCAGCAGGGCGACGTCCGTGGGGTGTATGCCGCTTACGCGAGTCGCCTGCCCGACGTTGCGGGGGCGAACCGCCGACCAGCGCTCGACCGCCTCGCGACGAAGCTGGGGGATCGTGCCATAGTCAATCCCGGCCGGGATGGGGTTGTCCTCCAGCTCGCGGAACCGGGCGATTAACCGCTCTTGTCGCTGGATATAGCCCTCATATTTCACACTTACCAGTACGCGAGCCCAGACCCCGGGGTCGTCGGCGTACCGGCGCAGCTCGCCGACCGTGTGCAGGAAGCGCTGCCCATCCTCTGCGGGTTGCTTGAGCCACTCGCGGAGTGGCCGGCCGTCGTGGCGCAAGCCCTCGATGGCGGTCAGCAGGGACGATAGTCGCTCGGCGCCGCGCAGAAATTGCGCCCAACGATCGTCTTTGACCAGGCCGAGCTCGCGGCCGATGGGGGTCAAGCGCACGTCGGCGTTGTCGTAGCGCAGGTGCATGCGGTGCTCGGCCCGCGAGGTGAACATGCGGTAGGGCTCCACGACGCCGCGCGTCACCAGGTCGTCGATCATCACCCCGATGTAGGCCTGGTCACGGCCGAGGACCAGGGGTTCCCGATCCGCGGCGAAGCGCGCGGCGTTGATTCCGGCGACGATGCCCTGGCCGGCGGCCTCTTCGTAGCCGCTGGTCCCGTTGATCTGCCCGGCCAGGAAAAGGCCGCTGACCCGCTTAGTCATGAGGGTGGCGTCGATCTGCTCGGGCGGGACGAAGTCATATTCGATCGCGTAGCCCCACTGCACGATTTGCGCGCGGGCGAGGCCGTCGACGAGGGCGACCATTTGCTGCTGAACGTCGCGCGGCAAAGACGTGCTGAGCCCGTTCAGGTAGATCCGGTCGCTATCGCGGCCTTCCGGCTCCAGGAAGAGCTGATGGTGCGGCTTGTCAGGGAAGCGCACGACCTTGGTCTCGATGCTCGGGCAGTAGCGCGGGCCGGTGGACTCGATCTGCCCGGTGTAGAGCGGTGCCCGGTGCAGGTTCGACCGCAACAGGTCGTGGATCTGCGGGTTCGTTGCGGCCAGCCAGCACGGCACCTGCGGCTGGGTGATCTTCTCGGTCATGAAGGAGAACGGGGCCGGATGCTCGTCGCCGGGCTGCTCCGTGAGCCGCGAGAAATCGATGCTGTCACGCGCGACGCGCGGCGGCGTGCCGGTCTTGAGTCGGCCGAGCGTCAGGCCCAGGCTGCGGAGCGAGTCACTGAGCTTCATTGCCGCCGCTTCGCCGATGCGCCCGCCGGGGGTCTGCTCCTCGCCGGTGTGCATGAGTCCGCGGAGAAACGTGCCCGCGGCGATGACGACCGCGGGCGCGCGGATTGTGGAGCCGTCGTGGAGGACCACGCCGGTGACGCGTTGCGCGGCGGGCTCGGCGAGGATCGCGTCTACGCTGGCTTCGATGATCGTGAGATTGGCGCAGTTCTCCAGATATCGGCGGAGAACGCGAGTGTAGAGCCGGCTGTCCGCCTGTGCGCGCGGCGCCCAGACTGCGGGCCCCTTGCGCCGATTGAGCATGCGAAACTGGATGCCAGCTTCATCGGCGACGAGCCCCATGAGACCGCCGAGGGCGTCGATCTCGCGGACGATCTGGCCTTTGCCGATCCCGCCGATGGCGGGGTTGCACGACATGCGGCCGATGGCGTCGCGCTGGTGCGTGACCAGCACGGTACGCGCGCCGAGGTTGGCCGCCGCCCACGCGGCCTCCGCGCCGGCGTGTCCGCCGCCGATCACGATTACATCGGTCGTGCTCGCTACCATCCACCCTCGATTGTACTCGCGTAACGGCGGGCAGCGGCACAGGTCACATCAACGTGCAGGATGAAGACCCAACTCGATCATCAGTTGGCGAATGCGACGCAGCTTGGGGCGGTTCATTTTCAGACGCTCGACCGTTGCGCGGGCTGAGGGCGTCTTGGCAACGATCGTGAGGAAATCGCGCGACCATTCGAAATGATCGTGCCAGCGGCCTGCACGCGGATTGAATAACGGAACCACCTGGCCGGTTTGTGGATCGGGAGCTTCCGTCGCCGCCAGCTTCGAGCCATTGCAGCGCGGACAGGCCCACGCCAGGTTGTCTGCGCTCGTTGGGCCGCCCTTCGATTCCGGAACGCAGTGGTCGCAGGGAAAAGTGGCGACCTGGGCCTCATCCGGAATCTGGCAGTACTCGCAACAACCGCCCGCTCGCTGTCGGACCGCCTCGCGGAGAGCCTCCGAAATGTGGGCCTTGGACATTCGGCGGTGTCCCCCGTATCTACTCGTGGGCAGCCTTCAGGCGCTCCAATTCGATTATTGTCAGGTTGTCCAGGTAGTCGAGGACCTCGTCGAGCTGCGCTTGTTCATCGGGCTGGAGACCATCTGTTTCGCCCTTCTCGATCAGCCGATCGAGTTCGCTTTGAATCAAGCGTGGTACCTTCGGAACGGCTGATTGACGTCGAGGTCGGTACGCGGATGAAAGCGAGTGCTCCCGTTTGAGGCGAGGCGTGCTGGACGCAGTCTGGGGCTCAGACGGCATTGTCCCCCCCCGATACGCGGCGAGGGAGGTAGTAGTGCCGTCAGAAAACCAAACGTCGCCGGGTGATACGTGCGATTGGCGTTCACGCAACAGTCTGATGGAGAGAGCGATCGCGCCGGCAGCCGCTGCTGACCCCACTACGGCGCCAAGGCAAGCGATGATGAGCGGCAGGCCGCGGTCAGTAGCAAGGCGATTAGCCACATAGAAAGCGGCCGCGAGCAATAGTGGTACGCCCACCAGAAGAGGCTGGAAGAGCCACCTGGGGGGCGTTGGCAATCTGTTCACGAGGACGGCCGCACCAGCGCAGCAGGCGTACAGAACAAGAGTCAACCCGACTGTTGCGACCGGGCGCTCGAGTCCGGAGAGCCACGCCCCGCCGTCGGACCGAAACATGGCAGCGGCAAGGGCAGCGATCACCAGCACCGCCGTAAGCTGAGCGGCGAGGGGCTGATTTCGGAGGACTAGCGTGGCCAGGCGGGCGGTCCGATCGACTAGCGTCGTCTCCTGCCGCGCGGAGATTGGTCGTCCGGCGAGGTAGTTGTCGAGATCCGCGATCATAGCCTCGCAGGTCGGGTAGCGCTGTTCCGGCAGCGGTCGCATACAGCAGGCGATAATCGCCGCCAGGTCCTCCGCCCGGCTGACCTGGCGCTCGTGTAGGATCTCCCGCAGGCGGTCCACCTGAACGGCAAGACGTGACGGCTGGCCCGTGATCACGTGAAAAAGCAGCGCCCCGAGACTGTAGACGTCCCCCCGCGAGTCCACGTTTTGACCAGCCAATTGCTCCGGCGCTATGTACCCGTACGTGCCCAGCGCGTCTTCCGCCGGATGCGGGGCCGCCTCCGCCGCCTCCTCCTCCGCGGCCTCCAACACCAGCCGCTTGGCGATCCCAAAGTCCACGATCCGCGGCTGCCCCTGCGGATCAATGAGGATGTTCTGTGGCTTCAGATCACGATGAACGACCCCCTGGCGATGCGCATAGCCGACCGCCGCCGTCACCGTCTTGACCAACTCGATCCGCTCCTCGAGCGAGACTCCGTGGGAGCGGAAGTAATCGTCAAGGTGCTGCCCCTGCACGAATTCCATTGCATAGAACAGGGGCGTCGTGTGCAAGTTGGCATCATAGAGAGTCGCGATGTTGGGGTGCCGCAGTTTTGCGACGAGCCGCACCTCGTTCTCGAAGTAGGCAGTCCGCTGCGCCGTCGTCCCAAACAGCAGCTTCAGTGCTTCCCAGCGCTCCTTGCTGTGGTGCAAGGCTTTGTACACGGCGCCGAACCCGCCGCGCCCCAGCTCGGCGACGATGGTGTAGTTCCTGATGCGCGGAAAGCGGTGGACGGTCAGCTGTCGAAATAGGGTCCGGCAGGCTTGGCAAATCTCGAGGTGCCGTTCGGCCTCCTCCCGATCGACACCGGACAGCTCGTCGCGCGCTAGCGCTTCCGTGATCTCGCGATGCACGCAGGGATACCCGGTCCGCGTTGGCATTCCAGTGCCTCTAACGGGCCGAGACGTGCCATCGGGCATCAGTCTCGGTCGGTTGGCTCAGCAGATAATTATACCGCTTCGCCCCGGCATGCCCAATCGGTTCAGAAGTGGGGCGGAGCCCCGCGAAGCGCGAGAAGCAGCGTGATGGGACACAGGGGCGGGTTTGCCCCGTGGGGTCGAATTCTGCCTAAGGCGCAGTTGCGCAGGGAACGACGGTCACCGAGCCGGCCACATAAGCGCCCCCGGCATCGTGCGACGGCCGGGTGTGCGTCTTAATACATTCATGGGAGCGGCCGCGCTGCAGGGTCGCGAGGGAGTCGCGGCGGGTTGATGCGGGCGTTCGCATTATGTTACCATACGCAACGATGTCTCTCGCGGGAAGAAATCGGCACAGACGTGCTTGGAGGGCCGCCAAGGTTCAGCAGCGTGCCTCCGCGCCGGCGTGACCGCCACCGATTACGAGCACATCGCACGAAGTATCACCCATGTCACTGCAATTGTACCCGCCGCCAATGACGGTCGCGTGGCCGGCGTTTACGCGACAAGGCCGGGCCCTCATGGTAGCCTGTTGCGACGGTCAACGATTGGAGCCGACGGGAATCCCTGGCCCGCGTTGGGAGTCCTTGGGCGTATAAGGGCCCGATGCCAGATAACGCCATGAACCAGCACAAGAGCGACGCTGAAACCACGGACAAGGGGCCCGGTGAGGCGAAGGCCCACACCTTCACCGACGCCATCGTCCGCGTGTTTCTCCAATCCAACTTGTCCGTGATCCTCATCCTGCTGGCCGTGCTGTTGGGGATTGCCGCGCTGCTCATTACGCCGCGCGAGGAGGATCCCCAGATCGTCGTGCCGCTGGCCGACGTGTACGTGAACTTCCCCGGCCATTCGGCGGCCGAAACTGAGCAGCTTGTCGCGACGCCGCTGGAGAAGCTGCTCTACCAGATCGACGGCGTCGAGTACGTCTATTCGATGTCGCGCGAGGGGCAGGCGATCATCACCGTGCGGTACTACGTCGGGGAGGACCGCGAGCGCAGCCTGGTCAAGCTGTATAAGCGCATCGATGAGAACGTCGATATCGCACCGCCCGGCGTCACCGGCTGGGTCGTCAAGCCCGTTGAGATCGACGACGTGCCGATCGTGACGCTGACCCTCACGAGCGCGACGGCGGACGAGTTTGCCCTGCGGCGCGTCGCCGAGGAGGTGGCGGAGCGGCTGGCCGCGGTCAAGGACACTTCGCGGGCGTACGTGGTCGGCGGGCAACCGCGGGTCGTCTACGTCCACCTCAGTCCGGACCGGATGCAGGCGTACAGCGTCGCGCCGCTGGACATCCAGCACGCGCTGCAAGCTGCTAATGTCACCTTGACCAGCGGCGGTTTCTCCCGCAACGACGAGGTCGTGCGGGTCGATGCCGGCGTGGCCTTCGTGCGGGCTGACGAGCTGAAAGACCTGGTCGTGGCCGTGTCTGCCGACCGGCCGGTCTATCTGAAGGACGTGGCGACCATCGTCGATGGGCCGGAGGAGGCGACCAGCTACGTGCGGCATGGCTGGGGGCCGGCGCGCGGCTTTGATCACGAGGAGGGCTTCACCGGCACGTTGATCGGACTCGCGGCGGCAGCGACGCAAGCCGGGCGCGTGGCATCCGGCTCGGTGACGGGACTGCCCCTCACGGCCGACACGGCCGTGGCACCCGGCTCGCAGCCCGCCGTCACGATTGCCCTGGCCAAGAAGAAGGGCACGAACGCCGTCTGGGTGGCCGAGTCGATTTTGGCGGCGACGGAGAAGCTGAAACGCGACGTCATTCCCGACAACATCGACGTCGTCATCACCCGGAACGCGGGCTGGACCGCGAACGAGAAGGTCAACGAGCTGGTCGAGGCCCTGGCGGTCGCCGTTTTCATCGTGATCGCGCTGCTCACGCTGGGCCTGGGTTGGCGGGAAGCGTTGATCGTCGCGGTCGCGGTGCCGGTCGTGTTCGGGCTGACGCTGACCGTGAACCTCTTGTTCGGTTACACGATCAACCGGGTCACGCTGTTCGCGCTGATCCTGTCGCTGGGCCTGCTCGTGGATGACCCGATCGTCGACGTGGAGAACATCGCCCGGCATTTCAGCCTGCGCGGCAAGGCGACGCGGCAGGTTGTGCTCGAGGCCGTGGCCGAAATCCGGCCGCCGCTGATCGCCGCCACGCTGGCGGTGATCGTCTCCTTCCTGCCGATGCTGTACATCACCGGGATGATGGGTCCGTACATGCGGCCGATGGCGCTCAACGTCCCGGTCACGATGATCATGTCGATGGTGGTCGCATTCACGATCACGCCGTGGCTGGCGTATCACGTGCTGAAGAGGCATTACCAGAGGCACGAAGGCACGGAGGCACGGCGGGACGAAGGAGCGGCCGGGCATGACCTGGACGTGCTGAAAAAGAGCCCTCTGTACCGCCTGTTTTATCCGCTCATGGCGCCGTTGCTGCACTCGCGTAAGAACGCGTGGATCTTCCTGGGCATCTTGGCCCTGCTCATGATCGTGACGGCGGGGCTCGCGGCGATCCGCGCCGTGCCGCTCAAGATGCTGCCGTTTGACAATAAGAACGAGCTGCTGCTCGTGCTCGACCTCGACGCGGGGACCACGCTCGAACGGACGGACGCCGCGGTCCGCGACTTTGAGCGCTACGTCAGCGCCGTTCCGGAGGTGACCGACTTCACCTCTTACGTCGGCGTCGCCTCGCCCATGGACTTCAACGGGCTGGTGCGACACTACTACCTGCGGCGCGGCGACAACGTGGCCGAGCTGCGGCTCAACCTGGTGGGCAAGAAGAGCCGCGGGATTCAGAGCCACGCCCTCGGGCTGCGTATACGCGACGACCTCACCGCGATTGCGGAGCGCCACGGCGTGCGGCTGAAGATCGTCGAGGTTCCGCCGGGGCCGCCGGTGATCGCCACGCTGGTAGCAGAAGTGCGCGGCCGCCCGGACAACCGCTATGAGGACCTGAGCGCCGCGGCCAAGACCGTTCGGGCGCGGCTGGCCCGCGAGCCGGGCGTCGTTGATCTGGACGATTCGGTAGAAGCCGACAGCCGCAAGCTCGTTTTCGTGACCGACAAGGAAAAGGCGGCGCTGAACGGCGTATCGGCCGCGGAGATCGCACAGACGCTGGCGGCGGCACTGGGCGGAGCTACGACGGGGACGATTCAGCTCGCCGCCGAACGGAACCCGCTGCGGATCGAGTTGCGGCTACCGCGGGCACTGCGGTCGAGCGCGGCCGATCTGGAGCGCATCCACCTCAAGAGCCGTGACGGCACCCTGGTCTCGCTGGCCGAGCTCGGGCGTTGGGAGAAGAAGCTCGCCGACAAGACAATCTACCACAAGGACCTCGAGCGGGTGGTCTACGTCTTCGCCGAGACGGCCGGTCGACCGCCGGCGGACTGCATCGTGGACATTCAGGCCGATCAGAGGGGGAGCGTCGGCGTCCCGCCGGCCAACGCTGGAACCGGCTGGGTCGCTGATACGCCGCCGCGATCGTTGCGCTGGCGAACATTTCTCACCAACGGCGGCGGAATCCGCTGGTCAGTTCCCGATGGCATCCGGGTCAGCTTCTCCGGCGAGGGCGAGTGGCAGATTACATTGGACGTGTTTCGTGACCTGGGGTTGGCTTTCGCGGCGGCGCTGGTGGGCATCTACATCCTGCTCGTCGCACAGATGCGCTCATTCGCTGTTCCGATCGTCGTGATGCTGGCCATTCCGCTGACAATCATCGGCATCATGCCGGGCTTCTGGCTGCTCAACCTGCTGACGGCCCAGCACGTCGGCGGTTATGCGGACCCGGTCCTGTTCACCGCGACCGGCATGATCGGCATGATCGCGTTGGCGGGGATCGTGACCCGCGACTCGATCATCCTGGTGGACTTCATCCACCTGTCGCTCAAGCGCGGCCGGTCCCTGTTCGATGCGATCATGGAGAGCCGCGTCGTCCGATTGCGGCCGATCCTGCTCACGACCGGGGCGGCCATGCTCGGTGCGGCCCCGATCACGATCGACCCGATCTTCTCCGGCCTGGCGTGGGCACTGATCTTCGGCCTGTTCGCCTCGACGGTCTTCACGCTGTTTGTCATTCCGGTCGTATACTGGCTGTTCTACGAGCACAAACCGGGCCACGGCGTGCCGGTCGTGGACGAGGGGGACTAAGCGACTGTGCGCAGATGTGCGACAGTCCGGCGCGGCGGATCAGAACGCGCAGCGCTAGCGAGCGCGTTGGATACGGGCGCTTGCTGGCGCCGCGCGTTCTGAGCGGCGCCACCGGGTCGCGCACGACGACACAGCCCGCACCATGCAAAGCCGCAAAGCCGCCAAGTCAAACTCTACTTCCGACTCGCCGCGCGGCGCCCCGGAGGCGGCTCACGCGTGTGCGCGCACCACGGCACTTCATCGGCCTGCCACCACTGACAGTTTGGCAGTCCGAACACCGCTTTCGATGGCCAAACTCTTCTGCCTGTAACACATTCACATACAACGACTTAGATGCAGAGAGCGCCTGCACGCCGCATGTGGCACGCGCGCTGCCTTGTATCTCTCCCAGAGGCCGCTGAATGAGCGGCCAGGGTCGAAGGAATGTGGCCCAGAGACGAAACGGAGACTGAACCATGATGCACTTGCAGCGAATTACCAGACCCTTGTTTCCGGAACTGCGGCGGGAGATGGACCGCTTGTTCGACAACTTCCTCGGGACCGATGGCTTCAGCCCGCTCAGCAACGTACGCCCGTTCCCAGCCCTGAACCTTTCGGAGGACCGCGACCGCCTGCTGGTCGAGGCCGAGGTGCCCGGCCTGCGCATGAGCGACCTCGAGATCCTGATCCAGGGCAACGAGCTGACGATCAAGGGGCGACGCACGCCGATGGAAGGCGAGAACCTCGTCTATCACCGGCGTGAGCGCGGGGCGGGTGAGTTCACCCGGTTCCTGACGTTGCCCATCGAGGTCGATGCGGACCGCGTGGAAGCGACGCTCAAGGACGGGGTGCTGACCATCGTCATGCCGAAGGCCGAGACGGCCCGCGCCCGGAAGATTGCGGTCAAGACCGCCTAACACGAAGGAAAAAGCAATGAGCGATACGACGACCCTGGACAAACGCGTAGCGACCATGGACCTGCCCGAGCGAACCCGCAGTGGGCGGACGTACAGCCCGGCCGTGGACATCATCGAGAAGCCGGACGAGCTGCTGCTGCTGGCCGACGTGCCTGGCGCCAAGGCCGAGGGCATCGACATCCACTACGAGCGTGGCGAACTGACGCTGACCGCACGCGTGGATGAACGACAGCCGGAAGAGAGCAAGTGGGTCTTGCGCGAGTACGGCGTCGGCGACTTCGTGCGGACCTTCCAGGTCGGCGAGGGCATCGACGCGGCCAAGATCAAGGCGGAGGTCACGGGCGGCGTGCTGACACTGCACCTGCCCAAGGCCGAAGCGGCCAAGACGCGCAAGATTGCGGTCAAGGCCGTCTGAATCGTGGTACGCAATGCGGCGACAGCCCGCCATGATTGGTATGATCGTGTAGCTGAGAGACGCGTACCGCCGTTTACAGCGGCGAAGCTCGGATGACGCGCGATGCCAACCTATGAATACCAGGCCGAGGACCCCACGGCGGGCTGCGCGCACTGCCGGGACCGTTTCGAGGTCCGGCAGTCCATGCGCGACGGGCCACTGACCAAGTGCCCGCAGTGTGGGGGACCGGTGGTGCGGCTGATCTCGCGTTGCGGGGTCAGCACGCAGACGTCGGAAAAAACGCTGCTCAGCGACAAGAACCTCAAGGCCAAGGGCTTCACCAAGCTGGTCAACGAGGGCGGCGGGAAGTTCCGCAAGGTGACGTGAACGCACGGAAAAAGGAGGGTCGTCAATCCGCCGGCACGCAGCGGCCTTGCGCCCATGCCCGCAACGCGGCCACCCGCTCGGCCATCGTCACCGACAACGGCGGCGAGCCCGCGATGGCTTTCCGGACGTGCTCCGTCGTCAGCTCGGCTTGTGACGAGTACGCGTCGTGCAGCGCCGCGACGACGGCTTGCTCGATCTCGGCCCCGCTGAAACCGTCGGCCGTGTCGGCCAGCCCGTCGAGATCAAATTGGGCCGGATCGCGCCGCCGCTTACGCAGGTGAATCGCGAAGATCTCCCGGCGGGTGTCGCGCTGCGGCAGGTCCACAAAGAATATCTCGTCGAAGCGGCCCTTGCGCAGCAGTTCCGGCGGCAAGGCTTCAATATCGTTGGCCGTCGCCACCAGGAACACGGCCGCGGCGTGCTCCTGCATCCAGGTGAGCAAGCTGCCGAACATACGTTGCGAGAGGCCGCCGTCGGTGCTCCGGCTGGCCGCCGAGGCGAACGCCTTCTCGATCTCGTCGATCCACAGAATGAGCGGGGCCATCATCTCGGCTTGGTGCAGGGCCTCGCGCAGACGCCGTTCCGATTCGCCGACATAGCGGTCGTACAGGGCCCCGACGTCCATGCGGAGCAGGGGACGCTGCCACGCGGTCGCGATCGCCTTGGCACAAAGACTCTTGCCGGCCCCCTGGACGCCCAGCATCAGCACGCCGCGCGGTGGCGAAAGCCCGAAGCTCCTCGCTGGATCGCCCAGGGCATGCTGGCGCTGCGCGAGCCACTGCTTGAGCCGACACAGGCCGCCGATCTCGGCCAGACTCACCGGCGTTTCGACGTATTCGAGCAAGCCGCTCTTGTGCAAGGCTTGCCGCTTGCCGGCCAGCACGGTGTTGATGTCGTGCTCGTCGAAACGCCGGTCGTCAACCACGGCGTCCGCGATGATCCGCTCGGCCTGTCGGCGAGTCAGCCCGCGCAGGTTCTTGATGATCGTGCGCAGGGCGCTGCGCGTCAGGTCGACCACGATCGGGCTTTCGCGGTGAATGCGGCGGAGGGTGTCCACGACGAGCTGTTCGAGTTCCTGCTCGTCTGGCAAGGAGATATGGAAGCGCGTCGCCTGTTGGGCGACGACCTCGGGAATTTCCTCCAGGTAGTCGATCATGACGAGCTGGCTGCCGGTCTGCTGGAACTGGTGCAGCAGGTTGCGCAGCACGCGGAGCGGCCGCTCGCTACGCAGGTGGGGCCCGAGGTCCAGGGTTACGCAAAGCGGCTGATTCTCCTGCTCAGCCAGGCGGGTCAAGCCGACGACCGGGTCTTCGCTGTCCGGGATCGGCGGGCTGGATTCCAGCAAGCCGTTCTGGAGTCCACCGCTGACCGACCAGACCCACAACGGCCGGTTCAGAGCCTCGGCCGCCTCGCGGACCAGGCCGAGGGCGTAGTCTTCCTCAAAGGTGGTGATGCTCAGGCACGGGTGGCCGAGCCGGACAAGTCGCTGGAGCTCGTCGCGGTCATTCATGGTCCGTGGCCCACGGCGTCCAGGATCGGGCAAAGCTGCTCGGTGAAAGTACCGGCATGACCGGCGGCCCGCAACCGCTGGGCGGCATCCGCGCGCTTTGGCCGCCCTCCGCGCTTGCGGGGTTGGAGAGAGGCTCGATAATAGTGAATGGGCGCTGACCGCTGCGCGCGGCACGGGATTACGCCCTGCTTGGAGAGGTGCCGGAGTGGCCGATCGGGCACGCTTGGAAAGCGTGTGTGCGGGTAACTGCACCGGGGGTTCGAATCCCCCCCTCTCCGTTCGACCCCGTTCCCAGCTCGGGAGCGGGTTTTTTTGCTGGTCGATCCACAAATAATCCAAGTCGTCTCACGTGTGTGGTCCTGTGCGGCGGGAAGCGTGTCATCCTTGCCTGATCGGCCAGTTTTGCCCCTGGGAGGGTGGGGCTTTTCGCGGGAATCGGTCTTCGGTGCGGCTGGCGGTACTTCGGTGGCTGCTTGCGTAGGCGATGTTGGCTCCGCGGCGGCAGTCGGCGGCGGCGCTGACGCCGACGGCTCGGAGGTTAGCCGCCGCATGGCTTCTCGCGCCGTGTCGTCCCGCAGGCTGTAGTAGTGCATGACCATCTTCATCTCGTCGTGGCCAACCCATTTCATCACCGTCGCCATCGGGACGCCGTGATCCGCACACTCCGAGACGAAGAAGTCGTGAAACCGGTGCAGCGTCAGGCGCTTTTTCGGGATCCCGACAGCCACCGAAAGTTCCTTGAGATCGCCTATAACCCGACGCTCGGCCACGTCGGGATGGGACTTGACCCGCTCGAGCGGGAGCACGTAGCCCTGCCGGCCCGTGCGTTCCGCCAGTACGTTGAGCGCAGCGAGAACGGGTTCGCCTTCGAGCGGGAACTTGCGGTCCGTCTTGTCCTTCGGGCGGTACTTGACACCGTCATGGTTGACCTTGTTCTGGATATTCACCCACCGCCCGACTGCGTCGATGTCGGTCCACTCCAACATGGCCAACTCGGAGATCCGCAGGCCCCAGCTCGATAGCAGCAAGAATACGTGCTTCGCTTCCCCGCGCGCCGCGCCGACGATGCGGTCCACCTCGGCGCGGGTGTAGGTGTCCCCGCGAACGGGCGCTTCGTCGAAGTACAGGCGATCAGCCAGCGCACGGCGGCCCGTCGCCGTTCACGCCACGAAGGATGCACAGCAACTCGAAGATGCTCAGGGGCATACCGCATTTTGACATACCAGTATTATACCGGGTATACACCGGTTGCCAGGTCCCCTTCCGGCCGAGCCAGCCCGGAATCGAACGAACTCTTTGGGGCCAGGTGGGGCGGTCGAGGGCAGCCACCCTCGGTTCCGGCCGCCCCGTGTACGCCGCATCTCATACCGGGTATAGTTCAGTGGAATCGGAGTGCACCCCGTATGAACGCCGACGCTGTAGCCAGGATGCAGCAATCGCTGATGACGATCAAAACGGCGGCCGTGCGCATCCAGAAGCAGCACCACGACCTCGTCGAAACCGTGAGCGATATCCTCGACGCGGTGCACCAGATCGAACGCGAGCTGCTGGCTGCCGGCGAGGAGGTGGGCATCCAGCATGCGGTGCAGACCGCTCGGCGCCCCGGCGCGGCGACAAAGGCGAAGGAATACTACGTGGAGAAGGTCGGTGGGATCGAGACGCTCTCCGAGCGGCGGCTCGATAGTCCCTACCCGTTCCGTGCGCCGCGCGAGGTGCTCGATGCTGTCGTCGATGCGCTTGCCAAAGCCGAAGAACCGTTGTCCTTCCATCAGATCCGTGAGAAAGTCGCGGACCTGCTGGGCAGAATCCCGCCGGAATACGCCGTGCGACTCTGCCTGCGCTTTCTCGGGCAGGACGGCGTGCAGCTCGTCCGGCACTCGCGAACGCGTTTTTCGCCCGTAGACCGCGGCAAGTTCCGGGCCACGGTCAAGGCGGCGCTAACACAGCTAAAGGGCGGTCTAAGACAGCGAGACGCTTGACAGCGCCTCCTTCGCGCCGAGCCCGACTGCACTTTTCACCGGATGTTCGGACCGATCCGCAGATTACGCTGGGATTCCGGGGACAGCGTACTCAATTCGCTGGGATTGCGGGCACGGAAGTCCGGCGCTTTAGGACGCCGACACCCGCCATGGCGGGGAGGTCGGGGGTCGGCCGCTACATTCCCCGGCCGGCGAGACGCTGGCTGCTACGCGCTCGACGGCCCGCGAGGCGCCGAGGCTGCCCGGGAATTAGAGGCCGTCGAGCAGCCATCGTACCTGTCCATTTCGGCGGCGCGGTCCGGCGCGCAAGTGATTGTAAAATAAATAGTTCCGTGTCATCTGAATGGCACGTTTGCAGTCGTGGCGGCGAAGGGGGCCAGAATCCACCTTGACAACGGGGAATACTCGTGTACACTCTTATAGCAGTGCTGTGCACTCCTATAAGGGTGCGTGGCTCTACGATGAACGCAATCTCGGTCAGCCCGACGAGGTCGTCCGATGAACCGGCTCCATGATCGCACGATACATCCTGATCGGCGGACGTGTTGGGACGGACGACGCGATGCGCGGCCCGACCTTCCGCCCGTGTGCGGACGCCCAAGCGCTGTGCCGGCGACTCGCGCGAATCATCGAGTCGCGGCAGCCGAGCGCTGCCCAGCGTTCTTAGGGAATCACGCGTGGCGCGCATTGGGGGCGTTCGACGTTATTGGGGCTGGCACCGAGTGGACGCCAGGCTAAGTCCGCTCATCTGTGTGCCCAGATGCAGCCACAGGCACATTGGATCAAGAGCAGAAGGAAATCCAGTACGGCGTGAATGGGCATCACGGATACCCCGAAATCAGACTGCAGAAGAACCAACCCTGACTGGGCGCTCGGCCAAGGTCCGGTAAGTGACGCATTTTGAACAACATACATGCGCGTGGAATCGGTGAGCAAAGGTCAGGTGGATCCCTTTAGCCATGCTGCGTCGCACTAGAGAATTACGCTTTCTGCGAACTCTGTGGCCAGAGAGTGGTCCGGTCGCCGCCCCGGCAACCGATAGCAACGCCGCCGCTGGGCACGCACCGCTCGCCGCATCCCGCGCTGCGCATCACTCGGACTTCGGCTGGCGTTTCCACGGCAAGCTTGTAGGTGTTGTACCGGATCGGTCGTTCAAGTTTGTCCCCGCAGAACATGCGGCGGACGGAGTGTTGGATCCCTATTGCGGCAATTTAACGACGTTGCAGGCCTGCTTGCAGTGTGGCGCCTGTACGGCGAATTGTGGCCTGGGCGGGGAGCACGGTCTTTTCCCACGGCGGCAAATGAACCTCTTTCAGATGGGACAGCAGGAGCGGTTGGCGGACGATCCCACGGTCTGGTACTGCTACAACTGCGATGACTGTTCGAAACGCTGCCCAGCCGGGGCGAGACCGGGCAAGCTCATGGGGGCGATCCGGCAGATGGCGGTCGAGCGCTTCGCTTTTCCGGTTCTTCTGGCGCGCCGGGTGAATCGTCCACAACACGGGTGGCTCGTGTTGGCCACCGTGGTGGCGCTCGTGTTGGCCGCGATTGCCCTGGGGGGCTCCTTCGCGCCGGCGACGGATCAAGTGCGTTATGCGAGCCTGCTGCCGCACCGGACGCTGAACGTGTTCTTCTCTGCCTTCACCGGACTGGCCTTGGCGGCTCTGGTAGTGGGTGCCGCGCGGGCTTGGCGCACCTACCAGGGTGAACCGCTTTGGCAAGCGCAGCCCAAGGTGTTCCTGCGCGCATTCCGCGCCGCGCTCGTCGACGTTCTGGCGCAGCGGCGACTTTCCGACTGCGGGGAGCATCGCCTGCGCGCCTGCGCCCACCTGGCGGTGTTCTATGGATTCGTGACGTTAGCCGGGTTGGCCGGCCTGGCGGCCCTGTTGAGCGCAGTCGGCCGCCCCTATCCTCTGCCGGCAGGTGACCCGCTCAAGGTGCTGGGAAATATCGCGGCCGGCCTGCTGATTCTGGGCAGCAGTTACTTCGCTTACGAGCGCTGGACCGCAACGGCGCGGGGTGATCCCAGTACTCACTTCGACTGGGTATTGCTCGGGAATCTGCTGGCGGTGGGGACCACGGGCGTGCTGTGTGAAGTACTCCGGTATCAGAATCTTCCGCGGGCGGCCTACCCCATGTACTTCCTGCACCTGGTTTTCGTTTTCCTGCTTCTGGTATTTCTGCCTTATTCCAAGCTCGCCCACGTCTGCTATCGCACTGTGGCTCTGACGAGCCGTGAGTACGATGCTCTGCTGACGGCCGAGACCCCTGGGCTGCTCATCCCGGCCGGCCGGGAATTGGCGCTCCCACTGCTTGACGGTCTCGCGCTACGCCCGCGAGAATGGCTATGACGGTTCGGGTGACAGCCGCGGCCTTGCCGTGCCGGGCCGCGCGTGGAAAATGACGCCGATGGGTATGCATCAATATCTGGAACAAGGGCACCAGGAGCTGAAACACGTTCCCGACGCTGAGCTTTGCAGCGCATACTACGCGTTGCGGGACGAGTGTCAGAACACCGAAACTGGGACGTACTACCCCAATTTGCAGCAGTTGTGTGGAACGGCCTTTGAGCGGGAGAAGGATCGACGTGAGGTTCGCAGCCTTGTGCAGCAGAATCCGCCGCCGGAGATGCAGGCCTGGTACGAAGGGGCCCGCAGCCGCCCCTGTGTCTGGTGGCTGGACAATCAGCTCGTGGCGCGGCATGCGCTCAAGAGCTGTCTCTATTGCGGCGTGTGCACGTCGCAGTGCCCGGCGGCGCAGTATTTCGAGGAATACAACCCCCGCACGATTGTCGATGTCGCATTGGCCCGGGATGAGCAGCGTTTGATCGAGCTGCTGAAATCGGACGTGCTGTGGTATTGCGGGCAGTGCGGCTCGTGCAAGACCAAGTGCCCGCGCGAAAACAATGTCATGGGCCTGGTCTCTTCGCTGCGCTTGCTGAGCCAGTTGAAGGGCTATCATCTGGCCAGCGTGCGGGGCCGGCAGCAGTATGCCGCCCGACACCTGTGGGGTGCGAACCTGTGGAACCGGGCCTTCAGTTTGTACTTCCGCAACGCGAAGGCGTCCAGCCATCCCGACTTCGGACCGCGCTATGCGCACTACTGGAGCGAGGTGGTCGAACAAATGCGCCGCGTGGGCGCCACCCCGGATGCCCGCGGCGACCTGGGCGGAAAGAAGGTCGAACCCGAGACGCTCGCCCAATTGCGGCGCTGCGTGCAGTGGGGGGGGACCCTCGTCCTCTGGCAGCAGCTTGAGGAGCATGCGGCAGCGCAGGCGGCAGCCTTGGGGCGAACGCTCGACGAGTACTATGAGAAAGTCTGCTCAGAAGGGTGAACGTATGGCGCGGGTCACGGTAGCCCCAACGGTCGAGACCGTCAAACCGGCCAAGGGAATCAAGGAAATCCCCGCGAATGATTTCTACCTGACCACCAGTTGCGTGCTGGGGGCGCTCAATCCCGGCACCGAAGTCCTGATCACGCGGCTCTACGATCTGCTTGGCTTGCACTGGGGTATTGCCCCAGCGACCCCGGGCTCGCAGTGCACCTGTTGTACCGGCATCGCCTCGCACGGCGACATGATGGCCTTCGAGAGCACGCTGTTGGTGGTGGCCCGTCTCTGGTCCGTCGCCGCCGAGCTGGGGTTCGAGCATATTACGACCGCTTGCGTAACGTCCTTCTGCATTCACAGCGAATGCCTGGAGATGTACCACGAGGAGCCGGGCCTGGCCGAGAAGGTGGACCGTTGGTTGTATGAAGCCTGCGGACGGAGGCTGCAGCTCCCCAAGCACGTGGTCCATGCCAGCGACATCATCTACCGCTACCGCGACCGACTGGCCGAATCTTTCCTGAAGTACCGGTTGGTTGATCACCGCACCGGACGGCCGCTGCGCATTGTGGATCATGTAGGTTGCCACTATGCCAAAGTGTTCCCGGAGAAGGCGGTCGGGGGGACGGATTACTGCGATGTCCTGACGGGAATGATCCGGGCCTGGGGCGGCCAGACCGTGGACTATCCCGAGCGGCGGCACTGCTGCGGCATGGGCTTTCGCCAATGCATGGTCCGCCCGAATCGTGGGTACACGATGGCCTGCGTGCTCAAGAAGCTGACGAGCATGGAACCGTATCAGCCCGATGCGATTCTCACCAACTGCCCCGGCTGCAACGTGTTTCTGGACAAGGAGCAGTGGGCTATCCAGGAGCTGACCGGCAAGGAATACCAGATCCCAACGCTGTCTTACACCGAACTCGCGGGCTTGTTGCTCGGCTGGGACCCGTACGACGTGGTCGGCATTCAAGGGCATACGGTGCCCGTCGAACCGCTCCTCGACCGGATCGGTATCCCCTATGACAGCTCCAGGGCGTGGCTGAAAGTCGCACCGCAGGAGACAGCGAGGGTGTCACGATGATGGACAAGGTATTGATTGTGGGCGGCGGCGTCACCGGAATGCAGGTGGCCACTACGTTGGGGCAAATGGGGATTCCTTCCATTCTGGCCGAGAAGACCGACAAGTTGGGGGGCCGGGTGCGGCGGCTGTCCCGGACCTTCCCGTTCTTCGACAACGACGGTTTCACCGACGGGGCGGAGTTCGTCGCGGATATCGAGTGCGAGTTGCGGGCCTGCCGCCTGGCTGACATCAGACCGAATACGATGGTGACCAGCCTGGAGGGGGAGTTCCCCAATTTCAGGGCCGGGCTCAGCGACGGCAGCCAGGAACGGGTAAACGCCATCGCCCTGACCACCGGCTTTGAGCCGTTCGACCCAACACCGCTGGAAGAATATGGCTACGGCCGTTACCCGAACGTGGTAACCGCCTCGGAACTGGAGTGGCTGCTCAACCCCCGCGGTCCGACCGGCGGGCAGCTCTTGCGGCCCAGCGACCGCAAGCGGGTCGACCGGCTGGCCCTGGTCTTTTGCGTGGGCTCCCGTAATCGCCGGATTGGCGCACCGTTCTGCTCGCGGATATGCTGTTCGTTCAGCACCAAGCAGGCGATTACGGTGCGCGAGCGGAATCCGAACAGCCTTGTGGCGTGCTTCTACATTGACGTGCGCACGTACGACCGGGGCTTCGAGGAGATGTACTCTTTGGCCCAGGATCGCGGGGTAAAGTACATTCGCGGGCGGGTCGCGGCCTGTAAGGAACTGCCGGACGGCAGCATCGGCGTCAAGGCGGAAAACACCTTGATCCAGCGGCCGTTTTGGGGCGAGTTCGATCTGGTCTCGCTTTCCACCGGCATGCGGCCGTGTGCGGACGCCGAACACCTGTCGCACATCTTGGGTGTGGGCCGGGGGCCCGACGGTTTCTTCACGTGCCAGGAATGGTTTCGTTACCCCCACGACACGACGCGCGCCGGGATCTTTGTCGCCGGGTGCGCCACGGGGATGAAACCGATCCGCAATTGCCTGATCGACGCCGCCGCCGTGGCCGCCCGCATCGCCGTCGTCCTGGGGAAGAAACGAGGAGCACAGGGATGCGCTACGGCTTTGTCATCGACCAGCGCAAGTGCATCGGCTGCCACGCTTGCTCGGTAGCCTGCAAGGCGGAGCACCGCGTCGCGCTGGGGGTGCATCGCACGTGGGTCAAGTACGTCGAGAAAGGCCGGTTTCCCGACACCCGGCGTCTCTTCCAGGTCTCGCGGTGCAACCACTGCGCCAAGCCGCCGTGCGTTGCCATCTGCCCGGTCGGGGCAATGTATCAGCGAGAAGACGGCATCGTGGATTTCGACCCGGCGCGCTGCATCGGCTGCAAGGGCTGCTTGCAGGCCTGCCCCTACGATGCCATCTACGTGGATCCCGTGAGCCACACCGCGGCCAAGTGCAATTACTGTGCCCACCGCGTCGAGCTGGGGATTGAGCCCGCTTGCGTCACGCTGTGCCCGGCACACGCGATCGTCGCTGGGGATCTGGACGAGCCCGGCAGCGAGATTGCTCAACTCGTCGCCCGGGAGCCGGTCCGCGTTCGCAAACCGGAGCAGAGCACCGCGCCGCAGGTGTTCTATGTGGCGGCGGACGAAGCGACCATGTCGCCGACGGCGGCGCGCTACGAGGACACCTACATGTGGGCGGACCGGAACACGCGGATCGCCGGCGGCGGCGCCATCCGCCTGGCCCCGGACGGCGCACTGCCGGTGCCGGTGAGGGCGGCGTATGACGTCGAGCATGAGCGTCCGTGGGGTTGGCAGGTACCGGTGTACTTCTGGACAAAGTCGGTGAGTACCGGGGTACTGGCCGTACCGGCCCTGGCCGGCGCCGCGGGCTGGCTTCAGACGAGCAGAACTCTCAACCTCCTGCTGGTGCTCCTTGCTTTGGCGCTCATGGGAATTACGGTCGGGCTTTTGATTTCGGACCTCTCGCGCCGCGAACGGTTCCTTGACGTGCTGCGGCGACCGCAAGGGAGCTCGTGGATGGCGCGCGGAGCCTATCTTCTGGTCGCCTATACCGTCTTGTGCGCGCTGTATGCCCTGGCGGAGTTGATCGGGCTTGTGCCCCTAAGCTCCGTGTTGCGATGGTTGGCCGTGGCCGGAGGTGGGCTGGCGGCGATATACACGGCGTTTCTGTTCGGCCAATGCGAAGGCCGCGACCTCTGGCAGACGCCGCTGCTGCCGTTGCACATGCTAGTGCAAAGCTGGCTGGCCAGTGCGGCCGTGCTGGCCTTTCTCGCCCCGGTGTTGGGTGATGCGCTCCAGACGCTCCGGATCGCGGCTGGGGCCCTGGCCAGCGGGCTGGCGTTCCACGCGTTCACGCTCATCGGCGAATTCCTGGTGCCCCACGCCACGGATAGTGCGCGGTACGCGGCCCGCCTGGTGACGCACGGTCCGCTCCGCCTCATCTTTTGGGGTGGCGCGATCGTGCTTGGGGCGCTCCTCCCGGCGGTGATATTGGCCGCAGGATGGGGGCAGGCTGGGCCGGTGGCGTTGGCCGGCCTGCTGGTGCTGGTCGGGCTGCTCGCCTATGAATGGTGCTTCGTCATGGCGGGCCAAGGCGCGCCGAACAGTTGAGTCGGCGTGGAGCGGCTGACCAGGGTGTCCGCATACGCTCCGCCCTTGGAGGTTCGTCGATGAACGATTTCGCTCGCTCCGATAGCCACCTGGCTTCGTACCCGCCGGTCGAAAAGTGGGATGATTGGGCGGAGTATGATCCCCAGGCCTGGCCGCAACGGGTGCTGCGGCACTACCAACTCATCCCCACCATCTGCTTCAACTGCGAGTCGGCCTGCGGGCTGCTGGCCTACGTCAACAAGGAAACCGGCCGGATCCAGAAATTCGAGGGCAACCCAGTCCATCCGGGCAGCCGGGGCCGTTTGTGTGCCAAAGGGCCCGCAGTCATTAATCAGATCGACGATCCGGATCGCATCCTCTACCCCCTCAAACGCGTCGGGAAACGGGGCGCGGGCCAGTGGCAGCGGGTGAGCTGGGACGAGGTGCTGGAGACTTTCGGCAAACGTATCCGGCAAGCCCTGCTCGAGGGACGGGGCGAGGAGGTGATGTACCACGTTGGCCGACCGGGTCATGACGGCTACATGGAACGCGTGCTCCAGGGCTGGGGCATCGACGGGCACAACTCCCACACCAACATCTGTTCCGCCTCGGCCAGGCTCGGCTACGTTCTATGGACGGGCTTCGATCGGCCCTCCCCGGATCATGCCAATTCCCGGTTCATCCTGCTCCTGAGCTCGCACTTGGAGACCGGACACTACTTCAACCCCCACGCCCAGCGAATCATCGACGGCAAAATGAAGGGGGCGAAGCTCGCCGTCATGGACCCGCGGCTGTCCAACACCGCGAGCATGGCAGACTACTGGCTGCCGTCCCATCCTGGCACCGAAGCCGCCGTCCTGCTGGCGATGGCGAAAGTGATCCTCGATGAGGGCCTCTATGACGCGCAGTATCTCCGCGACTGGGTGAACTGGGAGGACTTCGAGTGCGATGGCTTCAAGGCCCAAGGCCATTCGTTTGAGGAGTTCATCGCGGCTTTGCGCCGACATTATGCCCGCTTTACGCCGGAGTATGCAGCGCAGGAGAGCGGGGTCCCCGCGCGACTCCTCGTGCAGGTGGCCCGAGAAATCGCCGCTGCCGGCAGCCGCTTCGCTTCGCACGCCTGGCGCGGGGCGGCCGCCGGCAATTCCGGTGGGTGGCAGGCCGTGCGGGCGTTGATGCTGCTCCACGCCCTGACGGGCTCCGTCGGTACGCCGGGCGGGGTCAGCCCCAATAGCTGGAACAAGTTCGTTCCACGGCCGTTCAAGATCCCCCCCCCGCAACGCCGCTGGAACGAGCTGCTCTATCCGCCGGAATGGCCGCTGTCGCACCACGAGCTGTCGGAGCTGCTCCCGCACTTGCTGAAAGAGGGGCGCGGCCGGCTCGACACATATTTCACCCGCGTGTTCAACCCGGTCTGGACTTACCCCGACGGCCTATCCTGGGTGGAAGTGCTGCGGGACGAGAAGCTGGTCGGCCTGCACGCGGCCCTCACGCCGGTCTGGAGCGAAACCGCCTGGTACGCGGACTACGTCCTGCCGATGGGGATGAGTTCCGAACGCCATGACCTCATGAGCCAGGAGACCCATGCCGCCAAGTGGATTGGTTTTCGCCAGCCGGTGCTGCGCGTCTTCCAGGAGAAGCGCGGCCGGCCGGTGAAATTCACCTACGAGGCTAACCCCGGCCAGGTCTGGGAGGAGGACGAGTTCTGGATAAATCTGTCCTGGGCCATCGATCCCGACGGCTCCCTCGGCGTGCGACAGTGGTTCGAGTCGCCGTATCGCCCCGGCGAGCGCATCACGGTGGACGAGTACTACCAGTACATTTTCGAGAATTCTGTGCCCGGATTACCGGCTGCGGCGGCGAAGGAAGGGCTGACGCCGCTTGCCCACATGCGCAAGTACGGTTGCTTCGAGGTGGCCCGGGATGTGTACCGGGTCAATGAGACGCCGCTCTCCGAAGCCGAGCGCGCGGGGGCCGCGCCGGGACCGAGCGGCACGTTGCGGCGCGACGATAAGACGGTCGGCGTTCAAGTCCATGACAAGGCCGTGGTCGGCTACAACACGCCCTCGCGCAAACTGGAGCTGTTTTCTCGAACGATGGTGGAATGGAAGTGGCCCGAGCAGGCCCTGCCGGGCTACCTGGGCAGCCATGTCGGGCCCGGCGCGCTGGCCGCGGCGGCGGGCCAAAAGTCGGCGGACGTGTTTGATCCGGCCACGACGCCAGCGATCGAGTGGCCGGAGCACGCCCGCGGCGAAGTATTCGTCCTGCTGCCGATCTTCCGCCTGCCCACCCTCATCCACACGCGCACCAACAACGCCAAGTGGTTGTTCGAAATCTCGCACAAGAATCCGCTCTGGCTGTCGCCCCCGGACGCCCTGCGGCTGGGCGGCGTAGCCACGGGCGATCTGCTGAAAGTGCATACGGAGATCGGCTATTTTGTGCTCCGCGCCTGGATCACCGAGGGTCTGAAACCGGGCGTGATTGCCTGCTCGCACCACCTGGGCCGCTGGCGTACGCAACGGGATACCGGCATCGAGCGTTACACCAGCGCCGTAGTGGATCTCCGCGAGGTCGAGCCCGGGCGTTGGCGGTTGCGCCAGGTCCAGGGCGTCACTCCTTGGAAGAGCGACGATCCGGACACGCAGCGCGTGTGGTGGAGCAGCGCGGGCGTCAACCAGAACCTGACCTTCCCCGTGCATCCGGACCCGGTCAGCGGCATGCAGTGCTGGCATCAAGTGGTTCGGGCGGAGAAAGCCGGCCCCGACGACCGCGAAGGCGACGTGTTCGTCGACACGCAGCGCGCCCACGCCGTCTACCTGAAATGGAAGAGCTTCGCGCGTCCGGCCCCCGGCCCCAACGGTCTCCGCCGCCCGTTGTGGTTCGCCCGCGTCGCGCGGCCGGCGACGGAAGCCTACTACATGAAGGACAACGGATAACCTGCAGGGTGCGTCCTCGGGGAGGGGCTACCCTCCGCGCGTGTGCATCTCGAGGTGGAGATCAGCCCGCAGCAGTTCGCGGGGTAACAGGGGGCCACGCACTGCGACGTCCTGACGCGCCGCGGCGCCTCGGTCGGAGCGCTGTTGCCAGGCCGCGACCAGCAACGTGGCCAGCTCCTGGCGTGCTGCGCCGGACCGGAGCGCAGTCCCCAGGTCGACGCCGTTCTGCGCGTACAGGCAACCATACCACCAACCGTCAGCGGTAAGACGGCTGCGCGCGCATGAACTGCAGAACGGGGCGGTCATGGCGGAGATGATCCCGAACACCGTGCCGCCCGGAAGAAGGTAGCGCGCGGCCGACGCCTGGCTATCTTCCGGAACGGGAGTAAGCGGGCCGTAGTGTTCGGTGAGTCGCCGAAGGATCTCGTCGCGCGCGACGAGCTGGTCTGTGGACCACGTGGTGGCCCCGCCCACATCCATGTACTCAATGAACCGGACTTCGGCGCCGGCGGTCCGGCCAAACTCCAGCAGGTCGACTAGCTCATCGTCGTTGAAGCCGCGCAGGATGACCGCGTTGAGCTTCAGGGGCGAAAGGCCCGCGGCGCGCGCTGCGTCGATCCCGCGCAAAATGCACCCGAGTCTGTCGCATCGCGTGAGCACTCGGAAACGCTCGGGCCGCAAGGTGTCCAGGCTGACCGTCGCGCGTCGCAGACCGGCCCGCCGCAGCTCCGCGGCTTGTTCGGCCAGCAGCACGCCATTGGTTGTCAACGCCAAATCGCGGACGCGGGGCACTGACGCGAGCATGCGGACGAGCACCGCGAGGTCTTGGCGCAGGAGGGGCTCCCCGCCAGTCAGATGGAGCTTCCGCACGCCGAGCTCGACGAACACGCGGGCCAGCGTGGCGATTTCCCCGAAGCGGAGGATCTCCGCGCGCGGCACCCAGACGTAGCCCGGATCCGGCATGCAGTAGCGGCAGCGCAGATTGCAGCGGTCCGTGACTGAGATGCGCAAGCTGCGGAGCGGACGATGGAGTCGGTCAACCGGGAGCATCTTTCTTCCGTCTGCGGCGTTCTGCTGCCATTCTAGACCGGATTCGGTTTCCCCGTAGCGGCCCGGCTCTGTCCCGGCCGTAGAATTCTCCGGGCGCCCACGGCCGAGACGGAGCTCGGCCGCTACACCCAAACTGAAACGCCTCTAAGCCCCACCCGCGGGTGCGGCGACGAGAATCGCGTGTGCCCGTGCGCGGTTCTGCTGCTTGGGCCGTGGGGGTCACACGCCCGGGCCCGAGTGCCGCCCGCCAGTTTTCTCGAGGAGGCGCAGCTCCTCGATGACCATCGCGCGATCAATGGCCTTGCCCATGTCAATGACGGTCAGCGCCGCGACGGCCACGGCGGTCAAAGCTTCCATCTCGACGCCCGTCTTGCCCTCGCTGCGGGCCTCGGCGCGCAGCCGAACGTGATGGCCGTCGAGCCAGGCCTCGACGTGCACAAAATCAAGTGCCAGGTTGTGACACAGCGGGATAAGCGTGCCGGTCTGCTTGGCGGCCTGAATGCCGGCCAGGCGCGCCACATCGAGCAGGTTCCCCTTGGCGACTGTGTTGGCGGCGATCTTCGCGGCGAGCGCGGCCGAGACACGGACACGCCCCTCGGCCACGGCGCGCCGCCGCGTCACGGCCTTCTCGCTGACATCCACCATGCGCGCCCGACCCTGCTCGTCCAGATGCGTGAAGTCGCCCGGTTGCGTCTGTCCCGCCATGCTAGCTCTCCCAGCAATACAATGGCCACGGTCCCGCCCCCGCCCTCTCCGGCGGAACCTCGCTGAACCCGTCGCTGCGACCGAGCGACACGACGTCACCGGATCCCTGCGTGGGCACCGGCCCTGCGAGGCCGGGGCCGTTGGAATCGCGGACCTGCCAGGGCGGCGCGGGCGCAGCCTGCACGCGGGCCGCGAGCACGCGCCCGCCGGCATCGGCCAGTGACACGGCTTCCGCGTCGTCCGGCGACGCGAAAGCTGGTCTCAGCGCTGGGTCGTGATTCATGGGCGCTCGCATCCTGGCTGTGGGGCAGACTGGCCCGCCGACGGCGTGTCTGTTTCGGCCGTGGACTTGTACACAGCCGTCTTCCAAATCGGCACATCCTGTTTGAGGCGGTCGATAAATACTGCCACCGCGCGCAACGCCTCGGCGCGATGAGCGCCGGCTACGTGTAACCGAAACGAACACTGTCCCACTGGGACGCGGCCGCGGCTATGGACCACGGAAACGGCGAGCAAGCCGCAGGATCGCAGGACGTCCTCCGCCACCCGTTGCAGCTCACGCGTCGCCATCGGCTCATAGACTTCATAATCCAGGGCTGTGATCGGGCGCCCGTTCTCGCTTGCCCGTACAACTCCTTCGAAGCAGACGACGGCGCCGGCCGCCCCTGCGTCCCCGCAGTCCGCCCGGGCCCGCCGACACTCCGGTAACGGCCCCTCCTGGATGTGCACGCTGATGTTCATCCGCCCGACACCAACCCGATCAACGCGATTTCATCGTCTGGCCTGAGCTGTTGATCCTCCCGGGCGAATTCGTGATTCACGGCGAACCGGCTGCCACGCAGCAACGGGGCCAGGACCGGCTCCGCTTCGCCCAGGCGTTGGCGAAGATCGGCAACCGTGGGGGAGGCGCCATCGATCTGGACGCTTACCTCGCTGCGCCGCACGGCCTGCGTGAATGGACCGAAAAGTCTTACCCTGCATTCCACGATCGTGGGATCCTGAAGCCGGGGGCTGGCTCGAAACGCACGCCGGGCCCGTTTACCATTATGCTTACGGCCTTCGACGGTTGCAACGAACGAGACCCCTGCGGGCTTGCGCTCGCGCGGTGCGACGCCGCCCGGAAGCCGCGGCGCCGGCGCCCGGAACGGAAACATCCGCGTGAGCGTACACGAGCTCGTCGTCATTTCGGTCATGATCTTCGCGGCCGCGACGCTCTATTCGTGCGTGGGCCATGCCGGGGCTTCCGCGTACCTGGCAGTCATGGCCCTGGCCGGGGTGGACGCCCAGATCATGAAGCCGACGGCTCTCGCCCTGAACGTCTTGGTTGCTCTGATCGCGTCTGTCCGCTTCTACCGCGCCGGGTGTTTCTCCTGGTCGCTCTGGTGGCCCTTCGCCGTTACCTCCATTCCCGGCGCCCTGGCCGGCGGATTTCTGACTTTGCCGAGTACGTTGTACCGGCAGATGGTTGGGATCGTTCTGCTGTACGCCGCCTACCGGCTCTTTCGCAGCCCCTCTGCCGCCGCGGGCATGACCGCCGGCCGTCCGCCGCGGGCCGTGGCGCTCATCCTCGGCGCGCTCATCGGGCTGCTTTCCGGCTTGACGGGCGTGGGCGGCGGGATTTTCCTGAGCCCCATATTGCTGTTGGCCGGGTGGGCGGACCCACGCCGCACGGCAGGCGTGTCGGCCGTGTTTATCCTGGTGAATTCCCTGGCCGGCCTGGGCGGACGCCTGGCCGCGCTCCCGCATCTGCCCGCGGCCGTTGCTCCCTGGGCGGTGGCTGCGGCCGTGGGCGGCCTGCTGGGCTCGGGGCTCGGCAGTCGTCGGCTGGGGGCTCAGAAGCTGCGCCGTGTGCTGGCGGTCGTACTCGTTGTCGCCAGCGTCAAACTCATCCTCGTGTGAACGGCAGGTGGGCGGAGTCATGACCCAGCAGACGCGCGAAGCGTGAACATCTCGGACTCCTTTCCGATTCGCAGGAAGTAGATCACCCGCGAATATGCGGAGGAGTCCGACTTTTTGTGAGTATGCTGCGGCCCTGAAAACCTGCCGTGAAAACGGCAAAAGTCGAGCTTAGAGCCTATCCCATAACCAACCGGAATCGCTTCCGCACACGGCGATTTTGCCCAATTTCACCGGTTGTGGGATGGGCTCTTATCTTGCTTCATCCGAGTCCCGATGAGGTGTGGCGGCGGCGGACCCTGTGCACGCCGCCCAGAGAAGCCAACACCGTCGCTCAATGCCATGGCCAGCAGCCTGACCGCCGATCGCGCGCGTCCTCAGGAGGCGACCAGTCTGTACCGTCGCGCGCCGGGGGGACTAACAGGGCAATCTTGCCCATCTTCTGGCGTGGGCAGGAACTCGATGATTCTTTTGTGAAAGTGAGCCGCCACGAACGCGCAGCGGTCGGCCGCAGCACGGGCCGACCGGGAGGCGGTGCTCTGCCGATTGCACCTGTCAGAGTGAGACCTTGTCCGCCTCCGCTCGGGGCGGGGTGAACCCACCGGCGCGGGATTGGAATAGACCATGCCAGCAGATTGCGCGATACCGCGTTGGCCCACGATCGTCACGCGATCGGCAGCCGCCATGTCCGCCGCGCTAGGGGCGATCGTCCTGGTCGGCTGGGCTTTCGATGTTCTGATCCTGAAAAGCATCTCGCCCGCGTTCGTCTCCATGAAAGCCAACACAGCGCTCGGATTCCTGGCCAGCGGGCTGGCCCTTTGGCTGCTGTACCCGCAGACCGTGCGCGTAGGGCGCCGACGGCTCGGCCTAATCGCAGCGGCGATCCCGACGCTGATCGGGCTGCTGACACTGGCCGAGTACGCCACGGGCTGGAACATCGGCATCGATCAACTGCTTTTCACAGAACCGGCCGGCACCATGGGGACCACTCATCCCGGTTGCCCGACACCGGCCACGGCGCTCAGCTTCGTCCTGGTCGGCGGAGCGCTGCTGCTATCGGACGTGAGGCCCACGCGCTGGGGGCGACCGACCGAGTTCCTGGGCTTGCTCGTGGTGCTCATGGCTCTGCCGAACTTTGCGGGGTACCTGTTCGCGACAACGGGGCCCCTCGATCTGCCGGGTGTCACGAGGATGCCGTTGAATACCTGTCTCGGTTTTCTCGCCCTCGGCCTCGGACTGCCGTTGGTCCGAGCCGAGTGCGGCATCGGCTTGTTGTTGACGAGCCGAAGCCTGGGGGGCATGGTGGCCCGGAGCCTGATCGTCCCTTCGGTCGTGCTTCTTTTCTTCTTGAATTGGCTGAATGTGGCCGGCGAACGGGCCGGGTTCTACAGCCGCGAGCTTGGCACCGCGCTCACGGTCACGACCGTGAGTGTTGTCCTTGCTTTGCTCGTGTGCGTTGTCGCCCGCTTCACGGACCGTGTGGAGGGGGAGCTGCGGTGCGCTCTTGATGGGCTGGAGCGGCGTACCGCGGAGCTGGAACGCGCCAACGAAGAGCTTCGCCGCCGGAACGCCGAGCTGGACGAGTTCACCTATGTCGCCAGCCACGATTTGCAGGAGCCGTTGCGCAAGCTGGTGGCTTTCAGCAATGTGCTGCCGTGCGATGGCGGCCCCGACTTGCCGGAGAAGGCGCGGGAGGATCTCGCGTTCATCGTCGATGCCGCCCAGCGCATGGAGGGGCTCATACAGGACCTGCTTGCCTTGTCCCGTACCGGCAAGAGCGCCATGAAGCGCGAGCGTGTGTCGCTCAGCGCCTGCGTCGACCGGGCGCTGGAGGCGCTGGCAGCGCACATCGAGGAAACCGGCGCCGAGATTTCTCGCGACGAGCTGCCCGATGCTGTCGGCGACGCATTAATGCTCACACAGCTCTACCAGAACCTGATCGGCAACGCCTTGAAGTTCAGCGCTCGCGTTCGACGCCCCATGGTTCACCTGACCGCCGAGCAGGATGACGGCCAGTGGATCCTGGGAGTCCAGGATAACGGGATCGGAATCAAGCCGGAGTACGCCGAGCAGATCTTCGCCCCCTTCAAGCGCCTGCACGGCCGGGACGAGTACGCGGGCACGGGGATCGGCCTGGCGATCTGTCGCAAGACCGTCGAACGACATGGCGGCAGGATCTGGGTGGAATCAGAGCCGGACCGGGGCGCCCACTTCAAGTTCACGCTGAGTGGCGTTATGGAGGCCAAACGATGCCAAGGTGCAATGGAAAGCCGGCCGTCGTTCTGTTAGCCGAGGATGACCCCGCGGACCAGGAACTGACCCGCCGGGCACTCCTGGAAGACGTCATCAAGACGGAGCTCCACGTCGTTTCCGACGGCGAAATGGCGTTGGATTACCTGTACCAGCGCGGGCCATTCGCCGATGCGGCGACGGCGCCGCGCCCCGATTTGGTTCTGCTGGACCTCAACATGCCCCGGATCGACGGCAAGGAGGTCCTTCGGCAGATGCGCAGCGATCCAGGGCTGCGCCGCATACCGGTCGTCGTGCTTACGACGTCAAAGCAGGAAGAGGACATCATCCGCAGCTATGACCTCGGCTGCAATTCCTTCATCACCAAGCCAGTCGATATCGACGGCTTTATCCGTGCTGTCCGTCAGCTTGGCTCGTACTGGTTTGAACTGGTTACGCTGCCTCCATCTTGAGGTTTGCCCCATGGCCGAGACCCCTGCCACTGCAACCGAGACACCTCTGACGATCCTGGCGATCGAGGACGATGCGGGCGATGCCGAGATTCTTCGCCGCCATCTCGAGCAGATTCCCGACTTTCACTTTCGCTACTTGCATCGCACCGACTCCGAGAGCGGCCTGGCAGCATTGTCTCAGCAACAGGTAGGCGTCGTTCTTCTCGATTATCGACTGGGAGCGGAAACCGGGCTGGAAGCGCTTAAGAGCCTTCGATCCGCTGGCTATCTGGGGCCTGTTATCATCGTTACGGGCAAGGGTGATGAATACGTCAGCGCGAATCTGATTCGCGCCGGGGCCGATGATTACGTCGCCAAGAAGGACCTCGCTCCCGATATTCTGCAACGCGCCATCCACAACGCGCTGGCTCAACAATCCCGCCGACAGGTCGAGGCGCAAAATCAGCGACTGCTGGTGGAGCTCCAAACGACGAGGAGCGCTTTGGAGGAAAAGAACCACCGGCTCGCTGAGCTATACGAAACGGCCCACCAGTTTGTCGACAACGTGTCGCACGAGTTCCGCACACCGTTGACCGTCATCAAGGAATTCACCGCGATCATTCGCGATGGACTGGCTGGCGAGATAAGCGACGAGCAGCGCGAGTACCTTGAGATCGTGCTAACCCGCGTCGACGACCTCAGCACGATGGTCGACGATATGCTCGACATCAGCAAGCTGGAGGCGGGGATCCTGGGTGTGTGCCGCCGGAACTGTCAGGTCGCGGACATCATCAAGGGTGTCCGGACGACCCTGGAACGTAAAGCGGTCGCTGGCAAGGTGTCGCTCGACATTAATCTTGCTGACGCCCTCCCGGCCGTCTACTGCGATCCCGAGAAGATCGGGCGGGTCATCATTAACCTGACCGTGAACGCCGTCAAATTCTCCAACGAAGGCGGGCACGCGACCGTATGGGCGCGACGCGATGGGGACGAATCGCAACTCGTCATCGGTGTTACGGACGACGGCCCGGGCATCGCCCTTGAAAACCTCCAGGCGATCTTCGAGCGCTTCAAGCAAGTTGAAGGCAACGTGCGCGCGAGCACGAAGGGCTTCGGGCTCGGCCTCAACATCGCCAAGGAACTCGTACACTTGAACTTCGGGGATATCACCGTCGCGAGCGAGCTGGGCAAGGGCAGTACGTTCTCCTTCACGGTCCCGATCGCCAATCCGGCCAACCTGCTGACCCGGTACTTCAAGTGTATCTGTCCGCCCGCCGTATCGCTGCTGTGTGCGACGGCTGACCCGACGGTCGATCCGGCGCTCCTGAATGACGTGGAGCAGTTGTTGCAGTACCAATTGCGCCGGAACGATTTGCTGTTTCGCGCCGCGCCACACAAGTGGCTGGTGGTTGCGGCGACAAAGGAACAGGAATTGGGAACTATGATCAGCCGTCTCGAGAAGGCTTGGGTCGAAGCCAATCGGAACCGGCCGTCCAGAGACCTGCCGGCGCTCGCGCTCGAAGCAAGGGGCACTTGTCGGGACCTCGATCAAAGCGCTGAATTCATCAGATCTTTCGAGGTGGAATTGCGGCGCTCCGACAGCGCCTGAACAGCAGTGCTGCCGTGGATCAGGAGACGTAGGGATGCCGGAGAAACGGCGGGTATTGGTGGTCGACGACGACCGCGAGATCGTTCGCGGAGTCAGCATTCGCCTGCGGGCCGCGGGGTACGAGGTCTTGACCGCGTATGACGGCCAGGCGGGACTCACCGCTTCCCTCGAGCACCACCCCGACGCCATCGTTCTGGACGTACGTATGCCGGTGATGGATGGCCTGGCAGCGCTGGCGCTCCTGAAGGGGCACGAAGCGACAAAGGCAATTCCGGTCGTGATCCTCTCGGCAAGCGTGGTCGCACAGGAGAAAGCCAAAATCCTGGAGTTGGGGGCGCGATACTTCTTGGAGAAGCCGTACGACGCGAAGAGCCTGATCGAGGCCATCGAGTCAGCCATTACGGAATCTGCTCGGGATTCAGCCAGCCGAGTCAACTGCAGCCCGCCACGGACACCGTGCGCTGGGCAAGCGATTAGAGGAAAAGGCCTCACACCGCGATTGGAGTTCGACAATGACAGGGTCAAATTGGAAGACCATTGTGGTGGTAGATGACGACGCTGACGTTCTGCTCGCCCTCAAAAAGCGACTCCGTGAGGCAGGCTGGGACGTGCTGACCGCATCGAATGGCACGGAGGCCTTGAATCTGGCCCGTAATACGACCGTGGACGCGATAACCCTGGATGTCGCCATGCCCGGCGATGTGGACGGGCTGGAAGTGGCATCCGCATTGAGTCGGGATCCGCAAACAGCACAGATCCCCATCATATTCGTAACGGGGATTGCGGATGCCCACTTCAAGGAGAAGTGTAAGGCCGTCGGCGGAAAGTACTTCCTCTCAAAGCCGTACGATGCCGACTTATTGGTCCGCCTGCTCGAGAGCATCTTCGGCAAGGACGAGCTGGCCGAGATCAAGAACATCTCTGAGGCGAAACGCCGACAGCCCGTCAAGTGACCGCAGCCGGAGCTTACGGATCGGGCGTTGGCCCCATGCGTTGCAGGAGCAGAACATGGCCGTGAAAACCGTGCTCATCGCCGACGATGATCAAGCACTTGTGCAAGCGCTGACAATTCGCTGCAAGGGGTTGGGGCTCGAGGTCCGAACCGTTCCCGACGGAATGCAGGCGTACGATGCAATCACGACAAACCCACCGGACCTGCTTATCCTCGACGTGCGGATGCCCGCGGTCAACGGGCTGTACCTCTGCGATGAACTGGCGCGTGAAACGAACTTTGCCCCAATACCCACGATCATCCTGACCGGGATGTCTGATCGGGCAACCACGCGCAAGTGTGAACGCCTGGGAGCACACTACGTCTGGAAAGGCCTCGATACGTGGGACCAGCTTAGGCCGATTATCTGCGAGCTTCTTGATCTGCGAGCCACACCGAATGAAAGTCCCGAGCCGATCCCTGCTAACGCCGACGCGCCGGTTGAACCGGCCGCGCAGCGCTCGTCCCCCACGGTCCTGGTTATTGACGATGATCCCGACATTTCCAAGGCCATCAAGCTGAGGCTGCGCCCGTACGGCATTGAAGTGCTCCGCGCATTCAACGGAATGCAGGGCTACTGGACAGCGCTCAAGGACAGGCCGGATGTGATCGTCGCCGATTACACGATGCCGGAAGGCTATGGCACTTGGCTCATCGGACGCCTCAAAGAGCACAGCCTAACGAGAGATATCCCGATCATTGTCCTGACGGGGTGGACGATCGGAGGTAGGACGGACTATCCACTCGAACGCACGCTGCTCAGCCTCGGTGCCGCCGCCTACCTGACCAAGCCCCTGGATTTCGAGGCCTTCATGGCTGAGCTGAGGCGACACGTCAACGTGCCACAACCGAAGGCACTGGCCCGCACACCTGGAGGACGGCCGTGACCCCAGGCCCGTGAAACGCACCCTTCGGGTTATTGTATAGCCACGGGTAATTGAGACGCGGAATAGTGATGGGCGGTTGAGCCAGACGCGGGCGAGAGGACTGAGCTGGGGCTCTGCCCCGGACCCCGCGAGGGGCTCTGGTAGAGTAGAGCACAGGCGCGTTGCATGAGCACGTTTCCTGCGCCCCCGCATCGAACCGGACGTGCGGCTTTCCCGCATCCGGCTCTCCGACCACCTTCGTTCGAGGGCGTGCATCGCAATCCATCCAGGTGACTCACCTTCCCCACCATGCGGTACAATCGACAACGACCATGAAGGAAGTGGTAGGGCCAACGGGTCCGGGCCGTCCGCCAGGAGCAGCCGTGCTTGCGGCGAAGCCAGAGTTGCAGTTCACTCCGCACCGCCCAGTCAATCGTGTGGAACACCCGGTTGCTGTTGCCCACGCGGAGGTAGGTACACGATATAGCGTCCGCTGCAATTTGCGGGCTGGGTCCAGACGCGTCGGCCCCTGAGGCCGCGGCGCCTTCGGCCGGGGTGAAGCCTTCCCGCGCGGGGGCAGTCCGGCAGCCGTTCCTCGCTTTGGACACGTGGTGGAAGCGGCGGTCCTTCCCTCCACCCGGTTGTCCCGGGTTTCTGCGGTACTACGACCACCTCCGACTCCCTGCTCGGCGTCGTTCCTGCGATTTCGGGTTCGCCCCTTATTCGCTTCCCTACCGGCCGCGAAAGTCCCGGGGACTGCCGCCGCCGGACCGAACAGGGTCTCTCCGGTTATCTCGGTGCTCTGTCTCCGCGTGCCGCCGCCCTCTACACCGTCCCGGCCGGTCGGGCCAGGCCGCGCCGACTCCCGACCTGTAACAGGCTTCGCCTTCAGGGGACAGGCTCGCCCCGGGAAAAGCTCCAACTGAGTCGGCCTATCGGCACCGGCTGATACTCGAAGTAGTAAGGGGTGCGGCGTTTCGGGCGCAGCGAGCCGCGCTGCGTGGCAGCCCGGCTCCGCCGCTCGGCCTCATCCAGGTTGATCGCTAGGCCGACGTCGTAGGCGAACAGCACGTAGCAGGTGCCGCGCTCGACGCGCAGGTCCGAAGACTCCTGCGCACCCACTACCGCCGGCACACCCGCCAAGCCCGAATCACCTGCGCTGTTCATAGGAGCGTCCCTGCCATGACGGCAGAGGATCGTAGCTGAGAACTGCCGCCGGTGCGAGCGTGCGGCAGCCCTTGCCTCGATATACGCCGCGCGGACAGCGTAGTGTGTCAGGAAAGACAGCGGCTTACAGTACGCTGGACGCACCGGTGGGAGACGCGCTACCTGTCCAAGCTGACGGGCGCGGAGGTGGCTTCCGTGAGATCGCGAAGAGCGGCGTCGCACTGACCGATCTCCCCGGCGAGCTCTGCGGGAACGCCCGCGTCGGCGGGAGGGAGGATGTTGCGGTCGCGCATGTCGCCGAAGACGCCTTGAGACCGCGTCAGCCACTCGCGCGCCGCCTCCCAGCGGGCCCGGCGCGCCGCGGGCATCTGCGTCTCGTCCTTGGCGTGGACCAGCTCCAGCTCGGCCATTTTGTAGTACGCCACACCCAGCAGACGCAGGATGTCCGGCCGCGCGGATTGGCGCCGGGCCAGATCCTCAATCAGTGTGGCGGAGCGGCGGAACTGAGCTGCGGCCTCGTCGATCCGATGGGCAGCCAGGTGGACCTCCCCGAGCTTCGAATAGTTCGTGGCCAGGGAGAGCTGGGCGGCGACGTCCTGCGGGTCGTCACGCAACAGGGTTTCGAAGACCAGGTTCGACTGCTCGAAGCTCGCCAGTGCTGCGTCGCGCTCGCCCTGATCGGCGAGGAGGATGCCGATCCACTGGTGTGCGGCGCCCAGGTCGCGCCGGGCGACCACGTTCTCCGGGTGAGCCTCCCGCAGCCGCACCGCGAGGTCCAGAAACTCACGGTAGTTCTGCAAGGCGTCCGCGAGCCGGCCGCGCGCGTAGTGAATGCCGGCCAGCTTCACGAGGCCGACCCCTACCGGGCGCAGTTGCCACGGGTCTTGCGGATCGGCAGCCGCTCGGGCGCGGGCCGTCTCGAGGAACTGCTCGAAATGGTCCAGGGCCGCATCCAGCTCGCCCCGCGCCTGGAGGAGCGTGCCGATCCGTTCATGGGCGCTGCCCAGGTTATTTCGCACGAGCACGTCCGTCGGGCGTTCCCGCAGCGCGCGCTCGCCCAGGTCGAGCACCTGCCGGTGCGCCGCCAGCGCGGCCTCCGGATCGCCCAGCGCCGCCAGGGCGTCGCCCAGCTTGTTCAGGTTCAGCAAGGTCGTGGTGGCGATGCGCGCTTCCGCGGGGCTCACGACCGCCGCGTCATCGAGAATCCGCTGGGCCTTGCGATAGCTTTCGACCGCGCCGCGCAGGTCGCCCAGGTTGGCGCCGGCCAGATCGCCCTGAACGTCGCCGATCTTCATGTACGCGGCGGCCAGCTCGAGCTGGAGATCCAGGTTCTGCTCGGCCTGCCGGGCCAGCACGTCCAGGTAGGCCAGCCCTTTCTCGACGAGCGCCTGGCGCGCCGGCGCCGCCCCGGGCAGATGCTCGATCAGCGGGTCAAAATGCAGCACGAAAAAGCTGGCCAGGTCGCGCACCTGATCGAACCGCTGGCCGGCCACCTGCGCCTGGTGTTCAGCCTCGGCGCGTAAACGAACCTGGCGGCCATACATGACGCCCAACGCGATCGCCGAACCCGTAGCGAGCAACACGAATGCTGCCGCCACCGCGGTGGCGACCCGGTAGCGCTGCAGGGTCTTCCGCAAGAGATACAAGCCGCTGTCGCGCTTGGCCTCAATCGGCTCATGCGCCAGGTAGTGGTCGATGTCCCGACCCAGATCGCCGGCGGTCTGATAGCGACCGTCGCGCTCCTTGGCCAGGGCCTTCAGGACGATGGTTTCCAGCTCGTCGTCGACCGGCACGGTCGCCGCATTGCGCGGCGCGGGAAGCACCGCGCTCCGGGCCTTGGCCGCCGAACCCCGCCGCAGCCGGCTAGGCGGCGTCTCGGCGATGTGCCGCAGGAGACCTGTACCACGTCCCCGGTCACGGGGTAGGGATACGTCCCGACCAGCACCTCGTACAGCATGACGCCGAGCGAATAGACATCGCTGCGCACGTCGACCCCGTCGGGCAAGCCACGCGCCTGCTCGGGCGACATGTAGGGCAACGTGCCGGCCACCAGCCCCGTCGTGGTGAGCGCCGCGGCGTCGGCCTCGACCACCTGCCGGGCCAGGCCGAAATCCAGAATGTGCGGCTGGTCATCGTCGCTGACGAGGATGTTGGACGGTTTCAGGTCGCGGTGGATGATCCCCCGCTGGTGGGCATAGTTGACCGCGTGGCAAATCTTGCTGAACAGCGCGAGCTTCGCGGAGAGGCCCGGGCAGTGCGCCCTGAGGTGGCAATCCAGGGCCAGCCCGTGGACGTAGTCCATGACAAAGAACCGCCGCCCGTCGGCGGTAGCGCCGGAGTCGAAGATCGTGACCAGGTGCGGGTGCTGGAGGGCCGCGGCCAGCTCAATCTCACGCTCGAAGCGCCGCCGCGCACTTGGCGCGGCAAACGGTCCTTCGCGCAGGATCTTCAATGCCACTTCGCGCTTGGTCGACTTCTGCAGCGCGCGAAAGACCACGCCCTGGCCGCCGCGGCTCAGTTCACCGAGGATTTCGTAGCCCGCAATCTCCAGCGGCGCCGAACAGCTCGCGGGACCGGCCAGCGGAGGCAGTCCGGCCGTGCGCAGGCGCTGCACCCAATTTTCGTGAGCAGACACGAGTGCCGCGCTGCGTGCGGCGCAGCCGGTGCACCGCGCCAGGTGCGTGCGAATCAGGGCCTCCTCGGCCGCGGCGCACTCCTGGGCGTGGAAAGCGCGTAGCGCCTCGTCGCCGGGGCAATCGCAGACCGCGGGATTACTCAAGTCCGTCCACCAGCTCTTTCATCTTGGCGGCCACGCGTTCGGTCAAGCGCCACTTGATCGTGTAGACGTTCCCGGGCGTCAGGTGCAGCGCGGCACACACCCGGTCGAGCGGCCATTGCTCGATGACGTAGTGCTGAAAGGCGAGGAACGTGGGCTCCTCGACTTCCGCGTGCAGCTCGCGGAGGCAATGCCAAAGATGCTCTTCCAGCCAGATCCGGTCGAACGCCTCGTCGGGTGCGGGCTCGCGCTGCTGCGCCGCCGCGAAGTCGGCGGAATGACCCTGCTGCTCGCGCCGGCCGCGCAGCCAGTTGCGGACGCGGTTGTTGACCAGAGTACGCAGCCAGGCCTTGAAGCGGCCCTTTTGCGGATCGTACGAGAACTCGGCGATCCGCTCGGAGATGGTCGCCAGGCATTCCTGGGCGATGTCCTCCGCGTCCTCGCGGGCCAGGCCGCGGGCGCGGGCAAAACGCTCGAGCATGGGCCGATACACCGCCTCGAACGTTCGCCAGGCGCCGGGGTCCGAGCGATCCCGGATACGCAGCAACAGGCTGGGGCGGGTGGTATCCACGGTGCCGACGGCCTCCCGTGAAGACCATTGTACCAGGTTTGCCGGGCACGCACATGGAATTCGCTCCAGCGGCGACCACGCCCGGTGAGTACCCCCCGGGCCCGCCCATCTCACACGATTCGGCGGTTTTTCGTGTGAGATCGGCCGCCGGCCCGTGTACCTCCAGGTGTGTACGGAACTAGCGAGTCGGGGGAGTTGGACCGTGGTGTCCGTGGAGGTCGTCATGAAAGCGCGAGAGCAAAGTGGGTGGCGGGCTCGGACCTGGTGTTTGTGCTTGATTGGCATGCTGGCGCTAGCCCTGTCCGGAGGGTGTCCGACCAGTGACATCGCCGGGACCGACGGGACGAACTCGGGCACGGATGTCGCCGATCCCAACAGCTCGCCCGGGAGCAACGGCGGAGCAGACCCCAATGACAGTGCCGACGCGGGGACCAGTGATACCGACAATGATGGCACCACCGACGACACCGACGATGACGGCGATGACAACTCGGCCGACGAAGCGCAGCGCTCCGTCACGATCACGCCCGTGGGCGAAGGCAGCGTCGATCCGCCGTCAGGGTCCTGGCCGGAAGGAACGGAGCTGACGCTTGCCGCGACTGCGGCGGACGGCTGGCAATTCGACCACTGGGAAGGCGACCTGACCGGCCATACCAACCCGGCGACGGTCACCGTCAGCGCGGACATGGCGATCACCGCCGTCTTTGTACGCGCGTCCACCAGCTCGCCGATCAACTTCTACGCGATCTACAACCCCATCGTGGATCAGGACGCCCTGGGGGATGACGTCGGGCGATCCGGGGACTACTGCACGTCCATCTGTGCGATGAGCGGCGACGGCCTGACAGTGGCGTTCGGCAACGAGTACCCGGGGGCAAACCGGAAAATCTACCTGCTGAACACGGACGGGACCGAGCTGGTGGGGTATGCGTTGCCGGGCAGTGCCGGCACCACCAAGTCGGTTGCGATTAACCAGGATGGATCGCGCGTGTTCGTCTCCGATCCATATGCCAGCAACCAGGCCATTTACAAGCTCGAGCACGGCGCGCTCGCGACGATTGCGCTGAACACGGGGGCGGGCAGTCCCGGCGCGGCCTCTTCCGCCATCTATACCACGACCGATGGCGAGTGGGTCCACTTCGTCGCCGGCGGCGACATCTGGCGCGTCCGCCACGACGGAAGTTCCTGGAACAAGGTCGTCGATGATGCGAACGTGCTCTGCACGGCGAGCGGCTATGGCGCCGGGATCGGCTGTCTGGCCATCTCGGCCGACGGGAGCGCCGCGGCGTTCACGATGATTGTGAATCGCGATTATCCGGGACACACCACGAGCGATGCCGAAGTATTTGTCCTGGCCAGCGGCACCGTCCGCCAGTTGACCGATGACGGGCAAGGAGGGACCGCCAAGGCCGGAGTGTGGATCAGCGGCGATGGCTCGACCATCGTGTATACGAACGCTGTGGATCGGAAGCATATCGCCATCAAGCCGGATGGCACCGGGAAGACGACTTTGGAGGCCGGCGACATCTTCTGCCACGGGGCGTTGACGTACGACGGCGCGGTGTTCGTGGGCTTCACGCCGCTGGCGCTGGTGAACACCGACGGGTCCGGCGTGCAGCAACTCTTCCCGTCGAACTGGATCGCCGCCAGCGACAGCCTGTGCATTAACGCAGACGCGACGCGGATCTTCTTCCGCTTCGAGTACGACGACGGGCAGGACAAGGCCCGGCTGTACATGGGGTACCTGAACGACCCGAATGCCGTGCCGGACGCACCTGCGGTCGGGTCCATTACATTCAGTCCGCCAGCGGTGCCCCGTGGGGATGCCGGTGCGCAGCTCCAGCTCGACGTGGGGATCAGCGACTCTGCGGGCGTCTCCGACGTTACGCGGGTCGACGCGTTCGAGCTGCTCGACGGCCAACTCCAGGGCGACGTGGCAAGGCTCCCCGCCTACTTCGCCACGCCGCGCGACAACGGTCAGGGATTTGACTCAACGGCCGGCGACGGCATCTTCACGACCGACGGTTTGCCCGGCGGTAGCGTGAACAGCGTGGATGAGATGACCGTGCGCATCGGCGTGGAAGCAGCCGACCACACGTTTGTCGTCGCGGATACAGTGCTGGCGGTGGGACCCTAGTCGCGCGCGCGCCGGCGCGCTAGCGCAGCGACCCAGGGTCCAAGCGAGCGCTCTACGAGGACGCCCAGCACGTGCCGGTTGAGCAACCAGCCCGGTCCCCAGCGGAGCATCTGCCCAAAGGCACGCCAGTCGAGTGTATTGCGATCCTGGTGAGCGCGCAACAGGGCGTTGGCGAAGTGCCCGGCCAGGTGACGATCGCACGCGCGCTGCCGGCGGCGGTACACGGGGCCACCGCGCGGGCCCCAGTAGCGGACCGACGCCCGTCGCCGTTCCTCGACAAACGCCGCGCTGTGCCGCAAGCGTCCGGTCTTGCTGCCGGCGTGCACCGTGAACAGCGCGAGCACCTCGGGGACCAGCTTCAACGGATAGCGCGCGACCAGCCGCAGGAGGAAATCGTAATCCATCGCGTAGTGCAACCGCTCGTTTAGCAGCCCGGTCTCCTCTAGCACCTCCCGCCGAAACAGCACGCCGCACTGTTCCAGGCAGAAACCGCGGGTCCAGAACTCGATCATCTGATCGAGCGTGCTCACGTTTGGGCTCTTCGTGCTGCGGATTCGTTCACATTCGTCGACCAGGTACACACGGCCCGCGATCGCCTTGACGCCGGTGTCTGCCCGCAGCTCGCGCGCCGCGACGTGAAATGCACCGGGCTCGTAGGCGTCGTCGGCGTTGATCCAGGCGATGATCTCGCCGCGCGCCCGGCGGAGCGCCTTGTTCAGGGCATGACTCTGGCCACGGTCGGGTTCGCTGACCCACGTGAGGTGTGGGAAGCGCCGCAGGATGTCGGCCGTTCCGTCGGTCGAGCCATTGTCGTAGATGATGTGTTCGAAATGCGGGTACTGCTGGTCGAGGACACTCTGGATGCAGCACTCGATGTAGCGTCCCTGGTTGAACGAAGGTGTCACGGCGGAAATCAGTGGCCAAACGCTCATGCGCGCCACCGCAGCAGGGCCCGCAGCAACCGGCCCCACTCCCAAAGACCGCGCCCGCCCGGCTGAGCCATCAGCGACCGGAACCCGAGCCGCGCGGCCAGGCCGTACCGGCCGGCGCGATACGCCGCATCGCGTTCCATCGCAAGCAGGCGCGCCAAGCCCGCGCGCCAGGCCGGGGCGCAATCCGGTCGCCGGCGCAGCGCCCGGCGGGACAGGTAGCGCGCCCGAATTTGCGCCTCCTTCACGCGCCCGACATCACCCGCCAGGCTAGCCGGGGCGTTCCAGCCACAGCTCACGAGCGGCTCATTCAGGATGATGACCGGGCCCTGGCAGGCTAGCTGGAGCCACAACAGATAGTCCTCGCACATCCGTAGGTTCGTGCAAAACGGGCCTGATCGCGGGAGATGCTTGGTGCGCGCCATGACCCCGGAAGTAAGCAGAAAGAGCCCGCCGAACAGGTGCGGCGCGAGGTCGACGGGGCAGCCATCGGGCACGGCCGGCAGGTCTGGCGACCACTGCTCGCCCGTGACGGAGCGGCGGGCGCCGTGGGTAGCTACGAACACCGCCTCGGGATACCGCCGCAGGACCGCGAGTTGCCGCTCGATCTTGTCCGGGGCCCACTCGTCGTCCGAGTCGAGGAAGGCGACAAACTCGTTGGCCGCGTCGCGCAGGCCCGCGTTGCGCGCCGCGGAAACGCCGGCGTTCGCTTGGCGCAGGTAGCGAATGTCGCCCGCGTAGCGGCGCAACGCGCGCGCCGTGTCGTCGGTGCTGCCATCGTCAATGACGACGATGTCACACGCGCGCCGGGCCGTTTGCTGCAGGACGCTCTGAATCGCGCGCTGCACCAGCGCCGCCCGGTCGTACGTCGGAATCACGACCGTCACGCGACCGTTGCAGAGACATTCACGCACAATGACCGTAGCCGACGTCGGCGCGCGCCGGGCAAGTCGCCGGCCCAGCCTCTCCACCAGTGTCGCCAACAGGTAACGGTTGCACAGGGCCGTCGGCCGGCGACGAAATAGCTCGCCCACTAGACCCCATTTGAACCGCTGGCCATGTTTGTGAGAGTCCAGGATTTCGTGCGCCAGCGCCTCGGCGACAGAGCGGTTGCACGCCCGCGCTAGTCGCCAGTACCGCTGACTGAAAACCGAGCCCCAGTAGCGGCGCGAAATGCGCTCCGCCTCGCGCTGAAACCCGCTGTGGTAGCGTGCCCGCCCGGTCTTGCTCTCGGGGTGTACCACGAAACGGGCCAGCAGGGCGTCCATGATCTTGATCGGAAAGTGCTGCGTAAGTCGCAGCCACAGGTCGTAGTCCATCGCGAAGTGCAGGCGCGGGTCGAACAACCCGGTCCGTTCCAGCGCTTCGCGCCGGAAGAACATGCCCGGCTGCGAAAGCCCGTGGCCACGCGACCAGATGTCGATCAGGGACTCGTGCCCGTCAAAGTGCGGGGCCGTCGTGCGCAGCACGCGTCCGGTTGGGTCAACGACCTGCATCCGCCCCAGCACGACCATCACGCCGCGGTCCCGCCCCAGCTCGCGCGACACCACGTCAAACGCGCCGGGCGCGTAGTAGTCGTCCGCGTTGAGCCAGGCGATGATCTCGCCGCGCGCCTTGCGGATCGCCTTGTTGAGCGCGTCGCTTTGCCCGCGGTCGGGCTCGCTGACCCAGTCGAGGTGCGGATAGCGGCGCAGGATATCCAGCGTTCCGTCCGTGGAGCAGTTGTCGCAGACGATGTGCTCGAAGTTCGGGTAGTCCTGGTCGAGCACGCTCTGGATACAGCGCTCGATGTAGCGGCCCTGGTTGTACGAGGGCGTGACGACCGAGATCAGCGGCGGCGCGGCTAGCGCGGATCGCTCGCTGCCGCTGGCGGCTTGGACGGTCGCGCTGCTCGCCAAACACGACATCAGCTTGCCTCCTGCCGGACGCGGGTGCCGCCTGGCTCGGTGGCGGTACACCGTGCCAGGACGGCCGCGAGCCGTTGCCGCACGAACCAATAGCCGCGGACCTGCCGGGCCCATCGGCTCAACGGCCCCACCCACCTGGCCGCCAGGATTCGCAGCCGCCGGACAAGAGGGTTTGCATGCGCCACGTACAGGTCGAAGTAGTCATAGCACTCCTGGATCTTGCGGCGCGAAAAAGCCGGCAGATCGAGGACCGCCTGCCGCCGCTCCCGGTCCGTCGCGATCTGCGCTGGCAGAAGTCCGCGCGCGGCGCAGAGGCGGTGCAGTTCGGTGCCCGGGTAGGGGAAGAAGATCGACGTGCGCGGCGAGTCCGGGCGGCACAGCCGGTTCATCCGGGCCGTTTCCAGGAAGTCAGTGAAAGTCTCGCCGGGCAGGCCGATGAGGTTGTACAGGGCGACGCGCATCCCGTGGGCCCGCGCGACCTGCACGGTGCGCAGGACATCCTCGTTGCTGTAGTGCCGCTTGAGGACCTCGCGGCGAACGCGCTCGCTCCCGGATTCGAGGCCGATGTTGACCGACCGGATGTTGGCCCGTGCCAGCGCGCCGAAGAAGCCGTCCACGTCCGCGTTCGGCGTGACCCGGACGTTGGCCCCGAAGCCGATGGGCCGGCGGCGAGTCGCGTTGAACGCGGCGAGCCCGGCACACAGCCTCTCCGTCCACTGCGGGTCGAGCATGAGCGTCTCGACCTCGAGGTAGATTTCCTGGTCCACCTCGGACGGGGCCGCCAGCGTGCTGATTTCGCCGACAATCGCTTCCGGCTCGCGCATGCGGACGTACGGTCCAGCCGCCAGCTTCCGCAGCGCGTGGTTGCAACAGTACGTACACTGGTACGGACAACCGCGCCCGAGCAGGACCATGTGGACGGGCGGGCGCGAGTGGTCGAGCCACTCATCCCACAACGCCCGATCGGCAAGCGGCAGTGCGTCCAGTGGCTCAAGGAACGGCCGGGGCGGATTTCTCTCGACGCCGCCCGGGGTGCGAATCCACAAGTTCGCGACGCCGGACGGTCGGACGCCGCAGTCAAGCTGGGCGGCGAATTCCAGCGTCGGGTACTCGCCCTCCCCCACGCAGACCGCGTCAAAACCGTCCGCCAGCGCCTGGGCCGGGTTCAGGGAGACGTGTACCCCGCCGACGATCTGGGACAGGTCGGGCCGCTGCCCGCGAATGTATCGCGCCGCCTCGACGATGAACGGGTACTGCGTGGCAACGGCCGTGTGACAGACCAGCCCTGGCTGGAACTCCCGCAAGCACCGTTCGAGCAGCGGGAAGTCCGCTGCGCCCCGTTTGCTTTCCAGGACCACCAGGCTGGTAGCGTGCCCCTGCTGCTTGAGGAGCGCGGAGATGTACGAGATGCCGAGCTGGATCGCGGTCGTCGAAATCGGCCGGCGGTCAAAACGCCGATGTCCGTCAATCGAGTAAACGAACAACACGCGTGCCATGCCCAGTTCACCTCTCGGCCGTCGTGCCGGCGTATTCCAGGACCTCCGCCGGCGCAGCCCCGCGGACGGTCGCGCGACTCGGCGGCTGTTCCGCCGGCGCATCCCAGCCCAAACGGCGCGCCAGCATCTGCTTCCACGGCGCCAGCCCGAAGCGCGGCCAGGCCCGGCCCCGACGGCGACACCACCCGCGGAACGCCCGCTCGTACTCGTCGCGGTACTGGTCGACGACGACCGCGGGTGAGCACGTGCGGACGACCGCCGCGCGCCCGCGCTGTCCCAGCGCCGGACCCAGCGCGCGGTTCTTCGCCAGCAGCACCAAGCCGCGGGCCAGCTCCTCCGGGTGGCCGTCTGGCGCCAGGTAGCCGGTCTTCAGGTGCTCGATCTGCTCCGGAATACCGCCCACGTCGTACGCGGCCACCGGAGTGCCGCAGGCCTGCGATTCGAGCACCGTGAGTGGGTAGTTCTCGGCCCGCGACGGGAACAGGCAGACGTCGGCACACGCGTATCCGTCGGCCAACTGCTCGCGGCGCCCCAGAAAAGGCAACGCGCGCCCCGGCAAGCGGGTCAGCGACAAGATCCGCTCGCTGTGCCGGCCGATCACGAACACTTGCAACCCACGGACAGCGGCCCCGGCAGCACGCAGCGCGGCGACCGCGTCGTCCCCGCCCTTGAGACCATCCGCCCAATTGTTCCCACTCAGAATAACCGTGAACCGGTCCGCGGCGAGCCCGAAGCCACGCCGCAAGACCGCCACGTCCGCGCGCGGCGCGAACACATCGCAGTCGATCGGCGAACGAATGACGCGGCGCGGCAGACCCCGCAACTTCGGCACTTCCCCCACCCGCTCGAACATCCAGCGCGACGGCGTGACGATGTGCGGGCGCGCCGCCGCAATCAACCGCGGCTTGAGCCAGCGGTAGAACCGGCTGCGATCCACCTTGCCCGTCGGGTACACGCCCACCTGCGGACACCGGCCGCACGACTGCCGCCAACGCCCGCACGCCCCGGCCGCCGCACAGTTGCCGCTCAACGGCCAGAAATCGTGCAGCGTCCAGACGATCGGTTTGTCGAGGCCCCACAGCGGCAGCGCCGCGATGGAGACGAACTCGCCGTGCAAGTTGTGCAGGTGCAGCACGTCGGCCCCCGCATACTCGGCCCGCAGCCGCCAGAGGAACGAGCTGACCTGCCCCATCTCGCAGAAACCCCGTTGCGCCAGCCACGTGGCCAGGCGCGTCTCGCGCCACGTGCCCGCCCGCTGGTTGTGCGCATCTCCCGGGCGTGCGTCGCGTACAAACGCCGTTACGCGGTCGCCGCCCGCGCGGAGCCGCTCTGCCAAAAGCTCCCCTACCCGGCCCGCACCGCCGCCGGTCTGGTGCGTGTTCACCATCAGCACGTTCAACGTCGCCGGACTGTACGGGAACGCGGTCATCGGCGGCACCACTCCTGCACGCGCGCCGCGAACTCGTCGCCGGTCCAATTACGCACGAGGTAGCGCGGCACGGCGTACGGGTCGCGGGCCCAACGGGCGTTGCCCGGCCGATTAGCGAACGCGCAGCGGAACCCGGCCTGGCGGACCGCTTCCTCGCACAGCGCGTCGAAGTCGTCGTTTGAGCCGTACGGGTACGCGAACGTGTCCACGGGAACAGCGAGCCGCTGCTCGAGCTCCTGCTTGCACCGCGTGATCTCGTCACGCAGCTCATCAGCCCCCAGCGTGGAAAGCTGGGCGTGCGTCTGCGTATGGCCACCCACGCTCATGCCCGCCGCCACCCAGGCCCGCAGCTCCTGCCAGGTCATCGGGCGGGAATCCTCGGTCGCCCGCGGCGTGACCCCGCCCTGCTCGGCCAAGCTGGCGAGCGCGGCGCGGCGGTGGTCCTCCGCCAGCGGCTTCAGCGCAGCGTGGATGACCCGGTAGCTCGCCGCGCGGTCGGGGTAGGTCGGGATAAGTATTCCATCGTGAAGCTTCCAGCCGCCGGACGCGGGCCGACCCTCGAAGACGATCTGCTCCAATGCGTCCCACCAGAACGGCTGACCCGTGCCGGTCAGGCCGGTCAGCGCAAACAGGAGCGCGCGGAGGCCGTGTTCGGCCAACTGCGGCAGCGCGTGGTGGAAATTGTCCGCATAGCCGTCGTCGAACGTAATGAGCACGCGCGGCTTGCCGCCGTCCAGAGCGAGCTGGGAAATCGCGGAGCGTCCCAGGTTGGCCACGAATTCCGCCGGGCGCAGCGGCCGGGCCTGCGCGGTCAGCCAGGCCAGGTGCGCGGCGAAGTTCTCTGTGCTCGTCGCAAGCTGGTTCACGTCGCGGCCAACGACGGGCACGACGCGGTGGTAGAGCAGCACAATCGTCGGCGGCGCAAACTGCCGGCGCAGCGTCGCCCGCAGACGGGCAGGCAGCAGAGCCGACGTGTGCGCGTCCGAGGGGCGGCTCACCGGCCATCCTCCGTGCGACGGAACCAATAGAAGCTCTCGTACGACCAGACGCACCACCAGCGGCCAAAACGCGTACAGCTTGGCAGCGCCGACAGGGCCTCACGAACCGCGGCCACTTCGTCGCCGGGCACTTCCAACCTGCGGTCGTGGCGACTCAGATACCAACGCAGCCGCTTGGCCAGCGGCCAGCGCCGCGCCAGTTGCTTGAGCATGAAGAGGCGCTGCTCCGGCGTGTTGTAAAACCCGCCGCAGGCCGTCAGCCGCAAGCCAGCGGCACGCGCCCAGCGGATGACCGTCCCCGGCCAGATCGCCCGGTCCACCGGCTGGACGCTGTGATACAGGCCAAGCCGCTGCAACCAGCGCCACATGTACGTATCGGACGTCAGGGACACGATGCCGCCCGGCCGCACGACGCGCGCCAATTGCCCCAGCCAGGCGCGCGGCTCAGAAACGTGCTCGATGACGCCGGTGGAAACGACGGCGTCGAAGCTCGCCGGCTCAAACGGGAAGTTGGCACCGCAAACGAGCTCCGCGCAGTCTGGTCCACGCCGGCGGACGTGCTCCAGACGCTGGGTGCTGATCTCCAAGCCCACGAGCCGGCGGTAGCCAAGAGCCGCCAGCGTACGCAGCACACGCCCGCTGCCGCACCCCGCCTCCAGAAGCCGCGCGCTCGTCGGCAACTTCAGCAGCGGCCGGATGCCGGCCGCGTATCGGAAGCGCTCGGTCGCGACCGGATACTCGTCCAACCGGTCGGCGACAGCATCCCAGGCTGGCGGTAAAAAGGTGTCAGGGACCTTTTGCCGCGCAGCGGCCCTACGGGTGCTCGGCACAAAAGGTTCCTGACACCTTTTTACTGCCCGGGCGGCGATGAGCACCGGGTAGTCGGGGTCCGTGTGGGTCAGCTCAATCGGCCGCAGCTCGTGCGCCGCACGACCATCGAGCAATGCGCTGGCCGACCGCACGTTCCCGTATGTCTGCAACGTCACGTGCGACTCGGGGAAGAGCCCGGCCAGCAAGCGCTGCACCGCCTGCGGCGTGAAACGCCAGTAGTCACCCCAGCGCTCGGCGTCGTAGCGAGAGACCTGGCTGATGCCGGGCACGGTGAGCAGCAACACGCCGCCGGGTTTCAGAGTGCGGTACACATTCCGCAGTGCGGCCTGGACATCAAAGATGAACGGCAACGTTTGCGTCAGGATGAAACAGTCGTACGTCGCGTCCGGGATGTTGTCGGTGCGCGTCAGGTCGGCCACGACCGTCGTGCCGGGAACATCCTGCACGTTGAGCACGTCGCTCGCTGTCACGCGCGACCCGCCAAATCGCCGCGTGTATTCGTTGTTGCCAACCTCGAGCACGCGCCCGCGCACGTCGTTTCGCCAGGCGTTCAGGAAGTCGTCGATGTAGTGCCGGTCGATGGGCTGGCCGCGATCGAAGCCGAACGTGCGGCTGACCGGCTCCGGGGCGCGGTCCGGTTCAACGGCCGGCACGGAAGCCGACCGCTCCCACACTCGCGTCGCCGCAATCAGAAGGAAAAACCGGGTCTGCCCGTCCACGCGGAACGGCGGGCGGACCGCACCGTTCGTCTCATAGTCGAAATGGTGCAGCACATAGCGGAATCCGCAGGCGTCCAGCAGCGCGAGGATGTCGTGCAGCCGCTGCCCGCACTCCGGGAAGCCGTGGTATTCCACGACGAGCTGCCGGACATTGTGGAGCAGGCCGGCCCCTTCGCGCAGGACGTCCCACTCCGCCCCCTCGATGTTCATCTTGAGCAGCTCGACCGGCTCGTGAAGATAGTCGGAAAGCGGGACCGTCGGCACAATGCGCGCTGCCGGCGGTGCGTGGCCGCCGCGCGCCAGCGTCCCCCCGTCCGCCCCATCGGCGATGAACCGCTCCGTGCCGCGCTGCCCGGCAAGCGCCGCCGGGACCACCTGCACGTCGGTCAGGCCGTTGGCCGCGATGTTCTTGCGCAGCAGCGTCAGCACGACCGGGTCCGGCTCAAACGCGATGACCCGGCAATCGGGCACCAGCCGTTTGAAACGCAGCACGCTCAGGCCGATGTGGCTGCCGCAGTCGAGCACCAGCGGCTGCGGCGAGCGCGGCCGGAAGTCGTAGACGCCCCACGCGAAGATGTGCTTGTACTCCATGTAGAGCGACAGCAGGTCGTCGTAGTGGATGCGGTATCCGTCCAGGCGGAGCTGGCCCGGCCGGAAACGCTCCGCGGCCAGGGCGCGACGGCGCAGATTCCGCAGGCGGCGGACCAGCGCCAGGTCGCGCAGCGCTTTGCGTCCACGGCCGCGCAACTTCCAGTAGTGCCGGCGCCAGGCCGAGCCTGCGGGCGCAGACCCGCTGCCGGACAGCACTGGGGCTATCGAAGCGGAAGGCGTGTTCATGGGCCTACTCGCTAACTTCTATCGGGTCCCGCCGCCGCGCTGGTGCGAGAATCCCTTCTCGCACCCATCTGAGCCGAAATCCCTTTCGGCATTCGCCGGCCGGTACAGAGCCCGGCCGCTACGTTCAGGCTGGTGCGAGAATCCCTTCTCGCACCCATCCGAGCCGGAATCCCTTCCGGCATGCGCCGGCCGGTACAGAGCCCGGCCGCTACGGTCCCACTCGGCAACCCGTGCGCGAATCCGGCCATTCAGGGCCTGAATCGGAAACCCCGATACTCACTGGTTGCAGGCACTGGCGCGTAGGGGGGTCGCGCTGCCATGTGCATTGAGAATCCAGACGCAGGAAGTGCGCGCATGTGCGAACCGGTCATCCGCGTGGAAAACCTCGGCAAGCGCTACAAGATCGGCCGAGCAGCGCCTGCCGCACGCACCTGGACCAGCGCGCTCCGGAACGCATTCGGCGCGCACCTGCGGCGTCTGCGTCTGTTGAGCAACCGCGGCGACAAGGATGAACTCATCTGGGCGCTGCGGGACGTGAGCTTCGAAATCCAGCCCGGGGAGGCGGTCGGCATCATTGGCCGCAACGGCTCAGGCAAGAGCACGCTCTTGAAGATCCTGTCGCGGGTCGTATGCCCGACTACCGGCCGCGCGGTCATCCGCGGCCGCGTGGGCAGCCTGCTCGAAGTGGGCACGGGTTTTCACCCCGAGCTGACCGGCCGCGAAAACATCTTCCTGAACGGTGCCATCCTCGGCATGTCGCGGGCCGAGATTCGCCGCAAGTTCGACCAGATCGTCGCCTTCTCCGAGATCGAGCGCTTCCTCGACACGCCGGTCAAGCGCTACTCGAGCGGCATGTACGTGCGGCTGGCGTTCGCCGTCGCCGCCCACCTCGACCCGGAGATTCTGCTGGTGGACGAGGTGCTGGCAGTCGGCGACGCCGCCTTTCAGAAGAAGTGCCTGGGCAAGATGGGAGCCGTGACCCAGGAAGGCCGCACCGTACTGTTCGTCAGCCACAACACGCTGGCCGTGGAGGCGTTGTGCCAACGGGCGTTCCTGTTGGAAAAGGGACGGCTGGCGAATATGGGGCCGGCGGCCGAGGTCGTCGCTGGCTACATGGCGAACCTGCTGGAAAAGACGCACGGCGCGCTGGAGGCCGGCCGTTCCCGCCACATTCGCGCCGTGCGCATCACGACGGACGAAGGCATCGAGACGGACTGCTTCCCAACCGGCGCCGACATCGCCTTTGAGATCGACCTCTTCCACGACCCGCCCCTGGAGCACCCGCGGCTCGGCATCGGGCTGACCAACGCCGCGGGTCAGCGGCTAGTCACGATTCACACGGACATTCAGCAGAACGAGCGCTGGGTGCTGGATGGCGCACGGACGGTGCGGGCCGTGTGGCGGAACAACCGCCTGGTGCCGCACCGCTATCGCGTGGATGTTGCCCTGTGGGGCCGGTCGAGCGAGATCGAAACGCTGCCCGCGTGCCGGACGCTCACGATTCTGCCGCGGGACGTGTACGGCACCGGGGTGCTGCCCGACGCCAACGGCCAGGGCTACTACGTCCCGGACGCATACTGGGACTTGAACGCGACGCCACGCCTGTCGTCCGCAGACTTGCGTCCGGCGGCGCCGGTCACGGCGGGGACCTGAGCCATGGACGTGAAGGCGCGGACCACGATCGTCCAGGACACGCAGGCCGCGGGCCGCCGGCTGGTGATCGACGGTTTCCGCATGACGGCGGCCGACCGCGTCGCCGCGCTCGTGGCGCGCGTCCGGTATCCACCCAGCCGCTTCGAGCATCACTATCCGCGCTGGAACGGCATCACGGGTTGGCTCTCGGCGCGGCAAGGCGCCCGGCTGTTTGACCTGGCGCGCGGCGGCGACGCGCGGAAGCAAAAAGGTGTCAGGAACCTTTTGCCGCGCAGCGGCCCTGCGGGTGCTTCGCACAAAAGGTTCCTGACACCTTTTTGCCCCAGCGGCGACATCGTGGAGATCGGCAGCGCGTTCGGCCGCAGCACCGTGGCCCTCGCGCTTGGGACGCGTGCCCGCGGCGGCGGAAAGGTCTACGGCATCGACCCACATACCGGTGGGACCGGCCTGGTGGAGCGCTACGGCCCGCTCGCCCGAACCTTCTCCTCGCTGGGCCCGTTCCTCCAGAACATCGTGCGCTTCGGCCTGCAAGACATCATTGTGCCGATCACGCTGCGCAGTGACGAGGCCGCCGCCGTGTGGCTGGGCGGTCCGATCCGTCTGTTGTTCATCGACGGCTGGCACGACTACGACGCGTGCCGCCGGGACATTCTGTCGTGGGGGCGCTGGGTCGCCCCCGCCGGCATCCTGGTCATCCATGACTACGACTGGCCGGACGTACGACGCGCCGTAGACGACTGCCTGCCGCAACTCAGCGGCTTTGGCGGGCTCGACGCGGAAGACCCGAACATGGCGATCACTCGCCGGGACGGACCATGACGACGAACCTGCAAGTCGATTGCCCCGTGTTCATCGTCGGCTCGGCCAGCTCGGGCACGACGCTGTTGGGCGTCATGCTGGATCGGCACGCGCAGTTCGCTTGCGGACCCGAGCTGTACGCCTTCGACAAACGGCAGATCTACCAGCCACTGCCGGTCGTGCGGCGCCACTTCGAGCGCTGGCTGCGGCGCGGTCTGGTCTCGGACGGCCAGATCGACACGCCCGATTTCTTCCACAGCCGTGAGGCCTACTTCTGCGACCACGACCGGCTGGTTGCTCTCATGGGGGAGGCCGAAAGCCTGCGAGAGTTTTTCGACGCCTTCTTCCGAAACTACCTTCAACAGCGCGGCAAGCCGCGCTGGGTGGAGAAGACCGGCTCGAACGGCTACCAGCTCGAGCACATCCTCAAGCTCTACCCCCTGGCACGGGTGATCCACCTGGTCCGCGACGGGCGCGACGTCGTCTGCTCGCTGCTGAAGCGCGACCCCCGCCCGTACCACGCCGTCAGTCACTGGCTTTACAACGTGTCCGCGGCGCTCGCCTGGCGTGAGCACCCCGCGTACCTCGAAGTGCGGTACGAGACGCTCGTCGCCAAGCCGGAAGCGACGCTCCACGCCATCTGCCGGCACCTCGACGTCGCGTTCGAGCCCCAGATGCTCGCCGCGTCGGAGAACGAGTACTGGCGCCAGTGCGCCCCGACCAGCATCCACGCCTCCTGGCGCAACAGCCCGCTGGACGACAGCGTGTCGACCCGCTCGATCGGCCGCTACCGCCATGAGCTGACCTCCGAGGTCGAAGCCCTGTTTTGGCGCATGCAGCTCTCGCGCTGGGGCCGGCGGCGGCTGCGGGCCACGCACCGGGGCGCCGCGGACCTGATGCGGCTGCTCGGCTACGCGGACGAACCGCCGGTCGGCCTGCGGCGTGTGCCGCTACGCCTGTACCGGCAAGGTTTCCGGCAATTCTGGCGGCGTGTACGCGACTACTGGCGGTGCAACCACCGGTTGTGGCTGCCGCTCACGCAGGTCGCCCGGCCCCGCTGAACCCATCGGAATCTGGAATGTGCGGCATCCTCGGAACATACGGGCGCGAGATCACGGCCGAGTATCGGCAGGGCTTTTGCCATGCGCTTAACCTCCTCACGCACCGCGGCCCGGACCGTATGCGCGTCTGGCAGGCCGGCTGCATGATTCTTGGGCACACGCGGCTGGCGATCGTCGATCTGTCCGCCTCCGCCGACCAGCCGATGCCCCACCGCTCAGGTCGCTACCACATCGTCTTTAACGGCGAGATCTACAACTACGTCGAGATCCGCCGGGAGCTGGAAGCCAACGGAACACCGTTTCGCACAGACTCCGACACCGAGGTTATCCTCGAAGCCTACCGGCAGTGGGGTACGGATTGCCTGGAGCACTTCAACGGCATGTTCGCTTTCGCGATCTACGACTCGCGCGAGCACCGGCTCTTCGCGGCCCGCGACCGGTACGGCGTCAAACCGCTGTACTTCTGGCACGCGGACGGGCAGTTCTCGTTTGCGTCCGAGATGAAAGCGCTGCTCGCGCTGGGGGCGTCAAGCCAGCCCAACTGGCCCGCAATCAGCCGTTACATGCAGGGCTGGGGTTGTGACACCGGCCTGGAGACGGTCTACGAGGGTGTCCAGGCCGTGCCGCCCGGCCATTACGTCGAGGTCGCCGGCGCGCGGCTCGCCCTGACCCAGTGGTGGGACCTGCTGCAGCGGCGCGTCGCCGTCCCGCGCCGTTTCAAAGACCGGGTAGCGCAGTTTCGCGCGCTGCTGACCGACGCGGTCCGCCTGCGCCTGCGTAACGACGTCGAGACGGGCGTGTGCCTCAGCGGCGGAATGGACTCGTCGGCGGTGTACGGCCTGGCCCGCCGGCTGCGCACCGAAGGACAGGTCCGTTTCGCGACCACCGGCCAACCCAAGGACTTTCGCGTCTTTTCGGTATCACACCCCGGCACGGCGGTGGACGAATTCCCGTGGGTGCAGCAGTGCGTGCGGTTCTGGGGCGATGATGAGCAGGTATCGATAGTCCGCCCGCGACCCGACCTTTTGCCCGAGCTCATCGACGACTTGATCTGGCACCAGGAAGCACCGGTCTGGTCCTCCTCGGTACTGGCCCTGCACATCATGTATCGCCACGTCGCCAGCCAGGGAACGCGCGTCATTCTCGAAGGGCACGGCGGCGACGAGCTGCTCGGCGGCTATCCCTATCTTGCAGCGGCCGCGGTCGACACGTACGCGGCACGCGGCGACTGGCGGCGGGCATGGCAAGCCGCCCGCTGCCTGGCCGACACGCGCAACCCGGTGATCGACGAGCACGGCGCCGCCGCCTGGCGCATTTTCTTGCAAAAAGTCCCGCGCATGCCGCGTGTGCGCCGCTGGCTGGCGTGGCAGTCGCAGCGCCTGCGCCCACAGACCGCTGCGACCGCACGTTTGGCCCGCCCGTCGTACCTCGTGCCGGAGATCGTGGACAGGTGTCCACCGCTGCGGCCGTCAACGCTCACAGAGCTAAGCCCGCTTCGCGCGGCGCTCTTCACCGCGTTCGCGCAACGCATCCTGCCCATGGTGCTCCGCGTGGTGGACCGCGCGACGATGGCCTACAGCGTCGAATCCCGCGCCCCGCTGCTCGACCACCGCGTCGTTCAGCTTGCCTTCTCACTGCCGGACGACGACCTGATCGCCCGCGAGACAAAGCGCATCCTGCGCGCCGCGGTCGCCGACGTGGTTCCGCGCGGGGTACGCCGCCGGCGGGCCAAGCTCGGCTTTGCCATCGCCGAGCGCGACTGGTTCAACGCGCCCGTCGTCCAAAGCTACCTGCTGGACGTCTCCGGCAGCACCGCGCTGCGCCAGTGCGAGTTCCTCGACGGCGCGCGGCTGCGCGCGGACGTCGAGCGCTGCGTCCGCAGCGGTTTCACGTGGCACGACACCACGCGCATCTGGGAAGGGCTGAACGTGTTCCTCTGGCATGAGCGTTTCGCCCGACAGGCACCGGTCGATGCATCCGCAACGGCCCCGCTTGAGCCGGCAAGGACGGCCCGATGAGTGCGACAGCCTGCACAGCCGAGAAAGCCGTACGAGTGTTCGAGACCGACTGGCTCGCCGCGCAGCCGGTTTTCTACAACCAGCGCACGGCGCGCGCCAGTTACAACATCCACGATGTGATTGACTTCGCGAATCTAGAGTTTCACCCGGAGGGTCTGCACAACTACCTGAGATTCGGGTATTCGGTATTCCAGCAAACACCCATTCACGATGTCAAATTCCTGCCGCCGGCGACGCGGCTTTGCCTCCCGCCCGACGGCCGCCTGGTGCTCACTCCGCTCGACGACCGGGTCGACGCTTGGCTCGGCCGGGTCAGCGACGAACGCGACGTCCTGGCCGCGCTCGAAGCAGCCGTCCGCCAATGGGAGAAGCGGAGCGGCGGCCCGATCATCCTTCCGACCAGCGGCGGGTACGACTCGCGGCTTCTCAACTTCCTGGTCCACGACAGGCGGCGGATCCGGTCCTTCACGTTCGGACTTGCAAGGCGGCAAGAAGAGTCGCACGAGGTCGTCTACGCCCGTGCCCTGGCCGAGCGGCTCGGCACGCAGTGGAAACACATCCCGCTCGGCAACTTCCATTACTACTTGAACGAATGGGACGACTTGTTCGGCGTCTCGACTCATGCCCACGGCATGTACCAGCTCGAGTTCTACCATCACATCGCCGAGCTGCACCCGCCGCCCCGGCTCCTACTGAGCGGAATCATCGGCGACGCCTGGGCCGGCGACGTGGAGGTCGGGCCCATCCGCCGGCCCGCCGACCTGCTCCAGCTTGGCTGGACGCATGGCATGCACGCCGACGAGAACATGAGCCTGTTTCGCAGCGACGGGGCGCTGGCCGACGACTACTTCGAACGCCATCGCGACCAGCTCGGTGACGAACGTTACCGCGTAATCGAGGCCATGCGCTTCAAGATGATCCTGCTGACGTACCTGCTGCGCGTCCCGGCCCACGTCGGCTTCCAGCCCTGGTCGCCGTTCCTCCTCCCGGACATCGCGCTCGCCATGCTGACCCTGCCGGCGGAGCGCCGCGCGCAGCGCCGCTGGCAGCGGGAGCTGTTCGCCCAGCACCGGCTGGACCTCGAAGCGCAACCGCTGCAGGTCGATCGGCGTAACACTCTGAACCAGCAGGCCTTACGACGTGTTCCCCCTCCGCCACTCGATGAACGACTGTTGCGCGAGGTCATCCGGCCCGCTTACGTGCGCTGGATCAACCGCACGATCAGCTACTGCGGGCCAGTGTGGGATGTGTTCTGGTCCCTGGTTACGCACCGCCGCATCGGACGGCCGCTGCGCCGCCGCGGCTTTCGCGACCGGCGGATGGAAGCCTACTACGCCTACCTGACGCTGCGCCCCATCGAAAACGCGCTGCGCCGCAGAAACCAGGAGCGTGGGCGATGATCTTCTATGGCGATTGGGCCCCCGGGCGTCTTCGTTGCGATGCAGCGCTGCCCGGCGGTTGCGCGCTGGTGAATCTGGAAGGGCCGATTCTGCCGGCAGACCACGCGCTCCAAGCTGCGCCAAAGGCCGGGCCGAGCCTTTTTTCGACGGCCCTGCCGCGCGCCGACGGCCGGCTGCTGTGCAGCCTGGCAAACAACCACACCATGGACTACGGCGCGGCGGGCCTGGCACTCACGCGGGAGGTCTTGCGTGCCCGGGGGGCCCTCCCGGTCGGGGCCGGGGCAACACGCGACGCGGCCCGCGAACCCGTGTTCGTGACGGACGCCGGCGTGCGCGTTGCCATCATCGCCTGTTGTGAGGCGCAGTTCGGGGCGGCCGAACGTGAGCGGCCCGGCGTCGCCGTGCTGGGGCCGTGGGTGTACGACACGATTCGCACCTGCCGGGCACAGGCGGACGCCGTGGTAGTCTCGGTCCACGCCGGTGCCGAGCTGTCGCCTTGGCCGGCCCCTGCCCTCCAGGACCTGTACCGCTCGTGGATCGACGCCGGTGCCAGCGTGATTCACGGGCACCACCCGCACGTTCCGCAGGGCTTCGAGGAGTACAACGGCGGCTTCATTCTCTACGGCCTGGGCAATCTCTCGGTAAACCCGCACGACTGGGAGGCTTACCCGAACGCGCTGTGGTCGCTGGCGGTCGAGGTGAACTTCGCGGCCCGGCCGGTCCAGTGGCGCGTTCAGACGTACGCGCTGTGCGATGCCGACAAGCACGTCGTAATCGTGCCGTCTGACGGTGCTGACCACCGCGCCTCCCTCCACGACTGCAACCGCGCGCTCGCGGATCGCGGCCTGCTCGAGGCGCTCTGGCAGGAAGTGGCTGTCCGGGCATACCAGGCCTACTACCGAGCCTGGTTGCGCTTCCCGCCGAGAAAAGGTGTCAGGAACCTTTTTCCGCTGACACCTTCTCGCCCGCCCAAGGCCTCGCGCCAGGACCTCCGCCTGTGGTACCACCTGTTCGCCTGTCTGACGCACAGCGACCTCATCGCCACCGCGCTCGGCGTGCTGTGCGGCGAGCTTACCGACCTGCGCACCGCGGAAAGCGGGGCGCTCGCAGACCGCTGGCTGCCCTGGACGGTACAGAACGCGAAGCGCAAGCGAACGCCCGCGGAGGTGCCGGGATGAAATGGCTCGTCGTCAACACCGATTACCCCGAGTTCATCCGGCGGCTCTACGCGGAACACCCGGGCCTGGAGCGCGGGAGCTACGAGCAGCAATGGCGGACCCGCGTGGAAAGCCTCTTCGGCGTCGCGGACTTCTATTCCACACACCTTCGTGAGCTCGGCCACGAGGCCTGGGACGTGATCGCCAACTGCGAACCCATGCAGAAGCAATGGGCCCGCGAGCACGGCCTGGCCTGCGGCCACGATACGCACTGGCGACTGCGGCTGCGCGGCGGCCTGCTGCCGTGGCCGGCGCGCGAGCGCAACCGGCGCTGGCTCTACGACATCCTGGAGGCCCAGCTCCGCGCATACCGGCCGGACGTTTTCTACTGCATGGCGATCGAGACGCTCGGCAGCGACTTCGTCCGCCGCGCCAAGCAGTACTGCCGGCTCGCCATCGGCCAACACGCCGCCCCCCTGCCGGCGCACGACATCGCCGCGTACGACCTCATGCTCTCGTCGCTGCCGAACCTGGTGGACCATTTTCGCCGCCAGGGCCTGCGCAGCGAGTTCCTGCGCCTGGCGTTTGAGCCGCGCGTGCTGCAGCATCTAGGCAACGGCTCCCCGCGGCACGACGTCGTTTTCGTAGGCGGTCTCGGCGGACCACACGAGCGCGGTACCCAGATGCTGGAACAGCTTGCCCGCCGGCACGCCGTCCGCGTATGGGGTTACGGCCGTGAGCGGCTGAACGCGGATTCGCCGCTGCGCGCCGTCTGCCAGCCGCCGCTGTGGGGACTGGAGATGTACCGCGAGCTCCGCGCGGCGCGGATCGTGTTCAACCGGCACATCGACATTGCCGCCAACTATGCGAACAACATGCGGCTCTACGAAGCGACGGGCGTCGGCACGCTGTTGCTGACGGACCACAAGGACAATCTGGCGGAGCTGTTCGAGCCAGGCGGTGAAGTCGTGGCGTACGGCAGCCCGGAGGAATGCGTGGAGCTCGCCGGCCACTATCTGGCTCACCACGACGAACGTGAGGACCTCGCCCGCGCCGGTCAGGCCCGCACGCTGCGCGAGCACACCTGGCCCCACCGCCTGCGTGAGCTGGTGGACGTCGTCGGCCGGAGCCTCTGAACCGTCGCGCACACTAGCACTGCGCCACAGACACGTGCAAAGCTGGAGCTTTGCACTACTTGGGGTGGGCCGGCTTTTCCTTGGGTTCCGCCGCGGACTCCAGCAGCTTCATCCCGGCGGCGTCCTGGAGGCGCGTCAAATCCGTCCAGAACGTCCCCGGACCGGCGAAGATCAGCCGGATGCTCTCCGGGGCAAAGCTCTCCGCAAACATGTAGAGGTTGTACGCCGAGCCGCTGCCGAAGGCCTCGATCATCAGGCGTTTGCCGTCCGCCTCGGCCTGGTTGTGCAGTTGCTCCACATCGGCCTTCGCCTTGCCGAGCAAGCGCGTCGTCGCGGCATCCAACTCGGCGATCTGCTGCTCGATCGTCGCCACCTCGAGGTCGCGCTGGGCGCCGATCTCCTGGGCCCGCTTCTCACCTTCCGCTTTGATCTGGGCGACATTCTTCCGCGATTCGGCGCTGATCTGCTCGCGGGCAATCTCCACCGCGACCTTGGCGGTCTCGAGGTCGGCCTTGACCTTGGCGGTCTCGCGCTGCGCCTGCTTGGTCAAGTCCTGCTCTTTCGCGATGTAGCCGCGCTGAATCGTGCCCTTGAGGTCCATGCCCCCCTTCTCGACCTCGGCGCCGCCATGCACCTCGATGTTGTGGATCAGCGCGATGAGGATCTCGATGTCGCGTTCCCGGCAGACGCGCCGCAACGTGTCCGTGACCTCCTGCTGGTACAGCTCGCGCTTCTCTCCGCGAATGAAATCGGTACTCTCGTACTCCGAGCCGACGTTGCGGCAGATGCTCCGCATCTGGCTGAGAATGATCTGCTTGATCTTCTGCACATCGCCGAAGCGGTTCAGCATCTCGGCGATGTGGGCCGGGTGCCGGCCCCACACGACCGTGACCTCGATGTCAATCGTGAAACCGTCCTTCGACGGGAACGTGATGTGGGTGTCGATCTCGGCCGGGCTCAACGGGGCGGCTTCCTGCCGTTGCGCCTGGACCACTTGCTGCTGCTGGGGCCGCGGCTGCGGCTGGCCTTTCGTGCCCTTGCCGCTCATCTCAGCCAGTTGCTGCTCGGACACCTGCACGGGCGCCTGGCCCTTGGCGCTTTTCATCCGCACCGCAAACTGCGAGATCTGGTTGTAGCCCACCTGCACGATGTACACCTTGTGGACATACGGGTTGAGGTAGTAGATCCCCGGCGGCAGGACGTTCCTCACCACGCCCCGCTGTCCCGGCTCGGCGAGCTTCTGGATGACCTTGGGGTGCCCCTTCACCGGTTGTCCATCGGGGCCGACACTGACCTCTTCGACCGTCTCCACGCCGGGCATGTCGCCCAGTTGCGACGTGACCACGCCGCCGCAGCCCAGCGGCACGACTGTCGCCAGAACGGTCTTGACCTCATACACTTGGGGGTTGATACGGTAGGTGCCGGGCGTGAGCACCTGCTTCTGAATGCCCTGGTAGCCCTCGTCAACGACTTCGGTCTCCACCGGGGCCGGCTTACCGACCTTGTTGACGAGAATGCCGATCTGCGGCCAAGCGCCTTCGATCTTCGGGAACTCCGTGTCGGCCGACGCCTCGCCGTAGTACTCTTTCCATGTCGCCGGATCACCCGCGGCGACCTCCACCAGATCGTGCAGCTCCCAGTCCCACACCCAGGGGTTGAAGAAATACCGCCCGGGACCCAGGGTCTCGCGCTGGATTCCTTTCTGGCCCGGGCCGGCGATCTTCTCGCCCGCCGGCAGCGGGTTCCCGGTTTTGCGGATCAGAACCAGACATTTGTCATGCGGCACATACACGCGGCACGTGCTCCAGACAAAACCGAGCACGAGCGCTCCCAGGATCAGCACGACGCCAAAGGCGACCGCGACGATACGCGCCGGGTTCATGGCCGACCTCCTGTCTCTGTTTTTCGCGGCTCGGCCCCGGCAGCAGCGGCGGGCGGCCGCGGTGCCAGCGCCCGGAACATGTCCGCGAACGGTCCGTCCGTGCTGGCCAGCACCGACTTGAGCGCCGGCGCCAGCTTCTGATAGAGGAAGTACTGGGCGTACGTCTGGCCGTCGCCGAACGCCTGGACCGCGTCCCGTAGCGGCCGGGCCTCCGCCTGGTACGTCAGCAGCAGGACCTCCGCGTCCGCCTGGCCGCGCGAGACGATGGCAGCCGCCGTGGCCTTGGCCGCTTCGCGGTTGAGCCGCGCCACCTCCAGCCGTTGCGCCGCCCCAGTAAGGCCCACGGCCTTGTGCTGCTCGGCTTCCTTGATCACGGACACGACTTCGCGATTCGCCTGCCCGACCGCCTGGTTTTGCTTCAGCATCTCCTGCTGCTCGACCAGATTGGCTTCGGCTTCGGCGAGCTTGATCTCGCTTTCGTATTGCTTGACTTGCTGCCCGGCCACCTGGCGATCGCTGATCGGATCGGCGATCTCGCCGGGCGGCACGATCCGCCGGATCAGGGTGGCGCGCACCTCAACGCCCTGCGCGTAGCATTGCTCGCGCAACCCCTCGAACACGCGCTTCTGGAACACGGTGCGCATATCGCCGGAGATGAAGTCGCGGGCCAGCAGTTTGGAGCCCTCGATGCGGCACAGCGAGCGCATGTAGGGCAGAATCAGCTTGTCCCGGATGTCGTCATGCTCGCCGATGGCGACCATCACGTACGGCGCCATGTCCTGCCGGATCGCGTACTCGACGGTCGAGTCGACCAGAATCTCGAAGCTGTCATTGGACGGGAAGCGGATGACATCGTCGCCGTGCAGCTCGACCGTATGGCTGCGCACGTCAATCGTGTCGATCCGCCGCACGTACGGGTTGTTGTAATACATGCCCGGCGGGAGCACCGTCGGTTGCACGCCGTGCTCGCCCTCGGCGACCACGTAGTCGTTCGGGTTCGCCGGCTCGCGGCCGGAAAGCAGGGTGACGACGCCGACCTCGCCCGCCGGGATGACGACCGGCTTTACCCGGCGAATCTCGTAAGCGAACGGGTTGAGGTTGTAGCGGCCGGGCTTGAGGACGTCCGCCTCGGGGCCGCGTTCATCCTCTTCGGTCGCCACCGTTTTGCCCGGGGGGAGGCTGCGCCCGTACTTGCGGACGAGGACGCCGATTTCGTCCTGCTGGACCACGACCGCCGGGGCCACAATCCGCTCCCAGAGGAACGGATCGTAGAAGTACCGCCCTTCGGGCAGGGGCTGGTAGAGGATGCCTTTATAGCGGGTCGAATCGGGCGGCTCCTGGAGCTGCTTGAGCAGCGCAGGGTACAGCACGACCTGCTCGGCGGCGGCCGTGGGCAGCGGTTGCCCGACCTTGCGGATGAGAACGAGCACCTGACCCGGCCGCACCTCCACCCGCTGGACAAACCACCAGTAACAAAAGCCCAGCAGAACCAACAGCAACAACAGGACCACCCACAGCGCAGCCCGCGGGACCGACAATAGCACTTCCGGTCCATCGCGCTCGTGCCTTGGGGGCGGTGGCGTTATCACAGCCATGGGCATCCTCCTTGGACTAGACGATCTCGCATGTCATCGTTCGGGATTACCACTATCCGACCCGGATTCCACGTCCAACCTCGTCCCGCAACGCGCGCAATACTGGGCCGTCGCCCGGCTCCGGTGTCCGCAGCCGCGTGCCGGACAAACTCGTCCCGGTGGAGCCGGCCGCAGTGCTTTCCAGATGAGCAGTACGCCCAGACCCATCAGGGCGACGGTAATCGCGATCACCGTAAACGTCGCGGGTGTCATGGTCCACTACCCAAACCCGAGCAGCACGCGCGTAGCATAACCGAAGACACCGGCCAGGGTCTTATAAACGGCGGAAATATGTGGAACCGGGAGACGCTGCCGACGGCCGCCGCCGCGGCGCACGTGGCGCCCCACAAAAGCCGGCCCCGCCCTCCCGTGACGGAAGGACGGGGCCCGTGTGCGCACTCTCTGCGGACGATGCCACGCACAAACGAGTTTGTGCGGGCCGCTCACCCCGTGATCACTTCCTCACTTGCAGCAAGTTGATGAACGGGTTGATGTCGCCGAAGTTCACCTGGCCGTCGCCGTTGATGTCAGCCAGCATGATGTTGCAATTCGGGAACGCATTGGCGTACCCGGCCGGATCGGTCATGGCCAACACAAACGGGTTGATGTCGCCGAAGTCCACGGCGTGGTCACAGTTCATGTCGCCGGGCTGGAACAGCGGCCCGGTGGCGTGCAGACCCCAAATCTGGATGTCATCGATGTTCCAGCCGGAGTACGCATACGCGCCGCCCCCGACCTTGTAGCCCCAACGGACCCAGACCGCGGGCTGATTGCTGGCCACCGCCGCGAGGTCGTACTGCTTCAATGACCAGGCGTTTTCCTTGATCTCCTGGCCGGCGTTGGACCAAATCGGCGTCCAGCTCGTGCCGTTGTTGGACGCATCGATGGTCGCGTACACATACGGCTCGTAATCGCTGTTCAGCCAGCGCTGGAACCGCAGGCTGACCTCGGTCGTAGCCGTGAGATCCACCGGGCCCAACGTCACGTACCACGGTCCGCCCAGCGCCGTCGAATAGTCGCCGCTCAGATTGACGCCGATGACGTTGGTCCCGGTCGCGCCGTTCTGCGGATCGGGATACCCGTGCTGCGCGCCGCCTTGCCCCGTCGGATCGCCCCAGGCCCACTGGCCCTGCACGGGCCAGCCCGGATTGGCATCCAGGTTCCACGAGTACTGGACGGTCGGCACGCCGATCTTGAGCGTCACCGGCCGGGTAACGTCGCCGTCGTGGTTCGTCGTGTTGACGAAGTCGACCGCGTCGGCATACAGCCCGGTGCCCAAGTAATTCGCATTGGAGTTGATGCTGACCGTCACCGTCGCGGTCGCATCCTTGCCGGGCAGCGTCCCCGACGCGTTCTCAATCGAGACCCAGTCCTGCGTCGCGGTCACCTCGTAGTTCAGCGGCACGTCGCCGAGGTTCGTCACCGTGTAGCTGAAGCTGGGCGGCGTGAACGGGCCGCCGATCGGACCCTGCGCGGCATACGCGTCCTCCGGCGCCACTTTGATGCCGTGCGGCGGCGTCACCACGCCGACGATCCGCAGCGACGGATCGCCAAAGAGGATCCACGTGTCAAACATGGCCACGCCGTCGGCGCCATACTCGTCCATCATCGAGCACGAGCCGGCGAAGCACAGCGTGCCGTAGCAGTTGTAGGTATTGGCCACATAGCGGATGTTGAACTCGTCCTCCGCCTCCATCGGCGGGTTCCAGGACTGGTTCACGGAGGACATGTAGGTGGCGATCGCACCGCTCGGCTCGCCGGCGTGGGTCGCGCGCATCCACGCTTCGGCGAAGCACGTGCCGCTCTCGAACTGGCCGTTGACGCACGCGACGCTGATGATGAACGGCAGCATGTTGTCGTTCGCCAGGGCGTTCACGTCGGTGTTCGAGAACCCGGTGGTGCCCCATGACGTCTGGCTGCCGTGGCCGCAATAGTTGATGATCCCGCGGCCGGCGTTGAGACCGTTGGTGATCATCGCCTTGGTCGCACTGGGGTCGTAAATCTGATCGACCGTGGTGTACCCGTACGGGATCAACTGGTTGTTGCGGATGTTATCGATGTGCTGGTAGTCATATTCGCCGTCGTCCCCCGGTCCCTGGTTGGAACCGATGCCCATGCCGCGCCAGAACCAGGCTTGCTCCGTCGCCGGCATGTTCTCGTATTCGACCGTGCGCAGGACCTGCGTGTCCACCTGCGCGGGGGTTTCGGCCGAAAAGCGCCCGACCATGATGTCCGGGTAGTTGTCGCTGCCCGCCAGCTTCGAGTAGCTGGGATCCGAGGCCCCGCCCGACGCCGACGGGGTGGCAACCTGCGCCGCGTCGCCGACCAGCAGCACGAACGCCAGGTTGCCCTGGTTGTACACGGTCTGGATGTAGTTCTTGATGGCCGTGGCCGTGTTGCCGCCCGGAATCGTGCTCACGCCCACCGCGGTCGTTGAAATGCCGACCGAGCTCTTGTGGTCCACGTAGGGCTGGATGTTGGGCAGCCACTGATCGTAGCAGATGACCAGGATGTCGCCGGTTTCGTTGAGCGGGCTGTAGCGGAGGTCGGGCTGGTGGTTGATGAAGTGCGTCCGGTACAGCTCCTCGAACGCAAGGCTGGGCCGGATCGGGACACGGCCACGCTCCAGAACGTTCGGGCCGCCATCGGCGACGCGGGCCACTTCGACGGTCAGCGAGCTATACACCCGCAGGGTGCGCGTCACCGGGTTGTACTGGAACGGGTAGATGTCGACGACCACGCCTCGCCGGTCGCGTAGGATGTACGGCTCATGCACTTTGGCGACGTCGCCGGGGAAGAACGCGTTCATCTTGTACGCGTCCCCGAATGAAAAGGGCACGTCGTCCGGGTTAACGGTGCGCAGCAGGTTCCCTTTCGACGGGGCCAGGTCCATCGCCGGCAACTCGTCGTACTGGGCGCCGATGACGCGCACCTCCATGACGCCGCTGTCGGGAATCACAATGCTGCGGGCGATGTGCGGCAAGTCCGGGGCCCCGGCGATCAGCAACTGCGGCTCGCCGGGCACCGCGATCTGTAGGTACGAGTGCCCGCCCACTTCGACGGCGGTCTGCGTGAAGCTCGGTATGGTGTACTCAATAATGACGCGGTTCGGCGTGTTCTCCAGCACACTCACGCCGGTCGCCGACCGGTGGTTGCCCGCCAACGCAACACCCGCGAGCGCGCTTGCGAGGCAAACCAGCGCCGCGCGACGCCAGTCCAGACTGATCCAATGTGACTCGAAACCGCTTGACATGATTCCTCCTTTGCAGGGGTTATGCGGCCAGCGGGCGTCGGCCATTGCCGGCCGCCGGAAGCTGGTCACGGCTCGCTTCGCTCCATCCATATCGACCACCCGCCGCAGCCGCAGCAAACTGCGGAGCGTCGGGTGCGCGCACCAACACTTGTGCCTCCGCGGCGATCGTCGTGAGACGAGACCGCCGCTGGGAATACCAGCACCCCCTGATAATACCACGACCCTCAGGCGAATCCTAGAGTGTTTTTCAGCCCGGACCGCCAGCAGGAACTGGGCCCAAAGCGGCCTATGGGGCAACGTCGTAGTCCGATAACGACGCGAGCGACAGCCGCGATACCGGCGACCGCCGCCCACACCTCCCGCCCCAGCTCACAGGCGGCTCGCCGGCCGTCGAACCGACCCAGCATACAACAAAACCCCGCCGGCGGTTGGGCCGTCGGCGGGGTCGGTCGTGAGAGAGAGAGGAGGGACCGTTTGTCGCGCTATGCTCCCAGCAGCCCTTCTGCGTCCGCCTCGAACTCCCCGCGCAGCTTCATTAGCGCGCGGGCTTCCAACTGGCGCACACGTTCCTTCGACACGCCGAACCGCCGGCCGATCTGCTCGAGCGTCTGCGGCTCGCCGCCGTCGTCCAGCCCGTAGCGCTGCTGCAGGATGCTGCGCTCCCGCAGGTCGAGGGTCGCCAGCATGCGGTGGACCGTGCCGCGCAGGGAGGCGAGCTGGTCTCTTTCCGCATCCTCGGGCTGATCCATCCCGACCGAGTCGAACAGCGTGTCCCAGCCGGTCTGGTAACGCTCGACATGGCGGCGTTGCTCAGGAATGGAGCGCGCGAAATTCTTCATCAAGGCCCACGAGGCGTACGTGCTGAACTTGTAGCCCCGCGTGTAGTCAAACTTGTCCACCGCCCGCATCAGCGACACGTTCCCGTCGCTGACCAGCTCGAAGAGATCCTGGCCGCGATGGACGTGCCGCTTGGCGATGCTCACCACCAGGCGGAGATTCGCCTGGACGATCTCGTTCTTGACGCGCGCCGCGTCATCCAGCAGGGCGTCAACGCGGTCCAGGTCCGCCGCCCGCGCCGTCTCCGGATCGAGCTGCTCGACCCAGCGCTCGGCTTTGAACTTCAGGTAGTTCAGCTTTCGGAATAGCACTACCTCGCCTTCCCCCGTCAGGAGCGGGATGCGAAAGAGCTGGGCCAGGTAGGGCGGTAAGTCGGCAGGCACACGGCGGGCCGCTGCCGACAGCTCTTGTCGAAGCGGGCCGGAAAGCACCGGATGAAGAATGAGTTTGTCTGCGTCCAGTGCCTCGAATTCCGGGCTCCCTACGAATTCGATTTTCCGGGCCCGCATGTCTCGGGCGCGCATCTGGGTGATCGTCTTGTAAACCCACGCCACCGGCTTCTCGAAGCGCTGTGCCAGCGCTTCGACGGTGGCGCCGTCGACGTACGCCTCCCAGACGGCCAAACGTTGATCATTAATCTCCACCTGGAGCGGCGATCGATTGAAGATCCCCGCCCCCGGGTGGGCCTCGTCATAGTGCTTCAGGATCAGGCGGACCGTCTCGACGGCCCGGCCCGTCTCCGCGGCGATGATCCGCGCTACGGCATTGACCGTGCGCGGCTCCTGCTGAACTAATTCGCTCGCACGCACGACAATCCTCTGGCGCTCGCCTTTAGTTAACTGTGAGAAGTTGCTGCCGCGCGTCACCAGCTCGGCATGCCGCGCAACAAAGCGGCGCACACTTCGTTCAGGGAACAGCAGCCGCGTCCGCTGATCGGGAAAGCGGAACCGCCAGCCCACCAGCCCTCGTCGCCGCCAACGGAAGATGGTCTTGGTACTCACGTCGAAACGCGCCGCCAGCTCGCTGACCGAGTAAGCCAGCCCCGGCCAGGCCTCCAACTGCAGCCCCGCCTCCGCGCTGATGTCCTCGGCCAGCGCCACGAGGTCGCTGACCAGCGCTTCGCCGTCCAGGAGACGGCCCGGTACCCCGTCGGCTTGCGGCCGGAAGTTCGTCAGCGCGTGGCACACGAACTCGAACGGGTAGGACTTGCCGGAGTCGATGACCGACAGCAAGAACTCAATGTTCAAGAGCTGACGCAGCGCAAGACGCTTCGGGCCGCGCTTAAGCTGCGGCGCAAGAACGCGAATGGGTTGTAGCTGGTACCTGTCCATCTGGATGCTTCTTCTCGGGCACAAATGCGGGCAGACTCACCACCCGCAGCTCCGTTCGGTCGGAATGATCCAGATGGATAACGATGTGGTTTCGAACGATAGATAATCGTTCGACCGACCGTAGTTGCTTCTCGAACTCTCTTCTGTTTCTCCTAGCTCTACGCCAAGCCGGCGACGAGCTATAAATGATCCACTAGTATTCTCGGCTATGGGTCCTGTCCCGTCAACCCAATTCTCAGAAAAACTGCGCCGCGCTACCGCCGTGCGCCCTCACGGACGAAGATGTAGTACAAGGCCCCTTCAGACCCAGTCCGACCCGCGACCGCTTCCGCGTCTGGGCCCACACCCATGTAAAGGTCGGAGCGCCCGGCTGCCCGGATCGCCCCCCCCGTGTCCTGGTCGCACGCGAACGTGGCGTACGGTTTCTGTGTCACCTGACCGCCAGAAAGCATTGGCAGATTTGAAGTTAGGAACGCGAGGCAGGCGCGCGGGAACACCTGCTTGTCGGTGGCGATCGACCGGAACCGCGTCACCGGGACGTTCAGGCTGCCGAATGGTCCGCCGGGAGCCTCCTTGAAAAACACGTACCGGTCATTCTTCCAGCAGTAGTTGTACGTTTGCTCGGGATGCTGTTGGAAGTATTTCAGCAGCGTCTGGAGCGAAATCTCGTCACGTCTGATAACTCCCGCGTTGACCATCGCCATCGCGACCGGCGAATAGTTGTGCCCGTTGTTGCCTGCGTACCCCAGCTCGTACATCGACCCGTCTGCCAGCCGAAGCTTCGCGGAACCTTGCACCGTCACAACGTACGCCTTGAACGCGGTCTTCAGGAACGCAATCTCCCGCCCGTCCATCAGACGCCCCTGCTCGATCTCCCGTCGCGTCGGATACCCCGGATCTGTCCCCCCGTCCGATCGCCGGCGGCCGAGACACTGCCCCTCCTCGTCTTTCACGAGGTCCGGCGGCAGCGAATAAAGCGGGTAGCGGAACTGCCCGTCCCGCTCCTTGCGGCCCTCGAAGATCGGCGTGTAGTAGCCTGTCAAGAAGACGGTGCCGCGGTCATCGCAGCCGACGGACTGGTACACGTCGAACTGGTCGCGGACCGCCTTGTTGAGCGCCTCCGGCGAGTTCGCCGTCCGCAGGACTTCGAGGAAGCGTTCGAGCGACCTCACCGCGCGGTCGTGCGAGATGTCGCCATAGGGGAAATACTTCTGGCTCGACGGCTTGGCCAGGTAGGCCAGGCTGTGCCGGATGGCCTGCTCGAGCCCCTCGCGATTGGAGAAGCCGCGGCCGAAATCGGGGTAATCCTTGGGATCGATCTTCCGCAGCGCCAGCGCCCCCGGCGGCAAAGGCTTGCCATAGTCCTTGGCCTCCGGCTTGAACGGCCCCATTTTCTCAGGCGGCGGACAACCCCACAGAAACACGGCGACCAGGCCCATCAGGCCCACGAACGCAAAACGCGACATGCCAGGCTCCTTCTTCAAGGCCGCGACCCTCGCTGACCACGCCGGCGCAGATTCTGCCGCGCGGCGGGGCGAAAAACAACGGGCGCGCTGGTGTTCGACGTGCGGACGCTGGAGGCCGACGACGCCGAACAAATCCCCGGGGCGCTGGCGGAAGTCATCCGCGAGACGCAGTAGCGGCCGACCCCCGTGTCGGCCGAGGACGATCACGGGAAGGGATTCCCGCGGCGGTGGGTGCGAGAAGGGATTCTCGCACCAGCAGATCATCCGTGAGGCCGCGGGCGGGTAGCCGAAACCGCGTTTTTGAGGCCGCCAGCCGAAGGCGCTCAAGATGCTCATGTTTGCGCACCCCCCATTTGATCATCTTCGGCGGGTTGCGTCGTAGATCGGCTTTTATACGACATTGTCCGATAACCGTTGGGCATCTTCGACCAAGGAGAACCGCCGAGGCGCCCCAGGCACGGCCTGCGGCCCTGCCGTGGCCGGCAAGACGCGAAGGGGACGCAGAGTTGGCAGTGGGCGGTCATCGGTCATCAGTCCTCAGTCGTCAGTCATCAGAGATCAGTGTAAGCGACGAAGCGACGTAGCGACCAAGCGACGAAGGGGAATGGCGGATTCAGTGAGCAGACTGGCGGGGAGTGGCGGAGATTGGCGGGGAGCAGCCACAGATTTCGCCGATGGGCACAGATTTGGCGCGGCGGAGCGCCACTGTTGGTCAACAGGTCATTCGGTGAACGGCGCAACCGCCGTCAGTTGCAGCCGCCGCCGGACAGTAACGCGACGAAGGGGTTGATGTCGCGGAAGCCTGGCGACCCGTCGCCGTTGATGTCGCCGCTGGCGTAGCGGCAGTCGGGATACACGACCATGGGCGCCGGGTGCTCACCCCTTGCGCCGGTTTCCGCGTCCCAGCGGATCGGGAAGCCGGCGCGCCAGGACATACGTGCTCAGGGCGAAATGGATGATGATTGAAAACACCACGACCGCCACTCTCCATCACTCGTGCAGCCTCCAGCCCACTGGAACTTGCGTCGCGAGAAGAACGTAGAGCGGCAGAGAGAGCGCCCAGTTCAAAACCACGTCCTTCCATACGTACCGGCGCCCCCGCAAGCCTTGGACCGCGATACCCTCAAGGCTCGTCTCCGCGCGCTCCGACCCAAAGTGCTCGACGAGCATCAAGTGGAGGACGAACCATCGGTCGGCGATCTGTTGCAGTTTCTTACGGCGTATCCAACAGAGCGTCGAGGTGATCGCGAGGGCGGGAACCTCTATTGCAGGCGCCGTGGCCTCCTCAAGGAACCGCTGCGCATTCTCGCTCTGGGCCACCCCGAACACGATCGCACCCAGCACCAGTATCGCGAAGTTCAGCAACTGATCGCGCTCGTGCTTCTCGGTGTCGATCTCCCGACGCGTCTGGAGGAAGTATTCGCGCTCGAAATCGCTCATATCGCTCATGCGAATTGCCTCACTGTCTGCCGGGGCAGAAATCGCCCAGCGCCGGGCTACGGTCAGTCGCCCTTCAGGCCCAGGCTGTCGTAGTAGCCCCCCGCGACGGCGACGAAGCCGCTGTTGGGCGCCGGGACGGTACATTGGCCGTAGTTGTTGGCCCCCCACGCCACGAGCGAGCCGTCGGCCTTCACGCCGAGACTGTGCCAAAAGCCCGCCGCGACGGCAACGAAGCCCGTGTTCGGCGCCGGGACGTTGCATTCGCCGTCGTCATTGTATCCCCACCCCACGATCGAGCCGTCGGCCTTCAGGCCCAGGCTGTGGTACCAGCCCCCCGCGACGGCAACGAAGCCGCTGTTGGGCGTCGAGACGTTGCATTGGCCAGAGCCGTTGTCTCCCCACGCCACGAGCGAGCCGTCGGCCTTCAGGCCGAGACTGTGGCCCCCGCCCGCCGCGAGGGCCACGAAGCCCGTGTTCGGCCCCGGGACGTTGCATTGGCCGTCGTCGTTGTATCCCCACGCCACGATCGAGCCGTCGGCCTTCAGGCCGAGACTGTGCCAATAGCCCCCCGCGACGCCGACGAAGCCGCTGTTGGGCGCCGGGACGTTGCATTGGCCGTAGACGTTCCATCCCCACGCCATGATCGAGCCGTCGGCCTTCAGGCCGAGACTGTGGCCCCCGCCCGCCGCGACCGCCACGAAGCCCGTGTTCGGCGCCGGCACGTTGCATTGGCCGTAATTGTTGTATCCCCACGCCACGATCGAGCCGTCGGCCTTCAGGCCCAGACTGTGGGCCCCGCGTGCCGCGACCGCCACAAAGCCCGTGTTCGGCGCCGGGACGTTGCCTTGGCCCTGCTCGTTCCGTCCCCACGCCACGATCGAGCCGGCGACCGCCGGCGCGCCGCTCCCCACCTTCGTAAATGTGGCCTCGCCCACCGCGCTATCCGTCATGCCGTCCTTGTACGCGATGGCCTTTACCGTCGTGGTCGCGGTCAAATGGACTGACCCGCCGTAGACGGTACCGTGGGACGAGCTTGGCGTGCTGCCGTCGGTGGTGTATCGGATCGTGGCGCCGCTCGTGGCCGTCCAAATCGCGACGTCAACCGAATCCGCAAAGGTCGTGCCGCTTGGAGGGTCGAACGTCGGTGTAGCTACGGCCGATTGCTCGTCCCCGCCCCCGGCGCCGGCATCACCTGCAGAGAGAACGTTCAGCGTCAGCTCGCAGGGGACAGTATACCGGTAGGGCGTCAGGGACGGATTCTCGTAGTTGTCCGTCACCCCGATTGTGACCGGATAATCGCCAGCCGGCGTTCCTTGCGCCACAGATATCCGAACGCTTAAGCGTTGCGACTTCTCGACCGTTATGCCGGCCGGCAGCGAACCCCGACCTACCTCAGTGATCTCGCAGGCCTCGGCTCCATCGTCTGGGTCACTCACCCCCGGCAAAGGATATGTCTGCGCTTCCCCGACTTCCACGTTGGTCGATAGCGCGTCCTGCCTGAACGCTGGAGGGGAGTTGAGCTGCTTGCACTCGGCCAGAATGTCTGCGAACTGCGCACTCGCCTCGCCCGACGGGTTCCAGAACCACTCCGGAACAAATACGGGAAAGTAAAAACTGGAGGGGCCATTTGAGCTGTCTTGGCTTAGCTCGTCGCTGTCCCAGGGCCAGGTCAGGACGTGAAGACTGTGGGGGTCATTAGGATTGTAGACCATGAGCGTGTCCCCGTTCGCCTCAGAGCGGGTCACCAGTAAGGCGTGTGGACGGAGCGCCAGCGGGTTCCGGTTAGTCGCGAGCACAAGCAGTTGGGGACGTTGCGTATCGGCCAGCGCCAAGAGGAGCTGATCGTGTTGCATATCTGGCTGGTTGACGACGAGGTTCACATTGATCTGAGCCCACTGATTCAGCGCCACAAGGAGATTTGTCAGGAGGGGATCGACTACGTCCTGAGCCTTCGCTGCAATACCGGAATTTTCCTTGAAAGCAGCGGAGGACATTCGGCACAATGCGCCGATGTCGCCGCTCTTGCCATTGTCGCAGTACCATGCTGTAAAGCAAGCCATGCCCATACACGTGCCGAGCGGGTATTTGTCGGGGAGGGGATTTTCTTCAACGGGAGTGTCGGTGTCGGCAAAATCGGTATCCACGGGCTGGTCGGAGCTCGTCCGCTTGAAAACTCCAAAGATGCTAAAGGAGGGGGTGAGAACGGTGGCCGTATGCTCAGTGAGATCAGCACCAGCGACTAACAGGGCCTCCCACTTCGCGCCATCGGGGGAATGAAGGAAGACGGTTGATTGACCCTGAGCGATCTCCGGTACGCTCAGCGTGAGGCGCACTGGCTGCGCCGGCTGTGCGGTTGACTCAATCCGGACGGCCGCGATGAGCGAAGTGGAGGCGGGCGGGGTCACCTCCCCTGCGGCAGCTCTAGCGGTGAGCTGCGTACCGTCGGGGAATGTCCCGGCATCCCAGGAAAGGTACACGTCACCCACGTCGGCGCCTGCGTTCAAGACGGCGTCTCCGGCGGCTTGTCCGACGAGGCCGGCGCTGGTTGCTCCGGGACCACAACCGGGGGCGACGACGATGCTGACCACAATGGTGCCCAGGAGAACACGGACACGCGAGCAGGACATGCTCAATTCCTCCGTTTCGTGGCCGGAGGCGGCGCGAGTAGAAATGCTCAGACGCGCGGACGCCCGGACCGGCCTCTGCCCTCGGCGGAAGCCTATTCGAACCACCATGTATCTTAACGCGCCGGCGAACCAAGGGAGAAGGGGTGCGTGCATTATTCCGATTCCCGCCGGAAAGGCGGTTGCGGATGCGGTTGCAGGCAAGCGACGCGGGGCGAGGCGGTCGTTGCCCGAGGCGGGTGTGGTTGCCTCCATCGTCGCCCCCGGGGCGGGGACTCGGGGTCCGGGTTCGCGCTTGCTGGCGCTGCGCGTTCTGGGAACCGCGCGGCACGACATGGGCTGGTCCGCACAGCGGACCCTGCCCGCCTCACGGCCGGCACGGCCGTGGCACCCGGAGCAGTGGCACACAGCCACCGGCTGGAAGCCGGTGCCACAGAAAGGACGGCCCCTCGCTGGCGCTCGGGCTCTGATCGGCGCGCGCTCGTCCGACTCGGGGGTCGGACGCTACACCGACCGGTTAGAGCGTTTTCACTTTTTCTCCGTCGGGTGCCACTGGCAGCTTGCTGCCAGTGCGGCCTGAAACACGGGCGGACAAGCCGCCCGTGGCACCCGAGCGGAAGTGAAACCGCTCTAGAAACCGGTCCCCCCATTCATCGCTGCTTCGGCTGCGCGTACAGCCCCCGTTCGCACGCGACCACGAAGCATTCGGCCTGGCCCTTGAGGTGCTCCCACGATTGGCGGATCTTGTCGGCTTCGCCCTTCGTGATCAGGCCGTCGTTCTCGATGCTGCGGCTGATCTCGGACAGCAACTGGCCGAAGTCCTCCACGACACGCTGGGTCGTACCCAGCAACTGCTCCTCCAACGGCTCCGGCAACGGATGCGGGTTGGGCACGAAGAACCCGTCGGCGGCGTTGCACAGCCAGTTGATCAGCCGCGCGTCCCGCGTCGTCTCGTACAGGATCCGCGTCCGGTCCAGCGGGTTGCGCGCCCCCGACGCCTCCGGGTCGTGGGTTGGCGGCTCCTGGCACCACTTGTAAACCAATGCTGTGCTCAGCCCCAGCTTGGCCGCCACCGCCTTGGCGCCCACTCGGTCCGTCGCTTCCCGCAGAACTTCCCACGATTCCATGCCTGACCTGCCTTTGCGTGACGGGGCCGGCCGGCGCGGCACGCCGGCCCGGTGAACCCGACATTCTCGGAAGCCGCCCCCGGCCCGTCAACGGCGGCGGGCCGATTCAGCCACGCCGCTGTCCCCTATCCTTCATCCCCCATCTCTCATCCCTTATCGCTGACTTCCGCCGCGATCCTTGCACGACCGTCCGAGCCCCCTAGAATAACGGTCAACGCGTCCGATTCCGAACGACCGCAGCGTGGAGCTTAAAACGCGATGGCCCACATCGATCCCCACCTGATCACGATCGTCTCCGGCCTCCCACGGTCGGGAACCTCCATGATGATGCGCATGCTCGAAGCCGGCGGCGTCCCGGCCCTGATCGACAACATTCGCACCGCCGACGAAGACAACCCCCGCGGCTATTACGAGTTCGAGCCGGTCAAGAAGAGCAAGGAGGACCCCTCCTGGCTCAACAACGCTGGCGGAAAAGTCGTCAAGATGGTATATCGCCTGCTGTACGACCTGCCGTGCGACCGGCAGTACTGGGTCGTCTTCATGCGGCGGAACCTGAACGAGGTCGTCGCGTCACAGGACGTCATGCTCGCCCGCAAGGGCCGCGCCGGCGGCGACCTGACCAAGGACAAGCTCATCACGATGTTCGAGAAGCAGCTCGCCGAATTCGACGAGTGGGTGAAGAAGCAGCCCAGCTTCCGCATTCTCTACGTTAACTACAACGAGACCCTGAGAAACCCGCGGCCAACGGTGCGGGCCCTTGACGAGTTCCTCGGCGGCAACCTGAACACGGCGGCCATGGAAAAGGTCATTGAGCTGCAGCTCTACCGCCAGCGGGCCGGGTCCTGACATGCAAGGACGTGGCACGGCTGCGTCGGCCGGGCCTGCCCGCGTAGGTACCTGCCTCTTTCGCACGGCCACCGTGGCCGCGCCATTCGGGCCAGAAGGAGACTTATCATGGCGTACGAACTTCCCTCCCTGCCGTATCCGCAAGATGCCCTGTCGCCGCACATCGACGCCCGCACGATGGACTTTCATTACGGCAAACACCACGCCGCCTATGTGGCCAACCTGAACAAGGCCCTGGAGCCGTACCCCGCCATCGCCGCCCAGCCGATCGAGCAGGTGCTCCGCGAGATCAACACCGTGCCGGCGGAGGTCCGCCAAGCGGTGATCAACAACGGCGGCGGGCACTACCACCACACGTTCTTCTGGCGGATCATGGGTCCGAACAAGGGTGGCCAGCCTAAGGGGCCGCTGGCCGACGAGATCAAGAAGGCGTTCGGCAGCTTCGAGGCGTTCAAGGAGCAGTTCACCAAGGCCGCGCTGGGCCGCTTCGGCAGCGGCTGGGCGTGGCTGTGTCTCGGCCCGGAGCGCAAGCTGCACATTTGCGACACGCTGAACCAGGACTCGCCCGTGTCGAAGGGCGACCGGCCGCTGCTGACCGTCGACGTGTGGGAGCACGCCTACTACCTGCAGTACCAGAACCGCCGGGCCGACTGGGTCAGCGCCTGGTGGAACCTGGTCAACTGGGACGCCGTAGCGGATTTGTACGCCGCGGCTCGCAAGTAACGAAAATAGGGACAGTCACCTATTTCTGGACCATCGAGCACCGGGACAGCGGCAGCGTCCTGCGGCTGTCGGTCGGGCAGCGGAGCCGCCAGTCGCCACTTTGCGGCCTGACTGGTCGGCGGCGCGCCCGAAATGGCGGCCGTGCCGGCTGCGGGCAATCAAAGCGCTCGTCAACCGCCGACCCCGGGGGGCCGGCCGCTTCGACCGCAAGACTGCTGACCTGGAACGGCACCACACCAGCAGCGACAAAAAGGAACCGAAAACCGCACCGCCTTGGCGACGCCACTCCTTGGCGGTACAGTGCGCATGGCTAGGGGCGGTCCGCCGCGGCGGACATGAGATCCCGGCACGGTCGGCCGGAAGACCCTTCGAACCTGATCAGCGACTGGAGGCCGCTCGCCGGGCACGGGCCGGTCTCGGCTGCGTAGGGAAGCAACCTGCCCGCTGGACCTTCTCGAAGTCAGACCGATGATCGGCCTCGAAACGATTCGCGAGTGCTTCCGCTTCAACGATTGGGCCTGGGGCCGGCTGCTGGCCGTGGCGGCCCCACTCAGCGGCGCCCAGCTCGATCGGCCCTTCGCGATGGGCGAAGGGTCGCTCCGCGCGACGCTCCGCCACCTGTACGGCGCGGAGCGCAACTGGCTCGTCCGCTGGCGTGGCACAGACCAGCCCCAATTCCCGCACGCGCGCGACATCACCGCGCTCGATGCTCTGGGCCGCGCTTTCCAGGCCCTGGCCGCCGAGCGTGACGCAGACGCAGCCGCGCTTGATCTGAAACGTCCGTGCACGTTCACCAAGCCGGAAGGCCACACGTACACGTTTGCGCTCGGCGACGTGCTCCTGCACGTCTGCAACCACGGCGTCCACCACCGCGCGCAGGCCGTGAACATGCTGCGCCGCCTGGGCGTGCCGCCGCTGAAGCCGGGGCTGGATTACATCTTCATGCGGCTGGACGACCCAACGGCCCCGCCGGCACTGGATGGCGCGACCCTGCGCGCCTACTACGCGTATGCGGACTGGGCTCGCGGCCGGGTGCACGCAGCGGCCGTGACACTGACCGACGAGCAGCTCGATCGGCAGTTCGACCTCGGCGTCGGCTCGCTGCGCGCGACGTTGTTGCATATTGCCGTCGCGGAGCAGTGGTGGCTCGAGAACTGGACACACGGACCGGGGTGCCTGTTCCCCACGACCGACGAACGCTTGCCGATCACCGAGATCACGCGGCGGTTTGACCGGACCGTCGCTCAGCGTAACGAAATGCTGGCCCGCATGACCGATGCCAGCCTGCAGCGCATCGTTGCCGCAACGCCGCGGCCGGACGTGCAGCGTTCATTTCCCCTCGGCGTCACGATGCTGCAACTGTGCTGTCACGGCACCCACCATCGCGCCCAGGCACTGAACATGCTCCGCCATGTCGGGGCCAACGTACCGGAACTGGACTACTTGGACATGGTCCACGAACGTGCGGAGAGTAGGGAACCATGACACAACTCCAATCAGCCCAAAAGGGCACCATCACACCCGAGATGCACCGCGTCGCCGCTCGCGAGGGCGTCACTCCCGAGTTCATCCGCGGGCACGTCGCCGCCGGGCGCATCGTGATCCCCGCCAACCTACGCCACCTGGCCGGCAGCGGCGGCGAGCCGCCGGCTGCGCAGTCCGAAGTCAGAAGTATGAAGTCAGAAGTGAATCCCTCGGAAGATCTGCCGGTACGCGAGCCTTCACTTCATGCTTTGCCCGCCGCGCTCTGGGTCAACCAAACCGTGCCGCAGCGCCGGCTGTGGCTGGATGACCCGCAGCACTGCCGTGGCGCCCACGCCCCCAAGCGCCTCGACCCCGCCGGCATCGGCCGCGCCATCACCACCAAGATCAACGCCAATCTCGGCGCATCCCCGCTCGCCAGCGGCACGCAAACCGAGCTCGCCAAGCTCCACTGCGCCCTGCTCTACGGCGCCGATACGGTCATGGACCTCTCCACCGGCGGCGACCTGGACGAATGCCGCCAGATGATGATCGACCATAGCACGGCCCCCGTCGGCACCGTCCCGATCTACAGCATGATCATCGGCCGCACGATCGAGGACCTCGACTACGACACCATCCTCAAGACCGTCGCACGCCAGGCCCAGCAAGGCGTCGATTTCTTCACCATCCACGCCGGCATCCTCAAGGAACATCTACCCCTCATCCGCCGGCGCACGCAGGGCCTGGTCAGCCGCGGCGGCTCGCTGCTGGCCAAGTGGATGCTGCACCATAGCAAGCAGAACCCCATGTACGAGCTGTTCGACGAGATCAGCGCCATCCTGCGCGAATACGACGTAACGTACTCGCTCGGCGACGGCATCCGCCCCGGCTGTTTGGCTGATGCAACGGATCCGGCCCAGCTCGCCGAGCTGCACGTCCTCGCCGATCTCGTCCACCGCGCCCGCGACGCTGGCGTCCAGGTCATGGTCGAAGGCCCCGGCCACATCCCGCTCAACGAAGTCGCTTTCAACATGGAGACCCAGCGCCGCCTGTGTGACGACGCCCCCTTCTACGTGCTCGGCCCGGTCGTCACCGACGTTTTCCCCGGCTACGACCACATCACCAGTGCGATCGGCGCCACCGAGGCCGCCCGCGCCGGCGCCGCCATGCTGTGCTACGTGACCCCCAAGGAACACGTCGGCCTGCCCGAGCTCGACGACGTCAAGCTCGGCTGCATCGCCTACAAAATCGCCGCCCACGCCGGCGACGTGGCCCGCGGCATCCCCGGCGCCCGCCAGTGGGACGACGCCATGGCCCGCGCCCGCGCGGAGCTGAACTGGACCCGTCAATTCGAGCTGGCCTTCGACGGCGAAGCCGCCGGCCGGCTCCGCGACCAGTCGCTTCCCGCGGATGCCGACTATTGCTCGATGTGCGGCCGCGAATGGTGTAGCCAGCGCCTCAGCCGCGAATTGTGCCCCAAGCCCTGATCCAACGTCCGAAGCTTCTACACCACTGGAGTGCGTGGCGCTGACGTGTCACGCACCTCCCAGCCGCGCGCCGGACGCGCTTTCCTTGGTCGGGAGCCGGCCGAGTGCTATGCTCACGAATGCCGGCTCGATCTTGTGTGCTCCTCCTGGAGGCCTCGGCAGCCAGTGAGCTCGCGGAGACCCATTGGGCCGGCCTTCCTGGCGGCCGTGTTTGTGCTGGTGTGCGGCGCTGCCGGTGTGCTGGGCGACTACTACCCGCTTCACGTCGGCTTCATGTCGCATATGCACCAGCCGGTCTAGTATCCCTACGAACCGATTATCGAGACGGAAGCCGCCCAGCGGTTCTCGTTCAGCGTCATCGACGTGCACAACCAGCGCTTCCGGCCCGTACACGACTTGGCCGCGCGCTGCCGTCCGGGCCGGCCTCGGCCTGCCGCACCTCGGCGTCCAGCTTCCGCCATCCGTCAACGGCGACGGCAACGTCGACGTTGCCGAGTACGCCGCGTTCGAGTGGCGCGCCGTTGACGACATGAATTGTGATGCTATGCCGGACTTCGGCGACATCAACGCGTTCGTCGCGCTCCTAACCGGTGGCGGTTGATCACGAGAAGATCACCCGCTCGGCTGAGAAGGGACGCGCGGCCCGCCACGTTTCCACCGACTTGACGCGCGTAGCACCCCGCGGAAACAGCACGCGAAAAGAGCCGGCACGTCCGGAGCGCTACTCCGCACGTGCCGGTGGGTTCACATTTCTTCAGTCGAACCTGCGACCCAGGCCGGCGGCGTTGCCGCCAGGCTGGGGGGCAGTGCTATCCGCGGACTAGAAGGCCGTCGCCGTCGGGATCATCTTCCAGCGGTTGTAGCCCTTCGCGCAGGGATAGTACTTCGTCAACAGGTTGTGCAACTGGTCCACGCACGTGAAGCGGCCGTAGAGCGTCGTACCCTGCGCGTAATTGTTGG
>Ga0315285_10000087_pt1 | contig 89774 bp, 62 predicted proteins | sample YL17G09_36_MG_FD_203698 | JGI IMG/M metagenome (GOLD analysis project Ga0315285, IMG submission 203698) | Sediment microbial communities from Yellowstone Lake, YNP, Wyoming, USA - YL17G09_36 | ecosystem: Environmental > Aquatic > Freshwater > Lake > Sediment | place: USA: Wyoming | collected... | reverse complement strand
TCCACTTCCGCACGCGTATGCACCTTCATCCAGGAAACCTCATCCATGACCATTCTCACCACAACATATTGTAGCTCTCGAATGCATTATACACCATATCTTGACAAGATGGCACCTGGACAGTTACAGGAAAACAAGCTGCTTGCACAGGAGCAGCGCCGGGTTTACCTCTCGCCGCTGGGCCCCGCCTTCTCCACGCTCTGAACCGGTTGCCACAGGCCTTGCTTCTACCTGTGCTCTAAGAACGTCGTCCGCAACACACCTCCCGCCTCTTGACAACCCCTGTTGTCTTTTATATAGTGTTGTACGGCTATGGTGTGACCTATGTCCTGACGCTTCTATATCGAAGGTATTGTTGCGCGTAGCGGGTAGGCTGTATACGGCTAGGTCATCTTTACATCCAGCAGAGCCCGCAAGATAGGTAATTTGGCCATGACAAACGTTATTTTGTGGGGGATTCTACCATGCGTCACACGCTCGCTTGTTTGGCTTTCATTATGTGTACAATCTTCTGCGAGCCGCTGGCTGCGCTGAGCTCGACACCGCGCTCGGGCGGATGGGTGCCTAACGGCCAGGTTAATGCCGTTGTGACAACTCCGACATCGGTTTTCATTGGAGGAGAGTTCACGTGCTTCTCTCCTTATACGGGAGGGGGAGTCCCTGTGGACGTTGCATCAGGCTCGCCAAGCGGCACGTTTCCAGAAGTAAGTGGATTTGTATACGCATCATCTCCCGATGGCTCCGGGGGATGGTACATTGGCGGCGAATTCAGCCAGGTTGGCGGGGACTTACGGAGCAATATCTGTCATATCCTTGCTGGTGGGAGCGTGGATCCGGCTTGGGATCCAAACGCAGATGGGGTGGTCCGTACCTTGGTTGTTTCAGGGGAAAAAATCTATGCCGGTGGCGAGTTCGCGAACATAGGGGGCGAAGGCAGAAACTATGTTGCCGCTCTGAACGCTGTGACCGGGGCTGCAGACACCTGGAACCCAAGCGCGGACAGTCTTGTGAACGCGCTTTGCGTTTCGGGCGCCACGGTGTACGCGGGCGGGGAATTCACTAGTATCGGCGGCGAGTCCCGCAGTTATATTGCCGCGCTGGATGGGACAACGGGAGTCGCGACGGCATGGGACCCCGCGGCCAACATGGCTGTCTGTTCGCTCGCTTTGGAGGAGGGGACGGTTTTTGCCGGCGGATACTTCACGACCATTGGCGGGGCGTCTCGCAACCGCATTGCGGCGCTGAGTGCCGCCGACGGTTCTGCCACATCCTGGAACTCCGGCGCAAACAGTTGCGTCAATGCGCTTGTTGTGTCGCACGACATGGTGTTTGCGGGCGGCTCCTTCACCACTATGGGCGGCCAATCCCGCAATCGGCTTGCGGCCATCGACCTTGCCACGGGTTCTGTTGAGGATTGGAATTCGGGCGTGAATTCTCCCGTATACGCTCTTGCAGTCTCTGGCGACACGCTACATGTCGGTGGGGCATTTTCAACATGCGGCGGACAAGAGCGAAACTGTCTCGCGGCCGTGGACATTCCCTCGGGCGCCGTTACCACATGGAACCCGACCGCCGGTTCGACGGTGCGTGCGTTGGCCGTCGCGGGCTCAACCATATACGTGGGAGGCAGCTTCAATGGCATTGGGGGCGTCGTACGAAGGCGGCTTGCGGCGTTGAATCCCGCAACGGGCATACCCACCGCGTGGAATCCCGATGCCAGTGGCGCGGTATACAGCCTGGCCGTGTCCGGAGCCAGCGTATACGCCGGAGGCGTCTTCTCGGAAATTGGGGGGCAACCACGCGAGTGTTTGGCAGCTTTGGACATTTTAACCGGCGAACCCACCGAATGGGCGGGCAGCGCCAACGCTGAAGTGCTGGCCTTATGTGTCCATGAAGGTGTTTTGTATGTTGGAGGAAGTTTTTTGCAGATAGCCGGCGTGGAGCGCAATTGTATCGCGGCGTTGGACGCGGGTACCGGAGCCGCCACGACCTGGAATCCGAACGCGGTCGGCGGTTCGGTCTACTGCCTTGCCGCGTCGGGAAGCACTATCTATGCCGGCGGCGACTTCTACAACATTGGCGGCCTGAGCCGCGTGCGTATTGCCGCTCTCAGCGTCGCAGATGGGACCGCCACCGAATTCAGTTCTAATGCAGATGATTGTGTCCGTGCCATAGCTGTTTCCGGGAGCGTCGTTTATGCAGGAGGCAACTTCACGAGCGTGGGCGGCCTGATGCGCAACCGAATTGCCGCGTTGAATCCAGCCACGGGCGACGCCACATCCTGGGACCCCGACGCGGATGGGTCTGTTTATACCATTGGTGTGGCCGGCTCGAGTGTCTACGCCGGCGGCGATTTCGCAGGCATCGGGGGCAGCATGAGAAGCAATCTTGCCATTGTGGATTCCGTGACGGCGGCAGCCTCTGCGTGGGCGCCGAATCCCAATGGCATTGTGCGGGCACTCGCTGTTTCGTCCGATGCCGTGAATGCAGGCGGCGCATTCACCAATATCGGAGGAAGCCATCAAGAGTACTTCGCTCAATTCGACGCGGGCCTGCCGGCGCCCGGCAGTCCCGGCAGTCCCGGCGCAACCGCAATCGGCCTTGCCACCATCACGTGGACGTGGCTGGACAATTCCGGAGAAGAAACCGGGTTTAACGTTTACGTCGACGCCGGTGCGGGTCCTCCGGCTACACTTCGCCACACAACAGAGGCAAATGCCGAGTCGTGGCAACACCAGCCGCTGGCGGCGAACAGCCAATACGCCTTTCAAGTTTCCACCACCAATGGGGCGGTGGAAAGCCAAAAGACCGCGAATTACACCGCATGGACACTGATACAACCTGTAACGGGCCTTGTTTTCAGCAACCTTACCGATACGTACATAAGCGTGGCTGCCGCGGGCAGTTTCAGCAATCTGGCCACCGGCAGTTCCGGCTTGTACTTTCAAAACACGACACGAAGCACAGATTCGGACTGGCGCCACGACAACGATCCATGGGCCTCGGCCGGTTTACAGCCCAATACCCAGTACAGTTTCTCTGGGCAGTCGCGCAATGGTGCAGGCAGCGTTACAACGCCCGCGACAGCGGCCAAATATACGTTAGCCGCGGTGCCTGTGGCGCCAGAGGTGACCAATCCAACAACATGCTCAGTTGACGTGACCATCGACCCTGAGGATGGCAATCCTTCAAACACAGAATACGCGATTCACGTCGAGCCAGCCGTTGCCGGAAAGAATTGGGTGGAGGCCGACGGCAGCCTTGGCGCGAGTCCCGTTTACCAAACTACAGGCGCGTGGGGCAGCGCCACAGTAACAGGCTTAAGTGACGACAGGCCGTACAGTTTTGCCGCCAAGGCCCGCAATGGCGACGGCGCCGAAACGGCGCTCGGGCCGGCGGCAGACGCGGCCGGCACTCCCGCTGTTCCTGCCGCCGGAGTTGCAGGCAAACTGGCTTTATTCGCCGTTACGATAGTGGCGTTTTGGGGCAACCAGCAGCGCAATCGGGCTGAAACGCGACAGCGCCGCTAAATGGGCCGCAAGAAGAGCGGCATGTTCAGCTTGTACGCCTATAGAACGGCCGCAAGCAGCAGAACAGGCAGAAGCCTGGTTTTTCCCGGCAACAGGATTGGATCGACCTCCTCTGTTTTATATGTGCAACTGTTGCTCTTTTTGGGTTGGAAAGAGTGGGCAGACAGGAGGCAAATTTTGTGGAACAAGGGGGATTTAATTGACAGTTTCGGGCAGACGCCAGTGAAAAATGAGAACAATGCAAGGGAGGGAGGGGCGAGACTTTTTTGACGGGATGACAGGATTCACAGGATGCAGGGCGGTTTTCCAAGCCGCGCCATCCAAAAGAGTGCAACCAGTCCGCGGGCGGGGGTTTTGGTGGACGAGGGGCGGGAGGGAAGGCTTGTTGAAGTCGTTGCACAATTCACGGCAGCGTTGAATTTGGCCGGCGGCTTAACGGCGCGGGCTGGAAGACCTCGCCTACGGCCGTGGGTCTTGAACCTTTTGCAGTTGCACGTTGTCCACCCACAACCGGCCTGTTGCGCCAAACAGCCCTACAGACACACACGCCTCGGTCGCGTCGGCGGGAATATCGTCGCCGCATGTCACCACGAACGAATAGTTGCGCCAATCGCGCGTACCGCTCAGCTTGAGGAGTTGATTCCAGAACGTCCCGCCCGGCCCCTTCCCCTGCAATACAACTTTTGCCACACGCGAAGGATTGCTTCCCGCCTGGACATCTTCAAGTTTCAGCGCACACGAAAGGACATACTTCTGCCCGTCTTTAAGAATCGCCGCGGACTCAGCCTCGGAATCTCGATATATCGGCAGTTTTAGGCGTACGGTTTGATTCGGCACCACATTTTTTATCATAACCGACCTTCCCAACTCTGAACCGGGTTCCTCGACAAAATGTGCGCTCTGGGGCATGGCAATTGCTTTCGATGCCCCTTCAAAATTGCCGTTTTTCACCAAATTTTCATCAATTGTGTGGTTAAAGTTCGAGTTAACCCTCGAGTAAATGCAAAACCCCTGCCTCGAATGGAGAAGGGTGTAGCTGCCTGTAATTCTGTCCGATATTGCCGCGCCGACAGTCCCCTTCTTTCTGTCCATGCGGTAGGCGGAGGTGAAGAATATAATGGGCCGCGGCGAAACCTGGTCCTCCACGTGCTGAAGAAGTTCGACGGAATGTATGATGGGCTTTCCAGAACTGCTACAGATAATTTCTTCCCGCGGTGTTGAAGCAACTATATTTTTGCTCCTTACGTGATAATCCAACTTCCTCAGCATGAAGGTACATATAGATGGTTCCGACGATAAAACTATCGCGTCGTGTTCTTTTATCCATTTTCTCATAGATTCAAAATCATCGAGTAGCTTCTCATCTTCCCGCCGCGAAAGCATCGCCATGCTTTTGCTCAATGTTTCCGGGGAGTAGTACCGCCATTCCGCCACGAGAACAATACATAGAGAGACTATTACGGCCATCGAACCAACCAGGCGAGGGAGCACGAGACGCAGCTTCCTGCCCTCCATGCCGAGACTGGCCAGCAGGAGCGCGAAGAATGCTATGAGTGGAATTACATATTTAGTTTGTGTCCCAGGAAGTGAAACAGCGACTGCTGTGTAGCTTGCAACAAAAATGATTGCCGCCCCGGAGGATTCGGCGGTTACAATGGGCTTTCTCCTTAGCGCCTTATAAACACACAATGCAAGAATGGCCAACGATGGCCGGAGTATGGATGTTTCCGCAAAAATCTGAAGCGGATAAGAGAAAGAACGGGCGGCCCCAAAAAACAACTTGTTTGTTTCGACGTTAACCCAGACGTTCGGCAAATGCTTGTATAAAAGCGAGAAAGCAATCCCTGCCGTTCCAGCGAGAAAAGGCGCCATAACCGCTGGCGAACTTAACTGTTTTCGAAAAGAAGAAAGCGTACTATCCTCTGTGAGATTCATCCACAGTCCGGCAACAAAGAGCCCGGGAAGAATGGTCACGAAGTGGGCATGTGAAAACATGGCTGCGAAGCAACATATGAAATAACATGCCCCAGTCCATTTATTGCCGCGAACCTGGAAAAACAGGATACAGCACGCAGCCAGGGTCGCAAAGAGCATGTAAATCATGTACATTCGCGCCGAACACGAATGGCGCTGAAGATGCATGTTTAATCCAAGAAAAACGGCCAAAGCAACTGCAACTAATGGGCTGCGACCTTTCCAAACTAAAAGGACAGCCGGAATCGATAGCAACAGGAAGTAAGCAGCCAAAGCTGCCGTGCGCCACCCCACAATGTTGTCCCCAACAATGAGGATGCCGAGCGCATTGAGGTAATGGGCAACAAAGCTTCTGTAGTAGATCTTACCGTTGAGCGTGCGCGGAACAAACGATGCCGCAACTGAACGGCTGGCGTTAATGCTTGCAGCCTCGTCAGAATACAGGTAACTCACAGCCGTGGATTTCTGGATCTGATTGTGGAGAAAGTAGGCGGATATGCACACCAACAATAAGGTGGATATAACCCTTACAATCACGTTTGCCTTCTGCACCGCACTCACTTTTTTCTCCGCAGAACCTTAATTAACATTTCCAGGGGTAACAAGCTCAATAACCATCTCCACGCCGGCCGCCTCGAAAGCAGGCAGTTGGCCCATTGAAACGCGGCGTAGGCTGTGCCCGCCGCCTTGCCTTTCGGCCATTGCTGGATGCCGTTGTCTTCGGGGAGGGGGCGACGGAGCAGCTTGGCGATACGCCGGACGTTGCGCTGATTGGTTTGCTTGCTGAACACCTGCTGCCGTTGGCTTTTGACTATCGCGGCGGGATCGATGGGCGCCAGTTGTACAGCGCCATCGGCCTGTGCGCGCGAGAGTGCTTCCGCACCCGCGCCCGTGCGCACAATCACGGCCGACGTGCCCAGCCTGTCCTCTCTGAACTCGGGCAGCCACGCGTCACCGAACGACACGTCGGCCAGCGCCGCCAGCGGGTCGCTGCACAGCAGGCAATAGGGCGGCGTGTGCTGGTAGAACTTCCACATCGCCATGTACTCCGGCGGCGGGTATACGAACTCGTGCACGGAACCGTCCTGCATGGTGAACCGGAACGTGCCCGGCCATCCGTTGCCCCGCAGTCGCATCTGGCGCACTTGATCGGGATTCAAGTGTTTCCGCCGCAGAAACGATCTCATCAGTTCGAGCGTCGCGGTTCTGCCGCAGAATATGCCCGCGATTAAGGCTATTTTGTCTTTGCGCACCACTCCGCACCGGATGGCTTTGTTGAGCGAGGCGATGTGGCAGGGCAAACCGACAAACGCCACCCGGCCGGGGAAATCGTTGAACTGACGGGCGATGTTTAGCGCAGGATTAGAGAAGTAGATGGAGCCAGCGGCCTCGGCGACTTGTTCAGGCGTTGTTACGAGTTTCGTTGCCGGTTCAAACCGGTCAAGGACGGTGACACAAGCGGCGTCAATCTGCTTCGTTTGAAGCATGTGGCCGAGCAAGGCCGTGATGAGGCCGCCAGAGGCAGATGCTTTTCGTACGTTTTCGTCGAGGGCCCATCCGCTGTACGCGGCAAGACAATGGCCGATCGGTGCGGGCATATAGGGAGCGCCAAATCTCCATTCGTGCAGCGATGGCCAATCGGTCCCGTTTCCCGCGCATACGGACGCGCACACCCCGCAGGCAGTGCCGCAAGTTTGCTCGTCGACGTGCGGGTAGTAGTTGCCGGCGGGATCGCGGGGAAGCGTAATGGCTCCTTTCGGGCAGACGGCGGCGCAGGCCCCGCACTGCGAGCAGAGGGTTGGCTCGACTCGGACGTGTTCGGCCATCACGTTCCGCCCATGAGCTCTCGAAGGAGCCGCACGCTCTGTTTTTGCTGGCATTTCAAGGCTTCCACCCGCTCGTTGACGCCGAGCCGAATTTCGTGGAGGTGGTCGCGCATGTGGCTGGCGCGTTCGATGATCCTGTCGGCCCCGAACCCCTTGTCAAAATCCACGACGTAGTCGGCGAGGCCGGCCATTTCCATGAAATTGCGGACCTTTGGGGCGTAGTTCAGCGCCAGGCATGGCGTGCCTGCGGCAACGGAGAGAATCTGGCAGTGGAGGCGCATTCCGATCATGAAATCGCACAGGTTCATGGCGGCCATGAGTTGGCGGTGGTTGTACGCGCGGTTTTTGAGCAGGACGGCGCGGGACTGGGGAGCGAGCCTGTTGATGACGTTTTCCATGACGGCGTCGTCCATGTATTGCGTGCAAATAAAAACCAGTCCGTAATCCCAAGCCTCTGCAAGATGATTGGCGGCGTTGGCGATTTCGCGGCAGAACGCATCCTGCGACAACTTCCCTTTTCCCTGGCCCGTCCAGGAGTCGATGTATGCATTGAGGTTTATGGCCACGCGCGGTCCAGGTCCCACGGCATCGTTCAGCGTCCGTTGCATGGTTTGGATGTCTGCCGGACAGATCTGCTGGTTGAGTGCGGGGTCGGCTGCCATCGTGTAGCGTTCAGGGAGGCCCAACTGCGCGATGATGTCGCGGGAAGCTTGTTCGCGCAGCGTGATCATGTCGGCCTTGCTCAACAGCCATCGGACGGTTTTCCGGCCTTTCCACGTATACACCGGCCCCACGCCGACCGAATAGAAAACCACTTTCTTTCCGAGCGCCTTCGCCATAGCCACTGCCGTGACGAGCGCGGACAGATAATTGTACAACGGGTTCCAAAACTTCCGGTCAAATAGAATTGCCGACGTGATGACAACTGCGTTCGAGCGCAGGACCGACCGCACCAGGGGCAGGCCGAGCGTCTTTACACTAAGGTCCCACGGCATTGTCCGTATAGGTTTGAGCGGGAGATCGGCGAACATATCGCGTACAAATCCGGGATTGATCGTGAGGACTTCGCACTCGGCCCCCGGACAGGCTTCGACAATGCCGCGCACGACATTCTCCAGAATGGCGCAGTCGCCGGCGTTGCGACCCGTGTACGAACCGAGAATGGTGAATCGCAGTTGTCTGCTCGCGGTCATGTCGCTCAAGGTCCGATTTGTTTCTTCTGAAGTACCTGCTCGAACAAATGCAGGTACTGTTTCGTTACACGCTCGATGGAATGGCGTTCGATGTCGCGCCGGTTGTTTTCGGACAATTTGCGGCGCAGTTGGGGATCGGCACACATTCTTGTGATGTGGGCAGCGAGCATTTCGGGGTTTTGCGGAGGCGCCAGCAGGGCGTTGTGTTCGTGGCGCAGGAAATCCGTCTGGCCGCCGGTGTCGGTGGTAACAATAGGCAGGCCGCAGTACATGGCCTCCTGAAAGACGATCCCGAAGCCTTCGTGCAGGCTCGCGAGTATGAAGAAGTCCGCGCAGGACAGGAACTGGAACTTTTCTGTTTCGCCTACGTGCCCGAGGAACCGCACCATGTCCTGTATGCCCAACTGGTGGGCGAGCAATTTCAGGGCTGGTTCTTGAGGGCCGTCACCGATGATGAGAAGATTCAGGTTGTCAACGCCGGCCATTTTAAACGCGCGGAGGAGATCGGGATAGGACTTTCGGGCAACGAGCCGGCTCACGGCGATGGCGTAGAGGCGGTCGGGCCGGAGGCCCAACGTATCGCGGGAGACGGGCGGGTAGCGCGGCGAAACGAAACCCAGCGGGATTCGCTTGATGGGTGCTCGGGTGTGATAGACGGCGGCTGTGCGCTCGCACAGGTCCTGCGATTCAGGAACGACTACCGACGCCTGGTTGAGCAGGCGCTTGACGGCGAACTTGAGGACGGGATGCCGGTGTGGCGAGTATTTTTTGCTTGGGTCGTAAATGTCGCCGCCGTATACGGTGAGGACGTTGGGCAAGCGGAGCCGTTTTGAGAGGATGTAGCCGGCCGGCCCGGACGGTATGGCGAAGTGGGTGTGGATAAGCTGATATGGCTTTTGCGAAGCCAGGCGGAGCCCGCGGCGCACAGCCACTATCGGAAACGAAAGCATGGACACGATGCTGGCGGTCTGAAGGCCTGTCCGTCCGACGACTGGCTCTCGATAGATGCGGACGCCTTCGATGGTTTCTTCCCGCATCAGCCCCCGGAAATGGCTCGTTACGTAATCAACCTCCTGCCCTTGCCGGACCAGTTCGCGTGCCAGATTGGCCGCGGCTACGCCGCCCCCGCCGCCCAGCGGTGGGTATTCGTAGTTGATCATCAGCAAACGCAAGTCAGTTTTCCTCCTTGCATCCGTGGGCGCAGAACATGACGGAGGCGTGCCGCAACATTCGACGGGACCGGCAGATACGGTCGACGCGGTCGTAGATGGGGGTGAATATATGCGGGCGATTTGGCGTAAAAACGAAGTGCTCGACGGTAACGGCGGCTGCGCCGGCATTCTGCGCCCACGCGACGACGGACTTTATTCTCATTTTGAAGGTGCCGCATTCGGTTTTTGAATGGATCAACGAATTGATGCAGTGGACAGGATAAAACCGTTTTGGTTCGACGATGCAAAAAAGCCCCCCGGGCTTGAGCACCCGTACCATTTCCTGCACGCCGCGCTCGGGCTCCGGCAAGTGGTGAAGTGTGGCGACACAGAAGACGCGGTCGAAAAGGCCCTCTTGAAAGGGCAGCCGGGTCGCATCGGCCGCGGCCAGGAACGCTTTGCGCAACACGGGAAACTGCCGCTGTGCCTTTAGAAGCAACCCGCGGGAAATATCGACGCCCGCCACGTAATGCCCGCGCGCGGCCAGTTCCGCGGAATGAGCGCCGGACCCAATGCCGATTTCGAGCGTGTGCCATGGGCTTCCGGGAGTATCCAGGACCTGGCGAAGCATGGCCATTTTGCGCGCGTGATTTCGGGTCCGGGCGCGCCGGGAAAGGTGGTCCTCTTGCTGTTCGGCAAAGGCGTCGTAATGTTCCCGATTGGATTCTGTCTGTGTGCTCATCGCCCTGGGCAGGGCGTCGAGAATTCCGTTTAGATACTGGAGCACGCGGCCGCACTGGGTGCAGGTTGCGGAATCCCCCAGTAGTTTCATTGAAAGGCACAGGCAGTCGGGACACCGCAAGCGAGTGAGAAGATACTTGTGCATTTCGCGGAGATCACAATTAAGTTCCATGGCTCTTCCAGTTATTCCTCAGTTGCGTGTTTTTGCGGAACCATCTGCTTTGCCGGGAGGAAATGCTCTTTCGCTTCGAGAACGCCGCCGAGCAGGCCAAGCAACACGGTCAGCGCGAACCACCCAAGGGAGTAGGCCAGGGCGATTTCGGGGCTGATGCCGTAATAAGTAAGGAGGCCCACCATGCTGGCCTCGCGCAGGCCAAGGCCGGACAACGTGACCGGCAGGGTGGAGCATACCAGCACGACGCCGCGTATCCAAAGTTGGGTCCAGAACGAGACGTCTGCGCCGACGGCGTGAGCGATTTCGATTTGGCCGAGGGTCTGGAAGGCCTGGCCGACCACGGTGAGGACGATGATCGACCCGATTTGGTGGAGATGCATGCCGCGGAACCCGCGAAACGCGGCCCAAATCTTGTTGAGCTTATCGCGCAGGCTTTGGGGTCCGGGCATCCGTCGGAGGATGGAATCGGCCATGCGGTCGAGACGGGCGCCGAGGCGTTGGGAGGTGGAGAGCGCCATGCATGCGGCGGTGAGAAAAAGGAGGCCCGTCGTAAGCCACTGGACGGACGGCCAGGGGAAGACGCCATCCATGGCCATGCCCGTGACGGCCAGGAGAAGGACGGCGAGGGTGTGTGCGACGCGGGTGAATGCGATGACGGCGAGTGCCTGGGCGGGTTGAGCGCCGGGTGTTGCGAGTTTCTGCCATTTGATCACCACGTTGGCCGCGCCGGGCAGGAACAGCGCGTAGAACCGGATCTGGAGGTGGATCACGAACAGGCGCCAGGTAGTGAAGCGCATATGGAGCGGGCGCAACGCCCCTTGCAGCATCCACGCGTGGAACCAGAGGCCGAGCAGCGTGTAAAACCAGATCCAGAACATGGCCTTTGGGCCAAGCTGGAGCATGGCCGTTGCGACTTTGGCCAGGTCGTACTTGTAGAAAAGGAACGCTACGATGGCGAGTCCGATGGCCAGCTTGAGGAAATAGAACAACCTGCGGCGTGCCGCTGGTGCTGCTGATGTTTTATTGTCGGCCATGACAATAGCTACTGTTTCTCGATGCGTTCGCGGATGGTGTAGATGGTTTTTTGCTGGGATTCGTAGTAGGTGCGGACGCTGATTTCGCCGAGGAGTCCGACGGAGATGAGTTGCATGCCGCCGAGGCCGAAGAAGATGGCGAGGTACATCCAGGGGTTTCCGGTCATGTCTTCGTGGGGGAGCATGAGTTTTCTGCCGACGGAAATGAGGCCAAACATGAAGGCGAGGGCGAGTGTGACGAGCCCCCAGCGGCCGAAGACTTGCATGGGTTTTGTTGAGTATTTGAGGAGGAACTTGATGGTGAGGAGGTCGAGGAGTACGCGCTGGGTCCTTCCGATGCCGTATTTGGATGTGCCGAATTTGCGGGACCTGTGGTTGACGACGATCTCGGCAACTCGAGCGCCGGACCAGGATGCGAGCGCGGGGAGGAACCGGTGCATTTCGCCGTAGAGGCGGAGGTGGTCGACGATGTCGCGGTGGTAGGCTTTGAGTGTGCAGCCGTAGTCGTGGAGTGCGACGCCGGTGACGCGGGATATGAGGCCGTTGGCGAGTTTCGAGGGGAGCCGGCGGGAGAGGAACTTGTCCTGGCGGCCGGCTCTCCACCCGCTGACGACGTCGTAGCCTTCGTCGAGCTTTTCGACGAGCCGCTTGATGTCCGCGGGGTCGTTTTGGAGGTCGGCGTCCATGGGAACGACGATGTCGCCGGTTGCGGCGTCGAACCCTGCGGCGAGTGCGGCGGTCTGGCCGAAATTTCTGCGGAGGATCAGTACGATGACGTGGTCGGGGTCGTTCTGTTGGAGGTCGCGTGCGATTTGGACGGACCTGTCGGTGCTTCCGTCGTCGACGAGGATGAGTTCGTAGGATTCGCAGTACATGCCTGTCATGGCGGCGGTGATTTCGCGGTGGAGTGCGGGCAGTGATTCTTCTTCGTTATACACGGGGACAACTATCGAGATTTTACGGGCGGAGTTGCCAGCCATGGTTTGGCCCCTCTCCATTTTGCCTCTGAGTCCTGCGCAGCAACGCTTTAGATTAGCGGGTCGAGGGTTGGAAATGCAAGAGTTAGGTGGGGTATGGGGTTTGGGGTATGGGGAAAGGATGAAGGATGAAGGATGAAAAAGACTGGAGGCTGGAGGTAAAAAGGCTGGGAGCGCCGAGGACGCAAAGAGACAGGGAAAGAGGATCTCAGATTTCAGATTTGAGATTTGAGATCTCAGAGCTTGTGAATCAATTGAGCGGCACAAAATTGGGTTGTTGATATTGTTGGACTTACAAAGGCGAAAACAGCCCGTATTGCCATTTCTTCACAAGATCTCAGATTTCAGATTTCAGATCTTAGATCTGGGACACAAAACCGATCCTTTCCTTCCAGTCTTCCGCCTCAAGTTGTTTTTCATTCGTCATTCATCATTCATCATTTCCCCAAACCCCAAACCCGAGACTGGCGCGGGGCGGTTCTGACGCGCTAGTATGAGTCGATCTTCCGCACTTGCGAAAGATGGGGTGGCGGTCATCAACTGGGAGACGCGACATGGGCAAGATCGGGATTGGTGTGAACATGGAGTTTGTGCGGCACGACGACAAGTCGTTTGAGTGGGGGGTGAAAAAGGCGGCGGAATTGGGGTATGAGTACGTGGAGCCGATGGTGCATCTTGGGCGGGAACTGCTGAGCGAGGCGGGTTATTTCCACAGCGTGTCGATGCTGGACGACCCGCTACGTATCAAGCGGGCGTGCGAGGAGGCGGGCATCCGGCCGTCGGGGCTGTCGGCGCATTCGCCGCTGTGCAAGCCGGAGATCGCGACGGAGTACCTCAAGCAGGCGGTGCGGTTCGCGGCGGAATGCGGGGCGCCGGTGATCAACAGCGACGAAGGCCCCAAGCAGCCGTGGACGACGGTGGAAGAGGATTATTGCCTGATCCGGTACACGCTGAAAGAGGCGGCGCGGGTGGCGGAACCGCGGGGCATCTACATCGGGATTGAGCCTCACCAGCAGTACAGCAAGCATCCGGACGGGCTGGACCGGATCCAGCGGAGCGCCGAAAGCCCGTACGTCGGGATCAACTTCGATACCGGCAACAGTTTCCTGGCGGGTCAGGACCCGTACGTGTGGCTCGAGCACGTGAAGGACCGGCTGGTGCACGTTCACGCCAAGGACATCAGCGTGCAGCAGTCGGACGCGGAACGCGGCAAAGTCACGGGCACGCCGGTGGGTTGCGCGTGCGGCGACGGCGTCATCGATTGGAAGCGTGTGGTGGCCATCCTGAAGACGGCGCCGCGCGACCTGGTACTTTCGGTCGAATGCGGGACGGTGGATCAGGCCGCAAGAAGCATTAAACACCTCAAAGGGCTTGTTTGAGAGTTTCTGACCGCGCCGCGGCGAAATTCGCTGCCGCTACACGCGGTCTTGACGTAATTGGGAGACCCCCCGCCTTTGCCGGGGAGGCAGCAGCAGTTTGACATATAAGGGAGTCCATCGAGGAAACTCCAAGTCGTGAGCCGCCAAAGCACACGAAAGGGAGTCCAACGATGGACAATGCTGAAAGTTTAAGCCACACGAAATGGGAGTGCAAATCCGGCGAAAACGTGCTTTCCATTTTCGAGCCCCACACCGACATCATCAAGAAAGGCCAGCGCAAAATCGTCTACGGACACAAGCCATGGTTCTGGGAAAGATGGGGCGACAGAATCGTACAGACTTGGCCGTTCCGCCGGTGACAAAAATCAGTATAGTTCAGTCAGACCGCGTTCCCAGGCGGCCGTGTGGTGAAGGAGAGAACAACTCTACAAGGGGAGGTTGAAGATGCAGCGGACAGTTGCAGTGGCCGTAGTATTGTTTCTCGTTGGAGCCGTCACACTTCCACTAGCGGCGCAAGAGGCCCCGGTGCCAAACGCTGGGCTGAAAGATGCCCAATACTATGTCAAGTTCCTGCTCGATCGGGCCAATGAAGTCAAAACGATTACGGTCGAGTTTCAGCAGAAATACACGAGCACGATTTCCTCGCCTCGGCCGGACTTTAACGGCGGCGCCAGCTATGAAGAAAAAGGCGTCCTGCGGGCGACAAAAGACAAGAGTTGCATCAATAGTGTCAAATCGGACGATCCGATGGCGCAAGGCACCTCCATTATCACACCCAAGGTGACATATGGCGTCAAGCAATATGAGGGCGAATCGGCCGAACTGGAGATCGAACGGTTGGGCGGCGCAGAAGGGACTTTCTCTCCGCCGGAAGAAGTGGGTTGGTTTTTCCCGTACTGGTCCCTGGTGGAGATTTTCGGCAGCGCGAGCAACGTGTCGGTCAAGGAAGTCACGGCCGGAGACAGTAAGCGGCTGGTCGAATTATCGACGGAGGATTGGTCAGTTCAAGTAGATCCTGAAAAAGCGCTTTTGCCGGTGGTGATACAGAAAACGTACCGCCTAGGGAAAGAAGCCTCCGAAGTGCTTTCCGAAATTGAGAAGAATGTTGATTTCGGTGACGTGGTCTCCAGGTACGTTACGCGTTATGAGGTGACTGAGACTCAGTTGCTGCCCAACGGCGCCTATGGTCCAAAGCGGCTTGTTTACACGACGCGGGATGAGAGCCGCGATGGTACAACAACAACGACGCGTAATGAAGCGTCGCTGGTCTCGATAAAGTTCAACGAGCCGCTGGCTGACTCGATTTTCAAGGTTGAGTTGGTGGAAGGAATGCATGTAACTGAGACTATCGGCGACAGAGAAACGGAATATGACGTCAAGCCTTGGTTCTGGCAAAGGTGGGCCCGTCGGATTATGCGAAGCTGGCGCTAGGCGTATTCTCTGAAGTCGGCTACTGCGGCGGTCTCAGCCATTTGTCCAGGAAAGCGAATGTCTCGACTCCGTGGATTTCGTGGGGGCCGTTGAAGTACTCGATCTCCGTTTTGTCGCCGATGTTAAACAAATCGTACTGGCGTTTTGTCCGCGCGTATTCGTAAGCGACCCATTCGTCGATGCCCACGCCGTCGGAATGGCCGCGCTCGACCATGAACGGGCGCGGCATGATGAGCCACGAAAGCTCGCCGTAGTTGAACGTGTTGCCGAGGTTCCATTCGAGGATCTCATATTCGTGCGTGTAGACGTAGCCGAACGGCGCGGTGGTGTCGACAATCTTCCAGATCCACTCGTTGAAATCGCCTGAGCAGATCGACAGGCAGTAGCCGGGCAGGATCGCCGGGACGCGCATCGCCGTCTTGCCGCCGTAACTGAGGCCATAGAAGGCGATCTGATCGCCATCCACGAACGGCAGCGACGCCAGCCACTCGAGCGTCCGCTCATGCTGGCGGACGATGAATGAGAAAAACGACAGCTTCACCGGGTTGGCTTTGCGCTGCAACTGCCGGAAGATGTTCCCGTGGATATACGGATTCTGCGGCGCGTATACGATGAACCCGCGCTTGGCAAGCTGGGCGCCGAACCGGTTGTAATACTGCGGGTCGGCCCGTGGATCCGCCACAAGTTGCGGACGTCCCTCGAGCCCATGCTGGCACACCACCACCGGCCGCCGCTCCCCTTCCTTCATGCCCTCCGGAACGAGCAGAATGCCGTAGGCGAACACGTCCGGATGCACATCGAGCATCACCTCATAACCCTTGAACTCCGGCTCGTCATAAATGAGCCGCGTCCGCGGGTTGGCCGGCACGCTGGCTCGAGGAAGCTCGCCGATAATTTCTTTGTGGAAGTAGTCGCGGTACCATTGCGTACTGGCCTGCCAAGTGTCCAGCGAGGTTGCATCGGCTTTTCCCCAGAACTCGGCCCGCCGCAGAGGCGACCACCGCATCAGCCGCTGCGTGTGCTCGACCAACTCCCCCACCTGCCGTTTCATCCGGGTATTGGAATCAGGCAAACGCAGCGCAACGGGCAACGTCATTGTGGTGCGGGCGTCCCGCCTGCGCGTCATTGTGGTGCGGGCGTCCCGCCTGCGCGTTTCCAACGTCGTTAGAAATTCCGAAACTGTTTGCGCACCACCGTACGGTTGCGCGGCCGCTTCGACGAAAACCATTGCGGGCTGCGGTTCCAATCCGGCTATCAGGCTTTGCGCCCGCGCAAATTCCGAGGCGACGGCATCAACCGGCGGTGTGGTGATGACGCCTGGCGCACCGCCCCGCCGGGCCTCGCGTTCCGGCGGCGGGCCCGCCACTTCCGGCTGATCAGCCGCCTCGACAATCAGCGTGCGCGGCGCAACCAGCGAGCCAATCTCTGCATCGCCAAACTCCGTCAGCAGCGCCCACACGTTGCGGTAAATCGGTTCCGCCCACAGGCCTTCGCGCGGCTGAAAATACCCGCTGACGCAGGCGGTGTCGATTCTCGTATCCACTGCCGCGGAGTAAAAGGCGATCAGACCGCCTTCCCCGTACCCGATAACACCCAGCGGCAAATCGCCGCGCGTCTCGAGCCAGTCCACCGCCGCCAACACCTTCTGCACCTCGTAGCCAATGATGTGCCGGCCCATCTCGAAGGCGTGGCGGTATATAAACTCACGGTGGGGCTGGTTCGTCGCACGCACGGCAGGATTGGAGGAGAAATCGTCCCGCCGATCACTCAGCGTTGGGACAATGACACGGCACCCGTTCTCTGCGAGCCGCCGGGCGAATTGCGAGCCGGCCTCGATGCCGGGCGCCATCCCTACCAGTGCCTCGGGGGTCGTGTCGCAGTCCGCCAACGCCACTACATTTGCCCACGCCTCCCCTACCGGCTCGATCAGCAGCCCTTCGCCGTGCACGCCATCGAGCACCGGCCAACGGACCTCATAAACTTTGTAAACATCCGTCTCGGCCAGCAGTGCCGGCGCGTCTACCGTCGAAACATATTCCATCTCGACCGGCACACGCTCATCCACCACGCCGATCAGCGCCTTGAACTGTTGGCGGTTCGGCTCGATGGATTTCACGTACGCTTCCGGGGATGAAAAATCGCGATTCCACTTCTGCGCCCGTTTCTCGCGGCAAGCGATAACCTCCCGCGCCAGGTATGCGTCCATCCCCGCCAGCATCTTCATCGCCAAGTCCCCGTCGGCCGTCAACGGCGCCGTCCCTGCGAGCGGCTCCTGCGCAAAGGCCGACGCTACAACGCAAAATACCGCTGCAATCGCTGCAATTCTGTGTGCACCCATGGACGACTCCCGGTTTTATCCCCGTTTGAATCCCTAGCGGCTTCTTTTATACGTCCTATGCGTCCTATACGTCCAATTCTTCATCGCCGCCTTTACGTTTCCCTGCCGTTTCCGTCATAATGGCTCCGCCTCAGTGCGGAAAAGGAGCAGATGCCATGGCCGACACAATCACGCGCAGAACGTTTGTAAAGTCCGGGGCCGCGGTCGCGGCGGGGGCAGCGCTAGCCTCAAGCCGGGCGTACGGCGCCAACAACCGCATCCGCCTCGGGTTCATTGGCGTTGGCAACCGCGGCGGCCAGCTTATCGGCGCGACGCTCCCCCACTCTGACGCCGAAATCGTCGCCCTGTGTGATGTTTACGAGCCGCATCTGCGGAAGCAGGCCGAAAAAGTCGGCGGAAACCCCACGCTCTACAAAGATTTTCGCGACGTCTTGCAGAGTAAAGACGTCGACGCAGTTGTGATCGCTACGCCCGACCACTGGCATGCCATTCAAACCATCGACGCTTGCAATGCGGGCAAGGACGTGTATGTCGAGAAACCGCTTTCCCTGACGATTGTCGAGGGGCGGAAAATGGTTGAGGCGGCCCGGCGCAACAACCGCGTCGTCCAGGTCGGCACGCACCGGCGCAGCGGAAAGTTGTATAAGGAAGTGGCCGATCTCGTCCAGCGCGGCGACATCGGCAAGGTTACCGTGTGCCGGAGTTACCGGATAACCAATATGGCCCCGGCAGGCATGGGCAAATCGGCCGACGCCGAGCCGCCCGCCGACCTTGATTGGGATCGCTGGCTCGGGCCCGCGGCGATGCGCCCCTACCGCGACACCATCGCCCCGTACAAATTTCGCTGGTGGAAACAGTACAGCTCCCAGATCGCCAACTGGGGCGTGCACTTCATCGACGCCATCCGATGGGCCATTGGCGAAGAAGCGCCCTGCTCCATCGTCTCGATCGGCGGCATCTATGCCGTCGCAGACGACCGAAATATCCCCGACACCATGGAGACCGTCTTTGAAACGCCGTCCGGCTGCCTGATCATCTTCGGCCAGTACGAAGCCAGCGGCGCGCCCGCTCTCAAACGCGGTGAGATGGAGATCCGCGGCACGCTCGGCGCCCTGTATGCCGACGACCGCGGTTACGAAATCATCCCTGAAAAAGGCGGACAGTTCCAGGATGAGAAGCCGCGCATGGAGCCGGTCGACGTCCAATCCCAGGATGGCGACCTGACCCAGCAGCACGTGCGCAATTTCCTGGACTGCGTCAAGAGCCGGCAAAAACCGACCGCCGACGTCGAGATCGGCCACCGGTCCACCACCTTCTCCCACCTGGGCAACATCGCCCTCGCCACACGCAGCCGGCTTGATTGGGACGCACAGGCCGAGCGAATCACCAACAACGAAGCCGCAAACGCCATGCTCCACTACAAGTACCGCGCACCCTGGAAACTGGCGTAGACGACACACCACACAGACTTGGCGCGGGTAACGTTGTTCGCCAAGCATTCAGCCTCGGGGAACGCGGCAGAAACACGGGACACCCCACGAACGCCGGAGGTGGCATCCCCCCTCTCCCGACCCGCGCAGGAAAAAAGTCAGTGGCAGATACCACATGAGTTGGGGATTCCTGTAAAAGAAAATAGTTAACTAAACAACGACAGTCGGTCTTCTCCCCTTCTTTATAAGTCTCAGTCGGTTAATGACTTAAGATTTTCCTTGCAATTTTCGCTAATTTAATATATGGTGCCTCTGCTCGCTTACCGGTCACAACACGAGCTCGGGCGAGAAACCGGGGGAATAATTGATATTAATGCGGTGCACAGGGGGATATATAACTTTTCTCACCACGATAACGCTTGATTTTATTGAATCATATCTATATACTCCCACACAATCCTACTGGATTTGCGGGTCCAGCCAAGGCTACCCACAGGAAAGTTTAATGGTTGGCAGGCCTTGACGCGGTTTCGCGCCGAGTTCTTGCCGGGGCCAACAGGCGCCACATGGGCTGTGCGCGCCATACACTTATTTGCCCCAGATTTGCGGATACTCCGAAAGCAGATTGTCAGGTTTGACCCTGTTCCGGTTCAGGACAAATACGAAACTGCAGGAACCGGGCCGGATTTTCAGCTTCCGCACGTTGGATTGGCGCCGAGTTTTCCGCGCCGCCCACCCATAAGAGGCAGGCGCCCCCTCAGGGGACGCCCGCTCCCACACTGTAAGGCGCACGTTGAGTTGCCGCTCGGTTGGACGCCTTGCAGTAGAGACTCGCAAGTCCTGTAGGGGTGTAACTTTGTGCAACGGGTAAAGGAGTCTCTAGATGACTAAGACAAGCGAACGTGGCGTTCATATTCCGTCTCGCAGCATTTGGCTATGGGCTACCCTCGTCATAGGTGTGGGCAGCCTGGGCGTTTGCGGGGACGCGGCGGCGCAATCGTGGATTTGGTGGGCGGCTGCCGGCCAAAACACTGAGTACAGCGGCGCAATGGCCAAATCAACCGCGTATGCGGGCGGCAACGACGCCGACCCCGCGACCAACAGCCTGATGCCGACGTTGGTTTATGCCAACAGCACCGTTGACGCACTGAACGGCGGCACAGCCGACACCGTCACGTACTGGGTGACGCTACCCTCCGGGGCAAACTGGTACGTCTGGGGCCGTTTCTACTATCCAGGCGCGCCCGGCTCCAACGACGCCAACTCGTTCCTCGTCAGCGTCGATAACGGGACTCGCAAAGTTTTCGGCAACAACAAGAATTACTATCAAAAGTGGCACTGGGGCGGGGACGGCGCCAACGAGTGGGGCGGCCTCACGGCGCTTTCGCTGGGCTGGCTCGACTCCGGTTGGCACAAGATTACGGTCGAAAAGCGTGAAGTCAATCCGATACCGCCGCGGCTGGACGCCATCCTGCTGACTTCTGCGTCGACCTACGTGCCGCAGGATATCCACGCCGCACCCGCGCTCGGCGTCACCATCGACACTTCGGCCGCCAAGCTGTCCGTTACGCCCTCCGGCCTCACGTTCCCCTCGACGGTGGTCGGCGCTACCGCGGCCGCACAGGCCGTGACGCTCAGCAACACGGGCAACGCGGCGCTCAGCGTTACCGGCGTAACTCTCGGCGGGACCAATGCGGCGGACTTCACCAAGACGGCTTCCGCCACCTACTCGATCCAGCCCGGCGCCAGCGCAACCTTCAACGTCGCGTTTGCACCCAAGGCGGCAGGCACGCGGACTGCGACCATCAGTATTGCCTCGAATGGCGGCAACGCCACCGTTTCCCTGACTGGCACGGCCACCTCCCCAACCACGGCGCCCAAACTGGCCGTGACGCCGACCAGCCTCACTTTTCTCTCGACAGTTGTCGGCGCTACCGCGGCCGCGCAGAGCGTTCAGTTGACCAATTCGGGCACCGCCGCTCTCAGCGTTACCAGCGTAACGCTCGGCGGAACCAACGCGGCCGATTTCACCAAGACGGCTTCCGCCACCTACTCGATCCAGCCGGGCGCCAGCGCAACCTTCAACGTCGCGTTTGCACCCAAGGCGGGGGGAATCCGCACCGCAACGCTCAGTATCGCCTCAAACGGCGGTAACGCCTCCGTCTCCCTGACGGGCACGGCCACCACTCCACCGCCCGCGACGTCGACTGACATCTACCTATCCGCGGCCCTGGCGCCCGGATTGAAACTGGTTGGCGCCATGACCACCTCGACGTCGTTCACGGCCGGAAACGACTTGGATCCCCAGCGTGACTCGCTGTGCAGCAGGCTCCTGTACGCCAACTCGACCGTCAACTCCTGGTACAACATGGCGGGCGACCAGGCCGATTACACCGTCAACGTGCCCACGTCGGGCACCTGGTATCTGTGGGGCCGGTTTTATTACGCGGGCCGGCCCGGCACGAACGACGCCAACTCGTTTTTTGCCGCGGTCGACAACAGCCCCTGGTATAAGTTCGGCAACAAACTCGACCAGTTCCAACGGTTCCATTGGGACGGCAACGGAAAGCCCGAGACCGGCGCGCTGGTTCCCCTCAAACTGGGTAAACTGTCGGCGGGCACGCACTCGCTGCGCGTCCGGAAGCGGGAAGTGACTCCGATTCCGCCGCGCCTCGACGTGCTCCTGCTGACGATGGACCCGAGCAAGCCGCCCACGGACGACGCGGCGCGCGCCGCGCTGGGAATCGACACACCGCCCGTCCAGGCCCCGGCCATCAGTGTGACGCCCGCCACACTCTCGTTTGGCAAGGTCGCGGTCGGCTCCAGTTCAACCGCGCAGACGGTCACCGTCACCAACACCGGCACCGCCGCCCTCGCGGTAACGGGTGTTGCGATCACGGGCGCGCAAACCACCAGTTTCACGACCAACGCCGCCCCGACCTACTCGATTCAGCCTGCCGCAAGTGTCACTTTCACCGTGACATTCACGCCCAAATCGGCGGGCGCCGCCTCGGCCACGCTCGATGTTTCTTCGAACGCGCCCACGGCCAAGGTGTCCGTTCCGCTGACCGGCGAAGGCACAGCCGTGGTCAACGGCCCGACGTTGCAACTGGACAGGACGTCGATCGACTTCGGCACGATCAACGCGGGTTCCACAAGCCCCGCCACTATCATTAACATCACGAACGGCGGTGGCTCCGAGCTTAGCATCTCGTCCATCTCGATCACCGGCACTCACGTCGCGCACTTCGCCTATACGGCGCCGCCTGTGCCCATCAAACTGGCCGCGGGCGGAAAGACGGCCATCCAGGTCGTGTACAAGCCCACCGCCGCGGGAACCTCAACCGCCAGCCTCGTGATCGCTTCCAACGACCCCGCCGGCAACAAGACCGTCGCGCTGTCCGGCGTTTGCCCACAGCCTTCGCCGGGCACGTATCCCAACGACGGGTCTGTGGCCGGAACCAACCTGACCGGCCTCGCCGATTATAGCAGCGAATGGCCGTTCTCCGACTGCTACAAGATGTCCCGCGGGATGTGGTCGGCATCGCAGTGGGCTTGGAACGATCCGCGGCCGCTTGACCTTGACGCCAACGGCTGGCCCAAATCGCTGCAAGACGGCCAATGGGCAAAAACCATCATCTTCTGGGATTTGCCCAACAAGTACCCGAGCGGCGAGTACGTGGTCCTGTACGACGGCGAAGGCACGCTGGTCTACGAGTACGCCGCTACCTTGGTATCGTCGTCGCCCGGGCGCGATGTGATAAGCGTCGACTCGTCGAAGGGCGGGTTCGGCGTCAGTATCGCCACAACCAATCCGGCCAATTACGTCCGCAACGTGCGGGTGATCATGCCGGGGCTGGAGAGCACCTACACGACCGAGATGTTCAATCCCACGTTTATCGAGAGCATCAAGAACTACAAGGTGCTCCGTTTCATGGACTGGATGAACACCAACGGCTCGGGCCAGGTCAATTGGGCCGACCGGCCCAAGCCGACCGACGCCCAGTGGACCCTCAAGGGCGCGCCCCTCGAAATCATCTGTGCGCTAGCCAACCGGGTGCACGCCGACCCGTGGGTGTGCGTCCCGCACCGGGCGACCGACGACTACGTGCGGCAGATGGCGACGGTGATGAAGGCCCAGTTGAACCCGGGCATCCGGGCGTGGATGGAATACTCGAACGAAGTGTGGAACTGGGGTTTCCCGCAGGCCAGCTACGCTTCTCAGATGGGCCTTTCCCTCGGTTTGACCTCCGACCAGTACGCGGCCGTATTCATGTTCCACTCGAGGCGCACCGTCGAATGCGCGAACATCTTCACGAGCGTATTCGCCGATGACAGCCGGCTGGTGCGCGTCATGGGAGCGCAATCCGCGGGCAGTTGGTGGGCCGGCGAGATGCTCAAGTACAACAACGCCTACCAGTACGTCGACGCCGTCGCGATCGCGCCATACTTCGGCGGTTACATGGGCGGCAGCGGCGACTATAGCCGGATCAAGAGCCAGGGCGTTGAGGGCACGATCAATGAGTTGCGCACCCAAGCGCTTCCGGAAGCGTACGGCTGGATCGACGCCTGTGCGGCGATTGCAGCCCAGTACAACGTGGCCCTGGTGGCATACGAAGGCGGTCAGCACCTTGTTGGTGTCGGCGCGCCCATGGAAGACGCCACGCTCAACAGCATCTTCGACGCGGTCAACCGCGACCCGCGGATGGGCCAGTTGTATACCGACTACCTCAACTACTGGAAGTCGAAAGGCGGCGATATCTTCGTCCACTTCAACAACGCCATGACCTACACCAAGTACGGCCGCTGGGGTTCGATGGAGTACCTGGGCCAGCCTCGCACGCAGGCGCCGAAGTACGACGCGCTCCAGAAATACGTTGAGGCCAATCGCGGCAAATAACTCAACTGAGCGGCCGTGAGCCGCGCACAAAAAGGCCCGCCCCCCGACACACAGGCCGGGGGGCGGGCTTCTGCTTGTTTGCGGGAACAGCGGGGATCCATTGCGGGAACCGGCGCATATTCCGCGGAATAGGGCCTGTGAAGCGGTGGTTTCCCTGATGAGAGCGCCAAATATGTTAAGCGCAACAGGAATCAGCCCATTTCCCGCAGTACGGAAAATGGGTAAGAGGCGCGCAGAAAACCGCGCGGAAGGAATTGACCCATGCGGGGAAATGAAAACGGGATTAAGTTCGGCCTATTTCCCACATTGTTTGCGGCGATTTCCCTTTTGTCAGGATGTACAACGATTAATCAAGTAGATCCTGACGCGGCCGGTTCTGTCGTAAAAGAACGAATTGTCGTCAATACAAAATCGCTGTACGAATTCCCGGATCGCCCGCCAGTCGAAATAACCGCGTCCGAAGCCGCCGCCGCGCCCGCCGAGCCTGAACCGTTCAAGATCGGCGAAGGCGACATCCTGCACCTCGAAGTCTTCGACGACACAACGCTCGGCCGCGAGGTCACCGTCCGTTACGACGGGTACGTATCGCTGCCGCTGATTGACGAGTTGCACGTGGCCGGGCAGACCCGCAGCGAGGCCGAGGCGATGGTGAGAGACGCCTACAAGGCCGTTTTCCGCCAGCCGCGCGTTAGCCTCACCGTAATCGAGCCGGAAAGCAAAAGCTTTTTTGTCCTTGGCGACGTGGCCCAACCCAAGGAATATGCGTACAAGCGGCCGATTAACCTGCTCGAGGCCATCAACACCGCCGGCGGCCTCCGCGTGGATACGCGTAATACCGACGCCAGCATCGGCGCACAAGGACAACTCACCAAAGCCTTCATCATCCGCGAGGTGGGCGGCCGCCGCGATGTGCTCGCCTATGATCTTACGGGCCTGCGCAATCCCGGCGAGCACCCGTCGCAGGCGCCTGTGCTGCCTGGCGACATCGTCTACGTGCCCGAAGGCGTCAACCTGGTTTACGTGCTCGGCGAGGTCCGTATGCCTCATGTCTATCCGCTTATAGAAGGGATGACGCTTCTCGAGCTCCTGGCGCGCGCGGGAGGGCCCGTCGAACAGACCGCGCGGATGCGCAGCATTGTCTTGTTTCGCAAGCTCGAAGGCGGCCAGACCGAGGCCCAGTTGATCGATGTCCGCCGCGCACTTCAAACCGGGTACAGCCCCACACTCGAGCCCGGCGACATCATCTACGTTCCCCGCAGCCCGCTGGTACGGCTCCACGACAACCTGATGCACTTCACCCGGCTGACGGAGACCGTCTCGCCGTTGTTGAGTCTGTACATGCAAGCCTACGACACGTATTACACACGCGAACGGTATGACCGTCTGTTTGACGAAAACTTCTTGTATGGCGGGTCCGAACTGGGAGTGCTCCAGACCCTGATCGACTTGCTCCCATAGATGGTCGCGCACCCGCCGATGCAGCCGCGGTTTGATGAACCAGCGAGGCATTATGAGAAATGAGTTGAAACACGAACAACCCGGGGTCGTTCCCGGTGTTGTTATGGAAGAGGTCGTGGGCGGCGCGGAACGCCAGGTCAGTTTTTCCAGGATGCTGCGTCTGCGCCTGGCGCCGATGATCATCACATTTTTCGCCATTGCCATCCCCGGCATGCTCGCCGTCTGGTACTTTGTCCCGCTCGGCTATACGGCCACCGCAGAAGTCCGCTTCCTGGCCAGCACCCCGCACGTCCTCGAAAGTGGGGCCGCTTCCGCGTCAACTGTCCCCTACGAAAAATTCCTCAACACCCAGGTTAATCTGATTACGGGAAGTGCGATCCTGTCACGCGTCCTGGATGAGCCGGACGTCCGCGGCCTTCCCTACATCGGCCAGCAAAGCGACCCGCTCCACTACCTTAAGCGGGTCCTCAAGGCTGACATCCAGCAGAACAGCGAGCTCGTTGCCATTTCGTGCACGTTGCCCGAACCCGCCGCCGCCAGACTCATTGTCGACAAAGCCCTGGCCGCATACATGCAATATGCACTCGGCGAAGAAGCCAATGTCGGCGGCGAACGGCTCCGCGTACTTTTAAAAGAACGAGACACACGCCAGGCCGAACTCGATACCCAGTTGCACAGAATCAGCGAGCTGCAGCGGGAGATCGGACTGCCCCTCGGCAGCGCGTCCCAGCTTGGATCGCCCGAGGAGGTCTCCGCCTACCGCGATATTCTCGCCCGCGCCCAGGAGGAAGTCACCACTTCCGAGTCGCGCGCCACGGCCGTTGGCGAGCAGCTTGCAACCGCCCGCAGCCTCCAGGAACAGAATGCCAAAGCGCCCGCAAAACCCATCTATGACTTCGGCATCGAAGAAAAACTCGCCGCCGACCCCCGCGTTGCCGCCGCGCGCCAGGACGTTGCTCGGGCCGAAACGATCCTCGCCCAGATGGAGCAGCGGTATGCCGACGGCTCGCCGCAACTCGAGGTCGAGCGCGAAAACTTCGGAGCCATCTGGAACCGGCTCGGGAAAACCGAACGGCAGGTGCGCGCCGAAATGCTCCAAGCCGCCATCGCGAACCTGGAGGCCGACGGCGCCACCGTTCAAGAGGGCATCGAGGACGCCCAAGTCAGAATCGACAAGTTCCAAGGAATGATTGACGAACACACCAAGCGGGCGCTCGACGCCTCCCGCTCACTCGCCGAACTCGATGAATTGAGACTCCGCGCCGAGGAAACAAGAAGCCTCCTCCGCACCGTGCGCGAACAAATCTCGAGCATTGGCGTCGAGAGCAACGCGCCGGCGCGCGTCAAGGTCGCATCGGCGCCGCTGTTGCCCGTAACGCCCGAGGGCGGCAAGCGGCTCCAGTTCTTCCTGCTGGTCCTTGTCCTGGCGGGCGGGGCAAGTTTTGGTGTCGGGTTTGTGCGCGAACTGACGGATCAGCAAATCCGTTCCGTGGAAGACGTGGCCATGGTTACTTCCCGGCCCGTTCTCGCATCCATCCCGCATGGCAGCCAGGACAGGATCGACGATCTCAACAACATTCCCACGGCCGTTGCCGACTACCCCGGAACGGCCACCGCAAACGAGTTTCGAAAAGTCTTGACTCAACTCGTGTTTGCCGATGAAACCACCGTCGAGATCAATTCCTGCCTGATTACAAGCCCCACGCAGGGAGACGGAAAGACGTCACTCGCCTGCAATCTCGCCATTGCGCTCGCCGAAGCCAACCGCCGCGTCCTCCTCATCGATACCACGCCCAGCGCCGCCATCGAAGAGCATCTCGAACTGCCGCCGGCCCGCGGCCTTTCTGAAATCCTGTTTGGCAACTATCCCTTGTCGGAAGTCATCCAGCAAACCGTATTTCCGGGCCTGTTTGTGCTCACCGCAGGGTACGACGTCGACCGGTTGGCCACAAAACTCGCCAGCCGCGAGATGGTGCAGGTCATCGAGGAGGCCGAACGCCATTTTGACCACGTAATCATCGACGCACCCCCGGAACTCCTGTTGTCCAACGCAAAACTCCTGGCGCCGGTCGTTGACGGCGTTGTCGTGGTCGTTGGCGTGGGCATTTCAACGTTGGGAATGTTCCGCCGGTGCATGGCCGATCTCGAGCAGGTCGGCGCAAACCTGCTGGGAATTGTCCTCAATGGCATCAGGCCTTCTCTGGGCGGCCACCTGAAGCACGACTTGGCGCTTTTCGACAGTTATTTCACCGGGCGCACACAACGAAAGGCCGCTGAACAGGTGCCGGAGATGCAACTGCTCGACGACGAGCCCGATTCCTGAAAATGTCTTCGGGAGGGCAGCCTGAATGGCTTCTGAGTCCGCCAACAATAAGGCGACGGATCCTCTTGAGCGGCAAGTCGACCGCCTCCTGCAGTCCCGGCGCATCAATGCCCGGTCCGGAATCAAGACCGTCGACCTCTGCGGAGTTCCTATTGACAGCCTCACGATGCGGGGGCTTCTGCGGTCCGTATGCATTCAGATCTCGGAACGCCTGCCCGGATATATCGTCACGCCCAACATTGACCACGTGTGCTGCTACCACACCAGCGAGGAGTTCCGCGACGCATACCGGCATGCGCTGCTCTCGTTGCCCGATAGCACTCCCCTTTTGTGGGCAGGCCGGATCCTGAATATACCGCTGCGCGAGAAACTGAGCGGCTCCGATATGATCTACCGCCTCTCCGAATTTGCCGCAAAGAAAAGATTCCGCGTGTATTTCCTGGGTGCGGCCGAGGGCGTTGCCGACGAAGCCGCGCGACGGCTGGCCGCCTTGTACCCCGGTCTCGTGGTAGCCGGAACCGACAGCCCTCCCCTGGGTTTCGAGAAAGATCCGGCACTGAACGACCGGGTTGTACAGCGTGTGGCGCATTCCAACGCCGACATTTGTTTCGTTGCCCTCGGCTCGCCAAAACAGGAGGTCTGGATGCGGCAGAATTCCAGCCGTTCCCGCGTCCCCGTCATGATAGGGGTTGGTGCAAGTTTCGATTTCGTGGCCGGCCGCGTAAAGCGGGCGCCCGTCTGGATGCAGCGGACAGGGCTCGAATGGTTCTGGCGCCTGTGCCACGAACCGCGCAGACTCTGGCGCCGCTACCTGGTTTATGACACGTTGTTCTTCTGGCTGTTGGGCCGCCACGTCGCCACGCGCTTCCGGGTGCGGCTTAAAGGCGCATCCGGCGGTTAAAGGTTTTAATATTAATATGCACCTCTCCTCACGCAGATGGCTGCGGCTCGCTGCCGCGCTGGTGGTTCTCGCGGCCATCATCGGCGCAGCACTCGCCGCGGGTTTCGCGTACCGCGCCCAAAAGAGCCGGCGCATGCTGGCCGATGCGCGCTCCCTCGCCGCCGCCGGCCAATGGCAAAAGGCAAAGGACCTCTTCGGTTTTTACCTGATCAAACACCCCGCAGACAGCAACGTCATGCGCGAATTCGCCAACGCCAGCCTCCGGGTCACCGAAAACCGCCCCGCCGCTCTCCGCGACGCCGCAGGAGCCTGCTACCAAATCGCTCTCGCGGAACCCGAACAACCCGAAAACGCCCTCCAATTGTTACGCATGCTCGAACAGAACGCCTACTGGGGCGACCTTGAATACTACGCATCCGCACTCCTGCGCGCCAGGCCCGATGACCACCACGTCCAGTATTACAAAGCCTATGCGCTCGACCGGCTGGCACGAAATGAGGAAGCCCTTGCCGCATATCAACGCCTCGTCGAGCTGAAAACCCTCCTCCCCGACGTCTACGGCAATCTGGCCAGGCTGCTCGAACGGCAAGGTCAATCCGCCGCTGCGGACGCCGTCCTCGACGCCGCAGGCCCCCTCAACTCTACCCCCGGAGCGATCCAACTCCAGCGAGCGAGGCTCGAAATTGCCCGGCAGCACTTCGATCAGGCACACGAATTCCTTCGACAGGCCCGCGAACTCCTCGGCGCAACCGCCGCCGTGTGCCGGGCCGGGGCGGAACTCGCAATCACCAGCCGCAACTGGAGCGAGGCCGCCGCGTATCTCGAACAGTGCCGCGCCATCGAAACCGATTGGCCAGAGCATTATTTGCTCCTCGCGCTGGCCCTGCAGCGACAGGACAAACGCGACGCCGCTCTCAGCCTGATCAAGGAGATGGATCCCGTCATCCGCGCCAGTTCCCCCGAACTCATGACGACCCTGTGCGAAATCTACATCGATCAAAACCGGCTCGATCTCGCCGCAAATGCCGCCGCCGATTACGTCCGCGCCTACCCCGACCACCTGCTTGTACACCAGTACCTTGAAGCGAGGATGATGCTGGCCCGCGGCGAAACCGCAAGCGCCATCGAACGGCTCCTCGCTGTCGCGCGCGGCAACCCCCAGTTGGCCTCGGCCCGCTATCATCTGTCGCTCGCGTACCTGCGCCAGGGCGATTATGAACGCGCCCGGACCGTACTCGAATCATTCCTGCGCGACTTCCCCCAAGATGAAAACGGCCTCACACTGCGCGAAGTCCTCTACGCCGGTGAGGTTTCCCGCAAGCAGGCCCTCTCCCGCGCAAACAGCCTCCTCGCCGCTGCCGCAGGCCCCCTCAAAGACACGCCCGAACCCTGGGCATTGCTCGCCGAATTCTACCTTGAGGCCGCGGATCCGGAATCGATCAACAAGGCTTCCTCGGCCCTCACACGCGCCCTCTTGCTTGCGCCCGAACACCCCGCTGCCATGCGGGCGGCCATACGCCTCTTTTTGCGCGAGGGCAATTCCGACGGCGCATTGAGCATGTGTAAGCGTTACCTCAAAGTCCAGCCGAATGACCCCAATGTGCTCTCACAGCAGGCGGCACTGCTTGTGCGCGCCGGCCGCCCGGCCGAGGCGCTCGACGCCATTGAACGCGCCCTGCAAATCGTCGAGCGGCCTGCCGGCATTTTCATACGGGCGACCGCCCTCCTCGCCCTCGGCCACTGCCAGGAAGCGCTCGCCGACCTGCAGCGCGTCGCCGGCGATGAAGAGGTCGACCCGGCAGACCACGATGCCGCCATGGCCGAAGCTTACCTGGGGCTGAAAGACGAGAACCTCGCCCAGCGTTACTACGATTCCGCAAAAGAAAAATCCCTGGCCGCCCACCGGCCGTTTACGGATCAGTTGAACCGCCTCAAAGATAAACTCGAACGGAGCAATCCATAAACATGGTGGCCGAGGACACATCAAAAAGGCGCGCGGAACACCAGACAAGGGCCGCCATATTTCTCCAGGCCAAACACCGATCTCAGGCGGCTGTTCCACTGGCAACGGCCGCTCTTGTGCTGTTGCTTGCAGTGCTGTTGTGCAGGCCGGTGGCCGAGATGATCAAGACATGGAGTCTCAACGGATCCTACTATACGCACGGGTTTCTGATCCCGCCGATAAGCGCCTGGCTGATCTGGAACAACCGCGCCGATCTCTCCAAGCGCCCTGTCAGTTCCGATCCGCTCGGCTACGTCTTGGTGGGCCTGTCCGGCCTGATGCTTTGCGCCGGCGCGTTCCTCGGGTTTCGCGTCTTCGAGCAGGCGGCGCTTCTGCCCATGCTGGTCGGCGTGCTGCTGGTCCTTCTCGGCCGCCGTCACGTCAAGGCCATGGCGTTTCCACTCGCTTTTCTCGTGTTCATGATGCCCATTCCCTCCTCGCTCACTCAAACCATTGCATTCAAAATAAAGATCCTGGCAACGGAAGGCGCCGTGTTCCTCGCCAACCTCCTTTGGCTGCCCATGTTGCGCCAGGGATCCTACATCCATTTCAAAGACGATCACCTCCTGATCGGCGAAGTGTGCGGCGGGCTCAGGTCGCTTATCGCGCTGCTCGCGCTGGGCGCATTGCTTGCCCATTTGAGCAAGTCGCGCGCATGGGCGCGCATCGGCCTGTTTCTGATGTCGGTGCCCGTCGCCATCGGCGCCAATATTTTCCGCATCTTCTTTCTCTGCGTCGTCGGCTACGTCTTCGGCAGCGCCAGGGCCGGCGGCTGGGTGCACGACGTGTCTGGAATCCTGATCTTTGTGGTTGCGTTTGCCATGTTTCTCGCTCTGGACACTTTTCTACGGCGCGTTGCGACGTCTCTGCGCCAGGCCCGGCCATGAAACGCTACCTGGTCTTGTTCACAATGCTTTTTATCATTGCCGCCGTATATTTTCTCCTCGTGCGCGCGCAGGACGAGGCCGTTCACGCCGCGCCCGCCGCGGATTTGATCTCCGTGCCCCAGCGCATCGGCCCATACACCCAGGCCGGAAACGACATCGACGTCGGCGATCGCGTCCGCGCCTACCTCGAAACCAGCCAAATCCTCGTGCGCCGGTACTCCGCTTTGTCCGGCCGCCCCATTGAAGTCACTATCGTCCACGCCGCCGTCACGCGCCGCAGCCTTCATTTCCCCGAGATATGTCTCATCGGCGAAGGATGGGATATTCGCGAGCAGGGCATTCAGCCAGTCGGTGCCATGTTTACGGCGAAGCGACTCGTGCTCGTTCGGGGCGCAGAACGCGAGGCCGTTCTCTACTGGTTCCAAACCGGGACCCGCCTGACCGCCAATTACTTCCTCAACGCCTGGCACTGGGCGCGCGATCAAGTCTGCTTGCGTTCGCCCGTTTCCGCAATGATTCGGCTCAGCACGCCGCTTGGAAACCAAAACGAAACCGCCGCCTTCTCCGTGCTTATCGATTTCGCAATGAAACTCGCACCCCTCATGCAGGAATACGGGCGCCCACAAAACAACATTGCGGCAGAACACGCCGCGGCAGAAAACCACGGGGCTCGATCACCATGCTGACATACTTCTACAAGTTGCTCATCATTGCGCCGCTGGCGCTCATTTTGGCGGCCGCCGCCGGCTGCGCCGAACGCCGCGCCGAAAACTTCCGCCGACAGGGAGACGCGCTCTATGCGCTCGGCCGTTACGACGAGGGTATCCCGTACTACGAGCGCGCAACGGAGCTGGCCCCAAACAACGCCAGAGCCCATTCCGGCCTCGGCCGATGTTATGCCGCGAAACAAAAATTCGACTTGGCCGCCGAGCAGTTCCGAGCGGCCGTGGCTCTGGACGCCTCGGCCCACGCCGATCACGCCAGGAATCTCGCCATCCTCGAAGAGGCCGGCCAGCATGACGCCGCAAAGGATCTCGCGCGCATGCTCGAGGCCGACCCAGATTCCCGCGGCATGGTCCCCATCACGCCGCCGCAACCTGCGCCGACAACGCCCGCCGGCTGGCAGACCCTGTGGAGAAAGGCCGCGCTCCAGGAACTCCTCGAGCGCCGCGCAGAGTTCCCGCCGGAGGAGGGCTTGCAAGAGACACTGCTCCTGGCCGCCCTGTTCACGGCCAACCAGCCGCTCGTAACGGAGCTTGGTTCCACGCTCCCGTTCGACTCGCCGATGCGCCCCTACTACGACGCGCTCGCCCGGAAAGACGGCCGAGCCATTGTTCGCGCGGCGGAAGATTGGACCGAACTGTCGGACGTCCGCAAGCCGCTGCGCGAATACGCCTACGGCTATGCGCTTGCCATGGCCGGCGCGCGGACTCACGCTATCCAAATCTATTCGAACGCGCTCAAGGCGTGGCCCGACACCAACGTCGGCCTCTACGCCACCGCCCAGGTCTTCGCCAACAGCCAAATGCCCAAGCTGTCCGCGCGGTGCCTGCAGAACCTCCTTGCGCGCGCCGGCGAGAATCTCCCCGTCCGCATGCTGCTGTTCCAGATCCTCAACCAGGCCAACTTGCCCGGCGAGGCGCGTCGGAACGCCGAGGCCCTGTACAGCATTGACCCCAGTCTTCCGGCGAGCGCTACAACGCTTGCACAGGTCTACCTCGATCAAAACGAGGGCGAACTCGCTTTGATGGTGCTGCGCCGGAGCCTCGAAATCAATCCCGCCGATCCGTCCCTCGTTATCGCCCTCGCCGGAGCACTGCTGCGCCAGGACCGGCTGGAGGAAGCGCGTGCACAACTCGAACAACTAAACCAGGAAAACGCGGAGCAGTTGACCGCGCTCCGTATTGGCGCGTTCGCAAACGCGCGCCTGGCCAATTGGGCCGAATCCGAGGCTTGTTGCCGACGCGCAACATCCGCGGCGCCCGGCGAGCCGATCCAGTTGCTTCATGCCGCCGCCGTTGCCCATCAAGGCCGCTACGACGAGGCCCGGCGACTGCTGGCCGAGCTTGCCGCAACGGCTGAAAAGCCCGGATGCGCGCCCGCCGTTTCCCCGGCCAGCGCCGCAGGCGCAGTTCAAAAGGAACAAAACGACGAAGCCATCAAGAATCTCGCCGCCGGCTGGGCGTATTTCCACGCCCGCCTGTTCAAAGCCGCCTTGGAAACCCTTGAACCCGCCCTTGACTCGACAGATCCGGCCCCCCTGCTGGGCGCGCTGTTCGTCTGCATCCTGCACGGCCTGCCCGCGGATGAGCGCGTTGCCCGCGCCAGGCAGTTGGCCGACGCCAACGCCGATCTTCCCGAAGCTTGGCTCGGCCTGAGCCGCGTGCTCGCCGCCCACGCCGACAACGACGCCGAACGCGCCGCACTCGATACGGCCGCCGCGCTCGCTCCCGACTCGCTCGACGTGGGCCGCAGCCGTGTCCAGTTCTATGAACGCACCGGCGACACGGAGCAGACCATTCAGGCCTATCGGCGCCTCGCGCAACTTGCGCCCGATGACGCCGCGGTTAACAACAACCTTGCCTATGCGATCCTCACCAGCGGCGGCAACCCCGCCGAAGCCCTGCCCATCGCGGAGCGGGCCGCCAGCCTGTCGCCTCCAAACGCGGGCATCTTGCACACGCTGGGCCTCGCCCAGTTTATGTCCGGCCGTTTCGAGGAGAGCCGCAAATCGCTCGGGCAGGCGCTCGAACTGCGCCCGCTCGACCCCACCCTCCTGTTCGATTACGGCCGGGCTCTGATGGCGACAAATCAACGCGACGACGGACAACGTCAAATCGAACTTGCCGTGTCACTCAGCGACCAGTTGGGCCTTGACTTCCCGAGACGTGCCGAAGCCGAAAAACTCCTCGACGGATCATGACCAAATGAAACTTCTCATAGTCATCGTGAATTATCGCACCGCGCCGCTCGTCGTCGATTGCCTGCGATCCCTCGAACCCGAGGAAAAAGCCATCGCCGGCATGAAAGTGGCCGTCATCGACTGCTGCTCGGGCGACGACTCCGCCCCCATCCTCTCTAAAGCCATCGCCGAGAACCACTGGCGCCGCTGGGTTTCTCTCTTGCCCTTGGAAGAAAACGCCGGGTTTGCCCGCGGCAATAACGCCGCGATACGCAGGGCCATGCGGTCATCCGACCCGCCCAAATACGTCATGTTGCTCAACCCCGACACGCTTGTCCGGCCCGGTGCGGTTCAATCGCTCCTCGATTTCGTCGAATCCCGTTCTGAAGCGGGCATGGCCGGCAGCCGGCTCGAAGACACCTGCGGAAATGTCCAGATCTCTGCGTTCAGGTTTCCGTCGATTCTCAGCGAAGTAGAAAGCGCCCTCCGCTTTGGTCTGGCTACCCGGTTGCTCGCCCACTGGATGGTTGCGCCGCCCCCTCCGGATCATGCTGCTCCCGTGGATTGGCTTTCCGGCGCGTCGCTCCTGATCCGCCGCGCCGTGCTCGAGGAAATCGGCCTCCTGGACGAAGGCTGTTTCATGTACTACGAAGACGTCGACTTCTGCAGGGCCGCCCGCCGGGCGGGGTGGTCATGCTGGTACGTGCCGGAAAGCCGTGTCGTGCATTTGGTGAGTCAAGCCTCCGGAATAGAAAGCAAGCTCAAGCCCCGGCCCGCCTACTGGTTCGAAGCGCGGCGCCGCTACTTCCTCAAAAACCACGGTTTGGTCTACACGGCCGTGTGCGACGCCGCGTGGATCGCTTCGTTCGCCCTGTGGCGGGTGCGCCGCGTGCTCATAAACAAACCCGACACCGATCCGCCGGGCCTCCTGCGCGATTTCATCCGCCGCAGCGTGTTCGCGCGCGGCCGCGATTTGGCCGTTCCGCAGGCGGATTCCGCGCCTCCGCCAAGGCCCGCCAACGACGCGCTGCCGCCCAACGTGCTCCCGTTCAGCCGCCCGGGGAAACTGCCGTGAGCATCGGCGCCGTCGTCATCGGGCGCAACGAAGGAGGGCGGCTCCGCCGGTGCCTGCTGTCCGTCCGTGGCCAAACCGCCGGCACCGTCTACGTCGACAGCGGCAGCACCGACGGCAGCGTCGACCTCGCACGAAGTTTCGGCGCCGACATTGTCGAACTGGATGCCGCCAGGCCGTTCTGCGCCGCCCGCGCCCGCAATGAAGGGTTTGACCGGCTTCAGCAGGTTATTCCGAATGTCACGTATGTGCAGTTTATCGACGGCGACTGCGAACTCTTCGAAGGCTGGCTTGCCTGCGCCGCGTCCACGCTCGACGCGCGCCCGGACGTCGCCGTTGTCGCCGGCAGGCTCCGTGAAATCAACCGTGTCGCCTCGATTTACAACCGCCTGTGCGATATGGAATGGGACGGCCCGGCCGGTGAAGTCGCGGAAGTCGGCGGCATCGCCGTTGTACGCGCGCAAGCATTCCATGACTCGGGCGGCTTCGACTCCGCTCTTATCGCCGGCGAGGAGCCCGAACTGTGCCTGCGTCTGCGGCATCGCGGCTGGAAAATCCTCCGGCTGGACGCGGGCATGGCAGGCCACGACGCGGCCATGATGCGCTTCAGCCAGTGGTGGCGCCGCGCGGTTCGTTCCGGCTACGCCTTTGCCGAAGGCGCGTGGCAGCACGGCTCAGAGCCGGCCCGATATCGGGTTCACGAGACCTCGAGCATTGCGTTCTGGGGCGCGGGCCTGCCCGCCGGAATCGGTGCCGCCTCTTTTTTGCTCCATCCGGCCGCGCTGATTCTCCTGGCCGGATACCCGCTGCTGGCCGCCCGCATCTACCGCCACATGCGACGCCGCGTCTTCAGCCCCGCCGACAGCCTCGCCTATGCCTTGTTCTGCACCCTCGCCAAATTCCCCCAGGCGCTGGGCGTCGGCCGGTTTCATTATGGCCGCCTCATTGGGAAACGCCACCCAATTATCGAATACAAGTAACCACCTTTCCCAGCCGCCCGGAATATGCACCGCCCCCGGTAAGTTATACAAAAAGAAGCATGACGCAACGCATAGCAGCGGGGGCGATAGGCCTTGTTTAAGCGACATCACTTCGAGGAAAAAACCGGGAAGGGCGCCCAACCCGCGGGAATGCGCTACCTGTACTGCGGCCTGACCGGCGTGCGGTTCGCGCGTTCGTCCAAATCGCGAGGCGCTAACGATACCCAAACGCCCCACCGGCCGGCCTCAACAACATCCGAAGAGTACAATCTGCTGCGGCCGTCCACACCCGAGGACACCCTCCCGCCTGAAACCGATTCCGCCGCCGCACAAGACTCCACGCCCGAGCAAACCATTGCGCGCCTCACCGCCGAACGCGACGCGGCCCGATACGAGCGCGAGCTCGAGGCGGACTATCGCGAGGACCTGTTGGGCGACATCGAGGTCATGTACCGCCAACTTAAAGAAACCCAGCGGCGCCTCATGGAGTTGGAACAGGCCGCCAACCCGCCCGATCAATCACCTCAGCCGGGCGAGCGCGAACGCCGGCTCGAACAGGAACTCGAGGAAGCCCACAGCCGTATTTCCCAACTCGAAACCGCGGCGGGTTTAAGCCCGCCCGCTCCGTTACCACGCAGCCAGGAGGGCATGATGGATGTTTTTCTGCAGTTTGTGGGCTTGCAGGAGCGGCACGATGATTCGCAGACATAGCCGCCTGGCCGCCAGCCCGCGCGGAAGGAGCCACACAAACAATGCGTAAGGTTATCGTCACCTGCCCGTGCGGCCAGCACATGCAGGTGTCCCGTTCCGCCTATGGCAAGATCGGCATTTGCCCCAAATGCAATCAAAAAATTCGAGTGGGCGCCAACGGCGTCGAGCCGCTCGCCTTGCCATCCCCGGCCGATGCCCCCTCCCCGGCCGCCAACACCGCTCAGTTCCAGGAGCGGCCAAGCGCTGATCCAGAGGCCAAAAAACGCCAGTTCGCCAAGGCCGTGGACCTCTTTTACCACGCCCGGTACGGCGAGGCACTGGGCATTTTGGACGAGTTGCGCAAAGATCTCCCCGGCAATGTCCAAATCGAGACCGCGCGCGCCCGATGCCTCGACGCCCTTAGCACGCCCGCGGCAAAAGCGGAAGACACCCATTGTGGTGCGAGCGTCCCGCCTCCACGCCCCCACGACAACATCGCCCCGCCACCTGGGCCCGAACCCGCGCCGGAACTCACCTCACAAGCCGTCCACCAGACCGTCCTTCACCTTATGACGTCCGGCTCCACCGACTCCGTGCGGCTTCAAGCCGCTGAACTCGCCTCACGCATACTCGGGCTGGCAACCCCGCCAACCGCGGACGACAAGCCGGGCGCATTTTTCGCGAAACTTGCCCCGTCCAATGGCAAGCCTAAGCCGCACGCCCACATTCCCGGAGAACCCGCGGCCTCCCTGAAGCCCTGATCGCGTTCTTCCATCAGGCGGGCCCGGGTTCCTCCGCGCCTGCCGGTTGCGGCGCCTTCACCGCAACCCGCACGGGCCGCAGCACGTGGACCGGCGCCAGTTTCCGCATTCCGGCAAGTCCTCCCATCGCAAGGATGTACAGCGGGGTGATCATCGCGTTGAGTGTGCCGTCCACGATCCACAGTCCAATCAGCACCGCAAGAACCGCCGCGCCGGCGCATGATGGCGTAGTCCATGCCGACGGCGGCACACGCCATGCCAGCAGCAGTGGCGGCAACAACAAGGCCAGCCCCAGCATGCTCAAGCCAAACAGCCCGTTCATCCCGAACACGATGATCCACAGGCTGTCCGTGATGCTGATGACCCTGCCGGTCTCGTCCTGTATTCGCGCCCGGTTCCACCCGCCCCACCCGAACGCCGGCCGTTTCAGCGCCCGTTTTGAAAGCGCCGTCTCGTTCCTGAACCGCGTTTCCAGCGATTCCGCCCGCTCCGCGCCAAGTACCCCTGATGTTACCCGGGCCGCCAACTCGCCCGTCGTATTCCCCGCTATTCGATACCCCACGTATACCATCGGAACAAGACACAGCGCAACGATAGGCAGGCGCGATCGCGATATCTGCGTCGCAAACAACACTCCGAGGCCGCCCAGCAACAAGATGATCGACCCCGCCGAACGCGTCAACAGGGCCACTGTCAGCAGTGAAAACACAAACAGGGCCGGCGGCAATCCGTAGATGCGCTTCAGTGCGCCGGTACGCCACAGCCAGAACCCGCTCAACGCCGCCGCCGTCATAAACATCCCCACCATCAACCCGTGCTGCATGAAAACCTTCGGCCGCCATCCGCCGAACCGGTAATGCTGGATAAACGAATGCTGGTGATACCCGTAAACGATGAAATGCAACTGCGGGCTTATCCGGATCTCGTACAGGCAAAGCGGAATGTAGATCAGCCCACCGATGAAAAGGCCAAACGCAAGTTCCCGCAGCCCCTCCAGCGAGGTAAAATACATCCGGCCAATCAGGTACGGAATACCCCAGCGCAAAATCAGCCGCAACGATTCAGAAGCCCCGTCGTACGCCCCCAAACCGTTTGAAACGGACGATGCAAACGGAGCCAGGCAAAACGCCAGCATCGGCGCGTCGTACCATCGCGGCCGGAGGTTGATCAGCTTGCTCGTGTCGAAGATCAAAACCCCCAGCAACAGCGAAATCGACGTTACGGTCATCTTGTTCAGTTCCGGCAAGGCCCGAAACTGGTACTCCGCCACGGGTAGAAACATCCATGCGATCAGGAATCCCGCTATCACCGCACGGCGCGGACGCATGAACGTGAACAGCGAAATCGCCGCCGGAAACCAGCCCAGCAGCGTTACGGCCACCAGAAGGTTGCCCTGACCAAAGCCACTCTCACCCATTGGCAATGCCTTCCCGCAAAAAACATTCAGCCCCTTTGGGGAACAAACGCGCCCCGCCCCCCTTCTATTCCGGCGACTCCCGGAATGGACTCGCTCACACCCCTGTTAGGTCTTCACAATGGGAGAACTGAATGTTTCGCTACCCCGTATACTTCGTTCACCATAATCTCCATGCGTGGGCCGATATCTGTTTCTCAGCACAACCCACAAGCCCGGCGGAATATGGCAAACGGCTCCGGCACGGCAATGACAACTGGATCGTTCAGACGTACCTTGAACTGAAACGGCGCGCGATCAACGTCAACATCGTGCCAAGCCTCGTCCAAGGCAAAATCTGCGTTGCCCATTACGACGATATCCTCATCAAGGAGATGCCGTTGAGATCTTTCCTTGTCGGTGTCCGCGGCGACCGGCCCGACATCCACGTCTCTGCAATGAACGTGGTTCAGAACAAGCACGTCATCCGCAATGGGCGGGATTTTTTCATGCCTCACTGGTCGCAGCCGGGCCTGATCCCGCGCGACCCGTCCCGCGGCCCGGCCATCCGAAAGATCGGGTACGTGGGCCTGCGGTTCAACCTCCACCCCACATTCCTCGACCCGCAATTCCTCCAACGCCTCGAACAGTTGGGCGCCACGCTCGAAGTCCGCGAATATCCCTTCCAGGATTACAGCGACATCGACCTGATCCTCGCCGTCCGCCCCGGAACACCCTACGATATCAATCTCAAACCCGCGACAAAGCTCCAGAACGCCTGGCTGGCCGGGTGCCCCGCACTGCTCGGACCCGAGTCCGCATACCGCCAATACCGCCAGAGCGACCTGGACTACATCGAGATAAACTCGCCCGAACAAGCCCTCCACGCCATCCGCACATTGCAGGAAAATCCCCGCCTCTACTCGGACATGATAGAAAATGGCCGGGCCCGCGGCGCCGAATTTACACACGATAAAATCGCGGAACAGTGGATTCGGTTTCTCACGGGACCCGTCACTGACGTCTACGAATGCTGGATGTCATCACGCCCCAAACGCCGCTGGCTTGACTACCCCCGGTTCGCCATCGCCGCGGCTCAGCACAAGCGCGCCCGACACCACCACCTCCGCAACATCTAGACGCACCAATACGCAGTTCCTCCGGTCTCCAGTCTCCGGCCTTCCCTACGGCAAGTTTTGCTTCAATAGGTCGCTGCGGTGCCGGAACACCTCCTCGTCATTCCATCTGGCCCCGTTCTTGCCCGCCTGCCGGATCAGTTCGGCGACGCGCGGCCGATCCCGGTCGAGTTGCGCAATCAGCCGCCCCAACCCCGCCGCGTCCCGCAGTTTCACAAACTCACCTCCGCCGTAGCCCTCGAGCAAATCCTGCGCGTACGCATTCTCATACCCCACGATCGGCGTCCCCGAAACAAACGACTCGATCAGGCACCGCGGCGACTCCGGCGTCAAGTGCGTGAAAACAAGCACGTGCGCGACCCGCAGATACTCGAGCAACCGGCTGCGTGCCTCGATAAAACCCGGAAACGAAACGATCCCATCGAGATCGAGTTCGCGCGCCAGCCGCTTCATATCCTCGAGCAACGGCCCGTCGCCCACCCACACCGCGCGAAAATTTGCGCCGTAATCACGCGCATACCCCATCGACCGCACCCAGTCCAACGGCCCTTTCATTCCCGAGGCCCGCCCCGTATACACCACGCGCAACGGTTTCTCGTGCAGGACCCGCGCCGCCTTGTCTTCCACGGCGTCCCACCCCACATAATCCGCCCTCTTCGTATGGATATCGTGCACCAGGAAATTGTTCGAGCACATCTTGCTGTAGACGCGATAACAGTCATAACCGTGCCACAACCCCACCGCGCACGTCTTGATTACGTGCCGCTGGTAATACTTCACGAGCGGATACTCGACGTAGGCGCGCACCAGCCGCGTAAACGACGGGCGAGGCTCCATCGCCAACTGCACCGAAAACTCGACGCGGTCCGTATGGCACGCGTACGCCCGCCCGAGTTTCCGCGCCTCGAGCGCCGCCACCGCCGCCCAGTCGCCCGCAAACCCGCTCAGGCTTAGGTGCAGGTACCGCGTCCGTTCCACGAGCCCGCGCAGCACTTTCCGCGCCGGCGCCAGCACCGCCACGAAATCGCGGTACCGGTACGCCCACGGCAATGGGACAAACTCCGCACGCCCGCGGCAGTTCAGTTCGTCCACGTCCCGCCACACCGTCGACGTCTCGCGCGCCGCCAGATCCTCGGGTATCACGGGCGCGGCGAACACCACCGTGGAAAAACTCTCGGCCCAGCGCTCGACGCCGTTGCACGCCTGGATCTCGAGAAACGTCTTGCCGCTATCCAGCCGCAACGATACCGGCACCACCAGCAGCAGCGATTCGTCGTCCGGCACGAGACTGCCACTATTGGTCATACCCTTGCGCACGACCTCCTCCCGGCCTGTCAAAGCAGCAGCCATCCTGCCCCTATCACCAATGCCGAAACCGCGTACGCCGCCCCGTCAAGCGCCGGCAGCCATACGCCATATTTGCGCACCAGCGCCGCCAGCACCGGATAATTCAACAGGTCCGCCACCGCCAGGCCGATTATGAAACCCAGCGTGCCGCCATAGTACGCACCGATTGTCATCCCGACGATCTGAAGCCCAAGCCGCGACGCCAACTGAAGCATGTAGCCAAACGAGTTGCCTTTCGCCAGCAGCACCGGCTCGATCGTCATGCACACCACGCTCGCAACCGTCCCGGCCGCCATCAGTTTGAGCATCCAGCCCGCGGCCGCGTACCGGTCGTCGTAAAACATGTCGAAAAACAGCCCCCCGCCAACCGCAAGCGCCCACAGCGGCGGCAAAAACACCGCCATCAGCGTCATCCGCAGTTTCAGCGTCTGTTTGCGCAGATGGTCCTGGCCTTTGTCCGACAGCCGCGAATACACCGGCAGCAGCACCGTGTTCGCCTGCGCCCCCAGTGCCTCGACCGCCGCCAGCGCGAGACTCTTCGCGATGTTGTAAAGCCCCAGCACCCCCATCCCGACCAGCCCGCTCAGAATAAAAATGTCGAGCCGGACCACCATGAACGTGAGCGCCGTGCTCACAAATATCCACCTGCCAAACCGGACCAACTCGCGCACCGCCGTCGTGTCCCATTCAAACCCCATCCGCACGTCCGGCAAATACCAATAGCTTCCCGCAAGCCGCACGATTGCCACAATAAAACCCGACGCCAGCAACGACCACACACTCGGCACAAGCCATACCGCCAGGATCATCCCCATCATTCCGAGCGAGTTCGCCGCGACCTGCAGAAGCGTGATCCGTTTTATCTGGAGCCGCCGGTTGTACGTAAAAATCGAAACCGAGTTCAGCCCCGACAAAACCGACGTCAATCCCGCTACCGGGATCACATAAATAAAAATGGGCTGGCCGTTAATGAAGTAGATCACCCAGCCCAGCGGGATCGTCAACGCGAATATCAAAAGCCCGCGAAACACCTGAACCGTCCACGCCGTCCGCAGAAAATGCGGGTCCTCCCCCCGCTTGTTTTGAATGATGTTCGGCCCCAGCCCCACGTCCGAAAACATCGTGAGCCCGGTCAGCACCGAAAACGTCACGCCCATGATGCCGAACGCCTCCGGAAACAGGAGCCACGCCACGACCACGTTGCCCGCAAGACGAACGCCCTGGTTAAACCCGTAGCCCGCCAGCGTCCAAGCCGACCCGCGGATCGCCAGCTTCCTCAACGGAGATACCGAGTCAACTTCAGCCGCCGAGCCCGTCGCGCTCACACGCGATTCTATCGCGCTTACACGCGATTCCCCCGCGGCGTCTGCAACCGTCTCATTCATCGGCGATCCCTTGCGTCCCCAATTCCGGCTTCAAAGTCTCCTGACCACTATCCAAACACTGCGGGAATATGATGTATGCCCGCAAAGACTCACGCCGGAATGCCCGCTATTCCCACAAATGTTAAACATACGTCAAAACACGGGACTAACCACGGATGAATGGTCAATTCGCTGCTGTTGCCCTGTTCTGCCTATGCGCGTTTCAACCCCGCCCGGCGACCGCCGCGCCGACCGTCGTCCGCATCTCGGACGAAACGGTCCTTGCCGGCGTTATTCCGTTCGGCCTCAACATCAGCGCCCCCGAACCGTACGGCGCAAACGAGATACTCAACAACATCATTCCCAACCCCGGGTTCGAAGACGGCGTGTACGGCATGGTGTTTCACTCCGACGAAGGCGCCAGCGGCCGCCGGGTCCCCCAGGCGTTTTGGGACCCCGCCTGGAACAACGACGAACACGGCGTCGGCCAACCCGCCGGCTTCTGGGACGGCGCGGAATACGAAATCGTCTACGGCACCGCAAAAGGCCGCCACGGCAAGGTCGAGCGGTTTCGTATCGAAAACGGCAAATCGGTTTTCTATCTCGATTCCGACGGCGCCGCACCCGCAAAATGGGACGTCCTGTTTGTCCGCCGCAACAGCCCAGGCATCAACGCTGACGACTCCCCCGATACCACCACCACACGGCCCGGAAGCCCGGGAAAACAATCGCTTCATCTCCGCTACCCCGGCGACTGGAAACCCGCCTTCGCCCATTACGCCGACTCGGTCTGGCGCGACAGCGACCCCTCCGCGGGCAAACTGTTTCTGGTCCGCGGCGACTGGCGCCTCGAATTCTGGGCAAAGAGCAACGAGCCGGGCGAGCAACTTCTCGCGGTGTTCAAGCGGGAAGGCGAGGCCGATTTCCTCAACAAAACTTTCGACCTCACGCCCGAGTGGAAAAAGTATGAACCAGCTTTCACTGTGCGGGCAAACGCCGATACACTGAAACCGTATGCTGCCGGCGCCTACCACCCCATACTCATGTTCGCATTCTACCTCCCCCAGCCCGGCGCCGAAGCCTGGATCGACGACGTCGCCCTGTACCGCCCCGCGCAAAATCCAACCGCCTTCACCGACGCCCTCGTCAATCGCATCGGTGAGTTCAAGCCCGGAGTCCTGCGTTTCTGGGCCGAGCAGTTCGGCGATACCCTCGACAACCAACTCGCAGAACCGTTCGCGCGCCGCCCGCACGGCTACAAACCTCATTCGCGCCAAGCCTGGTTGTACACATACAGCCTCCCCGAGTTCCTCCAACTATGCCACCACATTGGCGCCGAGCCGTGGTACGTTATTCCGCCGACATTCTCGCCGCGAGACCTCGCCAACCTGATCGCCTACCTCGCCGCGCCGCTCGGCTGCCATCCATACGCGGACCTCCGCAACAAGCTCGGCCAGCCACCGCCTTGGACGTCCGTGTTCAACCGCATTCACCTCGAATATGGCAACGAAATGTGGGGCGCGGCATCGGGCGGCGACCCGTTCGTGGGCGCATCGGCCCTCGGCGGCGACAGGTTCGCCGAAATCGCCAATGACCGTCTCGCCATCCTCCGCGCCGCACCCTATTTCGAGCCGGAGAAGTTCAACTTGATTGTCGGTGGCCAAACCTTCGCCCCTTCCACTCAAAAAGCAATCGCCGGCCATTGCCAAGCCGGCGACTGCATCGCATTCGCCCCGTATTTCGGCATTCTTGACACATACGACACGCCCGACGATCTCTACGGCCCGCTGTTTGCCGCTCCTTTTTTTCAAATCGCCGCCGGCCCCATGCGTCAAAACGCCGATGTCCTGAACTCTAATTCACGTAAGACCGGAATGGCCATCTACGAAATCAATTTCCACACCACCAACGGCCACGCGCCGCAAGACATCCGCAACCCGTTCGTGGCCGGTGCGGCGGGCGCGATTGCACTGCCCCTGGCCATGCTCGTATACCAGCGCGATCTCGGCATCACCCGCCAGTGCGCATTCACCGCCGCCCAATATTCATTCCACGCCGCCAACGGCCAAAACGTCCGCCTTTGGGGCCTCCTGCGCGACCTCGAAGCCACCAGCCGCAAGCGGCCCACCTGGCTCGGCCTGGAACTGGTGAATGGCGTCGTCCACGGCGAAGCTATCAAGACGTATCACGAAGGCGACTACCCATCGTGGCGGCAGAAGTGCGTCAACGGCATCGAACAAGAGACTCAGGTAGGCTGTATTCAGTCATTTGCGTTCCGCGACGGTCGGTCTGTCTCGGTGGTGTTATTCAACCTCAGCCTTACCGATTCCCACGAAGTCCAACTACTCCCATCTCGGACGCCCGCCACGACGGCCACGCACAAATGGATCGCCCCTGCCCGCCTCGATCAAACCAACGAAGAACAGGACAACGTCAAGATCGAGCAAGCCGAGCTGGCAGACTTCACTTCCAACTACCCTCTTACACTCCCCCCCCACTCCATCCACGTCCTCACCTGGCAACAAAGCCCGTAGCTCGTCGATCGGTCAGATCGGTCGGATCGGTCGGATCGGTCTATTAGGCGCACCTTACCGCAGCTTCTGTCGAATCTCCGCGTCGCGTGGTGTGCGCACCCACCCCTTTTCCCGCGGTCGCGTTAAGAACCTTGCGTACAACGACAGTTTCCACGCCAGAAACAGCGGCGACGCCAGCAGGTTCACCCACACCGTCCGCGGCGCCCCCACCAGTCTCAACCCCAGCACGACATGCAGCGCCGTCATCACGGCGCAAACCGCAAACACCGGAAACAAGTATGGCGCCGCAAACGCCGACGCCACCATCAGCGCACCCTGCCCAAATACCAAAACCGACAGCGGCGGCGTCGACAGGTCCAGGCAAGCGTCCAGATACCTCCACTGGCGCCGCCGCAAAAAGGCCCGCAGCAGCAGCGGCGCATGACGCGCCACCACCGACACTTTCCCCGCTTCCCACCGGTTTCGCTGCGATTCGGCTTCCCTCCGGCCCGCCGGCATGTCCGACGACACCCTCGCCCTCTCGCAATACGTTATATGATGCCCGTCGAGCAACAGCCGCGTCGTAAATTCGACGTCCTCCACCACCGAATGCGCCGGCCACCCGTAATGCGCCAGCAATTCTGACCGCAATACCATGCCGTTGCCTTTCAGCCCGGCCGCACCGCCCAGCCTGACCCGGCCCGCGCTCCGCACGCAATTGATCAGCGCAAAACCCGCATACGTCAGCGCCGTCCGCCAGTTCACCTGCGGGTTCGCCACAACGTTCTGGGCTTGCACCGCCGACACCGTCTCATCCTCCAGCACCTCCGCCATCGCCCGCAGAAACCCCGCGTCCATAATCGAGTCCGCATCGATGATGGCTATCGCGTCGTGCCGCCGCAGCAGGTCGGGATGATTCGCCAGGCACCAGTCCAGCGCCTGGCCTTTGCCCCGGTTCGAGGGATCCGTCCGCTCGAACACGACCGCGCCGGCATGGCGTCCCGCGTCCGCCGTGTTATCGGTGCAATTGTCTGCCAGCACGTACGCGTCGCATCGTTCCCGCGCATAATCCTGCCCCAGCACCGCCGCAACCGTCGGCCCGATCTGCAACGCCTCGTTGTGCGCCGGAATAATCACCGCGAACGACGGCAGCACCTGACCCGTCCCCCGCCGCCGTTTCGGCCTGTGCGCCGCTGCCGTCACCGCAAGCACGTAGATGCTGATGACGGCGCAATAAACCGCCGGCAAAAAAAACATCGCGTACAGTACCGCAGAAATCATGGCGCACCCCGCGATAGCTGGGATGCAAACAGCGCCTCCATCCGTTCCGCCGTTTGTTCGACCCGAAATTCCCCCGCCACCTTCTCCCGCGCGCACCGGCCCAACCGCGCCCGCAGTTCCGGGTCGACCAACAGCCGCTCGATCTGCGCCACCAGATCCTCGAGGTCCGACGGGGCCGTTAGCAGCCCGTTTTGCTCGTGTTCTATTAACTCCGGTATGCCCATGATTCTGCTCGACACGCACGGCACCTCCTTGGCCATCGCCTCCATCAGCACCACCGGCAATCCTTCCGCAAAACTCGGCAGCACCATGATGTCCGCCCGCTCGAGGTGATCGTTGACCTGCTCCGGCGTCACGCCCAGCGTGAACGTGATGCAGTCGGACAGGCACCACTCGAGCGCCCGCATTTTCAGGCTCTCCCGGTCGTCGCCATCGCCGATCAGCGTCAGGTGGAATTTGTGGCCGCGATCCCGCAGGGTTTTGCACGCCTGCAAAAGCAGGTGCTGCGCTTTTGCGGGCACCAGCCGCCCCACGCAGACAATCTGCATCACCCCGTTGCCCGGATCGGGCCGCGGCCTGAACAGTTCCACGTCTATCCCGCACCGCACAATATGCAGCTTGTCCCAATCAGCGAACGGCGTCAGCCGCATCAGTTGGCTCCGGCAATAATGGCTGATGCACCGTACAAACTTCGCACGCCGCACCTTCTCCTCGAGCAGGTTGCCCGCTGCCTCGTAAAACACGTCCGGCCCGTGAACACTTACGCTGAACTCGATCTTTCCCGAAGCCGCCGCAATCATTGCCACCGTTGCCGCAGGGTTGGCAAAATGAACGTGCACGTGACGCACCCCCAACCGCTCCGCCCAGTCGAGCAAATCCACCGCCTCCGCCACGTACGCCGCCAAACGCGCCCGCGATACCCGCGACTGACGCCGCAGCCCAAACGCATACCGTGCCATCCGCCACATAGTGCGCGGCTCCCGCACCGCCCGCCACGCCGTTTTCCAACCCAGCCGCCACAGCGGCGTGTTCCGCACGTAATGCGTCTGCGCCGACTCGGCCGTCTCTTCCGCGTTCATTCGGTGCTCGGGCAGGTGTATCGACGCCGTGTGCACGACCACTCCCCGCGCACGCAACGCCTGAACTTCCCGATGAATAAACGTGTGCGAGATGGCCGGGTACTCGCTCGACAGATAAACCACCTCGATGTGTTCAGGCGGCCGGGGCACGCCCCGCGCCTCATATGGCGACCCAATAAGCACGCTGCCAGTGCCCCTGTATATTCCCCGCGCTCCAAAAAGAGCCCGCCAATCCTGATATTCCTTTTCGTTTGGGTAACCCCGAATCGGGGTTCCGGAATTCCTCAATCAACCCCATCGCATGTCCGGAATAAGCCATTCGACAACAACCGTTACTCTTGAAAGAGGAAGGAGATCAGGGGTTCTGGTGGGGAAGGTTTTGGCAGTCTGACCGAGGGTCTTATTAAGTGTCATTCCGAAAGCGGCATCCTATTCTCGCCAAGCTGACGCTGGCAATTCTGGATGGGGCGTGTTTCTCCGCCGCATACGCCTTCATGACCTACGCGGCACGTCCGCACGCCGTATCTTACCACGAGCAAGCGGTCGCCAATTTGCCCGCCTTCGTTGTCGCGCTCGCTGTCTGGTACGTCGTCGCGTTCCGCCAACGCCTGTTCCTGACGCGCCGCGGCGAACTGCTCGTCCGCCAACTCTTCAACACCACGCGCGTCCTTTTCACCTGGCTCATACTCAGCGTATTCCTCGCCGCGCTCCTCGCCCCCGAGAGAATCGACCGCCCCGCTCTCCTCATTTTTACCTCGACCTCGATCGTGCTCGTCCTTATGGGAAGGTCGCTGCTCCGGTTCAGCGTGTGGGATCTCCGACGCAGAGGCTACAACACGCACCGGCTTCTCATCATCGGCGCCAACCCGTGTACCGAACGGCTCGTCAACACCATCCGCACCAACGAGCAGTTCGGATGGCAAATTGAAGGTTTCCTCGACGACGATTCATCCCGGCTTTCTTTTCTCGAACGCCACGGTATCCCGTATCTGGGCAAGATCTCCGAACTCGACCGGCTGCTCGTCCAGCGCGTCATCGACGGCGTCTACGTCAACTTGCCCCTCCGCACCTCCTACGCCACCGTCCAAAACATTGTCAACCTCTGCGAGGGCGTCGGCATCCCCGTTCGCATGGTAGCCGAACTGTTTCCGCTGCGCGTCGGCCGGACTGATGTCCGCAGAATCGCCGGCGTACCCGTAATCTCCCTTGTTTCCCGCCCCAGCATTCACCTGCGCTCCGCCCTCAAACGGTCCACCGAATGGCTCATCGCGTCCGCACTCCTGGCCCTGCTCTCCCCGCTGTTCGCTCTCGTCGCTCTCGGCATCCGGCTAACCTCTGGCCCGCCCGTATTCGTCAAGCAACTACGCCTCAGCCGCGACCGGCAGCCATTCCACATGCTCGCCTTCCGAACCGCCAAAATCACGCCCGAAACGCCGGTTTCCGGCTTTACCCGCCTTGGCCTGTTCCTCCGCCGCTACGGGCTCGACGAACTTCCCCAACTAGTCAACGTCTGGCGCGGCGAAATGGCCCTCGTTGGCGCACGCCCCCTCCGGCCTTCGAAAAGCCACCCTGGCCTCGAATGCCCCCCATGCTGGCCCGAGCAAGAACCGGGGCTGGTCAGGTTGTGGAACCAGGTCAACGAAAACGTTCCACTAAACACACCCGTTTTTGTCCAACCGGCCGAAGCCTTCGCCGAACCTGAAAACCCTGATTCCCTCGAGGCCGAACCAGCCCCCACAGAACACGTGAACGGCCCCGAAGTCGGGGTTCTCGCCGCCGACACCGGGTTGCAAGGAATGGAATAACAATGGCTCTGCGCGCGTACAAATGGCTGCTCTTACGACCGCTTCTGGTGTTCTGGCTCGATTGCGCCTGCATACCGATCGCTTACGCCTTTGCCGTGAAGATGACCCTCCCCGGCCGGTTCGGCCCCACCCTGCTCGCAAACGCCCACTACGGCCTTATCATGATGGCCACCTGGCTCAACGCCGCCAGCGATCAAGACCTTTGGTCGTCCCGACGCAGCGGGATGTTTGGCGCGTTCCTGGCGGCTGTCGTGCGCGCTGCCGGCCAGGCGCTCGTCATAACGGTATTCGTGATGGTGTTTGTCACGCCCCAATGGGTTAATACCTACTTTCTGACCGCCTTCTTCATCGGCACGATCCTGCTCATGGCCACCGTCAGGGGCGCCACGCACGTCGTATACCGGCTCCGCCGGTCGCGCGGCCAGGATCTTCGCCACGTCCTGTTTATCGGCGCCAGCGATCGAACCAGGCAATTCGCCGCCGAGGTCCGACGCCAACCCGGGTATGTCGCCGAAGGGTTTCTCGACGATGATGCCGAGCGCGCCCGCGAATTTGATACCCCAAACCTCAAATATCTTGGAACGTGCCGGGACTTCGACCGAATCCTCGACGAACGCCACATCGACGAAGTCTATATCAGCCTGACCCTGGCCTCTTTCTACACCACCATCGAGCAGATTGTGCAACGTTGCGAACAACGCGGGCTCGACGCCCACGTTAAAGCCGATTTCTTCCAGTTGCAGCACGCCCGCAACCTGCCCATGTACGTCGGCGACATCCCCATCCTGTCTCTTACAACCGTCCCCGAAAACCAGGTCGACCTCGCACTCAAACGAGCCCTCGACTTCGTCGTATCATCCATCCTGCTCGTCGTCCTCGCCCCGGCATTCTGCGCGATCGCCATCGTCATCAAAATCCAGTCGCCGGGGCCCGTCTTCTTCCTCCAGGAGCGCGTCGGCCAAAACCAGCGCCGCTTCAAGATGTTCAAGTTCCGCTCCATGGTGGCCAACGCCGAAGAACTCCGCAAAGACCTCGAGAACAAAAACGAGGCCGACGGCCCCGTCTTCAAGATCCGGCAAGACCCGCGCATCACGCCGTTCGGGCGGTTCATACGCAAGTACAGCATCGATGAACTGCCCCAACTCATCAACGTCTGGCGCGGCGAGATGAGCCTCGTCGGGCCCCGACCGCCTATTGCGTCCGAAGTCGAGCAATACGCCTGGGAACAGCGACGCCGGCTCAGCGTCAAACCCGGAATGACCGGCCTCTGGCAAGTCAGCGGCCGAAGCGACATCGGGTTCCGCCAATGGGTCGAGATGGATCTCGCTTATATCGATTCCTGGAGCTTCTGGCTGGACATCGTCATCTTGTTCAGAACCTTCCGAGTCGTGCTCGAAGGCAAGGGCGCCGCATAACCCGGTAAATCCATGAGCAACCCTTCACCACAACCGGCTGAACAAACCTTCCCGCCGCCGCCCTGCCCCGATTCGGTCGCGTGTGCCGCCGCACTCGAATCCAACCGGAATCAAATCGCACGCGCCTTGCTCGACAACCTCCGCATCATCCCGCGATGGGCCGCAGAAATCCACCAGAACCAACACGACATCGACGCCTTTATCGCACGCGAGTTGCACGTCTTTGTCGACTACGTCCACCTTTATCTCAAGTCCGGCGACGACGCCTATTCCCACCTCTACATCGGCGAAAAGCTCAAACAGGCCTACGACGCCAGCCTCCTACCCGAACAGGCAGCCGACCTCCGCAACCAACTGGTCAAGCTTGATGGGCAGGCGTTCCTCCGCGTGCTCGCGCCTACGTTGCCCTCCGCACCCCTCGCGTACCTCCAGCGCCATTTCGACCAGATGCACTCGGTGCTCGCCGGCAAAGGAAAAAAGACGCTCACTATTCTCTTCGTGCAGGACTGCCTTTACCTGGACATCCTCGCGTTCCTCACCGCTCCGCTGCTCGAGGACGGAATCGGCCTCACGCCCTGCTACGCCACATCAAAAAACCCCGATGAACTCCGTTCACAACTCCGGACGCTCTCCAAAAACAAGATCGAGGCCGTCTTCTTCAGCCCGTTTACCTATGAGTTCTACTCGGAATTCGCGCAGCTTCTCCGCTGGCGCAACTCCGTAATGACTCCCGCGCGCGCCAGAAAAACAGCCGAAAACGCCATCGCCGAGACCCAAAAAACCCTTGACCTCATTTGCGACCTCTTCGACTGCCACATTTTCGTCCACAACACCGCCATGCTCATCCGTGAACCATCCCCTCTCAAGCGCCGCGCAAAGAACCTCATGACGCTCCGCGTCCGCACCGCCGCACGCAACCTCATCCGCGAATGGCTCAACAAATATGTCGCCCAAAAAAACAACGAAACGTTCGAGCACCTGTTTGTGATCGACGAAACGGATCCCCTGCGCCGGCTCGGCGAGCACGCGCTTGGCGCCCTGTTCTACTCGGCACAGATCCAGCATCCCGCCGCGTTCGGCCGCGAACTCGCACGCCACTACCGCGACCTGCTGTTTATCGAGGCCTTCCTCATCAAGAAAAAACTGGTTGTCTGCGACCTCGATAATACCCTCTGGGAAGGTCTGATCGGCGAGGGCGAGGTGCGCCACTGCGCCGATCGCCAGCAGATCCTGAAAAACCTCCGCCGCAAGGGCGTCGTCCTTGCAGTAAACTCAAAAAACGATCCCGCAAACGTACATTGGGCCGGCTGCGCTCTCTCCGAAGACGATTTCGTCTGCCGTGAAATCAGTTGGGAACCCAAAATCAACGGCATGCGCCGGATTCAAAGCGTTCTCAACCTCAAGCTCAAAGATTATGTCTTCATTGACGACCGGGCCGACGAGCGCGCCTTAATCAACTCCGCGTTCCCCGACATCTTCACCATGGACGCCAACGAACCCCGCACATGGCGTCTGCTCGCCCTATGGGCATCTCTCCTCGAAACAAACCCCGAGATGGACCGCACGCTGCTCTATCGCCAGCGCGAAGAGCGGCAAACTTTTCTCCAGTCCGAGGACCATTCTGACCACGACGCCGCGGCCATGTTCAAAAACCTCGACCTCCGGCTGCATATAAGGCGCGCAACGCACACCGACCTCAAGCGGGTCGTCGAACTCATCAACAGGACCAACCAGTTCAACCTCTGCGCCTCCCGGACCTCGTTCGCAGAAGCCGCGGCGTGGACCACCAACCCCGCCGCTACCCTCCTCGTCGCCCACGCCACAGACCGGTTCGGCGATATGGGCATGGTGTGCACCACCCTCGTCCGCGTGACGGAGACAGGCCTTCAGATACCCGTATTCGTCCTCAGTTGCCGCGTGTTCGGGTACGGGATCGAGAACGCCGTCATGAACCACATCAAACGGCTCGCACACGGGCGCTCAATTACCGGCTGGTACAACGAAACCACCCAGAACGCCCCCTGCAAAAACTTCTATCCCGACAACGGATTCCGGTTTAGCGACAACGCCTGGGTTTTCCGCGGGGCCCCTGCCAGCGACCCCGCATGGCTCACCGTCACCACCGAGTAGCCGGTCAAGGTGTTCCCGGCCGCAAAACATATAGGGAGCGCCAAAGCCCGCCCCAAAGCCTGTCATCCTGAGCCCTGCCAGCCACTCGCTAACGCTATTGTTCATGGCGTTTTATGGCAGGGCGTGAGGATCCCCTCGGTTGCAACCAGTGGCGCCCCAAGAGATTCCGAAAAAGTTTCCTTAAGCATCAATCGGAATCTACCCGCCCGCCACATATTTAAATGTGCGAACATTGCTGACCCCGTACGGGTTCTCCACACTCACGTTGATCGTCCCCGAGCCTGGAGGCGCGATGAACCGCACCGCCGACGACTGCACCGCCAGATACTGGTTCGCAATCGTCGTTCCGCCCCAGTGGACCACCACGCTGTTCAGCGGCACGAAACCCATCCCGAAAATGGCTATCTGGTACCCGCCGGCCTGGCCGCCTTCCGTCGGCATCGTGTTGATTATGGGCCTCAAACCGAGCTGGCTGTGCGTCGTGATCTCCGGCGGGATCAGGCCGAACGGGCCGCCGTTCACCGACATCTCCACGTAAACCGGCAAGTAACTCACCGTGGGAATCGCAAAACGCGCCTCGATCAGGTAACGGCCCGACCCCAGGCTCACCGGGCCCGTCACCGCCCCGCCATTCAAGAACAATCTCGAGCCCGAACCGCCGATCGCTGAAAACCGGTACGTTCCCGCACCGAGATCCACTTGCGCCAGCATCTGGACCATCACGTTCCCCGTGAACGGCGACGGCACAATGGTCGCCGTGCCCCCGCCGATATACATCTGGCTCATTTTGGTCGCATAGTCGGCGGCGGCGGGCACCGCGTCCAGCAGCGTCGCCGGGTTCGCTCCTTTCGAATCATAAAACTCGACCAGCATCCCCGGAACATTGTTGGGCGCCACGATCAACATCGCGGCCGTCGTGCTCGCCGTCTCCGGCGGAACATTGTCGTCCCAGATCGTCAGCGTCACCGTCGTGCTGCCTTCCGGAAAGTTGTACGACATGTTGGGCGTTGTCGCCACGGTCACGCCGCCTATCCTCCATTGATAAGCCACGATACTGTGCCCAATCTGGTCTGTGTACGACAGATCCCCCCGCAGAAACACCACTTCCCACCCATCCATGTCGTAGTTGATGAAGTACGCCGGTTTCTCGATCACGGCGTGCAGGTACGGTTGTTCCACGTTCTCACCCGTGCCCAGCAACCGGACCGCCACCAACCCAAACCCGCCGGAAAACGTCAACGCCACATCGTTCTCCGAAACCAGGGTCGGCGTAAACGCCACACTCACCTGCCTCGAAGCGCCTGCATTAAGCACGATATTCACCGGGTAGGTCAGATCCGCCGCACCGCCCTTGTACGGTGTCCCGCTTATCGTCGCGGTGAAATCCTGGGCCGTGCCGGAACTAATCAAAAAGCCCAGTGATGTGATCGTGACAGGCGAACCGCCGTTGTTCATCAAGCTGAACGTCTTGACGCCGCCCGGCACGTTCAGCAAAACGTGGCCCCAGTCCAGGATGCTCACGCTCGTCGTCACCGCGCTCTCGCCGAGGATCTCGATGGCCGATATTATCGGGTTCTCGACCCCGTGCACGAATTGGATCTGCAATGACCCGTCCACAACCGAAACGTTGAATTGTTTTACGAGCGCCGTCAGCGGTCCTGCCTCGGCGTAGATATCGAAGTTGTTCAAGACCGGCTGACCCTCGAGCAGAACGCCGAACACCCGCTGGCCCGGGCCTGTTATGCCGTTGAAGATTTCCGCAAAATGAAGCCGCACAACATATCCGCCCGGCTGCAATGGGAAGCTGTAGACCATCTCCGGGTTCGGCAGCGGGTCCCAACGTTCCGTCTGGTAAAGCCCGTCGTCATTCGTCCCGGCTATCGGCGAACTCACCGAGTACGAATTCCCCACATTGAAAAACGACGTGTCCGGCGCCCACACGTTGCCTGCCCCGTCCGTGTACGCGCCCCCGCCCGCGTTCACCCGATACACCGCAACCGCCGGTGGAGGCGCCGCCTCGCCAACGCCCGACAACGCCACCGAAAACACGTGGCCGCCCGATACCGTAAGCTCGAGCGACGCCCCGCGCGGCCCCACGGCCAATGGGGCAAACGCTACGTCAATATCCACGCTGTCGCCGGCCGGCAACGTATAAGGCACGGCAGGCGCGCTCGCAATCGCAAAATCGCCTGAGTTCGCGCCCGTCAGATCAAGCGACTCCAACTGCACGCCAGTGCTGCCGTTGTTGCTCACCGTAATTGCCTGGGCAGGGCTCGTCGCGCCAACACCAACCGATCCAAAGCTCAACGAATCCGGATTCACCGTCATCGCCGTCCCCTCCGGAAGCACCTCGATCCCCGAAATCATCGGATTTCCTTTTACGTGGGTGAACTGGATGTTAAGCGTCCCGTCTTCGACCGGGACATCAAACATCTCGACGACCGCCCGGAACGTGCCCGCCCTTTTCACAATGTCATAATTGTTCAGCACCAACTGCCCTTCGATCCGCACATTAAACACCCGCTGATTCCGGCGCGTGACGTTGATTTCAGCAAAATGAAGCTTTACCGTATAAATACCCGGGGCGACCGGCAGCGAATACATCATTTCCGGCATGGAAACCGGATCATACCGGTTGGTTTGGTACAGCACCGGATTGGCGGTTCCCGCGATCGGCTTCGTCGTGCTGGACGTGGTGCCCGTATTGTACAGGCCCGTGTCCGCCTGCCACACGTTACCCTCCGGGTCCGTGTACGCTCCGCCGCCCGCGTTGACCCGCCAAACCGCTACTGCCTCGCCAATCCCGACACCCGACGCCGGCAGGTTCTTCGTGCCCGCCGGATCATTCGACGCAATCCGGATGCTCGCCGACTGCGGCCCCTCCGCGCCCGGCGTAAACGTCACGCCCAGCGTGGCGCTTGCGCCCGGTGCAAGGCTGATCGGCAGCGCGCCGTGCTGCACCGCAAACGACCCCGGGTTCCCGCCGCCAATCGTGATGGCCGTGATCGCCAGTGTCGCATCGCCGGTGTTCGTCAGGCTCGCGCTGTCCGCCAGGCTCGTGCCCACGGGAACATCGCCGAACACCAGTTGCGGCGGCGATATCGTCAACTGCGGCCCGGGCTGCGGCCCCGCCGAAACCAGCACTTCAATCCCTGAAACCTTGGGGTTTTCCTGGCCCCGTATAAACTCGATGTCGAGTGCCGTATCTGCCACAACCACCTCGAACTCCTCGACCACCGCCGTTGCAAAACCCACCGTCCCCAGAATGTCGTAGTTCTCGAGCGCCAGGTTCCCCTCGAGCAGCACGTCAAACACGCGCGGGTTCCCGGCACTGATCCCATCGTAAATCTCCGCAAAATGCAACCGCACCGTGTACGTCCCCGGTTCCAGGGGCAAATGGTAGGCAAACTCCGGCTCCCACGGCGCGCCCCAGCGTTCCGATTGGTAAATCTTGTCGTCGAGCGTGCCGCTGATCGGCGCCGACGTTGACCCGACGTACCCGTACTGCCGGTAGCCGCTGTCCGGTTCCCACAATTGCCCCGCCGTGTCCGTATACCAGCCCCCACCCGCGTTCAACCGGTACACCAGTTCCTGGCCACACGCCGGAAGCCCTATAGCCACTAAGGCCAGGCACGTTATCCAACCACAGCGCCTTGCCACATGTGCTGAAAACATCGCCATCCTCCTTATATAGTTAAACAACTCCGCAAACCGACCATGCTCCACAATACGTGGAATCAACATCGCCTTCGCCCACGTAAATTTCGTTTCCGCGCGGGAACTGTTTTCACCGCCGGGAACTCCGCCCACGGGAACAAGAAAGGAAATTTCCAGCCTTCCCCACACTGTTGAAATCTAAACTGTGAAGTGTGATTGACACGCAAGAGAGATGTGCCTTCCCGCGGCCTCTTCAGCCGGGAGCGTTGCGGTTGATGTATTTGCTAACTGCAAACGGCGCGCAAAAAAACTCGCATGAGCCTACCGCGCGCCGATGGAGGTATGCAGACGTGGTTGGTAAAAGTGCAGTAACATGTTCCCTTGTCCTGCTGCTGCTCGCGCTGTCCGCATCGGCGCGCGCCGATGCCCTGTACGCGCAGCCCGTCTTTCTCTGCGACAACTCGGCAATCGGGTTCCTGCCAACCGATCTCAGCCTCGAGTTCAGTCCCCGATCGTTTCAGGTGCTCGACGATTTCGTGCTCGATACGCCTGTCGCCCTCGAAGACATTCCGTGGTGGGGCGTGGGCGGTTCCGAGTCCGCAGACGTATTCACCGTCCGCCTGTTTACCGGAGCATTCGACTCGCCGACACTCCTCGCCCCGTTGACTCCGGATGCCGTGAACCGGGCCGCCGCAGGGTATTCAGTACCCCTCCCCGGCGACCGCGAACTCGACGTATGGGCCTACAACTCTCAACTCCACGATTCCGTCATGGTCGAAGCCGGTGTGCCATACCACATCTCGATTTTCAACAACACCACCGGTTCCGTCGATTGGGCATGGGCCTTTGGCGCCAATGGCAATACCCAGCTTGGCGCACGGATCTTCGACTCCGACGAGTGGCTCGAGATCCCGCCCCTGGACATGGCTTACGAACTCACGGGAACCGTCGTGCCCGAGCCCGCGACACTCATCCTGCTCGCGCTCGGACTAATCGGCTGCCTCGTCAAGAGCAGGCGGCGCGCGCGCCTTATGTGAAGCCGCCGGTGTCTCCGCGGCCGCGGTTGCAGCCGCTCACTCCTTCGTTCGGGCCGGGCAGGCGATCACACCCTGCCCGGCTTTCCGTTTCCGCGTTCCCTTACAACTTCCCCGCTATCCGGTTTATGCTGTTCTTCCCCCTTTTGCACAACCTGAAATCATTTTAAGGGATTTGCCGATATCACAAAAAGAACAACCCTGATTGATCACCGCCACGCCGTCTGCGAAACTATATCTAGTCGCGCGCACGCGATTCTTATCGCGTATCGCGCCCACGCGATTCTTATCGCGCCCACGCGGGAGTAGTCCGTGAAGGGAAAGGCTGCGATGAGGCAAGCAGTGGGCAAGGCGCCCGATGTTCCGCCGGTTATTCGGAGGGCCAGTTTTCTCCGCGGGACTGGGGTGGCGGAATTGCAGAAGGCGCGACGCACTAGTGAGGCTTACAAAACGCAGATGGTGTACGTGCAATGCATGATGCATCTACAATAGACAAGTTTGGCACCCTCGTGGGCGGCTCACCACAGATGAACTCCGTCTTCGCCATGATCGAAAAAGCCGCCAAGATCGATGTCCCCGTGCTGATCACCGGCGAAACCGGCACCGGAAAAGAGCTCGTCGCCAGAGAAATTCACGTCAGGGGCCGCCGCGCAACCGGCCCGTTCGTCCCCGTCAACACCGGCGCGCTCTCCATCCAACTCGTAGCCAGCGAGCTGTTCGGACACATCAAGGGATCCTTCACCGGTGCCGTCGAAAACAAGGCCGGAAGGTTCGCCGAAGCCGACGGCGGAACCCTCTTCCTCGACGAAATCGCCACCATGGACGAACGGGTACAGATCGCGCTCCTGCGCGTGCTCGAAACGAACTCGTTTCGCCCTGTCGGCGCAAAACGCGACACACTCGTCGATGTGCGCCTCCTCGCCGCGACCAATACCGACCTCCGCCACGCCGTAAAAACCGGCGTATTCCGCGAAGACGTCCTCCACAGGATCGAGGTCTTTTCCATCAGTCTCCCACCCCTTCGGAACCACCTCGAAGATCTCCCCATGCTGGCCGCCCACTTCATCGACCTCATCAACTCCGATTTCGGCTTGCAGATCCAATCCATCGCCGTCGATGCCATCAACTGCCTTCTTGCCTATCACTGGCCGGGAAACATCCGGGAACTCAAGAACATCCTCGCTCAGGCCGCCGTCATGGCCGAGTACGCCCAGATTACAACCGAACACCTCCCCCAGCGCATCGTTGCCCCCGCGCCCGCAAGATCACACGCCCACCCCGACCCCGCGACTCCTCAGCCCGCTCCAAAGCCCATCGACCAACACGTCCCTGGCCCCCCCCAAACGTCCCACGCCGCGGATTCACCCAAACAACCCTGCGACGGCATCTTTCTCAATGTCGGCGAACCCCTGGAACAAGTCATGAAGGCATACGTCCTCAAAACGCTCGACCATTGCTCCTACAACAAAACCCACGCCGCAGAAACACTCGGCGTCAGCCGAAAAACGCTCTACGACAAGCTCCTCCAGTGGGGAATGGAGAAGCGGCGCGCCTAACTGCTCCTCGTATAGAACCTACACATCCGGCCCCCAATTGAAAATTCGCTTTGCCACTTTTGACCAGTTAAGCCCGTGCGCGCAGGCGGGCATGAGAGTTGCTCCTCTAAACGGGCAACCGGGAGACTGACACGTGCTCCAAGTCGAAAAACAACGGACGCGAAAGTTCGAGCTCGTCACACCCGAGTATCTCGAAGATCAGCTATACCGCGCGCTGGAACGCCGCCAAATGCCTGACTATGTCCCCTTCCTGGACGACGACGGCGCGCATAACTGGCGCGCGCTCGACAACCCCGCCTGCGAACTCACCGGATTCCTCGACCAGTGCCTCCCCTATCTGGCCGAACATTTTGTACCCGAACTCAATCTGGTCAGCTTCGGCGTTGGCGACGGGCGCAAAGAACGCATCCTGCTCCGGTCCCTGCTCCGAATCGGAACGCCCACCTACTACAGCATCGACATCAGCAGCCCCATGATCGACGCCGCACTCAACACCGTCGCCGACATCCAGGTCGAGAAAACCGCGCTCGTCGCATTCTTCGAAGACCTCCCCATCATCAACCGGCTGTGGTGTCACCCCGCGCTCCTGTGCTTGCTCGGCAACACATTCTCCAGCTACGGCGCCGAATCCATCCTGGCCACCGTCCGGGCCGGGCTCGAACCACCGGACCTGTTCCTCTTCGACTGCCGGCTCCTCACCGAAGACGCACCCAAACTCGAAGAAACACTGGCATCGCCCGAAAACGTCCGATTCCAAACCGCTCCCCTCATCAAACGGGGGCTCGAACCCGATGCGGTTCAATTTGTCGTCAAGGTGGTGGCCGCCCCCACTCCCGCGGGCACCGTCCGCCGCGTCGACCAATCCATCCGGCTCCTCCGGCACGCCCTCGTTACGTTCGACCACGCGTCCGTCTCGCTCTCTCCCGGAGAGGAGGTGCGACTCGGGAGCACATGCCAATACACCCTCGAGCAGGTCCCCCATTTTATCGACCGCAGCAGGCTTGCCATTGTTGAACAACACGTGGCCCCCGCGCGCGACAACGCCATCTTCATGCTGCGCACGCCACGACAAAAACAAAACCTCCTTTGACACATGTCAGAAAGGAGAAGTCATATGTCTATCGCAAAAGTCATTGAAATCACCGCGAATTCGCCCGAAAGTTTTGAAGACGCCGTCAAACGCGGGATCGAGCGCGCTCAAAAAACCATCGACGGCGTCAAAGGCGCATGGATCAAAGCGCAGAAAGTCGTCGTCGAAAATGGAAAGATCACCGAGTACCGCGTCGACATGAAAGTCACCTTCCTCCTCCACGAATGACGGGATCTCGTTCTCCCCGGGCCGCAGTGGCTCGAAGGCAGAGGTGTTTGAACGTGCTGCAAAAAAACAAGAACAAACAGTCCGACGACCCGTCGGGAACAATCATCGATTTCAGAACTCACAAGAAAATCCGTCAACGGCGCAACACACTGACCGGATGGAGCGGGTTTGCCGCCATCCCGCTCGCCGCATGGGCTATCGCCCTGCCGATGATCGGGGGCGCCCTCGTTGGCCGCTGGATCGACAGCCAATGGCCCACTCCATTCCCATGGTCGCTCGCCCTGATGCTTGTGGGCGCCGCAATCGGCTGCCTGATAGCGTGGAAATGGGCCAGGCACTAGGCGCCTCAGTGCAGGCGTACGCGCCTCTAGAGGAGGAACCATGATTGTCACTCTCACATTGAACCCGTCCGTCGACGAGAGCGCATCCGTACAGCACATCCAGCCCGAACGAAAACTCCGCTGTTCCCCGCCCGTTCACGAACCCGGCGGTGGCGGCCTCAACGTCGCTCGCGCCATCCACAACCTCGGCGGCAACCCCACCGCCGTCTGGCTCAAAGGCGGCCCAAACGGCGACCGGCTCCAACACCTCCTCGACGACCAGCAGATCGCACACCTGCCCTTGCCCATCGCCGGTGACAGCCGCCAAGACCTCACCGTGTTCGAAGAATCCACCGGACGCCAATACCGGTTCACTATGCCCGGCCCGCAAGTCTCCGAAGAGGAAGCCGGCCAAGTCGTCGCCAATATCACTCAACTCCAAGCCGACTACCTCGTACTCAGTGGAAGCTTGCCCCCCGGGTTGCCCGACGACTTCTACGCCAAAATCCTTCGCGACACCCCGCGCAACACACGCGTCATCGTCGACACCAGCGGTGACCCGCTCCTCTACGCCATGCGCGCCGGCATCTTCCTCGCCAAACCAAACCTCAACGAACTCCGACACCTCGCCGGCGGCGCCGTCGAAAGCGACTCCCAGATAAGACAGGCCGCACAGGCCATGGTGCGCCAAGGACAGGCCGAGATTGTCGCCGTCTCGCTTGGTTCGGCCGGCGCCCTCTACGTCGAAGACGAGTGTACCGACCGCATCTACGCGCCAACCGTCTCGATCCGAAGCAAAGTCGGCGCGGGCGACAGCATGGTAGCAGGGCTCGTCCTTAAACTGGAACAAGGCTGGCCGCCAAAACAGGCCGTCCGATACGGCGTCGCCGCCGGGGCCGCAGCCGTCATGAGGCCCGGCACCGCACTATGCCGGCTCGAAGACACCGAACGACTCTTCGATCAAATGAAACTCGAAAAAGAACTCTATCTCGCCCGCCGTTAAAGCAAATCTCAGATCTCAAATTTGAGATCTGAAAACTGAAATCCAAAAAGGGACCTCTCGCCTCGCTCTCGGAGCAAGAGGTCCCTTTCACCCTTTTGCCGTTCACGCCTGTCGCGGCAACGGCACAGTCCCTATTGCATTGGTTGCGTCCCGGGGGAAGCCGGGGGTGTTGTGCCCGCGCCTGGTGTGGGGCTGCCCGGAGTCGTGCCGGGTGTCGTCGGCTGTTGGCCTGGAGCGGCCTGAGGCGATGGCGGTTGAGCCGGCTTCACGGTCGCGGGGGATGGCGGCATGCCCTCTTCCCGTTGCGCGCCGGGCGGAGTCGGCTGGCCGGGCGCCGGCCGGCTGGGCGCCGGGGTGATCGGGCGCTCACCGGGCGCGGTGGTGGGCGGAACCGGCCGGCCGGGTGTCGTTCCCTGCGGCGTCGGCCGCTCGGCTGGTCGAGTCTCCGACCTTGGTCTGCAGGCCGGTATTGCGGCCACAATTGCTGCCAGACAAAGCAAAACCAAAAGTCTCTTCATGGTTTTCTCCTTTCCGAACAAAAAGAGTTTTAACCCACGCTTGAGTTGTAGTCGTTGCCATCTGTAGTTGATCTAACACCCCGTGCGCCCCGCTTCTTCCTAAACGAGTTGTGGTGCGGCCGTCCCGCCTGCACTCAGTTGGCCGGATCCCCCTTCGTCACGCGGTACGCCCTCAATCCGGGCCACCCCCCGAAATCCTTGAAACTGTATCCCAGCCCCCTCTCCCGCAACGCCCCCTCGATATTCCCGGGTTCCGTCCACAGCCACACCAATACCCACGCGTCGCCCCCCTCGATGTGCGCTTCCCCAACCGCCGGCCCGACCTCCGACCACACGTCCACGCACCGCACCCGCGATTCGGGAACCCGGCTGTTGTAACGGAGCGCCGAGTAATTGATGCTCTGCACCGCCACCGCCGTGTCCCGCGGGCCCATCCGCGACTCCAGATACGCCCCAGCCGACCGCCAGTCCGGCCGGAACGGACCGCAACCTACCGCCAGCAGTTGGTATCCCCAAACACCCGCCAGAACCAGCCCAACCAGCCGGGTGCCGCGCACCTCTCCCAGCGCCGCCCCCAGCAAAACGTACAACGGAATACTGCTGAACAGGATGTACCGGTACACAAAACACGGCCGCCACACGTAAGAAGCCGCCAGCAGCCCCGCCACAGGAACAAAAAACCAAATCAAAAGCAACCACGTCCCGTCACGGCCGCGCCAGAACCTGCCGCCAACATTTTCCTCTCTACAAAACAGCCGCCGCAAAACGTACCAGGCGATCAAAACCCCCACCACCCCTGTCAGCACTAAGTCCAAACTCACCCCGCCGGGAAGGTGAGACGCCGGATTCTCGTTCGAGGGCCTTCCCCCCGCGAAAACCGCCGCCACCATCGCCACTTCCCGCCACCCAGGCCTTGCCATCCAATCCGCCGCCTCATGAATCGTCGTCGTGTCGATCGTCGAGAGCCACCCAACGAGCCCCGCCACAATAACCGCATGCGCCGCCGCCCATACAGCCAAGCCTTTCCTGTCGCCTCGTCTGAACAGCGCCAGAAACACCCCCTGCGCCGCAAAAAACAGCACACCAAACAGGTGCGTAAACGCCAGCAGCCCGTTCAAAACCACGTGGGCCGACAGCCAGCCGCCCTCGCCCCGATCTTTCTCGACCCACCGCACAAAGCAATACATCGAACACAGCGCCAGAAGCGTCGCCAGCGCGTATACCCTGATTTCCTGCGAATAGTAGACATGCACCAGCGACGCCGCCAGCGCCAAACTACCCAAAAGACCCGCCCCACGGCCCACCAGACGCCGGCCTACCCCGTACAACACCGGAATACACGCCAAACCCAATACGACCGACAGCAGCCGCATCCACAACACTGAGTCGCCGCCCAAACGCGACCAGGTCCACGCAACCACAAAATACACCGGCGTCATCGGCGGGTCCGACGCCCGTTCTTCCCGCAAAAACGCCACGAGCCCCGGCGCGTCCAACGCATCGAGCGTAACGATCTCATCCCACCACGGCGACTCGCCCCCAAGCCCGTAAACGCGCAAAAATGCCCCAAGAAGCACAATTCCCCCCACCGCAAGACACGTTTTTGCCGCGGCCGACATAACAGGCCTTCCTCCGGTAGAATTGAATTGGCCAGACGCGCGGAAACCCTGCCCTGTCTTGAATGGTGGTAACTTAAGGTCAGGAGCAGCCAATGCAATTACTTAGCCCGCTTTAGCGGGCTCCTCTTTGCACCCGTCTTTAGACGGGGTGATCTCGGACATTCTCCGGAGGGATAGCGCGCTTTAGCGTGACTTTCACAACTGCTTTAGCTCGGCTTCCCCCACTGTTGAAAAGATACCGTGGCCAACCTTGAGGCAGTGTCATTGGGCCCCCTCAAAAGCCCCGCACCAAAACAAACTCCGTCAAACCCAGCATCGACTCCTTGAACGAGCTCGAAGGCAACGGCCCCAGCGCGTCTTGAGCCGCGCTCGCATACGACCGCGCTATCCGCTCCGTCCGCAACCGCGCACCCGACCGCTCCAGCGCCCGCGCCGTCCACGCACGCTCCTCGTCCGACAACGGTCGGCCTACCATCCCCGCAAGCCGGCCCGCGTCGTCCGGCGGCAGCCCTTGGCGCATATAGAGGATGGGCAGCGTCCTCTTGCCCTCGGCGATATCGCCGCACGAAGGTTTCCCCAGCGTCTCCTGATCCTGCACCAGGTCCAGGATGTCGTCGATAAGCTGGAACGCAATCCCCAGCGACAGGCCGTACCGATGCAACGGCTCCCGGCAGCCCGTCTCGAGCACATATGTCGGCGCCGTGCACGTCGCCGCAAAATAGCTCGCCGTCTTCTGCTCCGCCAGACGAAGGCAATCCTCCTGGGTATAGTTTTTGGAGCTGTCGGAAATTGTGCGAAGTTCCCCCTCCGTCATTTTCCGCACCGTCTCGAAAGCGTTTGCGATCAAGTCAATCGACTTCATACCCACCAGCAGGATCACGGCCCGCGCAACCAGGTAATCACCGCTCAACACCGCGATATGGTCGTTCCACAACGCGTTCAGCGACGCCGTGCCGCGGCGTAGGCTTGACCGGTCCACCACGTCGTCGTGCGTCAACGCCGCCAGATGAAGAAGCTCGAGCGCCGCCGCAAGGTTCACAAACCGGCCCAGGTTCCCGTTCGCCCCAACCGCGCCCGCCGTCAAAAGACACAGCGCCGGACGCAGCAGTTTACCCCCAGGTTTCGGCGGTTCCTGCGCCGGGCCGTCCACAAGCGACAACGCTTCCCCCCACAACGACGTTACAACCGCCTGCGCCTCCGCAAGTTCCGGCCTTATAGGCTCATAAAGTTCATCAAGCGTCACGGCAAAACACCTCACACCGAGGAATTCTACCAACCACACGCGACTTTCTCAACGAAAGCAGTCCGGAGTCTGGAGTCCGGAGGAAAAAAACCAACAGGCACGAGCAAGACGACTGTGGTGCGGTGTCATCCTGAACCGGGAAGCCCTGTGGCGGGCTGTTTTCCTACGCATAACCAACACCAAAGCCTGTCATCCTGAGCCTGGGAAGCCCTTTGACGGGTTGTTTCGCTACGTATAACCAACACCAACGCCTGTCATCCTGAGCCCGCCTCAAAGCCTGTCAGCCTGAGCCTTGCCAGCTACAGACTCCTTCCGTTGTTTCAGTCGTCTGATGGCAAGGCGTGAGGATCCCCTCGCTCTAAACCAGTGGCGACCCGAGAGCAGTGAATAAACAGAATGCCTGCAAAATCACTACTTTCTGTCCGGCATTTCACAAGCGATTGAGGTGAGAGGGGTTACACGAGATTTTCCTTGACAAAACGTGGGGGTTCGCTTATACTATTGATAGTTAAGGATAGTAACATCAATAAGCAATAACCGAAACCGCCACAAAAGGAAACTCTCGCGATGCGCATCCTCTCCCAACGCCAACGCTCACTATCATTTTACCAGAGCCTGCCCTCGTTCACGCGAGAGTGAGACATGATTGCTTCAATCTTGGGAGCGAATCCAGAGATTGAACAGCGGGTGTGGGAAGACTTGACGGCGGACGGAAAGGGAGGGCGGAAAAAACCGACGGGCGCCCAGGGGATGCCGGCGGAACAGGTGGTTCGATTCGCCGTGGTGAAAATGAAGGAACGCCTGAGTTACCGGAGCTTGCAGGCGCGGGCGGCGGACTCGATTTGTCTGCGCGGATTTTGCCTCGTTGGGCCGCAAGAAGTCCCCGCGTTCACCACGTTGCAGGAAAACATCAAACGCATTCGGGCACAAACGGGGGAGGCCATCAACGGCCTCGTCGTCGGATATGCCTGCGACCGAGGCGTGGAAGATGGGCAATAGGTTCGTATCGACACCACCGGTGTCGAAGCCAACATCCACCATCCCACGGACTCGCACCAATTGTGGGACAGCGTCCGGGTGCTCGCGCGTGTTTTGCAGCGGGTCGAAACCGATGTCGCACGTTTGCGCGGGGCATTCCACGATCATCGCTGCGCGGCCAAGCGAGCGTTCTACCGCATCCACAACACCCGCGGGAAAGACAACAAAAAACCTTGTATAAAGCGCTGATCGCCTTGGCGGAGAAGACCCTGGCCTACGCGCGCACGGCGCTGGACGCCTTGGGCGCGAACCCATGCGTTTCCTTTGAAGAAATGCTCGCACGAACAGGAGTACTAAGTCACCTGAGGCCACTGGGCGATGGGGGGTTCTTTTTATCATGTTTCAATTTGCGTTTTTCCTTTGGAGTGAGCGCGGCCTTTTTCTGCTGTTCTCTTTTGCCTTTATCTTTCTTTCCCGTGTCGCCCATGTCTGTTCCTCCTTGGTTGAAAATGACTTCTATCCCTCAATCCGACCGCGAAGCCCTCCCAAAGAAAAGCCGGAAGGGCTAATCGGTTTTCCTCGCTTCTTTCTTCTTCCGCAAGAAGAAATTCTCGCCTACACGACGGTCGCGGCCCTGTTGCTTGGCGCGCCTTCGGATTCGGCCAAGGACCGGCGGGCCGTAGGCGGCGCTTGATTTTGTACCGATGCCGCCCCGCCACTATCCCCCGGTTCTTTCCAGTCCAGGAAGACCCAGTCTTGGAGAATAGTCTCGAACGTTTCCGCATACCAGACAACACGTGGACAGTATAGACACTAGCAAGCCAAAATGGAAGCGTCCGGCAAGGCTGCTATCTTGGGCCGCCACTGGTTGGGAGCGGGGGGCGATCCTGCCGACTTCGTCGCATGCCCGCCCATGGGAAACGGCGGGGACGCCGCTTCCACGGCTCCGCCAAGTAATGGTGATTCCAGTCGCACAGCCATAATGAAGCCGCCCCGTATGGCGTTGCCGCCGTATGGGGCGGAGCGCCTTTCGGGACGACTCCATTATGACTTCGTCAAGACGGTGTCAAGACGGTGTCAAGATGGTGTCAATGTTTAGTGGGCGAAAACACCGGCCATTCGCGCGCCGACAGAGGTTGCGCTGAAAAACACAGACGCACCTGTCACCAACAGGCCCACCAGGACGAGGGTGAGCGGGGCATATCCGACCAGAGCCAGTATGCCGAGTACGATGGTACTGACGCCCACAAAGATTTCCATTCCGGCAGTTGCGTTCATGGCTTCTTCGGCCTCGTGGCGAATGGTCACAGGCGCCTCGCGGCGAACCGTGACGGGTTCCTCGGTAGTCGTGATGAGCCGCTCGTGGCTTATGCGGGAAAGCACGCCGGCGCCGATCAGCAGGACCATGCCGAACATGATCACCGAAACCGGCAGCAGAATGACTTCCTCGACGCGGAGCAGGCACAGGACCCCCAAGGCAATGCCACCAAGCCCGCCCAGGAACTCGACGCTTGTTCCCCCGCCAAACTCGGTGATTTCGGGGGACCCGCTGCCATAGTGGGCGACCAGGTCGGCGTACCGGGCCATGCTGGCGCCGCCTTTAATGAACAGGGCCACGCCCAGGGCGATGACGGCGATGGATGCCAGCGTAACCGGCAGCACCTCGGCCAGCCCCAATATGGCCAGCACGACCGCGCCCAGTCCCGTAATGGCTTCCACCACGGAACCGGCAGCGAAAATGCCGTGCTTCCTCTTTTGTTGTTCGTGATACTCTGTAGTAGCCATATCGCTTCCTTTCACTTCATGCGAGGTAATCCTCGCACTCATGCGAGTCCATGCTCGCACCTGGAATAAAGCGAGCAACTTTAGTGCCATCAGCCATTTATGACTAGATTTGGCGCGTTTTCTGGCTTGTGACTGTCAAGAATCTACTCACACTGGAACATTCCTTGACACTTTTGTTGGAGGTTTCGGTCGGGGCAGATTTTATGGACAGAACGTGGTTTTTGTTGCGAAATTCGCAGTTCAGTACTATAATCAGGTCAGGTAAAAAAGGAACGCTTTGGGGTGGAAGGGAGTCACATGCCGTATGGCACGACCTGACGTTCGGGACACGATATCGCGAATCAGCAATCTGCCGACCTTACCGTCGATACTGACACAAATCCTTGCCACAGCGGCAGATCCAGACAGTTCGGCGATCGATTTGGGGAGGCATATCGCCAGCGACCAGAGCCTTTCGGCGGCGTTGCTCCGGCTGGTGAACTCGGCGCCGTACGGCCATTACCGGGAAATAAAAGACATCGCGACGGCGATTGTGATGCTGGGTTTTTTTGAGGTTCGTAACCTGGCGTTGAGCGCGACGTGTTTCCGTCGGTTTGCGGCATCGCGGCGGTCGGCAAGCGACTACGACAGGACGCAGTTGTGGCGTCATTCGGTGGCGGCGGCGATGGCGGCGGAACGGCTGGCGAAACGGCTTCACGTGGACAGTGGAAGCGCTTTCGTGGTTGGGCTTCTCCACGATATTGGGAAGGTGGTGTTTGATGTGCTTTACCCGGACGAGTTCCAGCGGGCGTATCAGAAGGCGCGGCTCGAGCAGAAGTTTATCCGGGAGGTGGAGCTGGAGTTTTTTGATCTGGACCATTCGGTTGCGGGGGAACTGTTGGCGGAGCATTGGAACCTGCCGCACGTCATCGTGGAGAGCATCCGGTTCCACCATGAGCCGCACAACGCGCTGGCGGACGGGCGGCTGGCGACGCTGACGGCGTGGGCGGATTTTGTGACGTACCAGTCGGGCTTGGGGGAGAACAGCAACGGCAGAGACCGCGAGGCGCCGGAGGAGTTGCCGGTGTTGTATGTGCCGGAGGCGGTGTGGAAGGCCGCGGTGGGCGAGTTGGAGACGAGCCATGAACGGATTGATGCGTTTTTGGGTGTGTTGCGGGGGTAGTGTTTGTTGTGGTGCGGGCGTCCCGCCTGCACATCTCAAAAGCAGGCGAGACGCCCGCACCACAATCACATCTTAAAAGCAGGCGAGACGCCTGCGCTACAACTATCCGAGGCGTTCGCGGAGGTGGTTGCGGATTTTCACGAGCGAGGGGAGGGACTGCTCGACGTCTTGTACGTGCTCGCCGATCCAGCGGATCAGGGTGGTGATCACTTCGGTGCGCCATCGGCTGACGGGTCTGGCGACTTCGTCGCGGAGGTATTGGACGTCGCGGAGGAGTGAATGACGGGCCTCCCCGTCGACGGGCGCGTAGTCGGCTTCCTCGACCAGCCGCTCGACGAGCAGCGGGAGTTCGGCCATGTCTTCTTCCTGCTCGCCGGGCTTGACGGGAAACAACAGGTTGAACTCGTAATGGTTTTCGACGAGGTCGATGCCTTTGGCGGTAATTCTGGCCGCGGCGAACATGGGCGGGTTGTAGCCGATCATGAGTTCGACGAGCCCCCGGTCGCTGAGGTAATACATGTTTGCGAGGAGGTCTTCGCGGGTGACGGAGCCGTCTTCGAGGAGGTCCTGTGGGCTGAGCATGTCGAGCGGTTGTTCAAAATAGCGCTCGTACAACACGGTCAATAATCGCCGGCGCACGCTCTTTGGATGTTGGGCACTCATTTAATCAACCCGATTCCTGTTCAGCCACTTTTTACATGGTAACGGGTTCAGCGGCGGGGATCAATCACAAGGGGGCGGCGGCGAAGGAAAGATTGATCGGACGAATCCGTCTGATCGGACAGATCGGACCGATAATTGCACGCGGGACGCCTGCGCTACTGGGCGGGGGCGGGCTGCTGTGGGGTTTTTGCCGCTTGCTTGTATTTTTCGGCTTCTTCTTTCCGGAGTACGTATTTCTTCTCGGACAGGTCGAGCGGGATGTTGCCTTTGATTTTTGCCTGGATCATGAGGTCGGTGGCTTCGTCCCACAACGGGCTGCTCTTCCACCGTGCGTTCTGGAGCACAGCGGCCGCCTCGAGATAGAGGCCTTCTTCCATAAGCCGGTCGGCCTTGATTTTCATGATGCGGCCGACGGCAAATGGGTCTTCGCCGGCTTGGTTCATGCTTTCGTAGATTTTGATGGCTTCATCGCGGAGTTTTTCGGCTTCGGCCTTTGCGTCGGCGGCGGCTTGGGGATCGGTGGTGTTTCGGGCGCGTTCGGCGGCCTCATTGGCCTGTTTTTCCTTGATCCGGCCCTTGTTGCGCACGATGAACGAGGGGGCGGTGAGGTTGCCGGGATTTCGTTTGAGGTAGGTTTCCCACCCGGCGAGTGCCTGTTCGTACCGGCCGGCCTCTTCGAGCGACCTGTTGAGCATGCGGGGCACCCAGACCTCGTGGGGATACCGGACGGCTTCGGTGAGGTACTTGACGGCGTTGTCGTAGTCTTTCATCTTGAGGTAGTAGATGGCGTACCCAAGGTCGAAATAGAGCTTGTGATTACGGGGGTTCTTACGGATGCCGTCCTTAAGGAAGTCGATGGCGATGTAATAGTAGAGTTCTTTTTCGCCGATCCGGGCCTTGTACTTGTCGTTCCACTGTTTGAGAGGTTCGGGCGTATCGGGCAGTTTGGCGGTCATGTTGTAGGAGAGGTGCCAGGCGCTCAGCAGAAACGCGTCGACGAACGTGGGATCCAGCCAGGTGCACATGGTCATCAGGGGGATCATGCGCTGGTCCATGCCCTGGTGCCAGTATCGGTCGACCTGGAGCCAGATAAAGTTGGCCGCGACCTTGCGGAACCCGAAGAAGATGTTGGCGAGGCTGACATTCACGCCTTCGTTGTAAGCGGCGGCGGGATCAAACTCGGATGCGACGGATGAGATTTTCCGTTCCCGGCTGTATTGGAGGAACTCTTCGCGCTGTTTGGCGAGAACGTCGCCCGAGGCCAGTTTGAAGACGAGGCCGCTGTACTGTTCGTCCCTGGCGGCGATGGTCATTTTCGGCATAGGTTTTCCATCGGCATCGTAATTGTCTTCGCCGATGGGCAGGTCGGGGATGACGGGGTCGGCGGCGTCGACGATTTCATTGTAGAGTGCGACATCGAGTTTTTGCTGGTCGGACTGGTCGGTGTCGTCGGCGAACAGGCGGGTCTGTGTGGATTGAGCGAGGATCCAGCGATAGAACCGCTCGGACTCGCGCAGATGGCGTACGCGCGCGCCCTGCCATGCGGCCAGGGCGACAGCGGCCGCAAAGCAGACGATGATGAAGGCTTTGTGGAGCATATTCATAAACTTCTCACAACTCCTTGCGGAAGAAAATGATGTAAGCCATTATGTATCCGGCGACGGCGTAGAGCAGCCCGTACGCGATGAGGTTGGGCAGGAGGATGTCGCGCGGGGGGTCGTTCGAGGCGAGGTAGAGGATCTGGTTCTTGAGGCTGAAATTCTGGAGGTTGGGCAGGAGTTCGTAGAGGCCGAGGGAGATGTAGCCGATCATTTTGTCGATCCAGAGTTCGGTCTGGCCGGATTTTGCGAACACGTCCTTGAGGTATTCGGTAAGGTTGCCGGTGATGTAGATGAACAGGCCGGCGATGGTGGGGAGGACCGCGGAGGTAGCCGCGCACGACAGGGCGAACGTGAATGCGGATACGATCAGGAACTCGAAGTAGGTGAGGAGCGTCGACCACAGCAGGAGGGTGGGCATGATCCGTTCTTTGAGGTAGAGCGCCACGAAAAACAGGGCCGTCATCAGCGCCAGGTTGAGGATGACGATAAGCTGGACGCCGGCAAACTTGCCCAGCAGGTATTGGAACCGCCGTACGGGCTTGGACAGGACGGTGTAGATGACCTTGTTTTCGACCTCGTTCGGCACGACGGATGCGGAGATGAAGATCGTAATCAGCACGCCGAAAATCGAGATGGCCGTCACGCAGAGGTCTTTCATCTGCTTGGCTTCCATATCGACCTGGCTGCCGGGGGTTACCTGGGTGAGGAACGAGGTCATGAAATTGGAGCCGGCGATGACGAGGACGCTGAGGATGAGGATTGCCATGAGGATCTTCTTCCTCATCCCTTCGCGCCAGGTGTAGACGGCGATAGTCCAAGTGCCCCGGAGAAACGATGCTACTTCCGACATGGCTGACCTTTCTGTGGCTTACGCGAGCTTCTTGTTTTCAGCCGCGCCGACTACGCGGACAAACAGTTCCTCGAGCGTTTCGCGGCGCGGTGCAATGCTTTGGATGGTGGCTTTTTCGGCGCGGCAGATCTCGAGCGCGTCGTACACGGACAAATTCTCGGGTACGCGCACGACCATTTTGGTTGCGGTGGCGTCTTCGACCTGGAGGCCAGCGGTGTTGAGCTTGGCGATAAGGCCGCCGGTCGGTTCGGCGATGTGGATCAGGACGTCGCGCTGGGTGAGCAGTTCGTCGACGGTTCCGACGGTTTGGAGGACGCCGTTGTAGAGGATGCCGACCCTGTTGCTGATCAACTCGACCTCGAGCAGTTCGTGCGACGAGATCAGGAGGGTTTTGCCCTGGTCGCGCAGGTTGGAGAGGATGTCTCTGATTTCTTTGCGTGCGATGGGATCGAGGCCGGTGGTAGGCTCGTCGAGGATGAGGATGTCGGGGTTACTGAGGAGGGCCTGAGCGAGGCCGATGCGCTGTCGCATGCCTTTCGAGTAGCCGCGGATCATGCGTTTGCGTGCGTGCGCGATGCCGACGGTTTCAATGACGTTGTCGATGCGCCGGCGGAGGTCGGCGCCGCCGAGCCCGTAGAGGTTCCCGTAGAACCGCAGGACTTCTTCACCGCGGAGGAAGTCGGGATAATAGGCGCCCTCGGGCAGATAGCCGATCCGGCGTTTGACGGCGGCGGCCCCGATGTCATCGGAGCCGAGTATGCGGATGTGGCCGGAGGTGGGGAAAATCAGGCCGAGGAGCAGCTTGATGGTGGTGGTTTTCCCGGAACCGTTGGGGCCCAGGTAGCCGAAGATCTCGCCGGGATCGATAGTGAGGTCGAGATCTTGGAGTGCGCGGACATCCTGGCTGCGAAAGCTGGATTCGTAGACTTTGGTGAGTTTCTGGGTTTCGATCACTGCCGGCACGGGCGTACGCCTTTCAGTTGTTGGGAATACCGCTGGAGGTTCGTTTTGTCAGAGTTGCGGTATTGCCCGTCAAAATCACGTTACTACTTTGCTCAACAAGACTTTGATAATATCAAAGCAGGGGTTTTCAGTCAACAAATTAACCATGTTTTAGCTGGGGCTGCTATTGGGTTTAGCTCGCAGAGCATCCACCACTTCGGACGCGGGCGGGGGGTCGTCGTCCCAGTAGTGAATCTGCACGCCGTCGCGGACAAGTGCGAACCGCGGGGGCGCGTATTCGTACAGGCTGGAGAACTTGAGGAAATTGTCGCCCATGGAAAACAGGGGGAATTCCGGGGCGGTGGCGTCGCGGAACTCTTCGAGTTTCCCGGGGGCATCTTCGTAACAGAGGCCAACAACTTTGGGCACGCCGGGCTGCTGGCTCAGTTCGTTAATATTAGGTACGATTTCCATGCAATGTGGGCACGTCGCGCTCATGATGGCGACCAGGTATTCGCCCTTGCCGAGGTCGGTGGTCTCGCCGTCGGATTGGAAGACAAATTCGGCGAACAGGGGGGCGCCGGGTGGCGCCGGCGGCTGAACATGCGCATAGGAGTAGCCGGACACGGCCAGGGCGGCGACCACGGCCGCCGGGATGGTCGGAGCGAGCCAGCCCCAGGTGGACCTGAGCCGTCTGGTTATCGCAAACCCGACCCAGCCCGCAATCGCCAGCGCCGCAATTATCACGTTCTTGCCGATGGACGCGGCTGGGGAGATTTCGATGGGGCCGAAACAGCCGCAGTCTTTGAGGTCGTGGAAAAGCCAGCCGTAAAGGATCAGGCCGGTGAATCCTGCCAGGAGGGCCAGGATGCCCGCGTAGGTGAGGCCGCGGAGGCGGATTTTCAGCAGGAGGGCCACGCCCAAGCCGGTTTCGAGCGCCAGCGTGGCGAGCGCCGCCGCCTGTATGAGGGAACGGTTGCCGAGGACGCCGTAATGGGAGATTTGTACGATAAACAGGTTTACGTCGGCCGCCTTGAGGATGGCGCCAACAAGAAATACGGCCGCGAGAACAAGCTCCACGGGCCGTGCAATTTTGGTGAACAAACGCTTACATATGGACATTGCACATTAAGTCTACGAAGCGCGGGGCGGTCTGTCAAATTGAGACCGGAGACCGGAGACTGGAGAAGAAAAGATGAAGGATGTCTGAGGTGAAAATCCCGGCAAGTAAATAGGGACACCCCCCACAACTGCCGGGGGGCGTCCCGACGGCATGGACTGCAAGTTCAACGGTCCCAATCGTCCCAGGCAATTTCTTTGAAAAAATGCAGAAAGAGGAATACGGAGACGCGCCCGAACGGCGAGAAACGGAGAAACGATTACACTGACCAAGTCATTTTCAGATTGCGTCGCGTGGCGCGGCAGTCCTGCAGATATAGGTTAATCAGCGTTTGGTAGGGAATCCCATTTTCCTCGGACTTCTGCTTGAAATACTCGATGACGTCCGGATCCAAACGGAGCGTTATCTGCTTTTTGAGCCTCCGGGCGTAGGGATTCCTGCGGGACTTCATTTTCGTGAGATCGTATTCGGCTTTCATATCAGTACCTCCGATAGTGCTCGGATTCAGACGGCGTCGCTCTTCGCGCGGAGACGATCCGAATGACTCCTTCGGGCTCGCGATAGCAATGGCAAACCAGAAGCAGACGCAATCCAGAGCTCAAGCCCAAGAGCAGAAAACGGTTTTCCCACTCCGAATGCCTGTCGTCGTAAAACTCGACAGCGTGTTCGTCATAGAACACCGACCGCGCCTCTTCGAAGGTGACGCCATGCTTGTCCAGGTTGGCCCGGGCCTTTCTCGGGTCCCAGGTAAAACGCAACTCGCTCATAATTACATTATAACTACACGCCGGGAAGCCGTCAAGTCTACGGAGGACCGAGGCTGAGACTGGAGCGAGGAATAGGACGGATCGGACCGATCAAGCCGGCTGGGTGTAATTGACCCATTCGAGGCCGCCGAGCTTCTTGAGCGCGTAGCCGACCTCACGAAGGTAATCGCCATAGACGACTTGTGCGTGGAACCCTTCGATGCGTTCGGTAATCCGCTTGATGTCGCCGTCGATGGCGATGTCCATCTGGGAGCGGCACATGGGCAGCGAGGGCGTGTCGACAACGGTTCCACGGAATCCGTGCCACCGGGTGCAGTGCAGGTCCGGCTGAACCAGCGTCACGGTCTGGCCTTTGGCGTATTCGACCTTGGAGGCGACGCCATAGTCGGATTCGTAGTGCGTCATGAGCGTGACGGGCTCGTAGTGGTGTCCGTCCATTTTCATGGGTGCGGCGCAATGGGCGACGGTGTAGATTCCGTCGTGCGGGAAATGGGTGTTACAGACGAAGGTGGGTTTGCCCGCAACCCATCGGAGCAGCACACCCGGCATGGTGTGGCTGAGGTCGGTGTGGCAGTAGGCCGTGTATCCGGCGTCGTTTGCCAAAGCCTCGACCAGGCACGGCGGCGTATCGAGCATGGCGATGACGTCATGGCCCATGCAATGGTCGAATCCAAAATTGAATGCTTGCTTCTCTTCAAGGAGCGACCGGCAAACGTGCCAGGCAGCGAAAGAGTTGACGACGAACTTGCGCTCGGTTTGCAGCGAAATCTTTGGATTAGCCAGAAACCGGTCCGTTTCTGCTTCGGCATCTTTCATAAACGCGGCATCGGCCCGGGCCTTCTCGATGCGCTGGGCGAACTCCTCGCGCGGAACCACCTCGATCGTGTAGCCCCAGAGGTCCTGGGCGACGCGGGGGCCGTTTTCCTGGGCGGGCGCGCTGTACGCGGCCAGACTGCCGATGGCGAGTACTTTGGAGCCCTTGGCGTTCTTGAGCCCGTAGAGTGCGCGGAGCCGCCAGAGCACCTCGTTATAGTCGTCCACTACGATGTCGCCGACGTCCATATTCGGCTCGGCCATGGCGTCCTCGTGATGCCGCAGGACGCGCCAGTGGGCAATCTCATGATAGAGATAATACGGACCAGACTTATGGCGGAGGAACATGATGTTGGGTTTTCCGCAGTTGGCCAGCTTCCAGAACCATTCGACCGCGCCACCCGCCGCGTAAGGCATCAGGACGTCCGCGTCCGATTCTGCAATGATTTTGTTGATGGCGGCCTCGTCTTTGGCGAGGACTACCGGCCTGGATTGGATAGTGAAGCCGGCGGTTGCGGTCACGGCTTTGAGTTCGGCATCAATCCGCTGAGCTTCGGCTTCGGCGGCATCGTCCGAGTGGATTCCGCCATAGCCGCGCCAGCTCACTCGATCCTGGGGTTTTGGCGTGTCGTAGGAAAGAATGGGCTGGATAACAATGGGCTTGCCCGCGGGCCAATCTGGCGGGTAGGCGTTTGGCGCATCCTGTGCGCCGGCGTTGGATGCCAGGAGCAGGCCGCCGGCCGCTGCCGATCCGCCCAGAAAGCCCCGCCGGGTTATGGCCCACCCAGGCTTGGAATCATGGTCACGGTGCTTCATCGTAAGCCCTTTCTCTTATTCCGGTCACCTCCGAGAACGGCGTCGTTTTCACTCGGTTGCGTCAGTTTGCCATAACATGTAATGGGACACAAGCAAAGAGGGCGTTGACCTCACTGATCCCCAGTTTTCGCAAGTAATTCCAGTGATGGGTCGTACAGGACACATCATGTGGAAAAACCCAGCAGAAACTTGGCAGCGACTACTGATCAAACACCCCACCGTCAGATCGGGTTGCTGTGGCGCGTAGGCGCGGGCTGGAAGACCCCGCTAGTGTACTGCGTCAAAATTGAAGTTACTTATAAACAAATCAAAAGAACACCAAAAAGAAGCGAAAAACGGGGACTTCGTAAATTTGGTGACGTATTCATGCTGCGAAAAGCAGGCGAAAAGCAGGGCGAAAAGCAGGGCGAAAAGCAGGGACAGACACGATTTTCAAACTGCCGAAAATGCCCTTCCAAACTGCCGGAAGCGTTGTCAGTCCCTGTTTTTCGCTTTTTGTATCATACGTCGCCGCATTTGTGGATCCGTGTACTAAGTGTCTATCGGTTTTTCCCACGGCTCGTACCGCGGCGGCGGCCCGGGCTTCTGTTTCTTCATCGGCGGCACATAATCCGGCGGCTGATGGAAGCCTTCGGGCAGTTTCGGCCCCTCCCGTTGCTTCGGCCCTTCGAACGGCATCGGGCCGACACGCGGCTTCGGCCCTTCAAACGGCGTTGCCCGCTCCCGCCAACTGGGCCGTCTCTTCTGAGTGGACCCCGACGGCGGTTGCGGCGCAGGCCGCGGCACATACCGGCGATACCCCGGCGCAGGCTGCGGCCGCACGTAATATCGGTCGGAATCCGACTCGGCTGGCGCCGCGGTCTCGTCAGGTGCGGCGATCGGCGTTTGCGGGGCGGGTGCGCCGCCGACCGGCGGTTCGCCTTCGGGTTTGGGCGGCGGCGGCAGGCTCCCGCTCAGCTCCGGCACGTGCTCCGCGCCAACCGGCACCGTTATGCTCGACCCCGTGAAATCGTCGCCAATCGGCTGATACCGCCCCCCAAGTTGTTCCGCCAGGAACGCTTCGACGACCGCGCTGAACGCCAGCCGGTTCTCCGGCCGCGCGAACCCGTGGCCTTCGTCCGGGAACACAACGTACGTCACCGGGATGTTTTTCTCCTGCATGGCCTTGACGATCTGATCCGACTCCTCTTTCTTGACGCGCGGGTCGTTCGCCCCCTGGCCAATCAGTAGCGGGTGGCGAATCTGATCCACGTGCGTCAGCGGCGACCGGCTCAGCAAAAAATCCCGCCCTTCCTCCGTTCTATGATCGCCGACGCGGTTTACGAACATCTGCACTGCCGGCTCCCAATAGGGCGGCAGCGAGTTGAGCAGCGTCACCAGGCTCGACGGGCCCACGATCGACACCCCGCACGCGAACACGTCCGGCGTGAACGTCATCCCCACAAGCGCCGCATACCCACCGTAGCTGCCGCCGTAGATGGCTACCCGCTTCGCATCGGCGATACCCTCCCCAATGGCCCAGTTCACGCCGTCGATCAGGTCGTCATGCATCTTGGCGCCCCACTCTTTGTTGCCCGCGTTCACGAACGTCTTGCCAAACCCCGTCGAGCCCCGGTAGTTGACATCGAGCACCGCATAGCCCCGGTTCGCAAACCATTGGTGTTGCGGGTCATACCCCCACGTCGAACGCACCCATGGACCTCCGTGAACCAGCAGTACCATCGGCAGCGGCTTCTCAAACTGCTTGTTCTCGTTCATAAGCGCGTCGAGCGGCAGCGACAGGTAACTCACCAGGTCCAGGCCGTCCCGCGATTTGATCACCACCGGGTGCATCCGCACCAGCAGCAGACCCTCCAGCGCTGTCCGGTTTGTGAACAGGAACCGCGGAGTCTTATCGGCGCGGTTGTAAAGGTAGTAGCGGACCGGCCCGTTGTCGACCAGATATGCGGCGATCCACGTCTGGTCGTCGAGCGTCCGCGAGATAATCTCGACGTCGCCGTCCGCTACTGAGCGCAGCACATCGAGATCCCGGCCGACCGCCGGATCCATGGCGCGCCATTCCGTTCTCAAATAGTCGAATGCGACCGCCTGAATGGTTTTCTCCGTCGGATGCGCCATCACGTCGGAGATATCTGAGCGCGGATCCTCGGCGATCAACTGCTCGTTGCCGGTAGTCAGGTCGATGATGGTGAGTGCCGCCGTATTCCGCCCACGGCTGTCGACGAAATAAAGCCGCTGGCCCATCTTGTCGAACCCGGCCGGATGCGTCGTCATGCTGTCCTCCTGGCCAATCGTGAGCCACGATTGCCACTCGCCGCCTTCCGCCGGCTTGAGGTATTCCTGGCCGCCCTCTTCCGTAACCCGCATCGCAAACCGGACGTTGTAATCGTCATCGGTGATGAACCCGGCAAACCCCGGGTTTTCCTGCAACAGCGCCCGCTCGCCCGTTAACAGGTTGATCCGATAGATGTCGTGGAACTCCCGGTTGCGCTGATTGAGCCCGACAAGGATTTCACCCGGGAACTTATAACTGACTTCCTCGATCTCCGCACGCACACCCTCCAGCGGCGTCAGGTCCCGCGTCTCCATCGAGTCCACGTTCACGGCGTAAACGTGCCAGTTCTCATCGCCGTTCTTGTCCTGGACGTAAAGGAGCACATTGCCCGTATAGGTCCACGCATACGCCCGAATGCCTCTGAGCTTGTCCTGCGTCACGGGTTTTGCCCCCGCCACGTTGTCCCGCGGCCCCACCCACACGTTCAGCACGCCTTCAACCGGCGCCAGGAACGCCAGCCGAGACCCGTCCGGGCTGATCTGCGGCGACGCACGGTCCGGGTTCCCGAACAACACCTCGCGCGGGATCAGCGGCACCGGCCGCGCCGTCTCTTCGCCCCCCTGCGCCCGGCTTTGCAACGTCCAGCACACCGCAAGCAGCAAAACGCCCGCGAACACGTATAAGCCAGGGATGTGCTCCAGCAGGTTCTTGAGCAAGAACATGGTTGAGTTCCTTTTGGTTGCCGAAACAGCCTTCTGAGGCTGACGTAATAACCTTCTAAAAGGAAATAGCGCCCAATCACGGAAAAATTCCTGTCAGGCAACCATCTGGCATATGGAAGGCCGCCGTCGCCGAGGTAGCCCGACTTCGCCGAAGTAGGCCGACTTCGCCGAAGTAGGCCGACTTCGCCGAGGTAGGCCGACTTCGCCGAAGTCGGCCCGTTCCGCTCAAAGCCACCCGATCATTCCGCAGCCCCGATCACCAAGCTGGCTGAACCCAAAGTAACGTAACCTCATCAAGTCCGGTCTTAATCCGCCGCCCGGGACCTTGAAGGGCCGACTTCGGCGAAGTCGGCCTACCCTGCTGGACTTTCGCCCGTGCCCGCAGGTAATCTTTCCCCAGCAAAAACCACCGATTATGGGAGCAAAAGCCATGAAAACCGCTTGCCTTTGTCTCTGCCTTCTGTCGTTGTGCGCCGCAGCCGACCTGAACGTCGTCAACCTGCGGTGCGAGCAGTTGATCAACCCCCTGGGCATCGACGCCCGCGCGCCGCGCCTCAACTGGAACCTCGAGTCGCAACAGCGCGCTCAAACCCAGAGCGCGTACCAGGTCCTGGTCGCCTCGTCGCGCGAAGCGCTCGTCGAGGGCCGCGGAGACCTCTGGGATTCGGGCAAGGTCCAATCCGACCAATGCATCCAAGTCCCCTACGCCGGCGCCCCGCTCGCCTCACATGCCGAATGCTGGTGGAAAGTCCGCGTGTGGGACCAGGGCGGGAAGGAGTCCGCATGGAGCGAGCCTGCCCTATGGACGATGGGCATTCTCGACCCGGCCGAGTGGAAAGCCCAGTGGATCGGCCTCGATGACACGGGCAAGCCGGCTGAGGAGAAAGCGTTCCAGCAGGCCAAGTGGGTCTGGTTCCCGGAAGGCGAGCCCGCAAAATCCGCCCCGGTAGCCAAACGCTACTTCCGCCGCACCATCGAGATCCCCGCTGGCTCGACGGTAGACAACGCCGTGTGCGAGATCGTCGCCGACAACAAGTTCGTCCTGTTTGTCAACGGCCAGAAATCGGTTGACGGCGGGATGGGCATCATCGACGCGCCGGTCGCCAAATTTTTCAAGACCGGCCAGAACGTCATCGCGATCGAAGCGGAAAACTTTGGCGATAACCCGAACCCAGCCGGGCTGCTTGCCCAACTCGAAATCAAACTCGTCGGTGGCAAGACGATCACCGTCGGCACCGACTCGTCGTGGAAATCCGCCGACGCCATCAGCGGCGGCGCGTGGCTGGCGGCCTCCTTCGACGACTCCGCGTGGAAACCTGCCATGGAACTCGGCCCGTACGCCATGGAACCGTGGGCCGGCATCCGCAAAGAAGAAGTCGTGAAGATCCCCGCGCGGATGCTGCGGAAAAATTTCGACGTCGCGCCCAACATAAAACGCGCGACCGCTTACATCTCAGGCCTCGGCTTGTCGGAGCTGTACATCAACGGACAAAAAGTCGGCGACGATGTCCTTTCCCCCGGCCTCACCGAGTACAACAAGCGAGTCTTCTACGTCACGCGCGACGTCACACCTCTGCTCAAGGAAGGCGTCAACGCGATCGGCGTCTGGCTCGGCAACGGCAGATACTATGCCCCGCGCATCGATTCGCCGATCGCCACCCGCACGTTCGGGTTCCCGAAACTGCTGTTCCACCTCCGCATCGAGTATGCCGACGGCGCCGTGCGCGAAGTCGTCAGCGACACCTCGTGGAAATTGACCGCCGACGGGCCGATCAGGACCAACTGCGAGTACGACGGCGAAACCTACGATGCTCGCATGGCGCTCGAAGGCTGGAACCAGCCCCGCTATAGCGATTCAACTTGGCAAAATGCCAAACAGGTCGAAAGCCCCGGCGGCGTCATGTCGGCGCAAATGATCGAGCCAATCAGAGTCGTTGACACGCTGAAACCCATCGGCCGTAGTAACCCCTCACCCGGCGTATACATCTTCGACATGGGCCAGAACATGGTGGGCTGGTGCCGCATCAAAATCGACGCGCCCGGTGGGACAACCGTCACCCTGCGACATGCCGAAACAATCCGCGACGACGGCACCCTCTACCTCGACAATATCCGCGGCGCTAAAGTCACCGACCTGTACACCTGCGTCGGCGGGCGAGTCGAGACGTACGAGCCGCGGTTCACCTACCACGGGTTCCGGTTCGTCGAAGTCACCGGCTGGCCTGGCGAGCCGCCCATGGACGCCATCGAAGGCAGGGTCGTGCACGACGCCGTCCCGCGGGCCGGAACGTTCGCCTGCTCGAATCAAGTACTCAACAACATCTACCGCAACATCGTGTGGGGCGTCAGCGGCAATTACCGGAGCATCCCGACCGATTGCCCGCAGCGCGACGAGCGCCAGGGCTGGCTCGGCGACCGGTCCGAGGAGTCCCGCGGCGAAGGGTACCTGCACGACATCTCCGCCCTGTACGCGAAGTGGGTGTGCGACATGCACGACGCCCAGAAAGACTCCGGTAGCGTGTCAGACGTCTGCCCGTCCTACTGGCCGCTGTACAACGACAATGTCACGTGGCCATCGAGTTTCATCATCATCCCCAACATGCTCTACGAACAGTACGGCGATATCCGCGTCATCGAGCGCCATTACGACGGGTTCAAGAAATGGATCCACCACATGTCAGGCTACCTCAAGAACGACATCATATCGAAAGACAATTACGGCGACTGGTGCGTCCCGCCCGAGGAGCAATCCCTCATCCACTCGAAAGACCCGCTCCGCAAAACGCCCGCCGAACTCCTCGCCACCTCGTATTTCTACCACGACCTCAAGCTGATGGCCAGATACGCCGGCCTGCTCGGCAAAACCGATGACAAAGCCGAATTCCTCGCGCTGGCCGAGCGCCTTAAGACGGCGTTCAACAAGAAGTTCCTCGACAGGGACAAGGCCGTCTACGGCAATGGCTCGCAGACCTCCCAGGTGCTGCCGCTCGCGTACGGCATGGCGCCGCCCGAATACAAAGACCGCATGTTCAACTATCTCGTCGACAAGATCACCGGCGAAGGCAAAGGCCATATCGGCACCGGCCTGATCGGCGGCCAGTGGCTGAACCGCGTGCTGTCGGACAACGGCCGGCCCGACGTCGCCTACACCATCGCCGGCCAGACCACCTACCCCAGTTGGGGCTACATGATCGAGAAAGGCGCAACGACCATCTGGGAGTTGTGGAACGGCGATACCGCCGACCCCGCCATGAACTCGCACAACCACGTCATGCTCGTCGGCGACCTCGGCATATGGATGTACGAGTACCTCGGCGGCATCCGGCCGGATCTCGAGAGGGCCCTGGCGTTCAAGCGCATCACGCTCAAGCCGACGCTCGTGCCCGGCCTCGAGTTTGTCAAGGCGACGTACCAGTCGCAGATGGGGCCGATCTCGAGCGAGTGGAAACGCGACGGCGCCGGCCTCGTGTGGAACTTCTCCATCCCGCCCAACACCGTGGCCACCGTCTACGTGCCCGCAAAAGACGCATCGAGCGTCACCGAAGGCGGCAAGCCCATGGACGAAGCCGACGGCGTGAAATTCTTGAAAATGGAAAACGGCGCCGCCGTGTTCGAGGTCGGTTCCGGGACGTATTCAGTAGCAGCCAAATAAAAATCTATCATTTCGCGCCAATCATGCGATCTCGCTTTTTCCAGTACGCGCGGACGTAAACCGGGCGCGTGTCGCGGGCTTGCACCTGCGATGCCTTCTCGATCCAGCGCTCGAGCAGCCGGCCGTGTTCGGCGAACGCTTCGGCGGAATCCGGCAGCGACTCGACCCAGTTGCGCTCGATCGCGTTGCGTTCTTCCTCGAAAAGCGGGAAAAACGTCTCCGGATCCTTCATGACGATGCGGTGCAGCCGCTCGTGCCGCCACCACAGCGACTGGTCGGGGTTCTCGCCCGGCGTATCGAGGTCGAGCGGCCGGTCGACGTACACCGGTTTGAACAGGCTGGTGCAGGGCGCGCTCGTGGCCGTCACCCAATGGCGGCAACCACCGGGGCTTAGTTCCGCCACCCACGAGGCCGTTGTCTGCACGTGCACCACGACGCCGCCGGCGTGGACGCACGGAGAGCTCATGGCGCCGTTGAGCCACGAGTAGTGCGGCGGGCGGTTACCAGCGGCGCCATGGCTGCGCAGGATGGCAAACAGCCCGGCGACGCCCGAAACGTCCGCGATGCCTGAGGAGGTCAACGCATGGCGTGCGCGGCACATTGTGACGCCCGTTTTGATCCGGTCGGAATACGTTTGCGCGAACCCGGGGATCGTCAGGGCGTTGGAGATGCTTCGCCGGCCTGTTACGCGCTCGGCTGACCAGTGACGGCCCGCCGTTTCGAGCACAATCGCGCCGCGCGGGTCCGCGATCAGGAAGCTGTTGTGGTACGTGAACCGCCGGTTCTTGTACCCGCACCCGCCGCCTTGGCCGTGGGTTTCGAGCAGCCCGACAATCACGTCACATGCCTGCTGCGCGGACTCGGCCCGCTCGAGCGCCAGCCGCAACAGGTCCATGCCCGTCAGGCCGGTCGCGGCGTACGGCTGGTTCGTGAATACGGCCTCGTTACCGATGGCGACCCCGTGCTCGTTCGCGCCCATCTCGGCGCCCCACGTCCAGAACGGCCGGCTGATGAGGACGGCGTGCGTCCGCTCGACCTGGGGCACCTCGAGCCAGGTGCAGCGCAGCCGCGCGCCGCGGCCGTATTCGCGCCGCGGATGCCATTCGAGCACCTGCGCCTCGTTCGCGTCCCGGTCCGAGTTCTTGGCAAACAGGACGCGCCTGTCGCCGACTATGACCATCGTGTCGCACATATCGGCCAGCATGGCAGAAGGGTGTTTTCCCTTCAACTGCCTCTGTTTTATATAGCTCGAGTTGTTGCACTTTTTGAACGCTTCGATGGCGCAGAAAGAGGCGACATTTTGCGGAACAAGGGGGATTTGATTGACAAATGAGGTGCTATAGATATTGAAAGCAAGAAAAAGTTAACCACAAGAGGCACAAAAGGCGCAGGGAAATTTTTTTTTCGGTTGGCTGAACACACGTTGGGTTGGCGCCCGCGTCCCCGCACAGCCGCTACCTCGGCGAAGTCGACGTACTTCGGGAAAGTCGACGTACTTCAGCGAAGCGGCCGGTATCAGTCAGCTTTATCTTGCCTGGAGTTTTTTGGCGGTGGAGATGGAGCCGATGTATTTGTCGGTGCCGATCTGGTAGTCGAGGATGGGGTTTGGCTTGCCGGTCTGTCGGGTGCGTTTTTTTATCCAGGCGTTCATGTGGGCTCGGAGCGTTTCGACGACGTGGGGTTCTTTGTCGGCGAGGTTGTTGGCCTCGGCGGGGTCTTCGACGAGGTTGTACAACTCGACGGGCGGCTTTCCGTGGAAATCGGGTTCGAGGGCTTGCCAGAATTTCCAAATTGGGGTGCGCCAGCCGTGTTTGCGCATCCAGGTACACTCGCTGATGTAGAACTCGGAGCGCGGGCTTTCGCCGGTGCGGTCAAACCAGGGTACGGTGGAGGCGCCGTCGAACTTGAGGCCGCGCGTGACTTTTTTGAGGCCGCACAGGTCGAGGATGGTGGGCATGAGGTCTTCGTGGAGCGTGTAGGCGTTGCTGCGGACGCCCTCTTTGATCTTGCCGGGCCAGTAGAAGAACAGCGGAACCACGAGCGTGGGTTCGTAGAGGCCGTGGTGGTCGAAATAGATGCCGTGGTCGTAGAGGGTCTCGCCGTGGTCGCCGGTGACGACGACGAGCGTGTCTTCGGCGGCGCCGAGCTCTTCGACGCGCGTGATGATGCTGCGGCAGCAGGCGTCCATGTAGGCGAGTTCGCCGTCGTACTGGGCGATCACGTAGTCCTTGTCGGTGACGCCCGGCGGCATCCACGACGAGAAGAAGTCGGCGAACGGCTTGAAGTCGAACACGGGCTTCATCGACTTGATTTTCTTGTCGCACGGGTCCTTCGAGTAGAACAACTGGTCGAACGGAGCGGGGGGAAGGTAGGGCGAGTGGGGGTCCATGTGGCGCAGGAACAGCAGCCACGGCTTGGCTGATTTTGCCATCTTCTCGAGCGCCGGTATGGCGACGGCGTTGAGGTTCTCGGCCTTGCGCGCGGGCCGGTCTTCCCAGGCGGGCCAGCCTTCGAAATTCAGGTACTGGTCGAAGCCGCGGTAGAAATCGCCGTCGAAGCCGACGCACGTTGATTTGTAGCCGGCCCTTTTGCAGATCTCGGGCAGCGTGGGCTGCGTTTTGTCCAGCGGCCCTTTCGGCGAGAGCGACACCATCCCCGTCGAGAAGACGTCGCGACCGGTGAGGATGCTCGAATAGGCGGGCGTGGTGGGGATGTACGCGCTGAATGCGTTTTCGATCAGCGTGCCCTTTCGCGCGAGTTGGTCGAAATGGGGCGTGGTCAGGCGGTGGTAGCCGTAGCAGCTCATGTGGTCGCGCCGGATGCTGTCGATGGCGAACAGGAGGATGTTAGGCAGGCGTCTAGGCATTCAGGGTCTCTCCAGATTGTGTTGAGGTGGCACGGACAAACACGGACCAACACGGACTGACACGGACAAGCAGAAGTGTACATCTGTTCATGTCCGGGCGGCTTTCATGGCGGCGTTTAAAAATCCGTACGATTCGGCCGCGATGACGGCGCACCGTTCGAGTTCGTAATCGCCGGCGCCGATGATTTCGAGGTTGACGGGGCCGTTGTAGCCGGCCTCGATGAGCACGCGCATATATCCCAGCAGGTCGATGTCGCCCCTGCCGCAGGCCTGCATCTCGGGCGCGCCGGGACTCGGGCCGGGGCCGGCGCAGTCGCGGATGTGGACGTGCCGGAGGCGGCCGATGACGCGTTTCAGCGCCTCTTTCGGCACTTCGCCGGCCCTGTGGATGTGGCTGGGGTCCATGTCGATGCCGAACGCGGGCGAGTCGATTTGGCTGATGGCGCGCAGGGTGGTGGGCGTGTTCCAGATGGCGGCGCCGACGTGGGCTTTCACGCACAGCGTCACGCCGAACGGCTCGGCTTTTTCCGCCATCCGCTCGAGCAGGTCGATCGAAGCGCCAAGATCGGCCGGGTTGTCTTTTGAACCGCCGGGCCCGACATTGACGACGGGTATGCCGATTTCGGCCGCGGCTTCGTAGGCCAGCATAAGTCGGTGTTCTTCGAGCGCGGCCTCTTCCATGGCGCTGATGGGGAGGTCGAGGTCGCGCGCGACGGATTTGATATCGGCGGCGTCGTGTTTCCAGGCGTCGAGCCGGAGGTGTTCGCACATGCCTTTGATGGCTGAGATCTCGGCGGCGTCGTATCCCGCGCGATTGATGTGCTCGATGGCGGTGCGGAAATCGTACTTGCCGAACAGAACCGTATTAGCGCCAAGCTGCACGGGTTGGTTTTCCTCCGGAGTTAGGCGCAGGTCAACTGAACACGGCCGCAAACGCCTCGTCAATCGTCCCCACCAGCACGAATTCCGTATCTTTCCGGACCTCTTCGGGTATCTCGACGAGGTCCTTCTCGTTTTCCTGGGGCAGGACCACTACGCGAATCCCCGCCCGATGTGCCGCCAGGACTTTTTCTTTCACGCCGCCGATGGGCAGGACACGTCCGCGCAGGGTAATCTCGCCCGTCATCGCCACGGGCCGCCGGGGCGGCACGCCACGCAACGCCGACAGCATCGACACCGCAATGGGCACGCCGGCGGAGGGGCCGTCTTTGGGTATGGCGCCTTCGGGCACGTGCACGTGCAGGTCCAATGACTTATAGAACGAGTCGGAGATTTTGAGTTCTTTTGCGTGGGCTCTGAGGTAGGTGTAGGCGGCCTTTGCGGATTCCTGCATCACGCTGCCAAGCTGGCCGGTCAGTGTGAGCACGCCTTTTCCCTTCATCATGCTGGTTTCGATGTGGAGGATATCGCCGCCGACCTGTGTCCACGCCATGCCGATGGCGACGCCGATCTGGAGGTCCTTGTCGGCGCGCAACTCGCTGTATTCGAATGGGCCGAGCAGGGCCTGCACGTTCTGTTCGGAGACGACGAACGGTTTCTCGGCGTTTTTCGCGAGGATTTTTCGGGCGACTTTCCTGCACACGCCGGCGAGCCGCCGCTCGAGTTCGCGGACACCCGCCTCGCGGGTGTACCGGTCGATCAGCACGGCCACGGCGCTCTCCTCGATCCGGATATTGCCTTTTTTCAGGCCGCACTCGCGCATCTGCTTGGGGATCAGGAACAGGCGCGCGATGTGGTGCTTTTCATAGCTGGTGTAGCCGGACAGGCGGACGATTTCCATTCTGTCGTGGAGTGCGTGGGGGATGTCAAACTCGTTGTTGGCGGTGGTGATGAAAAACACCTCGTGGAGATCGAAATCGACCTCGATGTAATGGTCGTTGAACGCCTGGTTTTGCTCGGGGTCGAGCACTTCGAGCAGGGCCGAGGCGGGGTCGCCGCGGAAATCCGTGTTCATCTTGTCGATCTCGTCGAGCATGAACACGGGGTTTTTGACGCCCACCTTTTTCATCGACTGAATGATGCGCCCGGGCATCGATCCGACGTAGGTCCGCCGGTGCCCGCGGATCTCGGCCTCGTCCCGCACGCCGCCCAGCGACACCCGCACGAACTTTCGGTCCATGGCGCGCGCGATCGACCTGCCCAGCGACGTCTTGCCGACACCCGGCGGGCCGACCAGGCAGAGGATGGGTCCTTTTGCGTACTTGCTCAGTTTTCTGACCGCGAGAAACTCGAGGATGCGTTCCTTTACTTTGTCGAGGCCGTAGTGGTCCTTGTCGAGGATCTGTCGGGCCCGTTCGATATCGAGGGTGTCTTTGCTTCTCTTGCGCCATGGTACGTCCGCCAGCCATTCGATATAGGTGCGGATGACGGCTCCTTCGGGGCTCATGAACGGCATGCGCTGGTATCGGGCGACCTCGCGGAGGGCCTTTTCCTCGACGTCTTTGGGCATCCCGGCCTTCTCGACCATGGCGCGCAACTCGGCCGACTCGTCGCCGCCGTCTTCGCCCTTTCCGAGTTCCTGGTGGATGGCCTTGAGCTGTTCCTGGAGGTAATACTCGCGCTGGGTGTGCTCCATCTGCTCACGCACCCTCTCGCGCACCTGCCGCTCGATCTCGAACAGCTCGTTCTCGCGCATCAGCAGCGCCGAGAGCTTCTCGAGCCGCACGCGCACGTTGTCGGTCGAGAGCAGGTCCTGGCGCTCGTCGGTGCGCAGCGAGATGTAGGCGCAGATGAGGTCGGCAAGCGTCTCGGCGTCGGTGACGTTTCGCAGCGAGATCACGATTTCGGGTGCGATGCGCTGGCTGAGCCGGACGTAGTCTTCGAACTGGGCGAGGGTGGTCCGCATGAGGGCGAGGCCGCGTTTGTCGTTGATGCCCCTCGAGTGCATCGGCCGGACCAGCACCTCGAGCAACGATTTGCGCGGGATCAGTCTGCGGATCACGCACCTGCCCAACCCTTCGATGACGATCTTCATGG
>Ga0315285_10000085_pt1 | contig 90990 bp, 78 predicted proteins | sample YL17G09_36_MG_FD_203698 | JGI IMG/M metagenome (GOLD analysis project Ga0315285, IMG submission 203698) | Sediment microbial communities from Yellowstone Lake, YNP, Wyoming, USA - YL17G09_36 | ecosystem: Environmental > Aquatic > Freshwater > Lake > Sediment | place: USA: Wyoming | collected... | reverse complement strand
CTGTCTGTCTGATCGTGACACTTGTTATAGGCGTGCTTGTTGCTGTCGCAGGCGCCAACGAGACAGAATGCAATATTGTGTCTAATCTTCAAAATCTCGCTCGGAAAACAATCGGACTACAGGTCTTCCGAATTGTGACATATTTAGGTGACTTCTATATGTGGGTCATTTTTACTTCAATCTACTCTATTTACGCGTGCATTAAGTCAAGAAAACATCTTGATACGGCGATCGAACTTGCAATTTTCTTGATCATTACCACGGCCCTCATCTACTTCACAAAAATGGTTTTCGCTCGTCCGAGACCAAGCTGTTCAGGGATCAGTGCCTATGATGATGACGTAATTTCCTCGTTTTCATATCCTTCTGGTCATGTCTCCAGAGCAGCAGGCGCATTCGCGATTCTGTCCCGAGGAAGCAGAACCAAGGAATCATTAGCAATAATGGCCATATCCCTGGTCTCTTTAAGCAGAATCATTCTGGGGGCACATTATTTGACAGATGTTGTCGGCGGAATATTCCTGTCCCTTGCAGCCCAGAGACTCGCAAGCCTTAGCTTGCCTCTTCTTAAACGCAAATAGAAAAAAGATGGTTAGGCGGGAGACATCGCCAACTGACTACGGATGAAAACACTAATCTCTGCCGTTCCATCATTGACCCGAGAGTCTGAACGTCGCCTCGACTAGGGTATATTGGTAGCACGGGAGAGATACGAACTCTCGCCAAGTATATCTAATATGCTTTTTTACCGGTAAATTAAGGTGGGAGCCCCATCCCCCGCACTACTTTTTTTCATGGTCTGCAATGTCTGCCTGATAGAGACAATGACTTCTGCAAAGACGCGTCTAAACTGAGCTAGAGGTTCCTTGGAGGAGTGAAGCATTCTACCGATATACAGCTGGGGATGACTTCGAGGGAGGAGGGCTCGTAAAAAACGGAAAGCCAAGCTGCACTCGGGTGTATTCAAGTGCTGTAAGAGGGGGGAATCGCGGTTTCCATGTCGGTAAGTCAATGGTAGCTCGCCTAATCGTTATGTCTCTTCTCTCATTGCCTCTTTCCTTAGTTCTGGCGAAAGCTTTTCAATCGCGTATCTCAATGAGGTTCGAGGCATTTCCATCCGATGCTTCATGACATAGTCGAAGACTTCCTTCGGATAACGGTTGCTTGCTTCTTTAAGCATCCATCCATAGCCTTTCTGAACCATTATGTCAGGATCTGTTAGAAGAGCGTCAGCGATTTCAAAAATCCGTTCAAGATGCTTTTTTCTACGGATTGAATAAATCATCACAACCGCGGAGGCGCGTCTTATCCATCGATCCTCTGATTTTGTCCATTCCTTGACGTTTAAGAAGAATTCAGGATACTGAAACACAAATGCTCCGAAGGCATGCGTGCACAGATCATCACACGACCCCCAGCCGTGCACGTATTTCTTCAGCCACGATTCCAAAACGTGAAAATCAAGTGGCTCATAGAATTTTCTGAGACGGAAAGCCCAATCAAAAGCTACCGTTCTTTCTTCAACGTAGCCTGAAGCCAACAGCTCTTCACAAAGCCGAAATATCTCCCCCTTGGTTCTGCCTTTGACTTTCGAAAAATACTTTGCGGAGAGTTTTCTGATGGAAGGCGTTGGCACTCCATGCGACTTCGGTTCTTCATGATACTGTCCATACCACTGGATCAGCTTCCTTTTCCACTCTGGGTCAGCTTGGCTTTCCAGTTCCCTGCTTATCTCCTGAACGGTAACTTGCATGTCAGTCAAGTTTGGGTCAACCTTTCTGAGAAGCCTAGCACACCATTCGTCTAAAAAGTTTCCCCAAATTCTCTTCCTGATTTTGCATAACCTGCAGTGCCAGCTAGCAGAGACAGACGATAAGAAGATGGCCGGACGATTCCCACAGTATTCCAGGAAAGAAATGCGCGGGATTCGCTCGTGTTAGTGCCTATCATACATGTTGCTAGTAGGACTGAGAACACCTGTTGATCGTAGACGAGAGAAAAGTAGGGGATTTGGCGTCTGTTCCGGTCTTGCCTTAGACTGTTATGCCTCCAATCCCGCTTGTGATGGTCCATATTCCATATCCAAGCAGACCAAGTAGCAGAGCAATGGCAATGAAGATGATCACGGCTACTATGCTTATGGCGAATGCCATCAACCATCCGCAGTCGAAGAAGTGCTTCACTAGTGCAAGCCATATGATCAGTTGGACTATTGAGGCGATTATGCCTATGAAGAAGGCTGAGAAAATCGAGCCAAACAGTGTTCCCAGAAGAATTATCCAGATTGCATCAGTAAACTTTGCCTTTTCCTTTCCGACAAGCGCCCTACCAGCCAGCCAAAGAACCGGAGAAAGAACGATTGTTGGTATAAGGACATTCAAGACCACGTTTACAAGCAGCACATCCAGATCAACTGCCAATCTTCAATATTTCCCCCTGAACTCTTCTTCATATCGTTAACATGTCTTTATAATGCTTATGACTGCTCGCAGCTTGATTCCTTTTCGTCTCCGGCAACTGCCCTTTATCCTTGGTCCTCATAAACCACCTTTGTCACTTTTCGAGCCAGGCCTAACCCAACGAAGCCAAAGCCATTATCGCAAACGGTGCCATGATACTCAGCGCGAACCCACTTGAAAACGCCGTTATCAACGCTTCAGTGCCACTGTAACGCACAATAACTGGCAATGTTGTGTCCATGGTTGTGGCTCCTCCAAACGCCACAGGAACATACTTACCAGCCTTGAACGTTATCGAAACGGTCATTATGGTGAGCAGTTCTCTAAGGAAATTTACCACAAACCCTAGCGCACCCCACTCTGCACCCAAAAGCTGTCCAACCAAAGGCCCTGCCAACGTGTACCAGCCGAAACCAGCGCTGACTGCCATTGTTCCAACAGCATTAATTCCCAGAATTAATCCGCCAACCAGTCCCCCCAGAACGCTGCCCATTCCGATCGCAAGCGGAACCACCAAGATTCTCAACCCGATTCGTCGCATCTCAGCAATAGCTTCCCTATCCATGCTGAACGAAACACCCATTACAAAAAGTAGCAGCATCAGCGCCCCATTGAAGGCATAGTCCGAAATCCAAATGTTCTCGATCACTCTTGCCCAGTTGTTGTTTAGATAGCCGGCGATGCTACCGACCAAGAGAACAGCAACTACGTATTTTATCAATCCAGCTTCACCATCTTGCCAGCTGCCTTCACGAACAACACGCTGAATCCCACCGCAAATAGCAGAATCACCGTAGCGTTAAGCCCGACCTTCGGCAAGGAGTCTAACAGCTCATTGTTCGAGCCCAAGCTGAAGCCTAAAGAAAAAATCAAGAGCAATATGATGCCAAACGTCGCTCGGGTGAGGTTGACTCTTTTCTTTTTGCGCAAAACATAACCCAAGACTATGCCTGCAATCAATGCGACGACAAGATTAAGCACGCCTCAACACCGAACCAGATTGACCAGCATTTTTCTCCACTTGTTCTGACCTTTCTCAAGCAATGTACATGCTTATAAGTTAAGCCGCGCACAGGCAAAACATGCTAGACAAAATCGCGGTTGCCATTTTTCTTCTTGTGTGTTTGGGGTTTCATGTGCTCATCAACTTGCACAACATCCTACTAGTCCATAGACCAAGAAACGTCACAAAATTCCGTTCCAAAGCTGGAACACCTTCAGACATTGCAGTAATTCTGGGCGGTTTGGGCACGCTGGTTTACTTTCTAGAGATAGGGACGTATTCACTCATTGTGTTGATCAATCCTTTTTCGTCAGACAGCTTCTTTTTCCTGTTGCAATATCCTTTCATGCTTCTCCTGCAAGCTCTAGGATTGGCTTTCACTTCAGCCGGCTTCTTCATCTTCAACTGGAGCGTCATCATCCGGGGCAGATACGCAGTCTCATGGAACATGCCGGAAGACCACAAACTCATCACAACGGGCCCGTATCGCTACGTACGTCATCCTTCTTACCTAGGTTTCTTTCTTATGTTTATCGGTCTGCCACTTCTTCTATCAAACCCCTTTTCGCTGATTCCGCTAGTCGCGATTCCGGGTTATCATACGGTAACTGTTCACGAAGAGAGGCTTCTTACAGAACGTTTTGGCAACGAATATCAAGAGTACCAGAAGAAAACAGGACGATTCTTCCCCAAACTCCATCGAACCCGCTGAAGACTGTCGAAAGAAACTGAAAGATGGAAACGAGCGAAGCAGTTTCCAGACGAAGCCTAGGCTTCTTCGAAGAACTCCTGCGCTCTTGGCGGTACTGGGTTTAGTCCTCTGCGTTCGCGTATCTTCGCGATCACTTCGGCCTGCATTTGCTCAGGAACTGGTGCCCATCGGCTGAACTGTGTCGCCCAGAACGCTCTGCCTTCAGTTGAGGACCGCAGTTCTTCGGCAATGCCAAAAGATTCAGCCACTGGTAATTCAGCCTTGACAATCATCATGTCTTCATCATTAGTCATGTCTAGGATTTTGCCGCGGCGCTTCTGCACAATCGCGATAATGTTGCTCACGAAGCTATTTGGAACCTTGCATTCAAGGCTTATCAGCGGCTCCAACAGCTTCGGATCACTCAACAAGAAGATGCACCAGATCGGACGCCAAGTCATGGGCAGAATCTGTGCCGGTCCACGATGCACTGGGTCCTCGTGAACTGTAACGTCTTCCAAGTTGACCTTCAGCCCGTACGCTGGTTCTTTCGCCAACACTGAAGTATTTACGGCTTCCCGGAAACCTGACTTCACATGGTCCATGATCTCGTCCACGTATTGCCTTCCCTTAATTCTGTTCACCAGAATGTTGTTGCCTTCGATGGCAACGGCATTGCGGGCGTCATCGGTTTCCCAGCCAAATGCCTTAAGAGCTTTCTGCCTACCTTCACGGGTGTGCATCTCTGAGATCTTTCCAACTCTAATAGCTTCAATCACTTCTTCCGGAAGCTTTTCCATAGTCACCCAGAGCTTGCTGTGCTTGTTGGGACTCTTGCCCATTACTGCTGGACCCTTGTAATCGTGGCTGATTGTCTCACGGTAAATGACGATCGGCTCGCTAGTCTTGACTTTCAGACCGGCTTCTTGCATTCGGTACGCCGTGATCTCCAGGTGCAGCTCACCCATGCCGCTCAAAAGGTATTCACCGCTTTCCTTGTTAATCACGAAGTGCAAATTGGGGTCTTCAGTTGTCAATTTATGCATGACTTTATCGAAGAGCGGAAGGTCTTTGACATCCGCTGGCTCAACCGCAACCGTAACGACTGGGTCTGAAACGTACTTCAAACCCTCAAATGACTGTGTGTCGGAGCCTTCTTCCGCAACAGTTTCGCCAACGTGAATTGCCGGCAATCCTGAAAGTGCAGCGATATTTCCTGCCGGAACCCTGTCAATTATGATTCTGTCGGCAGCCATGCTCATGTAAACCTGCTGGATGGTGCCTTTCTGCCTGCTGGTAATTAGCTGAACAACCTTGCCCTTCTCCACCGTACCGCTGAATACACGCCCGATCGCAATGACGCCGCTGTGAGGATCAACCTCAATCGTGGAAACACACATCAGAACGGGTCCGCTTGGGTCAACCTTTGCCATTGCCTTGCCAACTGCACTGTTCGGGTCTCCAGGCCAGATCTGGCTCTGCCTGTACGGCTGCGCCTGAAACGGGTTAGGCAAGTGCTCACAGAACATGTCCAATATAGGCTCGTAAACTGGCGCTTTCTTGCTTAGAGCTTCAACTTTTCTGTCAATCTCGTCCTTTTCTCCTTGATAAGCGTCAATGATCTCCTTGAACGTCACGCCTTTTGCCTTCATGTGTACCAAGTTCAGTCCCCATTTGTGAAGGGCTGAACCAAACGCCACCGACCCGTCTTCAACCTTAACTTGCCAGTCCTTCTTGTGCTCAGCAGGCGCATACTTCTCAATGAGACCGTTCACCCTCGTGATGATCTTTGCAAACTTGCGCTGAATATCCTCAGGCGTCAACTTGATCTCCTTAATGAGCCTATCAACCTTGTTGATGAAAAGAATCGGCTTAACCCTCTCACGCAGAGCCTGCATCAGCACTGTCTCAGTCTGAGTCATCGGACCCTCAACAGCGTCAACCACCACAAGCGCTCCGTCTACGGCTCTCAAGCTTCTGGTCACAGCGCCGCTGAAGTCAATGTGTCCTGGCGTGTCAATGAGATTAATAAGATAATCTTGACCTTTGAAAACATGAGCCAAGCTAATGTTCGAGGCGAAAACGGTCATCTGCCTCTTCTGCTCAAGCTCCCACGAGTCAAGCACAAGCTGCTGCCCAGCCCTCTGCGCACTGATAATGCCTGCAGCAGCAAGAAGGCTATCAGAAAGCGTAGTCTTCCCATGATCCACATGAGCGATAATGCTCGTATTCCTAATCATCTCAGGAAAATTCATCAACTTCTGAATCTCTTCAACCTGCCTATAACGAACCATAACAAACCTTTCCTAACCTAACAAAACACTCCCAAAGTATTTGCGCAAAGCAAATCTAATCTCGACTTGACTGAACATTCTCGACCTTGTCCGTCCGAAATGAGCTACATGGAAGTGAAAAATGTCACCTATTAACTTTTTGATACAATGCTTAGGCTGCTTTTAGCTCCCAAGGCGGAATCACCGGGTTGCGTCAGGTTCATCATTCCATGAGTTGGACTAGTTTGTCAGCGTTTTCTTTGTCTACGTAGAAGCCTTTTCTTGAGAGGTTCTTCTGGCCTAGGAGCATGCGGAGGTTGTTCAAAGGTATGGGTTTGGCTGCGACGTGCAGGTTCTTGAAACGTATGAAAGAAATGTGATGGCTGTCTCTGACGAACTCATCGTAATGCTCTTTCAGGCTGAGAACAGATTCTCGTCCATGTTGCTTCCACATTTCCTCGGGTTCTCCGAGGATACGTTCTATGAACTCTGCGTAACCTGCCATTTCGCCAACGGGTTTAGTAACATAGAAGAGCAATACGGACGCTTCCTTTGGCGGTGCCGCCCCCAACCGTATGTAAGATTGTGTTTGGATTCCTCTGTTGTTCTTGCGGAGGAATTCCTGCCACCACTTTTCTTGGATCATGATCACGAAAGCGTATTTTCCACTGTTCATTTAACCACTTTCTCATCAATATCATTATCTAGAGAATTTAAACTTTGCCAAGCATCAAGAGAACCTTCAACCAGTCCGATTGGTTTAAAAGTCACCCTCTTCCATTGTAGCGGAAGCAAAACATCGGTGATCGAAACAAACACGGTTCAGAAGTCATTGATTTCATTACAAGTTGAGGATTGAGATGTATATTCCCGGAAAAGTCTTGGTGCAGACAAACACACTTTCTGCGAGTGTTTTCCTAGCGAAGCTCACAGCATGGGTCATCTGTCCGAAGAGGCCGTAGCTTTTCCGAAGCTCGGCAGAGTTTTAGGACGTGTTCTGTTTGAAAGACATTGTTCGTTTGCACGTCAAAGACGTTTTTAAGGCATTGGAAACTTCCGAGATGGGCCTTTCAGGCGAGGAAGCCGCAAGAAGACTTGCCAAATATGGCCTTAACACGTTGGTTGAGAGGAAACAAGTGTTCATAGTCTACAAGTTCTTGGGTCATCTTAAGGATTTGTTTGGCGTTCTCCTGCTTTTTGCCAGTTTGCTTGCCGCGTTTGGTGGCATGATAGAGCTTGGTTTCATAATTCTGGCGGTGGTGCTTGTTAACGCGATTTTCAGCCTTTTTCAGGAATGGCGAGCTGAAAAGGCGATGGAAACTCTCAAGAAGTGGATGCCTGAATACGCTAAAGTCATTCGGGACGGAGAGTTGAAAAAGATACTTGTGAAGGAACTCGTTCCTGGCGACATTATTGTCTTGGAGGAAGGAGACCGCGTTCCAGCAGACGCACGTCTGGTCGAAGCTTACGATTTGTGGACTAACAATGTGCCATTGACTGGTGAATCTGAACCGCAAACAAGAACTGCAAACCCAACTAACTCTGCTGACGCATCGTATCTCGACGTGCCAAATCTTGTCTTCATGAGCACTAGCGTGGCTAGGGGGAACGGCAAGGCAGTGGTATTCGCGTCCGGCATGAACACAAAATTCGGTGAAATCGCTGGCTTAACTCAAGAAATAGCAGAAGAACCAAGCCCCCTTCAAAAGGAGATCGCGCACACAGCTAAGTACGACTTCATTCTAGCCGTAACCGTGGGCATTGTCTTCTTCACAGTGGGTTTCGTCTGGCTTCACGTAAGTCTCTACGAAAGCATCCTATTCATGATCGGCGTCATGGTTGCATGTGTTCCAGAAGGGTTACAGGTCACGGTCTCAAGCGCGCTTGCGATAAACGTTCTCAAGATGGTCAAAGAAAACGTTCTCGTGAAACGGCTCTCTGCAGTCCAAACACTCGGCAGCGTCACTGTGATCTGTACTGACAAAACGGGAACGATTACAAAAGGCGAGATGACGGTCACAAGACTTTGGGTGCCGGATAAGATCATAGAAGTCTCAGGCATCGGCTACACTCCAGTTGGTGAATTCACTTCGGATGGCAGAGCCTTGGATGAGAAGGAACATGCCTTCGAGAGGCTTCTTGAAATCTCCGCGTTGTGCAATAGTGCAAAGGTCGACCCGCCATCTGACCGAAACAAGACTTGGGACGTCATCGGCGACCCGACAGACGGTGCCCTGCTTGTTGCAGCATTGAAGCACGGGTTGAACACAGACAGTTTGATTGCCCAGAAACCAATCGTCTACATGATGCCCTTTGACTCCAAAAGAAAAAGGATGACAACGATCCACAAACACAATGGCGAATGCTATCCTTACTCGAAAGGAGCGCCAAGAAGCATCCTTTCCATATGCAATCGAATAGCCATAAACGGCAACGTTGAGGGTCTCACTGAGGAGCGTCTTCGTTCTGTTGAAGCTAAGATCAGAGAATTCGCGACCGAAGGCCTGCGTGTGATCGCTGTAGCCTACTCAGACTCACCGGCATATCGACCTTTCAGAGCTAGAGATGTTGAGCATAACATGATTCTGGTTGGCCTGACAGCCCTGAAAGATCCCCCCCGCCCAGAAGTCAAACAGGCGGTAGCGCTTGCTGAGAAGGCAGGAATAAAGATCGTGATAATAACTGGTGATTATGGTCCTACGGCCCAGACGATTGCGGAAGAAGTGGGAATTGTGGAAGAAGGAGACTGCCGCGTAATACGTGGCGTCGACTTGGAGTCGATAAGCGATCAAGCCATCGTGGAGGAAGTCAGAAAGGGAAGCATCATTTTCGCTCGTGTTTCTCCTGAACAGAAGCTTCGAATTGTCAAGACCCTCAAGCAGAACGGCGAAGTCGTAGCTGTTACTGGCGACGGAGCAAACGATGCGCCTTCATTGAAAGAGGCGGACATAGGCATTGCAATGGGCGTCTCTGGGACCGACGTGGCTAGGGAAGCTTCAGACATGATCTTACTTGACGACAGTTTCGCTTCAATAGTGAAAGCCGTGGAATCTGGACGGACAATCTATGAAAACTTGAGAAAGTTCATCGTGTACGTTTTCTCGCACAACTGGGCCGAACTCATCCCCTATGTGCTCTATGTATCTCTGGGCATACCTCTTCCGCTTCTGGTCGTTCAGGTTCTAGCAATAGACTTAGGCATTGACGTCATTCCTTCGTTAGCCTTGAGTCGCGAACCTCCAGAGAAAGGCATAATGCAGGAGCCACCAAGAAGCGTCACAGAACGACTGTTCAGCCCCAAGACGTTCCTACGGTCCCTCTACATAGGAATGATAATCGCTACAGGTGCCACGATAGGATGCTTAACTACATGGATAGCTGGCGGATGGCACTGGGGCATGTCCTTGGACCCGCGTGATCCACTCTATATAAAGGGCACAACCATGACCTTCGCCGGGATCGTAGTCGCCCAAATCGGAAACGTTCTAGCCTGCAGAACAAGTAAAACCTCGCTTTTCAAGACAAGCCTCAAAAGCAATAAGTGGATTTGGATGGGAATAGCTGCTCAGGTCTCAATAATATCCTTCCTAGTTTACGTTCCCTGGATGCAGAGCTTTTTCGGCACAACCGCACTGAGGTTACTTGACTGGGCGTTCTTGGCTTCGTTGGCCTGTGTCGTGGTTTTCGCTGAAGAGATTAGGAAATGGTTCTCAAGAAGGCTGTCTGCCAGATGATCGCTATCCTGTTCAGGCGCCAAGTTTTTATGAACTAGCCCCCAATTTGTCGCTGATGTGGGGCAAAGAGTTCTTCTTGGGTCGCTACAGCGAACTAGGATGGAAATATGAGACTGTTGAGTCAAAGCAGGCGATAAGAGTAAACTCCATGAACATCGACAAGGACAAGCTGGTGAAACGACTAGGCTCGCGGGGAGTGAGGGTTCGAAAGATCCCGTTTCTTGATGACGGTTACTGGGTTAGTGAGTCTAGATTCTCATTGGGTGCAACTTCCGAATATCTTCTCGGTCTATACTCGATCCAAGAGGCAGCCGCACAAATCCCAGCAGCACTTTTCACAGCACTAAAAGGGAAAACAGTGCTAGATGCATGCGCTGCTCCTGGCGGAAAAACAGTTCAGCTTGCCCAACTAATGCAGAACACGGGTGCCATAATTGCCTTAGACATCGATAAGCACAGACTGGTTGCTTTGTCAAACCAGTTGGAGCGCTGCCACGTCGAGAACACCGCTGTCTACCTTGCGGACGCAAGGCACGCGTCGCAACTGAATTTGAAGCTTGACTGCATACTCTTGGACGTACCTTGTTCAGGCAACTTCACAACAGACAAAGAGTGGTTTGGCAGAAGGACTCTCAAGGATGTGGAAAGAAACGCTGCTCTTCAAAAGGAAATACTGAGAGAAGCCGTCAAAACATTGAAAGCTGACGGCGAAATCGTCTACTCAACGTGTTCATTAGAGCCGGAAGAAGATGAAATGAACATTGACTGGGCAACAAATGAATTGAATGTTCAAGTTGAACAAATCGATTGCTACGGACAGAAAGGTTTGACAGACGTCTTTGGCAAGAAACTGGACAGCGCGGTGGTCAACTGTAAGCGGATTTGGCCCGGACCGACGCAAGGTTTCTTTGTCTGCAAGCTGAAGAAAAGAGGTTCTGCATGATTAAGCCGATAAATGATTTCGCAGGGCGCCTTAACACTGAGATCAGTCTAGATGAAAACATGGTAGTCAAGAAACAGGACAGACACTTCCTGCTGAACACAACTTTGAAGAGACTGATCACGAAGGATTTCTATTATGCTGGAACCTATCTTGGGAAAACCAAGAACGGCAGGTTTTTTCCAAGTTTCAGTCTCCTGACACTGATGGCTCGGACTAACGCAAACAAGACAGTGGTTGACAAGAAGACTGAGTGGTTGTTCATTTGTGGCCGAGACATCTTCAGAGAAGGAATAGTCAGGATGATCGGTGCAAAGAAAAGAGGTGATTACACATTGATCCTGAATGAGTATGACGAATGTCTCGGGTTCGGCAGACTGACGCATAACCTAGATGAAGACAAAGCCGGTGTTCTTGTGAGGAACATTTCTGATGTTGGCGACTTTCTGAGAAGAGAAAGATAGCCCACTCACCTGGATTTCCCAGGTGGTTTCTGAATTCATAAAGATTTAGACTCCGAACGCAAGAAGTTGCGTAGCATGAACAATAAGCTGTTGCTAGTCGTGACTCTGACTATCGTTTTAGCGAGTCTGTGAAATTTCTCGCTCACTGTTCGGGTAGTCATGGCAAATGGCACGATTTACGTCAGGGCTGACGGAAGCATCGATCCGCCAACTGCGGCTATCTCAACTGCTGGCAACATCACTTATGTGTTCACCGGAGACTTTAACGATTCCATCGTTATCGAACGGGACAACATTCTGGTTGATGGGGCAGGTTTCAAGGTTCAAGGCAATGGAACCGGGAAGGGAATAAGCCTAACTCAAAGAACTAATGTAACAATCAAGAACACAACAATCAAAGATTTCGCCTACGGCATATGGCTGAACCAATCCGCAAACAATCGCATTCTGGAAAACGACATAGCGAGCAACACGACACAGATGAATAACTATGGCGTTCGACTTGAATTCTCCACGGACAATGTCATCAGCGGCAACAACATCACGGGCAACAGGTTCAGTCTTGCGCTCACTTCTCACTCCTCGAACAACATTATTGCAGGAAACAACGTCAGAAGCAGCATATACGGCATAGCATTGGAGGATTCGCAAAACAACACAATTGCTGGGAATAGAATCGCGCACAACATGTTTGGGACATTTCTATTCTCATCAGCAGACAACAACCAAGTGTGTGAAGGCAATGTGATCGCCGGTAATTCCCAATCTGGAATCCAGATAGTCTCTTCCACTGGCAATCTAGTGCATAAGAACAATCTCACTGCAAACAGCGAGGATGGCGTATTCCTTGATTCCTCTACAGGCAACAGCGTAGTTGAAAACTACATACGAGGCAACAAGTATGGTGTGAGAGCCTACAGTTCACTGGGCAACTTTGTTTTCCACAATAGTCTTGTTGCGAACATGCAACAGGTTCAGGTCGTAAACTCGTCTTTTAACCAATGGGATGATGGATCCATTTCTGGTGGAAACTACTGGAGCGATCATCTGGGCGCGGACACAAACCATGACGGAATAAGCGAATTCCCATACACGATAGACGCCGTCAACGTTGACAACTACCCGTTGAAAGGCATGTTCCTAACGTTCAACACGTCGCGAAACCAACCAACAATCGTAGTTTCTAATTCAACGATCAAGCAGTTCAGATATGACGAAACCAACAGAACCATCACGATGACGGTTTCAAACTCGTCTTCCACCCAGTCGTTCGGGTTCTGCCGAATGTGCATCCCAAAGAACCTGATACCTCCACCCTACACAGTAGTAATCGACGGTGGCTCAACAGCAGTAACAGACTTCAATGGAGAACTGCATGATAATAGCACTCACAGATGGATCTACTTCGCCTATCAGCATTCAATACATGAGGTTGTCATAATCCCTGAATTCCTATACGCGTTGTTGCTTCCTCTCTGCATGATTGCAACACTGCTGACTGTCAAAGTTCGCAAAAGAAGGGCATGTGTGATCGCTCAGCTTGAACAGTAGGATAAGGTTGGATTGGTCTCAGTCTTTTATGGCTTCCGTGATACAGTCAATCTTGACTGTTCTCTGCTCTCTCTTCTTCAAGTTCCGAATGACGACTGAGCTTTCTTTGAGTTCTCTTTCACCCACGATTATTGCATATGCGATCTTTCTTCTATCAGCATCTTCCAGAGCTTTAGCCATTTTCCGACCCATGACTTCAGCTTCCACCGACACGTCTTTGTCTCTGAGAGTTGCTGCGATCTTCAGGGCTTCTCCCTTCAACGTTTCCTGAACAGGAATCACCATGACCGTCTTCTCGGCATCTGTTTCTTCAGCTGTTTTCTGGGCTTGAATTCCCAGCATTATCCTGTCTATTCCGTGAGCCACTCCCACCGCAGGCGTTGGCTCGCCACCGAACAGTTCAATGAGCTTATCATACCTGCCGCCACCGCCCAACGCCACATTCAGATCTGGAATGTAGGCCTCAAAAATCATTCCAGTGTAGTACTCGAGTCCTCTCGCAAAACCAGCATCAACAGTCATGTTAATCTTGTTTCCGCTTTGCATGACAAGGGTTAGAACCTCTTTCAGATTCTCAGTCGCCTCAACTGCTTTTTCATAGTCTTTAACGTTTTCTTTCATCTTTTCCACGATGTCGAAGACCTTGTTGCCCTTTAGCTCAGTCAATTTCCGGAGAACCTGCAGGCCTTTTGCCGACATGCCACTTGTTTCGACCATTTTGAACGTGTCGTCATATTGCTGCTTGTCCATCAATTGCATGACCGCGTTCTGCATCTTGTCTTCAAGCTTTTCCTGATTGAATATTCCTCTCAATACGCCGACATGTCCAACTTTAATCGCGCAGTTCAGTCCTACTGTCTTCATCAAACTGTCAGTCAACATCAGTATTTCGGCATCGGCTTCAGGTCTGTTCGAACCCATCAGCTCATAGTTTGATTGCCAGAATTCTCTGTATCGCCCTTTCTGCGGTTCGTCATAGCGGTAGACGCTTCCGACCGAGAAAAGTCTGAAAGGTTTAGGTTCTGTTCGCAGTGTTGTTGCCACAAGCCTTGCTACGGAAGCCGTGAACTCAGGCCGCAAAGCTACCCTACGGTCGCCTAAGTCTTTGAAGACGAACATGCGTGACCTGACTTCTTCGCCTGCCTTGACCGACAAGAGTTCGTATGACTCTACGATTGGTGTTATGATCTCTTTGAACCCGTAGAGTCTGGCGGTTTTTCTGGCTTTGTCTTCAATGTATTTCATCATTTTTGCTTCTTCTGGCAGAAGGTCTCGCATCCCGCGCACGGTTCTGAATTCAGACATCTTTGCTTTCTCCTGTCATTTCAGAGTCAATTGCGAGACTGAATAGTAAACTATTTCTCCTCTGCGGTTCATGACGGCCAAGATCAGCTCTTTCTTGAGACTCTGGCACTGCTTCAACACATTGGTTAATGTTTCAAGAGAGGTGGGCTTGCCTTCTTGAATGCTCAGGATCAGATATTTCGCCGTGTCCTTGCTGTACTCCCCGCGTTCATAAACTCTAAAATCAACGCCTAGACCGAAGCCTTCCCGTACAACGTACCCGCGGCTTCTCAGATCGCGGTAGGCTAAGTACTTGACCCAGGCATTCCCATCAGAACCCTCATAGCGCTGCAAAAGCTTTTGAAAGTCCACCTTCTTGCCTTTCGTGTCCTCGACTTCAAGCATTCCCTTGTCCAAAAGGTAGAGAGCTTCGAAAAAAGCAAGCCTGAATTCCTTGTCTTGAGACACTCCATACCCTCCGGATGAAAGCCTGTCTGCAGACGATCTATTGGGAATCCTGACGTTTTCTTCAGCGAGCAAACCCTTGACTGTGAACTCTGACTGGTTTGGCGTATTTTCTTCCTTCTTATTCATGGAAACACTCAACTGACACAAATGTGCTTCTACTTGTTCTGGTTGGGCCTAAACTTAAGGAAGTCTTCCTTATATAAAATGCCGTTTTCGCAGATTATGCCAGTCACGTCTTCTAGAGGGGTTATGTCAAACGCTGGGTTAAGGGCATTCACGCCCTCAGCGGCTATTCTCTGCGAACCTGCGTGCGTGACCTCATTCGGGCTTCTCTCTTCAATAATGACATCCTTCGATCTATGAGCCAAGTCAAATGTAGATGTTGGCGCAGCAACGTAAAATGGAATATCGTGCCTTTTTGCTAAGACAGCTACCGTAAACGTTCCGATCTTGTTGATCACAGCATCCTGGACTATTCTGTCAGCCCCAACCACAACTTTGTTGACCAGCCGCCTGTACATGACGTAGCCAACCATGCTGTCAGTAATCAGAGTCACTGGTATGCCGTCACGTTTAAGCTCATAAGTCGTTAACCTTGCTCCCTGCAACAAAGGACGAGTTTCAGTGGCAATCACCTTGATCTTTTTCCCTTGCTCCCAAGCAGCCCTCACCACGCCTAATGCAGTGCCATAATCAACAGTCGCCAAAGCGCCAGCGTTACAGTGCGTCAGAATGACATCCTTGTCTTGGATGAGCCCGGAACCATTTTTGCCGATCATCCGATTCGCGACAGCGTCTTCATCTGCGATTCGCTGAGCCTCTTGAACAACGAAATCCGTTAAATCCTTCGCGTTTCCAGAAAAACCTTTTGCTTTGCTCAAGATTCTGTCTATAGCCCAGAAAAGGTTCACCGCCGTCGGCCGCGTTGCTCTCACTACTTCCGCCGCATTCTCCAATTCCCTAATGAGTTGCTCTTTGCTCCTAGCTTTGGAATAATAGGCTGCCAGAGCCAATGCGAAACCTGCGGCTACCCCTAAGAGGGGTGCACCTCTTATCCTCATGTTCTTGATCGCTTCCGCCACTTCGTAGTAGTCGCCCATTTCCAAAAATGCAGTTTCCTGTGGAAGCCTCGTTTGATCTATCGTAATGACTTTAAACGCAGGTTCATAACGGAAAGCAATGGTCCTGCCCTGAAGTTCATCCCAACTCATGTTTTCCTTACTCTCCTGTTCTGTTATTAAACGTGCTTCTCACAAACTGGGTTTTCACAAAACCTGTTCAGCCGCTTACACTGGCATGGAAAACTGGCAGTCTGAAAGAACCATGCGGCGGCGCTAGTAATGTGTGCTCTGCTCGTATGGTGATTTGACGTAGGTAATAACTTCTATTGGGCAGTCACTCGTAGGTTTCAGTTTCTTCTTCCATTCTTCTCCAACGGCGATAAGAGAGAAGATACCGGAGATTTCAGCTTTCGCTTTCCGAACCAGAGTGACCAGTGCTGCCTGTGTCTCACCAGTCTTGATCATATCGTCCACGATCAGCACACTGTCACGTTTCTTGATGGCTTCCTTCGGAATGTAAAGTGTCATGGTTACTCCAGAATCTCTGAGCGCATATGTTTCTTCTAGAAAAATCTTAACGCCGACTTCCTTGTTTTTCTTCGCCACTACGAGGTTCACTCCGAGAGCGTTGGCAACCATGGTTGCCAAGGGAATTCCGTCAACAGCAGCGGAAAACACTTTTGTTACTCGTTTTCCGGCAAAGTTCGCGAGGGCGCTGTTGGCTGCTTGTTGCAGAATGTTGAAATCTCCTACAATGTCGGTATTGTCAAAGTATCCATCTTCATCAAACCTTATTCTGCCACGGAGCTCTGTTTCTAAGCCAACAAGCTTTGTCAACACCTTCCAGAGTTGTTTTGCTCTTGCCGTGTTCGGCAGAACGTGACCTTTTGCGTATCTGCTCAGAACAGTCACTGGCAAACCTGTCTTGGAGGCCAGTTCGCGGTATGTGATGTTTCTCTTGTACTTCGCGGTTCTAAGCAACTCAATCGTCATTAGACGAAGTTTCAGATCATCTGCGTGTGTGCTCATAACCATCAACCCTTATACATCGATTAGTCAAACGTTGAAGCATTTACCCTTTATTATTGCATTGACGATTTATAATTTCCGCTCGGAATCTCGTATAAAGTGGCGGATCCGCTGGGATTTGAACCCAGGACTTTCGGCTTAGAAGGCCGACGCGCTTTTTGGGGTTTTCCTGTCCATGCTGCGCCACGGATCCTTCAGGACTTTGCTTGAACTGGTTGGATATAGTTCTTCGCTGTCGAATATTAGTTTTTCACGCGAAACAGTCGAAAAGGAAGTATATTCTGGAAGAATTTACCTTAAAGTTTTTAAGCCCAGGGAATTCCCTATATATACTGGGGGATGTGGGGTGTCAGAGGTACAGATAGGGAACGTACCTATTCCCTTAGTGAACTACATATACCTCATTAGGAATCGTAAGTCGCCCTACTATGACATAGTTCAGCACATCTTGAGAGAGATGGAAACTCATTACTCGAAGACAGGTCAGACTATTTCTGAGACAGTTTATACGATCAACCCGAGGGTTTTGCAGGAGCAAGTTGAGCAACTGGTTCAAAGTGAAAAGTTGACTACAGTGAATGTTTGTCGCACTGTGTTAGCGTTGTTGTACGGAAGCTCGCTTCGCGAAGATAAAGACTTCTTTGTCACCACGACAAGTGGTGGTCGAAGAAACTATCATGTCAAGGTCAACCCTCACACCATGAACATGCTGTGCAGATTCGTGTAGCTCTTACTGCTCTATGTAAATCGCTGGGCGACACGGAGCACACAACACAGCTCTTGATTTAGGGTCGTATCGCCCCTCATCCTCCTCACTGTAGACCATGATCTTTGCTTTGAACCGATCTTCCAGGAAGCTCTTTGCATCTTCGATCGCCGCTTTCTCGTCCAAAGTTTCCATTCTTAGCAGGCTTTCTCTTCTTTCATCAGGTATCCTGCTCACTTCTCTCACTACCTTCGCTGCGAATTTTGCGATTTCACCCATGTTCTTCTTCAGATCCTCATCCTTGGCCAGCGCTTTCATGATTTCGTTCATCTTCACTTCACCATGTTTAAAATGCTCCAGAATACTGTGATAGACCTTCCATTTCCAAGAGCCAGCAGCGTAATAGCATATCTTTCTAGGAGTGACCTTTGTGGCTTTCAACACGTTCAGCGTATCGTCAATGACGCTTCTGACCAAGTCCTCTTTCTCGATGGCCTGCGTGTTCATGAGTTTCTTGTCGGCTTCTGGCCATTCCGCGACCGATATGAAACCTTTACCTTTCATCTCGGTCCACATCTCTTCACAGATGTGGGGAGCAAACGGGGCCAACAGCCTCAACCATATTCCTAGGGCTTCTTTTAGCGTTCGCGTTTCGGCTTTTCCTTTCCTGTTGACGTACCAGCGGAAGTCGTTCCAAGTTTCAAACAATGCAGTTGACAAAGCAGTTCGAGTCTTCATTTCCTCAAGGCTTTCAGTTACTTCAGTAATGCGTTTCTGCAATGTGCTCATTAGCCACTTCTCCAGATGCCCGTTTTCGTCCTTTCTGGCATTTTCTATTATGTTCTTGGCGAAATGGTAGAATGCTTCAAGTTTGCTCTGCATTTCCTTGGCATTTTCTTTTCTCCAGTCCGGGTCGTCCATGCCTTCTGCAGCCATAATCAGAGCGCATCGAGTGGCGTCCGCGCCGAACTGTTCTGCGATGCTTTTCATGGTGACGAAGTTGCCTTTTGACTTGTGCATTTGTGTACCTTCGCTCATGAGCATGCCGTTTACGCCGATGGCTTTCGGCCATTGTTTGGGTGGAAAGAGCGCGACATGGTGGAATATGAAGAAGGTTAGGTGGTTGGGAACCAATTCTTTTGCTGAGACTCTCAGGTCTACGGGGTACCAGTACAGGAATTCCTCGCGCATTCCAGCCAAGACTTCTCTGTTGATCCCTGATTCCTTGGACACTTTTTTCAGGTCGCCTTTTCCGCTGAGAATGTAGTCGAACACTTCTTTTGTCAGCATTTCAGGTTTTATGCCGTGTTGTTTTACGTGCTTGTTCAGAGTGTAGAAAGCCATGTATATTGTGGAGTCACTGAGGGTTTCGATTATCCAGCCTTTGCCCCAAGGCAACGGCGTACCGAAACCAGTTGTTCTGGCGCAGGCCCATTCTTTAAGCCAATCAATCACAGTTGAGAAGTATTGTGTGGCTGTGTCTGGGTAGATTTTCATCTTGCTTAGGGCTTCTCGTGTTTTGGCTTTCCATTCTAGGTCTGAGTAGTTCAGGAACCACTGGTCTTGCAGAACTTTGACGATGCATTTGGTCATGCATCGGCAGACAACTTGCTGTGGAAGGTCGAACATCGAATCTGTCACCTTTCGATTCTTGAAGTCTCGAATCAGTATGTCTTTGATTTCTCTGACGGTTTTGCCTGAGTATTCTCTGCAATTCTCTTTCAGTATGCCACTGTGGAATTCCTTCTTGTACAGTGTGTTTGTGGCTTCGTCTGCTCTGGGGTCCTTCTGATCCTTGACACCTAGTTGCCTGACGATTTCGATGGCTGGGTATTCGCCGTAGCCTTCGACCTTGATCAGCGAGATTGGTTTGATGTTTTTGACTGTTTCCGGGTCAATGCCGAATTCCTTGAGGGTTTCAGGCTTTTCCTGCAGGTCCTTCAGCGCGAGCCAGTCATAGGGCGCATGAGCAGGAACGCTGTACACGACGCCTGTTGCTTGTGCCGGGTCTACAAACCATCCTGGAAGTATCATGAGTTTGCCCTTTGTGGCTGGGTTTTCAAACGTCTTGCCAATCAGTGCTCTGCCTTTCATGGGGCGGTTGACTTTGACGGTTCTTCCTTGTTCTTTGAGCTTTTGTACGGCTTCTTCACTGATTACCCATTTCTCGTTGTCTACGTGTGCTTCGACGTAGGTGGCGTCTGGGTTTAGCCAGATGTTGGTGACGCCGAAGATGGTTTCTGGTCGTAATGTGGCTGCGGGCAGGTAGGTTTCTGCGTCAAGTTTGAATTTTATGAGCGTGTATTCTTCAGGTGTGACACCTTCACCGACTTGGCGGTCGTGGTCCCCGGTTGGGCTTTGGCATTTCGGGCACCAGACTACGGGGTGTGTGCCTTTTGACACGTAGCCCATGGTTCGTAGGCTTTCGTATTGCCATTCTATGAGCTTCTGGTATGTGGGCATTACAGTGTTGAATTCTCTTCGCCAGTCCACGGAGAAGCCCATCTTTTTGGCTCCGATTCTGCCTTCGTCAGTATAGTAGGTAGCCATGTAGATCGGATCAACGAACTTTTTGAGCTCCTGTTCAGGAACGCCGTCAACTTCTCTCAATACTCTGATCCATTCTTGGTCGCCTTTGGCTACGCGGTTGCTTGCACCCAGTAGGGGTTGACCAGTCCAGTGCCATGCCCAAGGAAAAAGCACGTTATAGCCTTGCATGCGTTTGAATCGTGCGTAGACGTCTGTGCGTGAGGCTGTGAAGGCGTGGCCTGCGTGGAGTGGGCCGTTCATGTAGGCGTATGGGAAGGTGATGAAGAACTTCTGCTTAGTCGGATCGGGGTTTGCTTCGAAAATCTTGGCGGTTTCCCAGTTTTTCTGCCATTTTTCTTCGATTTGTTTCAAAAATTCCATGAAGCTTGTTGAATCAGTTTGAGGGGTATTAAAGGTTTTGTTCTTACGGGCAGAGAACGTTATCCCTCATAACTCGCACCACAAATTACTGTGGGCAAACCTGCATTAATCTTTTGCTGTGTTCTGGGCAAGCAGAACAGTCTTTTCCGCCATGACTGTGAGGAACAGAAGGACTGCTGCTGAAGCGATGATTGATCCGATCAAAGTGATGTCTGCACCGTAGAGAGCTGTGTACACGCCGTGTGAATGTTCGAATGCGCCTGGTTCTATTATCCACGTTCCGGAACATGTCATGGCAATGAGCGAGCCTAGTAGAGTGGCAAGGGCGAATCTTGCTCTTTTTCTTGCTTGGTGAACCAGTTGGAAGAATGTTGCAAACGTGCAACCAAAGAATGAAATGTGCCTAATGTAAGCTGCATGCCAATCTCGGTCTCAGGGTATGCAACTAACTGGTTGAAGCTCCATCTGAACTCTGCCCAAGGCAAGAAGCAGCCTACTATGCTAACGGCAAGTCCTGTCAGGACTAGAATGTTTGGAGGTTTCGAAAGCGAGTTCAGCAAAGGAATGTCTATCTTGAGGATTGCTTTGCTTCTCTCTGATATCTGGGGAAGTATTCTCACGCATGGCTCATCCTTTTGCGCAGTTCTTCTTTAGCTTTCTTGATTGCTTCCGGTAGCTTTTCAACCGACGTGCCGCCGCCCTGTGCGAAGTTGGGTTTTCCTCCGCCTCCCCCTTCGATGACTGCAGAGGCTTCTCTAACGATCTTTCCAGCGTCCACACCTTTCTCGATCGCCTTCTTACCTGCCATAACGACTATCCTAGCATTATTTCCATCCGAACCGTAGAACAATGTCACAGTTGCTTCGTCGCGTTTGATCATCTCGTTTGCTGTTTGCACCATACGATTGATGTCGATCTCTTCTTTGAAGTTGCGTTCCACAAGCTTGATTCCCTTTATCTCTTGAGTCTCTTCCGCAGCATTGGTCAATCCAGTGCTTTCGCGTTCTGCCAATTCCCTGATGAGCTTTCTTTTTTCTGCGTTGGCCTCCTTCAAATCCTTCGTAAGCCTTTCCACTGTCTTGTCAAGCTTTTCCAGAGGAGCGCTCAGCATATCAGCAACTTTTAGCAGCAGTTCTTCATTCTTCTGCACTGCTTTCACGGCCGGAATCCCGATGGAATAGGTGAGCCTTTCCACCCCGTCCTGAACTCGTTCCGAATGGATCACTTTAATGAATCCAATCTCACCCGTGTTCTTCAGATGCGTTCCTGCACATGCTTCAACATCCCAGTCACCTACTCTCACTACGCGAATATCCTTGCCCGGAATCGCACCACCTTGATATAGTCTGAAACCGTAGCGGCTTTCAGCCTCGTTGCGCGGCAGCCAAGCCGTTTCAACCGGAATGCTCCGCAGAACCGCCTCATTCGCCAGAATCTCAATCTTGTGAACCTCCTCCCGAGACAGCCGACGATAGTGTGAAATGTCCAGCCTAGAGCTTTCCACGCCCTTCTGGGTTCCATATTGCCAAACATGCATCCCAAGCACACGCCTGGCCGCGCCGCCGATCACATGAGTAGCCGTGTGATTCTTCATAAGGCTGTAGCGCTTGTTCCAGTCAATCACTCCCCAAACTTTGTCGCCTTCCTTCGGAACAGAATCTTTCAGCTTGTGAACGATGACCTTGCCAACTTTCTGAACGTCAACAACCTCAACCTTGTTTCTGCCAAACGTGAAGTGTCCGCTGTCAGCAGGCTGTCCTCCGCCTTCAGGAAAGAAACATGTCTTATCCAGAACCACGTACTCATCGCCTATCACTTTGAGGACCTTGGCTTCAAACTCCTTAGCGTACTGGTCCACGTAGTACAGCTGTTCCGTTGCAGGAACGTTTCCCACTGACTTCTCCAGCCACTCCTCATGCTTGACATCTTCCTCCTCAACAGGCTTAGTCAGTTGCATATGCCTCTGCGCAATAAGCGCGTAGAAATCGTCAGGAATCTCCACCCTGAGGGCTTCTCTCTCTGCTGCTTGCTTGACAATCTCAGGCGGAAGCCCGTGCGAATCATAAAGCTCAGTCAACGTCTCTATCGGAATCTCCCTTTTCCTCGCAGCTTTCAGTTCGCTGGCGATGCGCTTCACCATGCCTTCTCCGCGAATGATGGTCTCTTCAAACTTGACCTCTTCGCTCTTGAGCATCTCCATGATCTCATTGCGCATTTCTTTCAAATGCGGAAAATCGCCAGACCAGAAACTGATCTGCATATCCATGATGTCGTACAACTTGTCATGAATGCCCAGCATCTTCAGCAACCGGTAGACTCTTCGGAAAATAAGTCGGGCCAAATATCCTTCTTGGATGTTTGACGGAACCACGCCTTCGGAAAGAATGAAGCTCAGGCATTTAGTGTGATCAGCGACCGCAAAAGCGTTCTCGATTGGAGTCAGGAACCTGTCAAGTTCCTCTATACTTATTCCTGCAAGTTCCGCTTCCCTCTTCCTCGTTTCCAGCCGACTTGCCGTTTTGTCCAAGCTAACTAAACCTGAGACTTTCGCTATCTCGTTCAGTAGCTTCTTGTCGATCTTTGTCAGTCCCGCCATTTGGAAGATTTTGTCAAGCAGGTCGCCGTAAATCGCCTGAAAGCCGCTTGCAACTCCTTGACTGAGCCAGGTATAACGGTCTATTCCGTAACCTGTATCCACCGTTCGTATGGGCAGTTTGATGAACTTGTCGTTGACAACCTTGTACTGCATGAAAACCAGCGTGGCAACCTCTAAACCACGAATAATAGACTCAACACACGGTCCAGCGTTCCCGCCTCCGGACCAGACCTCCTCCTTGTAAACGATCTCATCAGCCTTAACGCCTAGATCCTTAGTAACCCATTGATGATGATATCGAACCGTCTGATCCTTCCAATACACTTCCTTGTCAGGATAGTTGAAAGCATGCGCGCCGCCCATTTCAAAAATTGTCATATGCCTTCCGAATGTGGGTCCAGTATTCGCAATGTCCACCATCCTTATGCAAGGCTGAGAAATGACAAGCGGATTCGCAGGCGGTGGGGCAATTCCTTCTGTCACGTAAGGCTGAAAATCGATTATGCTCGCATGTGTTAGGTAGATGTCTTCTCGCCATCGTGCCACAACTGGGTATGGTTTGATTCGGGCATGGCCGTTCTTCTCGAAGAAAGACAGGAAAGATTCTCGCATCTCGCGTAAGCCGTATCTCCTCTTTGTTGGAGGGTTGCCTATGAAGGAGTAGCTCGCACAGCCCGATGAAGAAGCTTCACCGCATGTCTCCTGCTTGGGGTTCTGTGTCCAATAGTATTTCTTACACTTCGGGCACAACTTTCTAACGTAGTCAGACTCTTTGAAGAATGGCAGGTCGTATTCTTCCTTAGGAAATTCCTCCAAATCTCAAACACTCCAATAGTAACGTGATCGAGGCTTTTCAGAGGATAAACGGGTCACACGAATTTAAACTATTTCGCCGAGAACCAGACTGAATTCTCTCTCCTAGTAAACTTATTATGGAATCAGTGGGTCATTGTAGTCTTGGGAGAAGATGCAATCATGATACTAAAGCTCAAGATTGCTCTAACTGTCTTGCTGGCGATTACAGTAGCCACGCCTACCATACTTGTTTGGGCTTCCGAAACCCAAAGATTCGTACTCTCCAAAGAGCTTCATGTCACTGACTTCGTGCCGCGTGACGTTGACGCTTACATAGCATATGTGAACGATTCTAAGGTTGAGGTTGCACGCATATACGTTCGTGTTGAGCATCCCATGCCGAACTCGCATCGTGTTCCCATCCTGTTCTCGATTTGGCACACTGAAGACACCGAACTCGACTCGCTCGTTCTCAGGTTCTCCACCGACCAATATGTGACCTCCGTCTACACGGAAGCCTCAAGCTACAACTGGCCAGAATCCCGATTCTACAGAGAAGGTCGGCAGACAATCCTCGCTGTGAACGATATGGGTTGGTTCGGCGTAGGAACCGTGACACTTAACTTCATGCTGTTCGCGGACTCGCACAGCGAAAACCTGGGGCTGATTATGGATTTTTCAATGCATCACGAAGCGTTCATGCAGCTAACATCACTCAAAGGCCACGCAAACCTCTATACTCCGATTCCAACCTAGCGAGACTGCAAAGAGCCAAGCCATTGGCATCGGCTAGCCAAGCTTGAAGCCAAGCAGAAAGCCAACGACAAAGCTGCCCGCAAACGGCAGAAGAGAGATTATGCCGACAAGCCATGAGAACCCTGAGCTTGCGAGCCCAAACGCGTCTGCCATCGCTTTCCATAATGCATCGTAGTTTATGCTGATGATGTTCTGAGTGCCCAAGTAAATGAGCGCTATCAAGAACAAGCCTATCACGACGGCAACAAGCTTGCTTATCTTCTTAACCGCATATCCAACAATGAAGCCGCCTATCCCGCCAGCACCTAACTGAAAACCCATAGAAGGTAAGAGTTCACTCATTCAAACACCTACAATCATAAGCTATTCATGAGTTTGATTTAAATGCGTTTTGCCAAGAATAGCGTACACGACGCGCTGCGCTCAGGGAGGTGAACACTCACGGACATAGTGGACATCTACATACTCAACCTCTTGCTTACCCTAGGAATGTTTGCGGTCCTCATTTTCCGAGCATGGATCGAAGTCAAACACTACCGCATGGTATGGCAGGAACTGGAATGGAAACAAACCTACCAAAACATGGGACGCATACTCAAAGCTGAAAAGGATCTCTTCTCAAGAGTCGAAGGCGGTGACGAACTGTACCAAATGCTGTGCGAAATCTTCAAAGTCACCTCAGACAAAAGCTAGGGAAAATGCCAACCCTCAATCAACTTCCCAACAGGCTCGTGATTCTTCTCAAGCCCATAACGCCTGAACGGCTTAGTCAAATGCCGCTGAGATCTCGTCGAAGTAATGTAAAGCCCCCTCTTTGCATCACGCTTCACCCTGACCTCAAGCTTCTTCAAATCAGGAAACCTTGAACCACACTTCTCACACCTGAAACCCTGTCCTTTTCCCATCGACTTCAGCCGCTTGCCACACTTCGGGCAAACAGGATTATGAAAGGCGATCCTCGGCGCCAGCTTCAGCAACCGAAACTTTTCCAGATTTATCGTCAGCCGCCTGTTTTCAGTTGGCGAACGGACACCTCCGTAGATCTCCACGGAATCCCCTGCCACCAGCTTCATCGCAGCCTTTCGAAGAGCATCAGTCGGTTCATAAGCTGCACAATCAACCTGCGCACTTCCATCCTTGATGGTGAAGATCACATGTCTCCCGCGAATCATCCTAGGATCAGCCGATACTATTCCCTTGGCGATGATCGAGCTGTAAGGCGTCGCCTGTTTCAGATTCTCGATTCGCTTTAAGTGCGCATCTGTTCCTTGATTCGTGCGGAAGATGGCCCACCTTTCCACAGGCTCAAGAGGCTTAACAATTTCAAACGCTTTCTTCACAACCTCCGGCGTTTCACCCCTGATGCCAAAAAGAATCGGATCGGGTCCGCGTGGAGTAATAATGACTCTGTCCTTTTCTGCGTCAACATTGTTGAAGGTGTAAGGCCCAGTTTCTTCATCCATACGAAAGATTGAGGCTTCATCCATCATACGTTTCAAACCATGATTCTCGGGAACGCGATACGCAAGAATCTCAAACGTGTAATCGCCTTGAAGAGTCTCACCAATTGCCGCCAGACCACCAATTATTCCTCTGCTATTCTTGAAGCCCACAGCCTCGGCTTCAGATTTCCTAACAAGTCTCATTGCGTCTTTTAGACCAACGACGCCAGCGATCGTTTTCTTTGCAAAGATCCTGACTTCTCGCGGAATCTCCGTTTTTTCGAAGAAGACAATACCCGGGTCTGTGCCTCTGGAGTCGAGATCGGAATGCTTTTCCACTGTGCTTATGACGGTTTCCTTGATTCTTTTTTCGATGCTTTCATTGTGCTGGATTCTTAGGCAGAGTGCGCCGTTTCCCCTCGTTTTCCATGGTACGTTTGGGTTTAGTCTGATCAGATTCGGGTAATCAATGAAGTCGACGTTCAGTTTCTGCAGTTTCTCCACAAGCAACGCAGCAACGTAGGTTGTACATCCTTTTCTCGTTGAATCTGTATCATCCAGTCCTATGTGCATTGTTTTCTTAGACATTCCAGCAGACCGTTCTCCGGAGGTTTAGAGTCTGGATTGGAATATTATAAGGTGTTCTTTTGGATCTTGAACAAAAAAGAGGGAGTTTGTTACTTGTTTTCCTCGACAACTATCATAGTTAGCGTTGATCTGACCTTGTCAAGTCTTCTGACACGCCAAGTCACAATCTCTTTCAGCTTGTCCATTGTGTTTGCTTTGACTCTTGCGATTATGTCGTAGACTCCGTAGACCGCGTAAGCTTCTTCCACACCCTCGACTTTTTTCAGTTCTTTCAGAACGTCTGCTTCAGAGCCTATCTCGGTGTTTATCAGCACGAAGGCTGTTGGCATTCAAATCTCCTCAACTCTTACTCTTGCTCTTGTATATTAAAAATTTTGCTACACTTTGCGATTAATCTGATGTGAACACTTGACCCAAAACCCGGTTTTCTTAACGCGACTCACCTTTGATCTTTCATTTGCCTTGGATTGTGACAATTCCAGAATGGAAAGTCAAATTGAGATATGGATATGCTTATCTCCAATTCCCGCACACTAGGCTAGTGGTTTTGAACATGCCCAAAAAAGGCACTCAAAGGAATGCAATCACAAGCCGGGAAATGCGCGCCCTTGAGCTGAACTCGGAATACTTTGGTGTTTCCAGACTTCTACTGATGGAAAACGCAGGGCACTGCGTTGCCCAAGAAGTCGCTTCGCGGTTCAAGCCAGGAAAATCCATTGCCGTCTTCTGCGGTCTAGGTGGAAACGGCGGTGATGGGTTCGTCGCAGCTCGACACCTATCCTCAATGGGTTTTCAGGTTACTATAGTTCTCGCCGGAAAGGCTGAGGAAATATCTGACAAGGCAGCACTGACAAACTGGCAAGCCCTTCGATTCCTCAGAGACGCAATCACATTGCTCGAAGTTCCAGACAGCAGCCTCATACCTGAAACAACGGCGGAAATAGTCATTGACGCACTGCTCGGAACCGGGACCAAGGGAAAACTGCGTCCTCCGATACTGCAACTGGTCAGGAAAATCAACGATATGAAGGCTTTCAGAATAGCCGTTGACATACCAACCGGGATCGATGCGGACACTGGAGAGACCTTGGGCGGAGCGGTAAAAGCAGATCTGACGATAACTTTTCACAAAACGAAGAAGGGGCTTGAAAAGGCAAAGAAACATGTGGGCGGGCTGATCGTAAGAGACATAGGTCTGCCTAAGGAGTTTGAAAGGTTCGCAGGTCCCGGAGACGTCTTGTCTGTGGCAAGATCTCGCCCATCAGAATCCCACAAGGGCGATTTCGGGCGTCTGCTAGTTATTGGTGGAAGCGAAACATATTCCGGCGCTCCCGCATTGGTGGCAATGGCTGCTTTGCGCACTGGTGTCGATCTAGCTTACGTGGCGGCTCCGGAGAGTACGGCTCGCGCGCTTTCCTCGATGTCACCTGATCTAATCACCGTGAAACTGCAGGGAAAGCACCTGAATCCAGATAACATGTCTGATCTGGAGACGTACATTAAACAGACTGATGCAGTTGTGCTGGGGCCGGGTCTTGGATTGCATGCAGAAACCAAGAAAGCCGTCAAAGCCATAATCAACACTGTGGAGAATGCAGGAAAACCGTTGCTTTTGGATGCGGACGGTCTGAAGGCTTTTGCGGATTTCAAGAGAAATCTGAAAGTGCCTCTAGTGCTGACGCCTCACAGCGGCGAATACGCCATTCTGACAGGCAAGAAGCTGTCGAAGGATTTAGAAGGAAAGGTGTCGGAAGTACAAAAAACAGCCGCAGAACTGGGTGCAATAGTATTGCTGAAGGGCGCAATCGACATAATCTCTGAGGGAAAACGCACCAAGCTCAACTTTACAGGCAACCCAGGTATGACGGTAGGCGGAACTGGGGACGTACTGTCAGGAATCGCCGGAGCATTCTTGGCTCAGCAAGTTGAGCCATTTGAGGCTGCGGTTGCTGCAGCTTTTGTGAACGGGGCGGCTGGAGACTTCATATTCTCGGAGAAAGGCCCTCACATGGTCGCCTCAGACCTCATGAACTGGATTCCACAGGTACTCAACGACCCGATGAGCCACCTCAAGGTGCGAAAACCAAGTGTCGGGAAAAGTTAGAATCACCGTTTATCATGCTGCTCAATGCGACCCCAGCAAGTGCACCGCCCTAAAACTGAAACATCACGGCTTGATTCGAACGGTCTCTCATATGAGGTTCATACCTAAGAGAGCAATCGTGCTTAACCCGTTTTCTGAAACCGCATTTTCACCAGAAGACAAGAAACGCATCGAAGATTTTGGGCTCGCGGCTCTGGACTGCAGTTGGGAACATGCTGAAAAAGTTCTGCAAAAACATGTAAGAGGTACCTCTCGTTGCCTGCCGATTCTTGTCGCGGGCAATCCGGTGAATTTCGGCAAACCGACTAAGCTTACTACGGCAGAGGCTTTGGCTGCTGCCCTCTATATCGCTGGGTTTAGGGATGATGCGGTGGAGTTGCTTTCAGTGTTCAGGTGGGGACACACTTTCCTCGAGCTCAATCACGAGAGACTAGAGGACTATGCAGACGCAAAGAATAGCCTCGAAGTGGTAGAACTGCAGAAACGCTTCAGTGAAGCTGCTAGCGCATAGTGGAATATCCACGTACGCCGACTCGTGGAAGGGTCTGGGGAAAGCATGCGTTATCGAGATTGTCATTATTCCGCTTGCTTCAGAAATCTTTGTTCTTTATGATGCGTAGAATATCATCTTTGCTGACTGCTCCTTCGACTCGACGTTCATCTATCATGACAGTCGGCGTGTTCTTCACCCTGTTGACCATGGCTGATATCCATCCTCGTGGAGTTCCAAGATCATGAACATCAAAGCTTAACCTTAATTCCTCTGCTACTTCCTTTGTGTTTTTCAGCATTAGCGTATCGTCTCTTGACAGTTCCTTCTCGATTTTGTCTTCAGGAGGCCATCCGCCATAGAGCCATGCGCTTGAGCTGGAGCTGAAAGGTTTCACAATCCATTTCGTTCTTATGAAAACCGTAATGGATCTTACCATGGTTGCCACCTTGCGTCTGGTTACCCCGTAATAATCGGTTTAAACATGGATAAAACTTGCTATGGCTGTCCAATTCCAAGCTGTGGCCGGATTAGAGGCTTGATGCTGTAGCTAACCAATAGTATAGAAATGGTAAAATCACAGAAAGTCCTAGTTGAGAATGCAGAACTCGAGTGAGCTGTGGAGTGGATCAGAATGAACGAGAGAATTATGTTGCTTTTCAACATGGCAGCACTTGCAGAAAGGTCGTCCTGAACAATGCGCGGTTTAACGCTTTTCATGTGTCTTGTGGCAATGTCTTCTTGGACATTTCTAGGAACTTGTCTGAGCAGAAACGTTGGAACCAGAGCTAGTCTGCCCGTTCACAACCTCCGTACGGGCCTAAGCTACTCTGATATAACGGCAGCCATAAATGCAAATGAAACTCTAGACGGCGACACAATATTTGTTGATGAAGGCACATATCCTGAACACATCTACGTGGGCAAATCGCTGAACATCATCGGCGCGAACCAGAGCACGACAGTCGTGGACAGCATGGGATCTTTCAGAGGTTTTCGTGTTTTCGCGGATAGAGTCAACATCACCGGGTTTACGGTGAAAAATGCAGCATTTGCCATATACCTGAACTCCAGTGAAAACCATGTATACGGGAACAGGGTCGGCAACAGCAAGATAGGAGTGCGCCTCGACAACGGCAGGAATAACACTATCTCGGGGAACGTCATAGAAAACATGCTGCTTGAGGGTGAAGGGATATTTCTTGAGAACGCCAAGAGAAACGTCATTCAAGGAAATCTTTTTGTGAATGATTCTTTTGCCATCTCTCTCGTTCTCTCAACGGAAAACATCATCAAAGAAAACACCATAAGAGACTGTCCTAGCGCTAGCATCTGGCTTCAAAGCTCGTCAGACAACAAGATATATCATAACAACTTTGCCAACAACACAGGAAGTGCAATTGCTGACTATTCCTTCAACACCATTTGGGATGATGGCTACCCTTCTGGCGGAAACTATTGGAGTAGTCACAACGATTCAGATTCGAACAATGGCCTACGCCAAAACATAACAGGAAGTGACGGCATATGCGATGTTCCACGCGTCATCGACGAAAGCAACCAAGACAACTATCCACTAGTGGGTCCAATAAACACGTTTGATGCAGGCACATGGAACGAAGTCTCCTATAGCGTTGACATTGTCAGCAATTCCACCGTTTCAGCCTTTCGTTTCAATCCTGCCGAGGGGCCGCTCATTCGCTTCAACGTAACTGGACAGAATGGAACAAGCGGCTTCAGCAGAGTAGTCATTCCAAAAGGTCTGTTGTGGGTTGAAGACCGATGGAACGTCACTGTTGATAGAGAACCTTTGAACTACACAGTGATCGCTGACGGGGATCATGCGTACCTGTATTTCACGTACCAACATAGTGCAAAGATAGCTGAGATCAGGGGAACGGATGTAATCTCGGAGCTTCCATCGACGAAACTTCTGCTTTTGATCCTAATATTCGTGACGTTCGCTGTGTCTCTTTCAAAGAGACGTTAAAACGGTTTGCTCTTCTTTCTCTGTTTCTCTATCTCTTCAAACGCTTTCTGCACTTGTTCCTCCGGAATCTCCCTCACTCTGTCATAAACAAAGCCTAACCTCGCCGAGGTCTCTTTCACAGTAAGACTGTTCATCGTTGGACCGCAATGTTTGAATCTCTAACGCCTAATTTTGCCGTGGTTTTTCCCACAAGTGTTATCTATTTAGACCTTGAAATTGGAAAGAGGTTTTGAAGGATGCATCTCATTGGCCGAGGTGTGGTAGTGTGAAGGTGACTTGGTGCGTAGCCTTGCCTGCTCTTCTCCTGGTTGCATGTATAACCGTAGCTGCGTCTCCATATAGGTTCACTGTCGAAACAGACAAACCATCCTACTATCGCAAAGAATACGTTTGCGTTCATGGAAGGTTCACCTACAATGACTGGCCGGTTCAACAGCAGCAAGTATCAGTGTCGGTTCGGAACCCCCTAGACAGGACGATTTTCTACGGAACAAACACGACGGATACAGATGGAAGATACAACGTGACGTTCAGGCTCTCAAACCAGACCGAACTGGGAACCTACACGGTTCGCGTCAACCATTTCGAAGCCGGATCAAACTACACAACCTTCAGGGTAACCAGCCTTCCCGGCGACGTAAACGGAGACGGAAAAGTCGATCTTGTTGATGTTTACCAAGTGGCAATGGCTTATGGCTCCTATCTAGGGCATCCGAGATGGGATCCAGCTTGTGACTCGAACGGCGACCTCAAAATCGACTTGATCGATTACTACACCGTAACTAGGAATTACGGGAAGACAGACCCATAATAAGCACGAACCCATTACCCTGCTTTTGTTCTGTTTTCCATCCACAGGTCAGACACAGCTTCAAGGGCTAGCGTGTTGGTTGTAACGGGTTGCTCAGGGGGGCGTCTCCCGCAACTCCCATTTTTCTGTTTGGCGTGGCGGGCTTGCTCATCTAGTTGACTTCACGCCTTGAGGAATTCTTAATAAATTGACTGTGAAGCCTTCTGGGCATGGATTTGCTGCCTCTTATCTCCTCATTTGGCATTATCGCGTTGGCTGAACTTGGAGACAAAACACAACTTACAGTGATGTGTATTAGCGCGAACAAAAAGGCAAAAACCGTGTTCATTGGAGCCATGCTGGCGTTTGCTCTGGTTGACGGTGCAAGTGCCTTGATAGGCGGAACAATCGCAGCATTCATCCCAGCCCAGTGGATTGGGATCGGAGCTGGCGTTGCGTTCTTGGGTTTCGGCGTCTATTCACTTGTCCCCAAGTCGGAAGAAGTCAAGACAGACAGTGGTTCCTTGAGCGTGGCTCATAGTTTCTCGCTGATAGCCATGATGGAATTGGGAGACAAAACGCAACTATCCGTTATAGCGTTGGCAGCTGAATATGATGCACCACTCATGGTCTTTGTCGGAGTAATGCTTGCACTTGCATTGCTGACCGCAATCGGAATAGCAGCGGGAACAGTGATTTCCCGGTTCATACCAATGAAATATGTGAAGATCGGCTCAAGCCTTGTATTCATAGTTTTCGGCATCCTATTCTTGTGGGGAGCAATAACTGGAACAAAACTGCTCTAGATCTTCTGCGCAGATACTACGTTTCAATGCGCGCTGATGAGCAATTCCTTCGACCCCCAAAGTCCTCTCAGGCGGAAATTGTAAACATTTGGCTCAGAAGGCATGTGTGAAGGTCGAAACGATTTAGGTATGCCTAAAAGTTTATATGAAGGCACGAGACATTTAGGTGTGCCTAAAAGAGTCGTGGCGTTCATGTCTAACAAAAGCATTGAAGACTATCTGAAAGCGCTCTACATCCTTTCTCGAAACGGGAAGCCTGTAACCACGACGGATATTGCCGCACACTTCAAGATCGCTCCTTCAAGCGTGACAGAGATGCTAAAGAAGCTTGCTGGCAAGGGCTATGTGAAATACTCACCATACCATGGGGCTCACCTTACCAACAAGGGTTTCGGAGTCGCCGAGAAGACAGCTAGGAAACATCGCTTATTAGAGAAGTTTCTGCATGACGTTCTAAGAATAGGGAAAGACAGAGTTCACACAGAAGCATGTGAGATGGAACACGCTTTGTCCGATGAGGCGGAGGAGTCGCTGTGCAGGTTCCTGAACCATCCTGACAAGTGTCCGGATGACGAGAAAATAATTCCGGCGTGCAACCTGCCCTTTTCCAGCTGCGAAGAATGCGTGGGAGTGCATGGAAAAGGCTTGGAGGAAACCGGACGGCGAGCTCAGAACTTGGTTTCGATATGCGCTCTTAAGGAAGGTGATCAGGGCAAGGTTTCGTTCATAAGGGGAGAGCACAAAGTCCTCCAGAGACTTCTGGACATGGGCCTAACACCAGGCACCAACGTGAACATCGTGAGAGTTGCGCCGCTTAAAGGCCCAATTGAGGTTGGTGTAAGAGGATCTAGGGTCGCGCTCGGACAGGACATTGCCTCAAATGTCTTTGTCGACTCTCTACAAAAAGACAAGAAGAGACGATGACTCCAAATGGCACTACATTCTACGAGATCCTCAAACAAGACAGCTCAGAATTCCGAGGATCCGGCGCTTTCCAGAAACCTGACAATTGCGCTGGCTGGAAATTCCAATGTCGGCAAAAGCGTCGTGTTCAATCACCTCACTGGTTCGAGCCAGATTATTGGAAACTGGCCTGGAAAGACCGTTGAAAGAGCTCAAGGCATACTCAATTTTGAAGGACAAAAAGTGGTGGTGGTAGACCTTCCTGGGATTTATTCATTTTCCACCTTTTCGATGGAGGAAATCGTGTCAAGAGAATACATTGCTTTGGAGCATCCCGATGTCGTCATTAATGTGCTCGATGCTTCTGTTCTTGAACGCAATCTTTTCTTCACGATTCAGCTGATCGAAATGGAAGTTCCACTAGTTGTCTGCCTCAATCAAATCGATGTTGCCAAGCGAAAAGGCATAACCATCGATCGAAAAAGACTGGAGCAAGCATTGGGCGTTCCTGTTGTCTCAACTGTAGCCGTCAGGGGAGAAGGAATCTATGAACTGGCTGAGACCGCTGTCAAAGTCGCTGAGAACAAGAGCCGAAACGAGAAACCCTGTCTGAAGTACGGCGCTGAAATAGAAGAGAGAATAGAAAAACTCGCTCAGACAATCAAGTCTGAAAGCTTCGCTTTGGAATATCCCCCGAGATGGATTGCCATCAAACTCCTTGAAAACGACCCTGAGATAAAGAAGTCAATAGACTCCAAGTCTAAAAACATAGTCCGCGAATCCGAGGTTCTAGCAGAGGAGATATCGCACGTACATGGGGAACCGTGCTTCGCGGTCATTGCCTCAGAGCGGTATTCGCTCGCGAACAGAATCGCTGCCGATGTCCAAAAACAGACAGTCACTAAAACAACGCTTTCTGAGAGACTGGATTGGATTACCACGCACAAAGTCTTTGGCTATGTTACATCTACAGGAGTGATAGCGGGGTTGCTTCTCTGGACTTTCGCCATTGGAGGACTTCTTTCCACTCTGCTTTCAAGCGCACTCAATTTTCTTCATCCCGTCAATCCGGTGTTTAATGGCTCACTTGTTGGCATTCTCTGGAATGGTGTCTTTGGCGGTCTGGTCGCGGGCATTACATTAGCGATACCTTATGTGATGCCGTTTTACTTCATGCTGGCGGTGATCGAAGACTCCGGGATTCTCACGAGGGTTGCGTTCATGATGGATAGTGCAATGCACAAGATAGGATTGCATGGAAAAGCTTTGATTCCGTTGATCTTGGGCTATGGGTGCAATGTTCCTGCTATCCGTGCATGCAGAATCATGGAAACAAAGCGTGAGCGATTATTGGCGGCTTTCGCCATCACTTTTGCTCCGTGCGCGGCCAGAACTATCCTGATCTTGGGACTTGTAGCAGCCTTTGTAGGTGCTGGCTGGGCTCTTGCCCTTTACGCGATAGACGTTGCGATCATCTTTGTATTGGGTAGAATAGCTTTGAAGGTTGTTCCAGGGCAATCAACAGGTCTCATCATGGAAATGCACTCGTTCAAGATACCATCTTTGTCTGTGATAAGTAAGCAGACGTGGGTTCGGACAAAGTCGCTGATATACATAGTCTTTCCGACTTACATCATTGGAAGCGCGTTAATCCAAGTCCTGTATGCGGTCGGCGTTCTCAAACCTATGAGTGATGCTTTGTCTCCACTAACGGTTGCTTGGCTTGGGTTGCCCGCGATCACGGGAATACTTCTGATCCTCGGCGTCGTGAGAAAGGAGTTCATACTGCTGGCGTCAGTAGCTGTTTTTGGCTCAACCAACCTTGCTCTGTTTCTGACACCTGTCCAGTTGATAACTCTCGCCCTAATCGGCATCCTATACATTCCTTGTCTATCAACAATCGCAGTTCTAGCGAAGGAGTTTGGCTGGAAAACCGCCGCTACGATATCTTCAGCCAATTTCCTAACTGCTCTAGTTGTGGGAGGGATAGCATTTAGGCTACTTTCTCTCCTATTGTGACACGCTATGCGTTAATGAGAATAGAGCCTTTTCGCAGCTTTCAACATGAATTTGTTCAGAAGAACTGAGCTAATGACTCCTCAACTATTCAGCAGACAATAGCGCATGGCAAGCAGACCAAAGAGAAGATATCAATAGCGCGTGCTTTGTCAGGTCCTGAATTCTCTTAAATAGCGTGATCTGACTCTAGTAGTAGATGAAGAACGTGACGTCAATGCCGGACTTCCTTGAGGAATTTGCCTCATCAATTCGCCACCAGAAGGAAGCTCTGAAAGAAAGGATTCTGCGAGGCAAACCGAATCCGTTGGAAAACAGATTCAGAAAGCATTTCGAACCCTTATGGATGCCCTTAGAGAATATTGGGCAGTCTGCTTCAAACCTCAGCAATCTTGGCGTGACAGCTGTCGATTCAAGTGTTTACATGAATCCGTTGTCAACGGGTGGCATCTTCTACGTGATAAGGTCTCTTGCAGTCTGCAAGAACAAAGAACAGAAGAGACTGGAGACGAACGTCTTCTTCACAAAATCTGGTCTTCTTGAAGCGCACTATTACATTGGTGCGAAGATGGAGATGCTTGAATTCCAAGTAGCCATTGATGCCTTGAGAAACGGTTTCGAATGTAGCGCTATTCTGATAGATGGCTCTCTTTTCGGGAGGGCTATGCACGTTCCAGTTGAGACAAAGGTTGAGGAAGATCGAACAGCTATCCTTGAATACTTCAAAACATATGCAGAGCTTCTTGAGCTTTGCAGAAAGAGCAAGATCCTTCTGGTGGGGGTCAGCAAGGAAAGCAGGGCAACATTCTACCGTGACTTTTTGCTCAAACTGATTTTCTGCGAAGAGCTCGAGGAAATCGACATTGAGGCTGGAGACAAACAGAGACTGGAAGGCATCTTTCGGGGAACACTGGGCAATGAAAAAACCGCCTTCAGCAAATTCAAGAAACTCCGGACAAAACACGGATCAAAGCTGGAGTCTATCGAGCTGATTTTGACGGAGCTGACCTCGTCTCGACCCGACTACCAGATAGTGATGAACTTCGCTGGGAAGATAGGCTACACTCAGCCGCTAGTGCTTGGGCCATCGGCAAGGGCAGCAATCAGAATGCATCCTTTCAGTTCGAACCCAAGAAAGTATGTTACGAACAACTTTGAAATATCGATAAGGGAAAGAGGCGCAGGATTCGTGGACTGGGCCAGTGAGGTGGTTCGGAGCATTCCGAGTTTTCCAAGCTTCATTTCTTTCTATCTTCTGTTGGACGTTAGAGATTCGCCGATGAGAATTGACGTGCCCTGTTGGGAGCAGCCTCTGTCAAAAACGGGATCGTCCAAGCCGGTGGATGTGGATCTTCAAGCTCTGTTGAGAATCATGATAAGCGGGTATTGTGGCTTGGACGCGTACAATCTCTGGCTTAAAAACGTTGATGAAAGAGTTAAGTTGAAAAGGAGAGTAGTGGATGACATGTACTTTCCATGCATGGAAAAACTGTTTCAGAGCAAGATAATTCGTGGGAGGGGGTACAGACGTGTCAGATTCCCTTAGAGAAGTCGGCATAATAATCGGCGAAGCAAGTTCCAACGAGTTCCTTTTCTCCTCAAGACCTGGTGAGATGCCTTCGCGCTGGGAGTATTTGTTGACCTATTCTGAGGAAGATGTCGATGGAACACCAAAGCAGGTTGAAGTAGTGGCCCAGATAGAACGGGTCATCTCTGCTAGCCAAGCATTGACAAAGGAATTGGACTTTGAAATAATCAAGAAGATAATTGAATCAGGGTTGGCTGACAGGAAAGTCTGGGGGAAGGCTCGTGTGCTTGGGTACTTGACAGAAACAGGCGACTTGCAACAGCCTAAGAAGGCCGTGATGCCTGGCAAACCAGTGTACATTGTACCGGCTGAACTGCTTGCGAAGTTTTATTCTTATCCTGAGGATGAGGCGATCAAAGTTGGCAGCCTTATTACGCGTGCTGAGGTCCCCGTTAGCTTGTCGATTAATGGTTTCAGAAGGCACTTGGCAATCATTGCTCAGACCGGTTCCGGGAAGACCTACCTGGCGGGCATCATCGTCGAGGAGCTGTTAAGAAAGGGTGGAACTGTGATCATGTTGGACCCTCACGCTGACTATGTGTTCTTGTCAAGGAAGGTTGATGGCAAGAGACATGAACTCTCAGATAGAATGACCGTGTTTAGGAGTCCTGCGAGCACCGGAAGGTACACTGAGGCTGAAGTGGGAAGGGTCGAGCCCTATGAAGTTTGCTTTTCCGATCTTGATGTAGGTGAGATTTGCTTGCTTTCTGGAATAGGTCGACGCTACACAAATATCGTGAGTGGCCTGCAAAAGGCTCTTGATGAGTTAAAGACCCAGAAGAAGGTCTTTCAGCTTGAGGATCTTCTCAAAGAGCTTGAGAATGCTGCTAAATGGAAAGACCAGAATGTGGATCCAAAGGTTATTGACGGCGCTAGATCCGCCGTGAAATACTTGACGCGTCTTGTGAAGATGCGAGTTTTTACAGATGCGTCAACGAGCATTGGACGAATGCTTAGGCCTATGCACTTGTCAGTGGTAGACCTTTCAGGTCTGGATGATGAAGTGTCTGATTACATCGCTTTCAGGATTCTTTCAGATGCCTACGAGAAGGTTTCGAGTGGCGAATTTGACTATCCAGTTTATGTTTTTGTCGAGGAGGCACATCGTTTTATTCCAGCCACTGGGTCAACACATTCAAGTCGGATTATCAGGAAGATCGCAGCTGAAGGTAGAAAATTCGGCGTTTTTCTGGTTCTGATCACACAGCGGCCTTCCAAAGTGCATTCGGACGCTTTGAGTCAGTGTAATAGCCAAATTGTGATGCGAATCACGAATCCTAAAGATCAGGAGGCTGTTGCTGCTAGTTCTGAGCGTCTTGGCGAAGCTTTGTTAGATGACTTGCCTGGTCTCAATACTGGTGAAGCCGTTATTGTGGGTGAGATGACGCGAGCTCCGATCATGGCGAGGATAAAGAAGCGAGCTACTCGAGAAGGCGGTAGTGACGTTGACATAATAGGTAAAATGAAAGACGCCGTCGCAAAAGCGAAGGAAGAGACTCTTGACAATGAGAGCGAACGCTTGAGGAAAGACCTGAAAGGGTTCATGGGTTCATCTGAGGAGAAGCAGCATGGTTAGGATTGCCCATTTGGCTGACACACATCTCGGGTACAAGCAGTACAATCTAGAGGAACGCGAGAAGGACATTTACGATGTTTTGGAAGAGATCGGCGACAAGATCCTTGAAGAACATGCGGACATTGTTATTCACAGTGGCGACCTGTTTGATTCGCCGCGACCCACAACGCAGGCTTACTACGCGTTCAAGAGGTTTCTGAAAAGGCTTGATGGAAAAGTCGAGTTTTTCGCCGTTCTAGGCGATCATGACAAACCCAAAACAAGAGGCATGCCGCCACACAGGCTTTTTGAGGACCAGATCAGGATTCTAGGCGTGGATGGGATTGCCGAGCATCAGTTGACAATCGTTGACGGCAAAGCGATCCTCGTTGCAGGCATCTCGAATCTGAGCCAGACCTACCGGGCATTTCTCGCGGAGGAACTAAAGAAGCTTGGAAACCTCCAGCTCAAGTGCGATTGCAGCGTTCTCGTACTTCATGAAGCCATCGACAAGTTTTTCCCATTTGAAGAAGCATGCGAGGTCGCATTGACCGACGTGCCGAGGAACTTCAATTACTACGCAATGGGTCATCTTCATGGAAGGATTAAGGCCTCGCACGGTCAAGGTGAACTAGCGTATCCAGGCAGTTCGGAGATCATCCGCAGTGACGAGATTGCCGGCTGGAAGAAACAAGGTAAAGGTTTCTACATTGTGGACATCGATGACGGAGAAGTGCGGGTGACTGATGTCGACGTTGAACGTATCAGACCCCAGATCGATGTCAAGCTCGATTATGCCCGTTTCAAAGAAGAAATGGAGAGACTTGTTGAAAGCTTGGCTGGCTGCAGAAAACTGCCTGTTGTTCATGTCTGCGTTGAGGGAAAAAACGTTGATCGACAAGCTGTTCACCAGACCCTGAGCGAGACATTGAAGGGTAAAGTGTTGACGTTTAGGCCAACAGTCACTGAAGAGGGCGAGATGAGACTGCCCGAGCTTAAGCCTGGCTCTTTCAACGTGAATCAGGTTTTGAGTGATTGCTTCAAGAACAAAGAGGTTGCCCAGCTTGCGGTTGAGTTGCTGAGGTTTTTTAGGCAAGGCGACATGGATGGAGCCAAGGATGTCGCTGATGGGTACTTCCAAAAAGCTTTGGAAGCAGGGAAGCTGAATGATACTGAATAAGGTCAAGCTGCATGATTTCATTTCTCACAAGGATACTGAGCTGGACTTGGGTTACGGTATAAACGTGGTTGTAGGACCTAACGGCGCAGGCAAAACCTCGATACTTGACGCAATAAGCTTTGCCCTGTTCAACGATTACAGCAATCGAGGAAGAAAGGAGAACCTAATCAACTCGAAGTCGAAGAAATGTGGAGCTGCGGTTGAATTCACTGAAGGCGGAATCAAATATGCTGCAGAATGGTCAATGGAGCGGGGCAAGTCAGCAAAGGGCAGCCTGTTCCGCATGCAAAACGGCGGGAGAACACTTCTGGCGCAGGGCGGAAACGCGGTTGTTACCGAGATTGAGAAAGTGCTGGGCATAGACAAGAGCATGTTTTTGCAGTCGATCTATGTGCGGCAAGGCGAGATTGAGGAGCTGGTTACTGCCAAACCTGCCGACAGAAAAACACTCATATCAAAGCTTCTTGGCGTGGAGGACCTTCAGAGAGCATGGGAAAGCATCCGGTCCATCATTGATGGATTTGAAGGATTATCGAAGAGGCTTGAAGGAGAACTGGCCCAGAAATCAACGGTAGAAGCTGATAAGCGAAAACACATTGCTGCCTCACTCGAATCGCAGGGATTGCTTCAAACTTGGAAGGAGGAATTGCAGGAAATTGAGAAGAGTATCAGTGGTCTTCAAACCCTTCTGGACCAACTGAAAGAAAGCAAGAAAACATTTGACAAGTTGGACAAAGACAAAAGCGTCATTGAAAAAGCCGTTGAGAATGACAGGGAAAAACTGGGCAGGGAACAGGGTGAGCTTGACGAGGCGGTCAAGGCGGAGGAAAAGATCAAGGTATTGGAAGGTGAAGTTGGCAAGCTTGGGTTTCTGGAGGAGTACGTGGTTGCTCTTTCGCAGAAGCGGGAGCAGGAATCGCAGCGGCATAGATTGAGGGAAAAGCTGGATAACTTGGATCGTTTGGAGAGAATGTTACGAGAGAATGAAGCGGATCATGAGGTTTACTTGGAGAAGGAAAGACTACTGAAGGAAAAGACAGGCGCACGGAAGAAGCTTGAAGGTGCAAGCGACGCTCTCGAGAGACTGTTGAGGCAGATCCAGCAGACAGAGAAGGAAGAGCAAAAGAAAAACTCCGAACTTGACAAGGAGCTCGCGAAGTGGGTTAAAGCCCTTGGCGAAGAGGTTACGGTCGAGAACTCTGAAGCAGTGCTTTCGAACAGGAAGAAAGAGCTCCACAGTGTTGCAGACGAGCTTGGCAAGAATGTTGACGAGATCAGGAAGCAAGTTGGTGCGCTGGAGAATAAGGAGAAAGAGCTCGATAGCAGTTTTTCGAAGCTTGAGCAGTCAAAGGCTGAAGTGATGAAGTGTCCGACTTGCGAAAGCGAGCTGTCGGTGGATCGTATAGCTCAATTGCTGAGCAAGTTCGGTTTCGAGAGAGCTGTGGCAAAAACTGAACTGCAGAAACTGACGGCGAATCTGGAAGGGGTTGCTGAAAGCAAGAAACATGCTGATGAAGGATTCAGGAAAGCAGACCAGCTGGACACCGAAAAGATCAGAGGTCTAGATGAAGAACTGAAAGAGAAAAGGGGTAAACTGGAAGACCAGAAATCGGAGGCCAAGGAGCTCGAAAAACAGGCTGACGCTCTTAAGGAGCTGGACAATGAGCTGGCCAACCTCGAGTCTGAAAAGGCTGGGCTTCAAGAAGCTTTTCATGAATTTGAATCGGCCAAGCGCGAACTGGCGAAGCTGCCTTCTCGAGAGCAGATCAACGTTGAAATGGAGCCTGTCCTAGCGGTCTTGGAAAATGTCTCCGGGCAGCTGAAAACAGCTCTATCAAAGCTCGGTTATGAGCCTGAGGAACCGGAAAAAGAATTGCGATTGCTGAGACCGAAGAAGCAAGAGTACGACCAAAACATATCGATAGCAAGACGCAGACCTGAAATCGAACTGAGCGTAGAGAGAACAAGACAAGACCTGCGCGAAAAACAGCAGAAACTTGGCGAGACAAACGAGGCCATTGGAAAGCTAGCCTATGACGAGGAAAAACACCGACAAAAAGAGGCGGAATTCGAAACTGAAAAGGGTCGCAAGAGCGATCTGAAAGAAGAAATCAGTGGACTGGTCGCCAAAAAGAAAGCGGCAGACAATGAGGCTGCAGAATGTGACAGAAAACTGGAGGCACTGAAGAATAGGGAGAAGGAAAAACAGGCTGTTGACGGTTTCATCAGGCTGTTGAACAAAATCAGGGCAGCGTATGGTAAGGATGGTGTTCAGAAGATGATTAGAGCCAAGGCGAGGCCTTTGCTTGAGAAGTCTACGCGAGATCTTTTTGAGAGGTTCAATCTAGCCTATTCCGACATCAAAATCGATGATGACTACAATATTGCTGTTCTTGGGCCCAGCGGAGAACAGGATATTGATCAGATAAGTGGCGGAGAACGTGTCGCATTGGCAATTGCACTCAGGTTGGCTGTAGCGCAGGTGTTGTCTGGCAGAGTTGAAACCATCATAATGGATGAACCGACGACTCACTTGGACGAAGAGCGAAGGAAAGAGCTCGTGAGCATCCTGAGCTCCTTCTTTAGGGAGGGTGGAAGAATCATCCCTCAGATGCTAATAATCACCCACCATCGTGAAATCGAAGATGTAGCGGATGTAATCTACACGGTCAGAAAGGAAGAAGGTTACTCCATCGCAGAATTGGAAGCAGGTTCAGAAGGGACTACCTGAACGCCTGAAGAAGGAGTAAAGATCTCTATCCGGTTTGCGACACCGAAGTTGGCCACAGATCCGACATTTCATTCTCAAAATTCTCCTCATAGACCATGACTGCACTGCTTTCATATCCATCCAGTTACGAGTAATCGCTGTCTTCTTCTGGCATGACCCATCTCTTGCGATATGGGCATTTGTCATCGATCCATTCAGTCAAGACCCGTTGGGTCTCTATCAGATCTTATGATTGTCCATATGCGTGATTTATTGTCAAAAGTGTATAGGAAACCTGTTGGAAGCAGTTCTGAAACGTACGGCGTCCGATGTTAAGATTTGGGAGAGGTCATGAGTATGTGCTGGTCTTCAGAAGGCCGTGAACCGCCAAGTTTTTGAATTATTACCGGTATAGTAATATTTATGTCATATCATGAATTGTGGAACGTGTTGTGGAGCTGGAAGAAAGAGTTCACCGTAAGAGAATTCTCCTCGATCTTTGCTAGTCCTGACCCCCACAAAGTCTTGCATGATATGGCTCGCAAAGGGTTCTTGGAAAGAGTCGGATGGGGAAGGTACAAGGTTAGTTCTCCAGAAGAGTACTTGACCAAAAGAACAGACATAGGCAGAGCATACGATTTGTTGAACGAGTCTGGCATGCACTATGCATTGACAGGACCAGACGCTGTTTTCTTCTGGACCAAAGGAGGCTATCAAGTTGACAGGTTCTTCGGGTTCTATCCAATCCACTTAAAAGTTGAAAAGAAGGATTTGAGAAAATGGGAGAGTTTTTTCAGTTCCAGAAAGCAAAGACTTCACGTAAAGGATCAACCGATAAGGCAGACGTTGTTCGGCTTGTTCTACGTATTGTATCCCGAGGTTGATTTCAGGGCTGAAGAAGTGAACGGCTTCTTTGTCATACCGTTGAAAGAAACGGTAACCTTTTGTCAAAAAAACATCTATTCCTATGAGCCGGCTTTGGAAATGTTGGATGAGGCTTATGATTTGGGCTTGAAAGTAAGATACATGGAAGCAAAGACGAACTATTAGTGGGTAAAATGGAATTCCTGAATAGAGAGAAAGAAACATTGAAGATGCTCAAGAGACTGATACAAGAGAGACTGGATTTCATAGTGGTCGGCGATTATGCAGTCAGTGCATTGGCGAGGCACAGGTTTTCTGTTGATTGCGACGTAGTCGTGCCGAAGAGAGAATTGGCAAAGCTCGAAGAGATCTTGAATAAAGAGGGATTCGAGAAACATGTCAGAAAAGCAGGGTTTGACGAAACGTATGGCGGGGAGTTCATCAGCTACAAAAAGAGCGTCAGCGGACTTCCAGTCACGATCGATCTTCTTGTCGGAAGCCTAGTCTGCAGAGCAACAGGTGCTTCATGGAGTTTTGACTACATAAAGAAGCACTCAACAGAAGCCACAGTCACGGGGATAGAAACATCTGCCAGTTGCAGAATACCGGAAAGAGAGTTGCTCATCGCCTTCAAGATTCACTCAGCCAGAAGAACAGACATACGAGACATAATCATGATGAGAGAAAATGCAGACCGTGAGAAAGTCTTGAAGCACGTAAAGAAAGGCAAGCAGGAAACGTTAGAAGAACAAATCCAAAGGATAATCAAAGCACTTGAAGACCCGAATCTAGTAGACTCTTTGAAAGGCGTTTTCGTCCTAACAACAGACGTTAAGAAACAAATTGAAAGTACTCAGAAGGACATGGAAACAATCTTCTCAGGACTCCATGAATCCTTCTAGGACTTCAAACTCACAACTGAAAACATCATACGTATGCCTCGTCTAGAAAGGCGCGAGCATCGAATTTCGATTACTGCTTGTTCATCATGCGTTCTTTGAGCAGGCTTGCCATTTCCTGCTTCCGCGGCGAGGTGAAGACTGTGCCTTCAACGTTCTGCATCTCGTTGTCCTTCATGTCTTCTATTATGTGGTCACCTATTCCAGTCTGGTCTGCCTTCAGCTTCTCGAACCCGTCCCAACGATCCTCAAGCTGCTTCTTCCGCGGTGTTCGTGTTCATTTTGGCCTATTTTTGACATTTTAGTTCATTTTTCCAGAGAATTTTGCATTCAGAATCTGAATCGCAAATCCTAACAATCTATATTTAGTTTTCATAACTGTTATTGCCCTTAACGTTAAACTCGGAACAAGTGAGCAGCGAATGAGCAAATGCAGCATTCTGACTAACGTCAAGAGGTTTGACATCTTCACGGAAAGCGCGACTCAAGCATATGGATTCCGGAGGAACACACAGTGTACGAGCTAGCGCATATTGCTGCGGGCCTAATTGACTTGTCGTTTGGAGTTTTTCTGAGTTACTACGCTCTGAGAGCATTAGTGGCACTCCATGAAAGCCCCGAGATGTTGAAAACTCAAAGAAAGATATGGTTGCCCATTTTGATAGGAATGATATTTCTCGCCATTTCAGGTCTATTTCACCTTGTTGACCACACGTTCTACTCGGATCCCTTGACAGAGTTGCTCCATGAGATCGCTTTGGTTGCAGGGCTTCCGTTTCTTGCGGTTGCCGTATTCAGATATTCGCGAATGCAGACAGAGTATAATAGAATGAAACGTGAAGCCGTCAAGAAAACTGAAAGAGGGTGATCGCTTGGTTTTTGTTGCCCAAATCTTTGACATAGTGACTATTACCGTGTCGGCAGTACTCCTTTTCTTGTCGTTATGGCTTTGGAAGTTCTTTAGGAGGAGCATCATGGATAAAATGTGCAGGGTGCTCATAATCGCAGCTGTCTTCCTGCTGTTGAGCTCTGTCTTTTGCTTTGTAGTGATGTTCATGGAGAGCAGCGAGTGGCTGCTTACATTCCACGAGACCCTCAATTCTCTGGGGATCGTGCTGTTAACATACTCTATCTATCTGCTTTATTTGGCATGGAACAAACTAGGAAAACCACGATAGATGCACTGCGATTCCATAACCACGTACCTTACTCACACCCTGTACGCATAGTGGTCGACGTTAGCTCACGTTAGTTCAAATGGAAAACAATCAAAGACTAGTCGGCTGGTGTGTTTGTTGCTTTCAGCTTCCAGAGGCGGGTTCGCGCTTTAGAGAGGCTCATTTCAACCGGAGGCAGGCAGATATCTCCTGAAAAGGGACCTCTAAAGTCTGTCTTTCTAGTTCAGAACAAGAAATGGGCTCACTTGTGAGTGTACCCGAAAAAGATACTGCTAACTCATCTGTCACGATGAATAGTGCCAAAGAACGAGTTGGGCGAGTAATCTTTGTTGGGAACGATCATCTGCTTTCTAAAAGTGGTTCAATTCTTGTTCTACACCCGTCTTTAGCGTATTCAGAATCAGTGACTTTCACTTTGCATTTTGAGACTTCCTCGAATACGGACATAGCTACTAATGCGTAGGGGCAAGTCACATCCTCAGGACTTAGTTCGTTATGTATATGAGGCGCCCAAACACATTCGCTAACGTGTAGAACGTACGTGTTAGGAGAAAGCTTCTCAAATCGAAAACCCTTTACTAAGCCTGTAGTTGGTATGACTTTGGACAGGTTCTCGAATACTTCATCAATGTCGTTTCCTTTGATTAGGTTGACTCCTGACTTTTTGCTGATTTCCTTGATTATGTCTAACACGGGATGCACGAAAATCGCGGCCCCTGTTCCCAATGTGTCTTTCGTAGTTTTTTGGTAGGCGAACAGAATCCCATGCAGTAAGGTTCCAATGTCTAATGGATCAAGACTCTCTTTCATCTTGCACATCGCACCTTTTTGATTTACCTCTGAAGTTCTTGGCTTGTGTTAAAATGCATTTGGAGTCTTTCGGATTCAAAGTCGAAACTCTCAGACACCGTGTATAAACTCGATATATCTTACGACCATGCGACGATAGTGCTGAAAGATTGTGAGTTCTGAAGCTACCTGAAAACGGAAGAGTGTCTAATGTCCACCTAACTCCTGCAATTCCCCTTTTGCGTTCCGACAACCAGCAGTGAGTTAGCAAGGACTGGCGTGTTGATTGCAACCCAATTATAGGTGGCGACGTCTCTAGTAGCCCCCTTTTCTTTCTTAATCTCTTGGCAGAGCCATCTTGGCCCAAATCGCCAAAATCTGGCAAGATAATCTTTTTCCAGCGACCGCAAATGCGGTATTCTTTTTGTTGGACCAAAGTTCTAGTTTGCGGGTTTGATTGGTTGAAAGGCGAATGAAGAGCAGCAACCTACAAACCCTGATGTGTACTGCTTGTTTCAATTGTCCTTGCTAGCAATTTTTCCATGCATACCCGCTGACTATTCCGAGGCTCTTTCTCTTGTTCAGTATCTTGTTCTTTGGTCGCTCACTCTCTCTCATAGATGTCTGGCCAGAGCCTCAAGGAGAGCCACATTCCCGCGATTAGAAGCGTGAGTGGAATCAGAAAGACTATCCAGTTTGGAAAATCGGTTCCGCCTAGAGCAAAGGATAGCAGTAGACGGCCCTGATGAAACGGTGAAAGTGGGGTAAGCGGAGCTGCCGCTTGAAACACAGGGGAAGCAAAACTCAGGAACGCAGTCAAAGCTTTCAGAACAGTTGCAGTGGTGAAAAACGAGAGCACTACAAACAGGTATGGGAGAAAGGTGGGCCGAATGTACATTTTTCTGGTGGCAAAAGTGATGGCGTTTGCGACGAAAGCTGCGACAGCCACGGTGACAAGTGTAAGCGCGTATGTTGTGATGAATATTATAAGCAGATCAGCGACAGGTTTCCCTAGTCCTAAGACGGGCAGAAGGAATACAGGAGCGGCGAAAATAACGCCTGCCAAGGCAGCATAGATGAGTTTGGCGATCGTTATGTCAAAGACACCGATCGGATAACAGGTGAGAATCCGTACGGTTCCTTTCTTTATTTCGTGACTGTAACCTGTAGAAAATGCGACTGGGACAAGAATCATTGTGACCAATACAGCATAGCCATAGACCACATGCAGGAGTGTCAGTGACGTTAGTAGCGTTTCACCACCGCCACCCTCTTCGGCAGAGACAAACCTTCCAGTCCACGAAGGCACTCCAATTTCCCTGAGTGTACTGTTTACCATACTGAAAAACAGGATTCCAAAGAATAGTAGCAGGACAGACAGGAATAGTAAGGTAGGCAGACCGTGTCTACGCATCTGCTTCATGTCTCTGAGGACAATTGCGAGCACCAGTTTCGTTCTTCTCCGCACCTTCATCAAGGAAGTGTCACTTCCCGGATGGTGCCCACTTTCGACTGATTCCGCAGATGATTTTTGTTCCTCAGTCAAGCGCCTACCTCCGGTTTCTGCCGAATTCTCAGAAAAACCTCCTCCATCGTTCCGAGAAGACGCATTTCCAAAAGGGCAATACCTGCGGTCCCGAGAAGAGCGCTGACCCTTGGAACGTCTTCCCTGTTCCTTAGAGTAATGACAACTTCGTCGCCCTTCGCTATACATTCGTCGAGTGAAAGGCCGTCCGAAAGCACTTTCTGAGCTTTTACAGGATCAGAGACTCTCAATGAATATCTTGGTAGGAGATATTGATCACGTAGTTCGCGAGCAGAGCCAATCTTGAGAATGGTGCCTTGATCTATGAAAGCGAAACGATCCACGATGTGTTCAGCTTCGATCAGGTTGTGTGAGGTGAAGAAAACCGTGTTGCCGTTCTTCACATATTCCCTCAAATACTCTCGCAAAGATTTTCGATGAATAATGTCTATACCCTGAAACGGTTCATCGAGAAACATTATCGGCACATTACTCAAGAAAGTCCGCGCAAGTGAGATTTTCTGTCTCTGACCGTGCGAAAGAGTTGCTATACGTTTGTTCATCAGGCCCGAGAGTTCACATATATCCACGACCATTTGAATTCTGGCCTTCGCCGACTGCTTTGCATGCCCGGCCATACTCGCAAAGAATTTGAGGTATGCGCCTGCTGTCATCTTCTCATAAAAAATGCTCTCCTCTGGCGCAATCGTCAAGTGTCTTCGCACACCCGTTGGGTCATACATGATGTAATGTCCGTAAACAGTGGCAGAACCGAAGGCAGGTTTGGTCAAACCGCAGAGTAAACGGATAGTCGTGGTCTTGCCTGCGCCATTCGGTCCGAACAACCCAAAAATCTCACCCTTACGTACCGCAAATGAGACAGACTTTACTGCCTGAACGCTCCCAAAATTCTTGCGAAGTTCCCGTGCCTCAATTACAGTACCAGAATTATCCACAGGTTTGTCTCCGCCATCGGTGCCGGATTAGTATATCAGCAAGTTTGAGTACATATAAATGCTGTGTTTCATAGAGATGTAGACAAACTGGAAGGGACTCAGTTTGGAAACGCTGATTTGCTTCTTTCGCAACGTTGCGATCCCGCAAATCGTGGCTTCGTCCAATTCTCTTTGTTTGGGGGCTTTTCCATCGAAAGCTCTCAGAAGCACAAAGGTTTGCATAAGTATTGAACGGGCGTCACTCCATGTTTCAACAATGGACACCAAGTCAAGGCCACACACAACTTTGAAGAGGCATGTCAACTCATGGAAGCAAGTTTTTTTCGTACGTAGCCGAAATGGACAAGACGGAATCTTCCAAACGAAAACAAAATACGTGTGTACTATAAAGGGCTGGTGTGTTGGTTGTTCCAGCGTCTAGAAGCGGGTTTAGCCCCACAGCGCACGTGAGGACAAGCGGATAATGGGAACTATGCTTGGTGGTATGTTCCATGTGCAGACGTGTGTGCAACCTTTTCTTCAACTTCTTTGGCATACGGCATGCGATCACTTTGTTCGCGCCAGACCAGATTGGCGAAAGTTTTCCATTCCCTTTGGGTTTGTTTTGGGTATTGTTACGGTGAATTGGGCTCCTTTGCCCGGCGTGCCTGCTTCTTGTATGGTCCAGCCGTAGGCTTCCATCATCCTCTTTATCAGATAGAGCCCGTAGCCAGAACCTTTCCCAGTAGTGTAACCTTCGTGAAAAAGCTTTGGTTTCGCAGCTTGCGGTATACCAACACCGTCATCCTCATAGATCACATTCAGATGGTCATTCCTGTCTTCGTAGCTGACTCTAATCCGGCTTAGTTTCTCCCCATACTTCAATGAGTTATCAATCAGATTGTAGAAGAGCTGTTTCAGCAGCGAATCTGCCAAAACAGTCAAGCCATGACAATCATTCATAACCTTGATATCTTTCAAACTTGGGAAGAGTGAAACGGCCTCATCAACCGTTTTCTCCACGTCAACGTAAGCCAACTCTTCGACGCCCAGCATCTCGTAGGCCTTCGCGAAGTCGAAAATCTGCGCAGTCTGTTCAATAGATGCTTCAATCTGCTTTAGGTAATTCAGGACTTCGCTGTTCCCGGGAAGTTTGTTTCTCGCCAAGTAAGCATATCCTGCGACTGCGGTAAGCTTGTTGTTAACATCATGCCTTGTAAGGCCGCCGACCACCCGCAATTTTTCGTTCATCATCTGAACCTTTTCCATTGCCTCACGCCTTTCTTCCTCGGCCTTTTTGCGTTCAGTGATGTCCTTGTACAGAACTATGTCACCTAAATGCTGGCCTTGGAGCTTGATTGGGGCAGTAGACAAGGTCACAGGAATTAGAGAGCCTTTTTTGTTCTTCCTAACAGTTTCATAGTAGACGTATCCTTCCTTGCCTTTCTGGGCTAACATCAACGCCTCTTTTTTCCTATCCTCTGGCACTACAAAGTCGTCGAGGAATTTTTCCTTGATTTCGTCAAAAGAGTATCCGAAAAGCTCGGTGAAACGCGGATTAACGTTCAAGACTCTTTCGTTTGGGTCTACATGCACTGCCGCCTCGGGATTACTCATGAATAGCTGTTCAAACTTTTGTTGATTCTCTTGAATCAGCTTTTCTGCGTTCTTTCGTTCAGAGACATCTCTCATGATTACTTGAGCTCCCACAGGATTGCCATCTTTCACCAATAAACTAGGATGCACTTCTGCCCATCGACTTGTTCCATCTCTCCGAACATAAAGAAATTCAACTGGCGAAAGTGGTTCTCCATTCACCAGTGAGCTGAACATCTCTTGAAATTTCGGAATGTCCTCCACTCGACTAGTCTTCATCTCCGTGAATGGTTTGCCAACGATTTCTTCAGAGTTATAGCCTACTAACGTCAGGAAACTGCGGTTGGCCGATGTAACTATGCCTTCTGTATTCACAGCTACTATGCCGTCGGGAGCCAGCTCAACCAGACTTCTGTATTTTTCCTCAGATTCTTTCAATGTTTGTTCTGCTTTCTTGCGTTCCGTGATGTCTTTTGCAGTATGTACACATTGAACAAACTCCCCTATTTCATCAAAGATTGGTGAGATAGTTACTAAGAGCGGCATGCCTATGTTGGGGTCGTCTATTTCTGCTGACGAGGCTTCTTTTGTTTCCAGTGTCTTTCTGTATGGACAATTTGGCCAAGGTTTATCAGTGCCATGCATAACTTCATAACAACGTTTACCTACCAACTTCTCTGGTTTTTTCTTCAGGGTTTCGCAAACCTTCTTGTTAACTCTTACAAGTCTGTAATCTCTGTCTATGACGAACACAAAATCCGAAATGACATCAAAAATCCTAAGAAATTCCTTATGTACTTTCTTAATCTGTTCTTCTGTTTCCTTGCGTTCGGTGACATCAATCATGTAAAGCCGTAATACACTCTTCTCAGAGAAATAATAGATCGACTGCTGATAGTGTCTGTCCCCTATCTTGACATTTTCACGGACGAAATTTTCTTTTCGGTGAATTTTGAATTCATCGACGAGTGTTTTGAGTTCCTTTTCAAAAGCGTTTGAGAGCTTCAAGCCACGCAATTGCGACCGTAGTTTTTGCGCTGCTGGATTTAGGTAATTCGTATTGCCATCCAAATCAACCTCTAAAATAGGATTAGGATTTCTCTCTGGAAAGGAAGATACCCACGCATGCTCAGTGATGTCTCTAAATATCCCTTGAACTACTCTTTTGTTCCCCAGTTCAAAGACATTGGCTTTGATTGCGACGTCTTTGATTTCTCCTTTTTTAGTAATTACCTGCGTTTCCAGAATTCGCCCCTCTTTTTCTTTGAGGTGCTGTTTGAAAGTTGTGCTGAATTCTTCTTCGGTTTTTTCTGGAGGATGGAGGATCCGCTGATGTTTGCCAATTAATTCTGATTTTTCTCTGCCGACTAATTCTGATGCTGCACGGTTACAGTCAATTAGGATGCCCGTTTCAGCATCGGCTACAAAGATAGCATCCATTGCTTCATCAAATAGCTTTCCATATTTTTCCGCAGAACTGCGAAGCTCCGCCTCTGCCATTTTACGTTGAGTGATGGGTACGACCAGTTCCAGCACCGCTGTGATATTTCCATCTCTGTCCTTAACCGGAGTAGCCGTAATCTCTGACCAGATAGTTTTTCCGTCAACATCCTTTCCCACTTGTTCGTGAACAACTTTAGCTTTTTCAGTTTCAAAAATCTCTTGAACTCCACATTCTGGACAAATGTCGTTTCTCTGATTGTAGGTTGAGTAGCAGATTTTGCCCTCTACATCGCCGAATATTTGTTTGAGAACGTCATTCGCCCAAAGAGTATGGTAATCTTTCGAAATGATGGCAAGCCCAGCACCAATGTTTCCTGTAACCGTTTCAAGCTTATCTCTTTCAGCAGACAGCGCCTCCTCGGCTTTCTTTCGTTCCACGGCAACTCTTATGCTGTGAGCTAGTTCGCAGTAAACTGCTTCTGGGTCGCCGTGCTTGTCAATGTATTGGTCAGCGCCTAAGTTAAGCGCTTTTATGGCAACTTCTTCTCTGCCTTTTCCAGTAAAAACAATGAATGGAACAGTGTTTCCGTTTTCACGGAGTTCTTTCAAAAATTCAAGACCATCTTTGCTTGGCATTTGATAGTCAGAAACAACAACGTCATATTCTGTTTTATTCAATTTTTCTAGGGCTTCGTTGACTGAAGATGCATTGTCTGCTTCAAATTCGCCCTGCATTTCTAAGCATTGTTTAGCAACTTTCAGAAATCCCTGGTCGTCATCAACGTGTAAGACTTTGATTATTCCTGTCCTGGCCACATTCAAAACTGTCTCTATGGAAGACTCAACGGTGGATTTGGCCATTCAGATCATCTACTCCTCATGGGGACTATCAAATATGGCTCTTAGATTTGCGCCTGAAAGGTAAAATGTTTATGAAATAGTTATATGAATTTATAAGCTTTGCAATTCAGATTCAAAATCAAACACAAACATTTATCGATGTACATAGTCATAAGATAGAAAGTGCATCCATATTCTCGTTTGCTGGAGACAATAAGTATCGTGTCAACCACTGACTTGCTCGCTCTTTTGCATGGTTAATAACTAGAATGAAAAACAGCTGCAAACATGCGAGAGGGGCTGGTGCGTTGGTTGTAACACCGCTGGAAGTGGAGATATCTCCCGTATTCCCGACGGACATAGATATCGCCAATGAAAAATGGTCACGGTTGCTTAAAAGCGCTGATAGAAGGTTCTTCTATATGGTTATTAATACAACAAAAATAACTGCGCCAATCATGCGAATAATAAAAAAAGTCCATAGACTCAGAGCCGCAAACAATCCCACCAATCTTCAAGCCGCATTTTCCTACTTCTTTTTATCAACTATTTTTTTTCCCCCTTTTTAGAGTGTCTTCGATGGACCTTTCGGGAATTTCTATTACTTCGCCTATATGTCATCTAATTCACTTTCCTTGCTTTGGTTTTTCGTTGCGAAACATGAACCTTTATTGTAACGGTTTCTCATAAGACTTAGCTGGTGAAAGTCGAAATAATCATGGCGCCTATGATGACATCACGTCAGTATGAAGGGATTTAAGTTCGGTTCTTTTTTCCCAAGATGATTTGACATTAAATTGATTCTGAGGCGCCACAACACCATCTTCTAAAGTAGGCTCACAATGAGCTTGCAGAGCAACTGAAAGAAGAGAAAAAACTCGGTGAAGGAATAAAGAGAAATTTGGAGAGTATTGGATATAGCGTCTGAGGAAGAGCCGCAGTCCAAGCAAACTGTAAACTGGCTTAAAAAGACTGATAGAAGTGCCTTCCAGTCTGATTTCAAATCGGTCCTTCGAGCAACATTTCTAAACGGTTTCTTTCTTTGGAGTCTGGCAGACTAGCCGCGCGCGCGTTAGGGTGAAAGGTGAATCTGGCTACGTTGCCTCTTTCGTCGATGATTTGGTTGGCGATGATGGTTCGCTTAATTGGTGTGAAGCGCATAGCGGAAGCTATGGATAGTTGAGATTAATAAGCGCGGCTAAGTAGTAGTCAATATGCGCGCGCTTTTGTGGGGTAAAGTTCTATCCCAAACCCGATTACTTTTTTCGATCGATCGATCAGGCAATAGCCGATTCGTTGAGAATTGGAAATAGTCTGGCTGTATCTGATTACTACGAAAGGAAGCGATGCTGAAAAACTCTGCTTGAGCCTTGGTTTTCAAGTTGCCTATACTCACGGACGTTATGAACTTCAACAGCGACTAGTAGCGGTCAATAATCATAATAATCCAAGTAGCAGATAGCTTCTGCGAGGTTTCTCACGTGACCCATGAAGATGAAGACTATTCTGACTATTCAAGACATATCAACACTTCAATCAGTGGGTTGACTCTGATCAGTGGCTTCACTTTTACTGCCATCACTTTGCTGCTGACCAGATTGGATAATCCTTCATCGCTTGGTTCCCAGCTTATGCTTCTGTTTCTTGTGATCCTTTTTTACTTGAATGGCTTCATAGGTGAACATCTGGGTGTTGAGACTCTTTACTACTGCAGAAGAGTGCCGCCGCAGACTCAAAAAATCGCCGTTCGCACAGCCTTGATGTTTCTTTCCTTTATTCTGTTCGGGCTGGCGATCCCTTTCATGTTCCTTCTCTTCGATCTTGTGTATCTGTCAGTCGTGGCAGTCATTATCTGGTTTTCAGTTGTTCTCGCCGTTTTGGTTTTCGTTTACAAGCCACTTCGGGAATACCGCAAGAGACACACGGGCTAGGCTCCCAATAAGCGCGCGCAGAACTGGAGATATCTCCCGAAGTCAGATAATGTGTCAGTTCTCTAAGGCTCTAAGAATCTACGGGTTAAAGAAGTATTCAAAGATTGATAGATCGATCGATAGACCGAATGAGCAACTGGGAAATTGGTTGGACAGAACTTTACCTTTAGGTTTGTTGGGGCAAAGTTCTATCCGCGCGCCTAATTGGTGTGAAGCGTCTAGCGGTGGCTATGGATAGCGGTAGCTATGAATAGTATGCGCGCGGTTTCTCCACGTGGAGAATTGGTGATATCTCACTTCTTTTTCTTGCTCTTCTTTTTCTTCTTCTGACCCATCAATACAAAACCCCTTTTCCATTTGAAAAGACGCCTAGTTCGTCCTGAGATAAATATAGGCAGTAATTCATAAATATTGTCATTTGTCTATAGCGCGTGCTATTCTGTAAACCCTTTGTTTGGTTGATGGTGATGGTTCGCTTAATTGGTGTGAAGCTCCTAGCGGTAGCTATGAATAGTATGCGCGCGCGTCACAAAGGCTTGATTTCTATAATGATTTTCCTAATTGCCAGTTCGCAGATTTTTCTTATTCCTCTCTTTCCGCTCTCATAGCTCACTCGGACCAAGTTTGTTTCTTGCAGTTTGCGAATTTGCTGACTGACATAAGGCTGACTCAGATTTAGTCGGTCAGCTATTGTTGAGATATCCAGATGTTCTTTCAATAGCAATTGCAGAACCCGCATGCTTGTCGAGTTTAAGGCGTCAGCAACCCGTAAAGCGTCTTCCCCTGATACAATAATGTCTTCTAACAAGGTGGACAGCTCTGTGTACCATATGGTTTTTCTGAATGTTTATAATGTTTGTGGAGATTCCAATCAATATAGATGTTGTAATATTCTTATTTGTAAATTGTCATTCTTTATTCTATATAGCACAATAGAAGTGTTTATAAGCAATCGTTTATATTAATGGTGGCGCGTTGCACCAATAGAAACTCGAAAAACCAGGTGAGGATAGGATATGCCAAACAAGCAAAAAAAGAAAACCAAACTCCCAAAGAAGTACACAAAGAACAAGAAGTAGCCTTGTGTAATTCGTACGCTCTTGCCTTTACTGAGTGATATAAAATGAGAGTGAAAACTACAAGTACAGGCATAGGCACGTGCGCTATGATTGACCACATACCTTGGGCTTACAACGTTCGTGCTGTTTTTCCACTTATCAACCCATAGAACGATGTTCGGTGGTCCAATTGGTCATTGATATTGTACTTGCGGTATCAGCTTTTCTCGGTGGCGTTGCTCTACTAGCGTATTCCAGCGAAAAGGCGGTCAAGCACTCAGTAAGCATGGCTTCTGCGTTGGGAATCTCGCCTCTTATGATAGGACTTGTGGTGGTGTCTTTAGGCACAGATTTGCCAGAAATCGTGAATTCGATAACTTCCTCAGCAATGGGTCACGGAGATATCAACGTTGGAGACTCATTCGGGTCAGTTCTAGTTCAGATAACTTTGATTTTGGGACTTGTCGCCTTATTGGGAGGAGCATTCAAGGTCAAGAGAAACGAGATAGTAGTAGTCGGGTCATGTGAATTGCTAGCCCTCATTGCTTCGGTATCGATGGTCGAAAAGGGATACATTTCAAGAATGAACGCTGTATTCTTGGTGGTTAGCTTTCCACTTCTCATGTTAATCATCAAGAACGTTATGAAAAATGAATATGCAATGGCGCAAGGCGACACTAAGCTGTTTCGTCACTTTTTCATTGCAATAGTGGGCTACGTGGGTGTTGCAATAGGAGCTTATGTTGTGGTCAACTCAGTGGTTGCGCTTTCAGCGGAAGCACACATATCTGAGTATTTGATCAGCTTCTTTGTAGTCGCTATCGGAACATCCTTGCCTGAGCTAGCTGTTGACTTGACAGCCGTCCGAAAGAAACAGTATGAAATCGCCATAGGGGATGCCATAGGAAGTTGCATTGTTGACGCTGGTCTTTCGATAGGAATAGGACCTTTGTTCTTCCCAGTAGCTGTTTCTGCAAGGCTTGCCGAAACTACGGGCTTGTATGCGTTGTTCGCTTCAATTGCTGTCTTGCTCGTGCTTGCCGTAAGGCAAAAACTCGATAGGAAAGCGGGAGTATTCTTCATAATTCTCTATGGGCTTTCCTATTCAATACTCTTTGTTTGACTAGCGCGCGTTTGTTATTGGTTTGGGCGAAAGGAGCGAAGCGACTTGAGCATTGGTTTTGCTAATGATAGACAAAAGAGGGTTATTTGCGTTTTCGGTATAGTTTTGTTCCGTCTATTTCTGTTATGTATTCGAATCCTGCTTCTAGTAGGTTTGTTGCTTCGTTTATGGTGCTGGCGGTTTTGCATGTTGCCTAGAAGAAAAAGAGCATATAGAAAATCTGGACGTTATAAGAAATATAGTTCTGGGTACTGGGATTGATGTTGTGCGGTTCTCACGGCCTTGCGCGGATCGTTGGGCGCGAAGGCGCCCAACAGCGTTTATTTGCGTTTTTTGAATAGTTGGATTCCTTCGATTGTTGCGGTGTATTGGAATCCGTGTTGTATTAATTTGGTTGCTTCGTCAAGGTTTTGAGCGGTTTTAACAATGAATTCTTCCTCTTCTGTTGTGTCGTTGGTTTTTGTGTGTGTTGGTGTATCTAGGTCGGGGCCAACTCTCAAGAATTTGTAGGCTTTTGTGTATGCTTCTTGTAGTTGTTCATCGGTGGGTTTGCTGTAGGCGTCTCGGCTGTTGATGAGTTTATGTCCGAGAATTTGGTCTATCCAGTTTACGTTTACGCCTGCTGCTTCAAGGTTAGTTTGGACATATTTTCGTAAGCTGTGGGCTGTGATGTTTGGTTCATCAACTCGAAGAAACGCGCTACGGATAACTGACGAGAAGGAGCCGCGAAGTATGCGGTAAACCCTTGAAGTCCATGTTCTGAATAGTGGGCTTTTGTCTGTTAAGTCTTCTGATGGAACATGGCGGGAGCCATTTTGTCTCGATTTCAAGTAAATCTTTAGGGCTTGGATTGCTTCTGGTCCGATAAAGGCTTTTGCGACAGTTCCTTGTTTCTTGGTGACGCGTGTTAATGAGATAAACTCGTCTCCGCGTTCGAGTTCTTCAGCAATGTCTCCGTAGTTGTATAAGCGGGCGTCGCTTACTCTTAGACCTGAATCTTTGAGGAAGAGAATCATGGCTCTCATGGTGACTTTGTTGCGGTTGTGTTTGTTTTCGATTGCTTTGAGAATTGCCTCTTTTGTTGCTACTTTTACGCCAAGGCTTTCTCCCTTTGGGTAGTCTCCGCGTCTCATTCTTAGCGGGTAGTAGTGGATTTCGAAAAAGGAGCGGATTGACGCGAAGTATAATTGAAGTGTTGCGGGTGCTAATCCTTCGTCTCTTTTTGCTGAAATGAACTTGATGAGTTGGCTTTCGATTTGACGCTGGGTTTTTGGGTCTTTGCTGATTTGGTTTTCCATTCGTTGGCTAAGTAGTTCATCAGCGGTCTTGTTCGTGAATTCTGTGAATTTAGCGAAGTTTTTGAGGTAAATTTCGCGTGTTGCGTCGCCTTTTGTGGCTAACTCGTCATGCCAATACTGCAATGCTGGTGAGGTTATGTTGTTTACGGCGGAGGTTATGTTGTTTAGAGGGCTGGCGTCTTGGCAATAACCCGCCTTTTGTTTTTTGTGGCATTCAGCTGAGCGGGCTACCCGCGCCTTCCGGTAGATTCTTCATCGGCGTCTGTTTGCCCTTTCCACTTGCAGGACAGCCGTTTCACCGCTCCCACCCAAGCAAGCTCTCAGCAACTTAGCATGCCTCATCGAAACTCGGGTGGACGTTTCGTTTCTGCTCCGTAGCCAAGGCTCTCACCTTGCGCCCTTGCAGGCGCTGCAATTCTACGCGTGGGCGGAGTTTCCTCAAGCCCCTATTACAGGACTCGAAAGCCACACACCAACTCGCCAGCCCACACTAGAACGCGCAAACGCCTGAATAAGAGTTTCTGAAACCTTATCTCAAAGCTTGCGCATCAATGGTCACAGATGACTAAATCATGCCCAAACGCGTAGTCCTGATTACTGGAACACCCAGCGTTGGCAAGACCACAGCAGCCAAACTACTTGCCACCCAGCTAGACGCATTCTACGTGAACCTGACCGAGCTGGCTACCAAGGAAAACCTCATCGCAGGCAAAGACGAAGACCGAGACTCCATAATTATCGATGAAACCATGATGAAACAGAAAATTCGCGAAATAGTTGAAGGCCAAAAAAAAGACGTTATAATTGATGGACACTACGCCCCGAACGTCGTTCCCGAAGAACTAATAACCCACGTTTTCGTCTTGCGGCGCGACCCAGTTGAGTTGCGGAAGCTCATGGAGAATTCTGGAATGTCCGGACGCAAGCTCTGGGAGAACTTGGCCTCCGAAATCCTTGACGTTTGTCTGGTTGACGCATTAGACGCTGTTGACGCTTCCAAGGTGTGCGAGCTTGACATTTCAGGCAAAAGAGTCGCAGAAACTGTTTTTGAAATCTCGGCGGTTCTGAATGGGGAGAAGAAGTGTCAGGTCGGTATTGTGGATTGGCTTGGCAAGCTGGAAAGCGAAGGCTTGCTGGATGAATGCCTGAAAATCTAGCTTAAGCTCATCTCAAACTCAGAGCTATCTGCCTCTTTGTCAGCAACGTTATTTTTCTTCTGTTCGCGTAGGCTTTTGCGTGGTCACTGAACTTTTCTCCGACGATCATCGGGCTCGCCAAGCGAACGTCTTCCGAAGCCTTGTCAATGTTTATGATGAGGTTCACACCTATCGTTCGGTTCCAGTCTCGAATCCAGACGCCTTGCGCCGTGCGCCCCTTCTGCACAATCAAGTCGAACTTGTTGGAAATGCCGCTGAAACCTTCGAGCACTGTGGCCTCCTGCTCCACTTTGAAGCCTTCCTTCTTGAAATAGCGAATCACAGACTGCACAAGCTCGGGCGAAGGCGGCTTAGCTCCTATCTTCACCTTCTCGCTCATCAACATTCCCCAGGCGTTAAGCGTTAATTAGGCGCGACGTGAAAAGGCTTTCGGACAGTAAAAACATGGCTGTGACAAAGGTGATTGTTTGCGGTCGATGCGGCGGACTCCTATTGGCCAGTGATGGACAGAAAACGAGAACGTGTCCATACTGTGGAGCCAAGGTTGACGTGGACAAGGCCAGAACCGTGGCTTCTGCTGAAACCGCTTATGAAGCCTCAGCACTGCTTCGCAGGCTCAAAAGCGAAGCATACGAAAAACAGAAGAGGGTCAGCCGCCAATCGCGGTTGTAAGGTAAGCCATTAACCCAAGCCCCACCAGAATCGATATGAGCTGAACGATTGATTCGCCAGCATGAGATTTCTTGTGGAGTTCAGGCATAAGGTCTGTCGCCGCGATGTAAATGAAGCCCCCCGCGGCAAACGGGATAAGCAAAGCGTATGCTCCTTGAAGGGCAAGAAAATAAGTCACTACCGCGCCTAGAATCGCGGTCAAGGCTATAGCAAAGTTGTAGATTAATGCTTTCTTCTTGCTGAAACCTCCGTAAATCAAGACTCCGAAATCGCCTATTTCCTGCGGGATTTCATGGAAAACCACTGCAAGTGTCGTCACGAAGCCTAATTCAAAGGAAAGCATGTAAGTTGCAGCTATCAACATCCCATCAATGAAGTTGTGGACACCGTCTCCAACGAGGCTCGTATACGCAAACGCATGAACCTCACAGTTTTCTTCGTGGCAGTGCCGCCAGTGGAGAAACTTTTCTATCGAGAAAAAGGCGACAATCCCAAGGACGACTCCGTAGGATGTTGTCATAGGGCCGTTTTCCGGCAAGGATTCAGGCAGCAGACCGAAAAATGCTCCACCTAGCAGGGTGCCTGAAGCAAAACCTACCAAACCCATAGTGATACGTCTCAGCAAATCCTCTCGCAAGCCTATGAAGACTGCGCCGACAAAAGATATGAAACTCACTATCGTCACAGAACCTAAAATGGCAACGAGTACATCCATGCCTTTCTTGTTCAGAATTCCGCGTTTATTAGAATATCGGTCACGCAGAGCGTTTCATCTGTTTTAGCAGCTGGCAGGTTCTGCATATTTTCTCGGAGGTCGGCTCGCCACACTCGGTACACTCGTTCATTCCTTCTCTCTGATCCAAGGTTTCAAGTGTTGGCCTGATCCTTTCGACTGACTTGAAAATCGTGAACTTCGTCCCCGTATGCTTTTCCTCAATCTTGTCCAGCATTGCCCGAACGTCATTCCTTAAGGCCTCGGAAGCGTATGGACACGGTGTACTCTGAAACTTTATCTTCTTAACGTAGGCATACATGGCTGTTTCCTTTTCGGGAATCTCGCAAAAAGGCTTTATCTTCTGAACGAGCTTCGGATGCGCCTCATCTGTAACTGGCTTTTCCTTGGCCAAACGCAAAACGTCACCATGAAAGATGTTCAGGAGAATGGTCTGGGTTTCATCATCCAACGTGTGACCCGTAGCGATCTTGTTCGCGCCCACCTTCCTAGCAGCCAGATTCAATGCTTTCCTGCGCAGGACACCGCAGCAAGCGCATGAAGTGAGCTTCTCCTCGCCTTTCTGCCGCAAGCCTTCGACGATCTCATCGAATGGGTAACCATAAAGCTCCTTAAATGAGACTATGCTGTGTTCTACACCGAGCTTCTCGCAGTTTTCAGCCGCTATCTTCAGCGCCTCATCTCTATATCCCTTGATGCCTTCGTCAATCGTCACCGCAGCAAGCGACGCTTTCGGAAAGCTCTTTTCAAGCTTCGCCAAAACATGCAGTAGGCTGACGCTGTCCTTGCCGCCTGAAACCGCCACAGCAACTCTGTCGTTGAAATCAAGCATGTTGTACTTGGCGATCGTAGCCCTGGTCTTGTCTTCTATGGATTGGGTAAAGCATTTCCTGCACAGCTTCGTTCCAGAGTACGGTCTGAAAAAGAATGCTTCTCGACGATTGCACGCGTTGCAGACTGCGCCATCCGCGACCATCAGTATTCACGTTGCCGACTGGTTACATGGAAACAAGATAGAAAGCGAATCTCCCGTATATTTCTGACGTTGTGTCGCCATGAGTCGTTTCCTTGTGGTCGAATAGGTCGGTTAAGGCTTGAGTTCTGCCTTGAACATGTTGTAGACCAGCGAGCCAACGTAGCCAAGAGCCGTGAAAACCGTGAACCACTCGAACAAAGGAGTATTGTAGGCAAGCACAAAGAGCAGATTGATCACGGCCACTACAAATCCATAGTAAGCGATAGGTTTCATGTAGCGGACATGAGTAAACAGCGATGCGCCCAGCAAGACTAGAACTGCCAAGTTTGAAAGGAAGAAGACCGATGACCACGAAGTATGCAGAGACATAAAATCCTCCGAAAAGACACCGACCATGATCAAAGAAAAAGCTGCTAGAGAACCGATGGTCTGAGCAACTATCAGCATGACCTTTCTCCATGTCTCATTCGTATGCCACTTATACAATCCGAGGAAGAACGGAAAAAGCGCGATTCCGGTCAGGATGCAGCCAGCATTGTACAGGACTGCGCCTGAGGGATTGAAGCTTGAATTTCCAAGATCACTCAGCCAGTTGTTCGCAGGACTGTAAGGTGTAGGGTACAGCGCCAGCGAGGCGAATGTGAAGACACAGTATAATGCGATCACTGCGATACCCGCAATACAGCTTACCGGCCATTTCAAAACGTTTACCTCCAAATCTCATCCAGACTGTAAGTCTATGGGATGTCTTATTAAGTCTTACACCATATCCGGATTCTCATCGAATACTAGAAATGAGCAAACGTGATGGTTCCTTTGGAGAGGCAGGGTTGTGGCGAAGAAACCAGTCAGACACGCTGAATGGAAAGAAGTGTTCTATGATGCTAAACATTTCGCTCTGCTCAAGAAGCATAGAGAGGAAGCTATGCGAATAATGGAAGCTTTGGAGCGAGCTCTTCTTGAAACTCTCGTGCATGGCAGTACTGCAAGAGGAGACGTGACCGAGAAGAGCGACATAGACGTTTTCCTACCCGATCCCCCATCATCGTTCATTGTAGAAAGCACACTTGAAAAAGCCGGAATCCCTACCGTCGGACGTTATGTCGTACAGGCTACGCCTGTCTATGCGATGAAAGCATATCTTGAAATAGGCGAGAACATCAGCGTTTCCTTTCCGTTAATGAAGATGCGCAAAGTGGAAAGAGAATTCTACAAGTTTGGCGGTGAGATCGCGATAGAAGATTTACAAAACGAGTTGCGAGTTGCCGGAGTCGACAAACGACTGATGCTTATTGAGCCTACTGAGTGGGGGCATAGAGAGAGTTCGGTTGTTGGACGCGAAGAATATGTTGCTGGATCGCTGGGAATAGGTGTTAAGACCGTTTTAGATCGTGTTCATGCTCTCATGAGAAGAGACGAGGTCGGCAGAACAGGAGTTTTTCTAAAGAAGGAACTATCTGCAAGCGAGACTTTTGAAATGGCTCTTCGTCGTGTTGCGGATCAAAATCCTGCAGTTCGCAGACGATTAACTAGCCGCCCCTAGGGCTTCAGTCAGTCCTTCGGGTAGAAAATGAGGTCTTTTTCTTCAAGAATCTGCTGAATCTTGTTCACTGCATCATAGACCTGCTGCTCTTGCTTCGCGCCTACACACACGAGTTTTCCAGCCGAAAAGATCAGAAACACAACTTTCGGATCAGCCATTCTGTAGACTGCGCCTGGAAACTGTTCAGGTTCATACATTACTCTGCCCAGCTTGTAGACAACATTCTCCAAGTCGATCTCGCCGCCCAACGCTGCAGAAGCAACAACATTCTGGATGTGAACCTCAGGCTTGTTGGTGATGGAAATTCCTTTGCTCCGCAACTCCTTCGCCACCTTATTCACGGCCTGTATGGCTTCCTTCTCAGACTTCGCCCCCGTACAAACCATCTTACCAGTCTCGAAAATCAGCGTCGCCGTCTTCGGTTTCTTCAGTCGAAAGACAAGTCCTGGAAAAACGCTTGGGTTGTACTCAGTGTGTGGAAACTTTTCAACTATCGTCTTGAGGCTCACTCTCTGGTTCAAAGTCGCAGAAGCAACTATGTTTTGAATGATAATCGACGGCTTCCTTTTCGACATTATATTCTCATCTTAAACTAGAGTATGCAATATTAATATTTATAATACTTTCAACACCTAACGATAACTCTTTCTGTCTCATTACTGCGACAGGCATGCTTGTCAAGGCTTGAACTAGAGCGAGAAACGGAGTATTGCAGCTACGCCGCCCAATGCTAACAGTTTTGTTCCTGCTTCATGTTCTGTGCTTACGACAATGATCTTGCCGCCTTTGTGTTCAACTTCCTTCATGAGCTCTTCCGTAAGCAGGCGTTTCTCGTCGCTAGACTCTCGCAACATAGTATCAGCCAAAACGAGCTTTTCAACCGCTCCAGCCTTCGCTACCCTTTCAACATCTTCAAGACCATAAGTGACGTTCGTCTCACCCTTGCCTAACCTTCTTAAGACCTCTTCCATGATTTCAGCTTCCTCAACGATTCGCATTTGCTTGAAAGCCTTCAACAACACGCCTGATCGCAAAGCCTCACGAATCCCAGCAACACCTCCATTATTCACACTCTTAATATCTACAACAGTCTTGGCAATGTCCGTTGCCTCGTTTTCCAAAAACTTCGCGAAATCGTTCTTCACAAAACCAGCACCAATGATGACTATGGGACTCCGGGTTTCGGTCCACGTTTGGCGTAAACTGTCTATCACTTTTCTGAAATACTCGTTCACGGCATTGCTTCTCTTCTCAGCATCAAGCTTTCCAGGTAGCCTTATTCTTTCCTCAACCTTCTCTTCCATACCGTATTGGGCCGTCGTGGCTATCGCGTAGCCTTCGTCGTCTATTGACACTATTATGATCGGCTTCTCGGATGATCTGCTTGCTCTTTCCAGTCTTTCAATCTGGTGCTTAGCCCACTTCTTCTTGACGATTGTTAACGGCGTGTTCAAAGCGATGCTAAGCGTGTGATGCGCCCCAGCCGGAACGGTTTCTGGGGCTTCGCTGATGGTTCCGTGGATTCGAAGCTTGCCTAGAAGCTTGTCCCAAGTGACTGTTTCAACCGCTACTCCGAGAAAAACTGGAATTCTTTCTCCTCGCCCGGGTCTCGCGTATTTTTCATCGGGCCTCACTTCTCGCGTTGTACGCGCGAAAACCTCATCATTCTTATAGATAATGTTGTACAAGTGCCAGAAATCGTCAAAGGATTCAGGAATGACCTTCACGAAGCCTTTTTTGACGTTTATCTCTAGAATCTTCAATGCGCTTTGGCCTCTTAGCAGAATCCCAGCAATCAATTATCAGCCTTCACCTATTAAAAAATAGCTCTGGAACCGATTTTGCACCAAAGACATTCCCACGAGTTACGCAATCCCTAATCTACGTCGAAAAACCTATTTGCATGTCATGAATAGCTTTCGTTTCCAGTCAAGGTGAGGGAGTTGGTGATCGCCGAATTCTCATACAGCCTCAGCAAGGTCGAAAGAGGCTACAACAACAGAACACTGCACATTGATCTTTCAAACCTGAGAATATCCAGCAAGCCTGTTTCACAAGACATGAAAGAAAAGTTCACAGGAGGACGAGGCTTCAACCTTTGGCTGCTCTGGAACGCATTGCCGAAAAACCGCATTGCCCAATGGGATGACCCTGAAAACGAAGTTTGCATCGCCTGCGGCCCACTAGGCGGCATTCCTGTTTTTCCCGGAAGCGGGAAAAGTATCGCAGTTTCGATTTCTCCCCTAACAGAATCGGTGATTGATTCGAATGTTGGCGGATATTTCGGCCCTTACCTGAAGTTTGCAGGCTGGGATGCGCTTGAAATTCAGGGAAAAGCCAAATCTGAAGTAATAATCTTCCTTGACGGTGACGCTGGCAAGGTTCAGGTTAAAGAGGCGCGACAGCATCCTTCAGAAACGCATTCGCTCGTAGAAATCCTAGCTGCGAAATATGGAGGCAGCAATCCGCAAAGCATTTCTGTGGTTTCTTCAGGTCCCGGCGCCGAGCACACGCTGTTTGGTTGCCTCAACTTCTCATGGTACGATGCTGGACGCAAGATTCACAGGTACAAGCAGGCTGGCAGAGGTGGCATAGGCACAGTTTTCCGCAACAAGAAGGTCAAAGCAATCGTCGTGAAATACTCTGGCAGGGTAACCGTGGAAACCAATGGACCCGCAGACGCTGAAATGGTCAAGCAGGTAGGCACAACATACAGTCAGGAATTGCGGAACCTCGATCCAAAACAGAATGAAATGGCAGTCGTGGGCACTACACACCTCGTGCCCATCATGAACGAGTTCGACCTTCTGCCTGTGAACAACTACAGGTTTGGCAGCCACCCGGAAGCAGAAAAACTGGGCAGAGAAGTCTACCGAAGAAAATTCCACAAAGGCTTCGACGGCTGCTGGATGGGCTGCTCACTGGCATGTGCCCACGGTGTCAACGACTTCGAGCTGAAAACAGGACCTTACAAGGGACGGAAAGTCTTCGTCAGTGGCCCGGAATACGAAACCATAGCGAGTGTAGGCAGCAACTGCGGAATCTTTGACGCAGACTATGTCATCGAGATGAACTACTACTGCGACATCTATGGATTGGACACGATTTCGGTTGGTACGGCAATCGCCTTCGCCATGGAATGTTATGTGATGGAATTGATCGACAAGAAGGCAACTGGCGGCCTAGATCTGCGTTTTGGCAATAAAGATGCGGCTCTTGAGCTTGTTCACCAAATGGCGAGAGGTGAAGGCTTCGGCGTCACAGTCGGTCAAGGCATAAGAAGAATGAAGAAGCTTTTCGCTGAAAAATACGGTGCCAGCCCCAAGATCCTGCAGGACATCGGGATGGAAGCCAAGGGCCTGGAATATTCTGAATATGTGACTAAGGAATCATTGGCTCAGCAAGGCGGTTATGGGCTTGCCTTGAAAGGGCCCCAGCATGATGAGGCTTGGCTGATTTTCTTGGACATGGTGCACAACTTCATGCCCACATTCGAGCAGAAGGCTGAAAACCTACATTGGTTCCCCATGTTCCGCACTTGGTTCGGCCTAAACGGACTCTGCAAGCTTCCATGGAATGACGTCGTCCCAGAAGACAACAAGCAAACCAAGGAACCGGCCAAAGTGATCGCTCACGTTGAAAACTATGCTAAGCTTTTTTCAGCTGTGACAAGCAAGAAAACTACTGTAGAAGACATTATCTCGGCAAGCGAACGGGTTTACAACTTTCAGCGCATCTTCAACCTGCGAATGGGTTTTGGTACGCGCGAGCATGACAATGTGCCCTATCGTTCCGTCGGACCAGTGACAAAAGAGGAATATGAAAGTCGCATGGAACAGTATGACAGGCAGCTCAAAGAAAAAGCAGGCTACGATCCAGCAGGCAAAACAACTGAAGAGAAGGTTGCTGCTTTGCGGAAGCACCGCGAGGCGGAGTATGAGAGGCTGAAGGACGCAGTGTATAAACGTCGAGGATGGAACGCAAATGGCGTGCCCACGATTCAGAAGGCAAAAGCGCTTGGAATAGACTATCCAGACGTGATCGAACTTCTGCAGAAACACGCATAGGCTTTCTTCAGGACGCCTTATGCTCTGTGATTCTTCTTAAAGCATTAAAGCCGAGTTCTCATTTTACATTATTGTTGACGAGGTGAACGTGCAATGAAGACTATCTTTTGGCTTCTAGACGTGAACTCTGAGGTCAGAGACAATGCTTCTGAGATTTGGCTTTGGGGGGTTGATGCTTCTGGCAAGCGCGTACTTGTCGTAGATAGGGGTTTTGTCGCCTATTTCTATGCCGTAGTTGAGGAAAATTGCGCCGCGGCAAAGGTTGTTGAAGAGATTAAGGCGAAGCATCTTGCTTCCATCGTGAAAGTTGAGGTCGTTGATCGCAAGTTCTTTGGGAAGCCTGTAGAGGCCGTGAAAATCTACTGCAGGAACCCAGCCGATATCCCCAAATGCGCAAAAGACATTCGAAACTTCGAAGGCGTAAGAGACTGCCTCGAAGACGACATTCGATACTCGATGCGCTACATCGTCGACAATGACATTAACCCGTGCGGATGGCACGAAGCAGAAGTGAATGAAGAAACCAGCAAGCCAGATGTTCAGGTGGACAAGGTCTACGCGGCAAAATCGCCGCCGAAGCCTATTGAGAAGGCTGAGGTTCCACCTTTGCGGATTCTGGGCTTCTCAGCGATATATTACAGCAAACAAGGCTCACCGAAACCCGACCGAAGCCCGGTTATCGTGATTTCAGCTGCAACAAACCAAGGCGACCAAAAGCAATTCCTAGCAGACGAAGACAAGATGGACAAGCCTGTTCTTGAAGCCTTCGTTGAATACGTTCGAGGCTTTGACCCCGACATCATTGTCGGCTACGGCGTGAACGGGCAAGACTGGTCTTACCTTACTGAAAGATGCAAGCGGAATGGGCTGCGCTTGCTGGTTGACAGGACGAAGACTGAACCCCACACAAGCGTTTACAGCCACGTTTCACTGACTGGAAGAGCGAATCTGGATCTTGCAGATTATGCGGAAGAATTCCCAGAAGTCAAAGTCAAAACGTTGGCGAATCTTGCAGACTACTTAGGCGTGCTAAAGCTTGAAAAAAACACCGTGATTGAAGACATCGATCTTGCAGAGTTTTGGGACGACAAAGATAGACATGATGTCTTGAAGAGGTTTTCCATGGACAACACTCGCCGCGTTATGGGCATAGCTGATGCCGTCTTGGATTTTTCCATTCAACTCTCCTATCTTGTAGGTCTGCCCTTGGATCACGTTGGAACGGCGGCTGCAGGCTTCCGTGTCGAATGGTTCCTAATCAGACATACGCACAAAATCAGCGAACTTGTACCCAAACGGATCGAGCAACCTTACAGACCCTATGCAGGTGGGTTAGTTCTTCAGCCAAAACCTGGACTGCATGACAACATTGCGGCACTAGACTTCAAATCCCTGTATCCAAACATAATGATAGCCTACAATGTCTCGCCCGACACTTACGTTTCGCCCAAAGACCCGCGGCCCCGCGGAGGCGTATACGAAGCTCCAGAAGTAAAGCACAAGTTCAGAAAGGAACCCCCAGGCTTCTACAAGGAAGTTCTGTCCTATCTTATCAACGTAAGAAATGAAATCCGTTCGAAGATGAAGAGACTCGAGCCATCAAGTGTGGACTATCGTGTCTTGGATGCGCGCCAGAAAGCGGTGAAGATCATTACCAACGCTGCCTATGGCTACGCCGGGTGGACGGGTGCACGATGGTACGTGAAACCGGTTGCGGAAGCTGCTGCCGCTTGGGGCAGAGCCGCGATTTCAGAAGCCATCAAAATAGCAGAGAGATCTGGATTGGAGGTTGTTTATGGCGACACAGACAGTATTTTCGTCAACCACGACCTGAAAAAGATTAGCAAGTTGTCTGAGGAAATCAAGGAAAAACTGGGATTAGAGATTAGCACTGACAAGGTCTACCTTCGGATCTTCTTTACTGAAGCGAAGAAACGTTATGCAGGGCTTCTGCCTGATGGTCAACTTGACATCGTTGGTTTAGAGGTCATGCGCGGCGACTGGGCAATTGTGGCAAAGGAAGTACAAGAAAAAGTCCTAGAGATCATCCTGAAAGAGCAGTCTCCGCAGAAAGCAGCCAAATATGTGCAGGGCTTCATTGATGAACTCAGACAGAAACGCGTCCCATTTCGTGATCTCATCATTTGGAAGACATTGACGAAGCCTGCTGAAGAATATCAGGTCAAGGCTTCCCATGTTGAAGCGGCTAGGATGCTTAAGGAGAAGGGGTGGGAGCTTGGGATTGGTGACAAGATAGGGTACGTGGTGGTTGTTGGTTCTGGACGTTTGTATGAAAGGGTCAAGCCTTACGTTTTTGCTTCGTATACAGACGTCGATATTGACTACTATGTATCCAAGCAGGTTGTCCCTGCAGCAGCAAGGGTTCTTGATGGTTTCGGCATAACAGAAGAGCAACTGCTGAAAGCCAATGTTGAAGAAAAAGAGAACAAGAAGATTACAGACTTCTTCGGCGGCTAGGTTTCAGCTGTGACTTCTGAGAACACATTAAGCTGAACGGTCAGCGAAGGCTTGACAGCATCCGAAATGCGCGAGGCGATAATTCTTTTTATGTTCTTGTCACCTGCCACATCAACGATCCGTTGGGTTATGATGCCATCGAAGACGACGGTGTCTACTCCTTCTATTTCCTGAAGCTTCTCAGCTAACTGACTTACAGGCAACCGTTCCATCTGTTCCATTTTTTCGTTCAGCAGAACCGCTTCCAAGGTTCCTTCCAACGCTTTTGTGACGTCAGCAATTTCCTTCGGCATTTCGATTTTTGGCTTTTCCTTCCTTGGTTTGTAAACTTCGCCTATCGGAACCCTTGCGTCGAGTGCGGCTTGGATTTCTTTGCAGTTCAGCTCTTCCACTTCTTTTCCTCTCGGAGCCCTGCAAATATACTTCACGTCAGTGACTTGGAGAAGCTCTTTCAGAATCAGGTCGCCGCCCCTGTCTCCATCAAGGAGTGCGGTGGCCTCCTTTTCCTTGCAGAGTTTTTTGACACCCTCTGGCACTTTTGCGCCTTCAAGGGCTATGGTGTTGGCTATTCCGCAACGCATGAGGTTTATTATGTCAGCTCTGCCTTCGACAACGATTATTTCTTTGGCACTTGCCAGATCAGGTCCAGCGGGGAGTTCTTCATCTCCGTATTTTTCAACCTTTCCAGCTTTTTGTGTGTCTGAGATTTCTTTGAAGACTTCGTCGACTGAGGGCATGGATTCGATGTTCCACTTGTGCAGAATCTCTTTTGCTCGGTCGATTATGATTTTTCTTCGCGCTTCGCGCACATCTTCTATCTTGTCAAGGGTGACTTTCGAGGCACATGGCCCTACTCGGTTTATGCTTTCTATGCTTGAGGCGATGAGTGCGGTGGATACGCGGTCGAGGCTGGTGGGTATTGTGATGGTGCCTGTGGTTTTGTCTTGTTTAGAATGCAGGTCGATTTCTATTCTGCCTATTCTGCCTGATTTCTGGAGTTCGCGCAGATCTAGTTCAGGGCCGAATAGTCCTTCGGTTTGTCCGAAAACAGCTCCGATAACGTCTGGTTTCTCAACTACTCCTTCAATTTCGAACTTGGCTTCTATAACATACTTTATGGTAAATGCTTGGGATGAACCCATGTAATCGTCAACCTCCAGTGATGTTTGTTAAAGGGGTTAAAGCTGATCAAGTGACCCGGGAATACGGTTCTCGAATCACGAGACTACATCTTAACGACCTATATATATTACGTTTATGAATTACCACTAATCTTGCTCTTTAAGGTTTCCATATAGCTGGCCAGACCCTCAACATCCTTAACTTCTTTCCCAACAAGGCTGATGAGTCCATGCCAGAAAACCGTGTTAGGCGTTATCCTCTTCCGTTCGAGAAGCTGCTTCAAACGACCCGTCCACTCTCTTCCTCGCCTATCAAAGTCCAGCAACAATATGACCTCTCGAGCTCCTGTGCTTTCTATCTCGGAAACCAGATCAAGAAGAGACTTTCCGGCAGATTTTGCAGAAATCACTCGTCCTGCTACACCTAGCGCGATCAGAGTTTTAAGGTCTTTTGCACCTTCAACGACTATCGGTGTTCCTTTCGCCACTTCTTCAGCTAAGTGCTCCAGAATCTCTTCGAGTTTTTCCTCCTTCTGCCGAAAGTGCGTTGACAATGATTCTACCTTGTTACGCTAGCATTTCTGACAATGTTCAGGCATTCTTTTGCTTCTTTGTTGGTTTCGAAATACGTTCTGACTGGGGCGAGTATCTTAGCTAGTTCATTCGCAACGGCGTTCTTGAGGTCTTGTGGATGCAGTTTTCCGATCGAATAGGTTGTTGCGAGTTCTTGGAAGTTGTGGAATTCGATGTTTCCGCCGAATTTGGCTGGGCGTTCGACTGTGAATGTTGGTGTTTCTCTGAAGATTATGTACTTGCACGTTTCCAGAATGGGGTTGTATTCAACCGTCTTTTCGGGGCAAAAGGCTCTTGAGATTTTCTGTTTTATCTCTTCAGGCGTGTCGTAGATGAAGATGCATGTTTCTGGCTTGCTTTTGGACATCTTTATGGACGATAGGATTTCTCTCTCCTTGTCTTTGGGAATGGGCCACATCGGAGGTTTTGTTAGTCCTTGAAGGTAGGTGTGGTGTACGCACACTGGTTTCCAGAAGCCCATTTTTTCACCCAGTTCACGTGCTACGACATTGGCTTTGCGCTGGTCTATGCCTAGCTGACAGATTTTGACTTTCATGTGGAATATGTCGGCTACCTGCATGGGGGTGTACAGGAAGTCTGAGACGTGTCTGGCTTCTGATTCTTTTCTTCCAGCTATTTCTAGTGTTCGTGTCACTCTGGCTATGGATAGGTTCTTCGCTACTGTGACGGTTTTTGCCCAGTAATCGATGTCATCGTAGAGCTCGTCTGAGTAGACGAATTCCACCTTTTCTTCAGGAACGCCTAGCGCTATCCATGAGTGCCTGAACAATTCTGCAGCTTTCCTGATCAGCTCCAGGTCCCCGCCGAGTTTGTTGTTAAGCCAAGCATGCCATGTTGAGAGGTAAGCTTTGAAATGAATTCCTGCCTCTATGAAATCCATCATCTTATACGCGCAAACGTTGCCCGTGCCTAGATGAACTAGGCCTGAAGGTTCCCAACCATCATAAGCGATTGGGTGCTCCTCCGTCTGTAAGAGCTGTCTCAAATCCTCTGGGGTTATGACCTCTTCCGTGGGAGGTTTACAGATCAAATCTATTTTCGTTTCTATGTCCAAACCTTACCCTGCCTTTTCAGATTGCGTCTTCTACCTTTTATGGTGAGGCGAAACTTAAGAGTTGTTCAGTCCTCACTGTATGCTTCTTTTTCCTATTCTGGCAGTGAAGCTTTGACGATTGCTCGTCGTATGCTTTTGCTCTGCTCATTTCAACCGCTGACCTATTGTTTTTCTTGCTCCGATAATCAGAAACCATGGGATGCGGTCACATTCATTGCCAAATTGTCGGTAGTGTTCTCTCATGGTTTTTCTTGTTGGAGTTGGTTCCTCGAAATCCATAATTGCAAAGCCATTCTCTATCAGCAGTTTCACGTAGTCTGAGAACGGGCGGTGGAAACTGTAGGCTTTGGGCCAATCATCATAGAACTGCCAGATTTCCATTATCCTGTCAAAATACCGGTCAACCTTCCAATAGAGCCAGTCCTCCTTCCGCTGGCTGTCAATCGGCTTTCTCACCCACCCAAAAACGGGCGGACTTGAGAAACATGGATGCATGATAGAAGGATCAGCTTTCCTTCTTTTTCAGCACTCTCTGAAGGTCCTTAACGGCTCTAGCTAGGTGTCGCACATCCATTAATACGAGGTTCGAGATGACTAGGTCGAATGCTTCGTCTTGGAGCATGGACAGGTTAGACAAGGATCCAACGTGGTATGTTATTCCCAAGGGCGTTCTTGCTTCTTTCTGCTTTGCGATTTCTATGAATCTTTTTGAGATGTCTACGCCCACCGGTTTTGCGCCTCTTTTAGCTAATAATCGGCAGAGATAACCGTTTCCGCAGCCAGCGTCCAGAATCGATGAACCTTCAACCGAGCCTATTATCCGAAAGATCGCAGGATCAACAACGTACTGCCTATTCCTGTCTCCGCGAACGGTATAGTGGCTACTCAAGCGGTCTGCCAACTCGTCCCAAGCTTGTGCAGTTCTCTTTTCGGTTACGGCCTTCCTTAACGGAATATTGATGGTGGCACTCATTGAGAGTTTGTCTTCATCGTCTAAGCCGGTGTGTTTCTTTTGCATGTCTTTGTGCAGTTGCCACGGATGCTTACTTGAGAATTCTTGATAGTCTAGGGTTGGATGATAATCGCTGCATTTTTTGCATTTGAGAGCATAGTGTGTTTTCCACTGCCAGAAGGCGTATTGAACTAGCTTGTGTTTCTGGGCGCATGATATACATATGAACTGTCTGGGTCTTCCGCAGATGCCGCAAACAAATCGCCGATGCCAGTTGCATCTTGGATAATCGCTTTCAACGTCTCTGGTTGCCTTTCGCAACGGGTAAGCTTGGTCAGTAGCGTGAATCTGTTGGCAGTACCTGCAGACAACATGTCAAATCCATCTTGTAGAAGTTTGTTTGCTGTTAAAGCATTTCGCACAGGAAGTCTTGTCGCGGGGCACATGTTTCCCACGCAACCTAACGCTTAACTTCATTGTGGAGCGTCTCGCTCCTCTCGGGTTAAGTTCTCCCGTCGTGGGATGTTTTGCCCGCGCCCGCCGTGTCCCATGCTTGGGTAAACCCGCCTTAGGGCTTCGTAATGTTTCCATGCTTTCTTGCTTTGTTGTGTTGTTGTTCATTACATCTTCTCTCCTACTCATTGTTCATAACCTCTTGTCTTGCATTTCATCTGTATTGGTTGTGGTTGTATGAGCGAGCGTCCCGAATGACAATGAGGGAAAAAGTTTATGTTTCCGAGGAGAGCCGACGAGGGGACAATAAACTTTTTAGCGAGCGAATTTGTGCGCTTTTTGGACGCGCGGTCATGTCCGACTGGAATGGCGGACTGATCTTTTGACTATCAAGCCGCGCGGGTTCCAAAAAGCGCTTTGTCCGAAGAATCTCATGTTTAAGTTGGCGCTCTTAAGACGCTTGCTGGTTTCTATGTGCACGATAAGGCTGAGTCCTGAGGGATTCTGAGGGTTTTGAGTTGTGGTTGTCGTTGGTTGCGTCATTCTTTTCTGGTTTTGCGGCTTTGCGTACCGACTAGGTGGTCAGGGTTTTCTCGGAACGTCATGATTAGCGCGCGCGAATATTACGAAACTGTTTTCTCACGTTTACCACTTCTCAATCCTCTATTGTCGGATTCCACCCTAACGCTAAGATGTCCGATTCCCGCAAGTGGTGGCAAGATGTGTGACAACAGTTGCTCTGCGCTGAGTGGACGAACTATACCGTTTGGACTGGTTTGTGTCCAGCCGTTCTTCCCTTTGCGGTAACTCTGTGTCCAGCCGTGTTTAGTCGTGATGCAGATTGTGCACTCGCTATTCTTCAACTGAATTCACCAATCCACACGGTATCCTTCGGTTCTGCTATAACTTTTCCGCATTCGCGTCGTTTTGGTTGTTGGGGTAGAGTTTTACCCCAAACCCAAATAACAGTCTGAGACAGAGTTGTCTGTGACCTTCTCATGCGAGTCTCATGGATACAATTCAAAAGAAGGGTACTGGAACGGCTGAAACTGAGCTACTGGTTAATGTTTGTCTCAATAATCTTCGGCGCGTTGTATCTGAGGGAGGGGACTTACCGCGATCTTTGGGCAAACCTTCTTGCCGCTGTAATCGCCGTTCTGCTAATTGACTTCCTTATCATAAGACAGTCAGAGTTTCGTGAATCAAAACGTTCTAGGAACTATGCACGGCTCTCTGTTTTCCACGCTTGCTTAGGTGTTCTAAGACAAATGGACGCGCCTAGGTCTTGGAAAGAGGATCTGGAGAAGTGTGACCGTCAATGGTATGAACGTTACAAGCAGCGAATCCTTACAGCTAGACAGATGGCAATAGACAGGTTTGAGAGGATTCTAGAAAGATACAGTTATTTGTTGGACACGGAACTCCAAAACGATATTTTTGACGTGTTAACCGTGATGGGCACTTTCTACGATGTCATTGAGATGTTTTCTGACTTTGATGAGAGAACAAAATACGATTCACTGTTCAACATGGCAAACTTGGCAGCAGCCTCATTGAACCAGAGCACAAACATCATAAGAACGCATAGGCTGTTGGAAAGCTCAAGTTTTGCTCTAAGTTACAGGCAAGGAGAGCCTCCGAAACTCACACATGACACTGTTAAATTGAGCAAATCAAACATCTCTAATTTCGAAGCGATAGTGGAGAACGCAGTTAAATTCAAAGATCGTTGTCAAGAGAAATTCTGGGAAACTCAAAGCGCGCGCTAGTGAAAAAACACAAAACGGACATGACTTCCTTCCATAGTGTTATAGCCACTATTTTTAATTCCAAGCCAACTATAATAGAGGAGAAACACTACAGCAGCAAATGCGGTGACAGAGAATATTCAATCCATACCATAACTTTGTTAACGCAACGCATTTCTTAACCACCTTTAGAGCCCTTGAGGCTCGAGGAAGAACCAGCAATATCGCTGCAAGTATTCCAAGATTTTGCGGTTCAGTTGAACTCAAACTCCAGAACGCAAAGAGGCATTTGGAGACTCTGGCGTCAATTACTCAATGGGATTTGCCTGCACCTCCCGTTGTTTACACTTCGCCCTTGGCCACTGGGTCATCTGGCACGATAGTAACTTCAGCATCTCCTAGCCCAACATACTCAACCAAAACGGGCATCGTGTCAAATAGTTTAGATGATTTTTTTGCTAACGTGTTTAGTGCCTTTGACGTTTTCGCGCAATTACTTAATATCATCTATCTGCACACTCCCCAACCAGAAGACTGGATCTCATTTGACAGAATTGTCAACTTACTCCCGAATCCTCCTCTCAACAGGGATTCGGCCAAGATACTATTGGAAGGCTGTCAAAGAGCTTCGTTAAACAAACAAGCCAACCTATATCGCAATTGTTCAACTCATCGAACAGTACTGCAGTTTAAGGTTGTTGCGGAGATAGAACCGTTCAACGCAGATCCATCGCTGAACGTGGTGGCAATTCTTCTTCCTGATGATCCAGAAGCGAACGTGGCGACTTACCGAGAACTGATTGAAGCTAGGAAATTCAGTGAAAGAGTCCTAAGACACGCACTCTCTGTTATAGACCGTGCCTATGGAATAATGAACCAAACCATAGGGCATGTCGATGGAATACCTGTGATTTAGTTGGCCGTTTTGTCATTTGCGGGCTTTTAGAGCTGCAACAACGTCTCTAAGTGCTTCTGTTCTCGAAACATCAATAATCGGTATGGCTATCCCACTTTGAGTTGTTACGGAATTCACGAACTTCTCCATGGGCGCATACTCTATCGATTGATAGTGAACGATTCCCTTCATCTGTTCTCTAATCACGTCAGCAGTAGCAGGCATAACAGCCTTGGTGAAAACAATTCCATTGATCCAAAATAATGGCCCAATTGGAATACCTTTAGGTACTCCTGCAATCCTTTGCTCTATAAGCGCCTCCGGCGATTCGTATCCTATTACTTCATGAATCACTATCTCTGTCCACGGCATGAAAGTTACTTTGACCATAACCAAGCCTCATTCAATAAGTGTGTTTGAAGCTTCTCCTTATAAAAATAGCGCGTGTGATCGATCGATTGCATGTTGTCAACCAAATGTTGACTTTCAAAACATGCAACTCAAAAACTAGTGTAGAAGCTTGTAGGTACTCTCTTGTGTTTTGTTATATGTTAGACTAGTCACGTAGCCATGTGGTTCAAGCCATTGGCCAATCCAACCATTCTGGAAATTCCATAGGCTTGCCTGATTTTCAAGCGAAAGGCTAATGGTGAAATTCTGGGGATTCCCGACAAGTGTGACGGTTACCTGTTGTGTGTAATACGTGTCCATAGTCTTTGGGTTTTGGCATGCGTACGCGCGTTATGCGGGTTTACACGAACTGACTAATATCATTCACTACTTTGGAATTACTGTAATTGAGTAGAAACTGGTGAAAACCTCTAATATGACAAGCAGCGCGATTGTAATCAAAGACAAATATAGAACACCATTTAGCCAATCATAAGCCGTCCGTCTTGTAAACCAGTTTCTTCTCATTTCAGGATATCTGTCCTTGTTGCTGTTGATCTCTTTCGTTTCGAATTCTATCTCCAACATACTTGGAGATTCCTCCTTCAATCTCTTCTCAGCACGCTCGAAATCTCGAAGCCTCGCTTGTTGGAAGAAACGATGTTTTTCAAACTGGATTGTTGACATGAGGGTAAAGAGAAGAGCGGCCAACAGGACAATAATTCGAACGAGGGATGTTTTCGCATATCCAAGGTACATTATGCCTAAAAACGTATTTATAGCCATTGTCAAAGATGGGATTTGCCAAACAATCGGCGGAAAGCTTCTGACAAATTCCAGAAATTCCTTGTACTGCGTCAGCAAGATCTCGAATTCCCTTTCAGACATCATATGAACCTTTCCTTCGGACAGAACAAATAGAGAGTGAATCCTATTAGCCTTGTGAAGAATTGTTCTATTCGCATGAAGGGCACGTAGTGCGCGCTGTTCTGTAAACCCTTTGTTTGGTTGTTGTTTTGGTTTGTGCGAAAGGAGCGTAGCGACTTGAGCCTTTGGCTCTGGTAATGATGGAAAAAAGAGGTTATTTGCGTTTTCTGTGCGGTTCTCACGGCCTACGCGGATCGTTGGGCGCGAAGCGCCCACAACTGATAAAATCTAGTTTCTCTTTTTTTGTTGTATAAGGAAAAAAGGGATCGTGACCGTGAGGGAGCGCGACAGCTGATTTATGCATAAGCGTTGATAGAACAAAGATGGTTCTCTTGACGGGCTGATTGTCTCCCATATTAACCAACGCTTGGCTTCATTGTGGGGCGGTGCGCTCCTCTGTGTCAAGTTTTCTCAGTATGGGATTTTTGCCCGTGTCTCACTTGTGCCATGATTGGGTAAAACTCAATTGTCATTGGTGCAAGTTTTGTGGTTCTTGCTTCTCTGTCGAGTCCGTCGTCATGGATTTTTTAGTGAGGCATTATATAAAAAAAGTGGTTGTGGTATTTATGGGTTATTTGCGTTTTCTGTACGCTTTTGCGCCGTCTCGTTCTGTGATGTATTCGTATCCGGCTTCTAGTAGTTTTTTGTCGTCTTCTTTTGTGTAGGCGAATTCTACGGTGTAGTGATCGTCAATTTCGGGTAATAACTGGATGTATCGTTGTGTGTTGTTTAGGCTTTTGTGTCCTAGAAGCTTCATTACAAGATATACGTTTCCTGTTTGGTGTAGGTATGTTGTGGCTTTCCAGTGTCGTAGGGTGTGGAAGTGTATCTGTAGCAGTCGTGGATTTCCGAGGTTTTTGGCTATGCGTTTTCTTGCGCGTTGAAAGTTCTTTCTGATTACGTCTCTGTTTTTGTAGTCGAAGAGTGTTTTAGTGTTTCGTGGTAGCATTAGGAGCATTGATAGCAGTTTGGATGAGACTTTCACTGATCTTGGGTTGCTGTGTTTTTCTGCGGGAATGTTAAGCATATGTTCTTCAACGTTTAGGTCTAGCCATGTTAGGCTGGCTATTTCTCCATATCGTGCTCCGGTTTCCTTGAGCGTTTGTAAGAATGTGGCGAGGCGGTGTTTGCATCCGGAAATTAATTGGTCTATTTCGTTTTCGGTTGGTAAAAACGTCATGTGTGGTCGTGGTGAAAACTTGGGTATTTCGGTTGTGGCTTTTGTTTTGTGGTATTTGAGGAAAAGTGTTAGTGCGTTCATGGCTGTTCGTTTTGTGCCGTCGTTCCAATTTTGTAACGCTACTATGTTTAGGACTGATTGCGTGTTGAAGAGGTCTGCGTTTCTTTTTGCGAGTGTTATCAGAATTTTTGTGTATCTCGCGGTTGTGTCTGGTGAATAGTTTTGTGACTTCATGTAGTTGGTGAGGGGGTCGATAAATTGTGTTTTAAAGAGTTGTAGTGTTGCCGTGTTTGCTGAAACGGTGTCGGGTGTGGGTAAACCCGCCATCACCGCACGCAAGCAGTGCTTGCTGCTTCCGTTGGGTCCGTCTGCATGAAGTTGCCAGCGGGATTGTAGAAGGCTCGAAAACAGTCATCGCCTGAAAGAAGCAATGACAACCAGCAAAATTAAACATTACTATCCACCAATACATGCCGCAATACAAGGCCCTGTTTAGCCCCTGATTTCAGTCACCTCTTCCCCCTAGGATTTCCTAACCTGCGCTCAGAGCACCCACCCCTACTTCATGCACACGTAGGTTTGACCAGCTGTGTCTAGTCTTTCCCCGTTAGCAGGTGCTTTTGTGAACAATCATTCAGTTTGATGACTTGTGTCTCATAGGTCATGCAGAGTATACGCATGAGTGCTATGCCTAACAAAGGCTTCCATTATGTTGGATTGTTTCTAGATCCATTTTGTCTTGATTTCTTGTATGGGTTTGAAGTGCGGGTCGTCTGTAAGGCAGGTTGCTTTGAGGTACAAGGCGGTGGCGGCGATTATGCTGTCTGCCATTGAGGTTCGGTATTTGTGTCTGAGTTCTGCTGAGGTTTTGGCGATTTCAGCGTCCACTTTTGCGATTTTGAAGTCTTTTTCGATTAGGTTAACTCGGAGGATGGCTGTATCGCGTCCTTCCTTCTTCAGCGTTAGCTGGTAGATCTCATGGATTACGATGGCAGAAACGTACCGTTCTTTTGTGTTCCTTATTTCCTGTCTGGTTTTTTGAAGAACGGTTTCATCTTGGGAGTAGTAGTGTTCGACAAAGAATCTCGTGTCATAGACCGTTCTAGACATCTTCTTCCCTGAGTTTGTCCAGCAGCCTTTTCATTTCCTGAGAAGTTGCATGTTTAGCACCTGAACCCGCGAGGTCTATGGTTGACTTCTTGGGTTTGAAGAGGATGCCTTCATCGGTTTCGACAACTTCAAGCCTTGTGCCTTCTTCAATTTTAAACTTGGCGCGGAGCTTAGCTGGGATGGTGGTTTGGCCTTTTCTTGTCACAACAACTTCGGTTTCCATCTCTCTCACAGTAGTACACTATGAAAGTAGTACCTATAAACCTTCCTACATGCTGCAATCATGAGAAAAAAGGCTTTGACTAATGTGACCGTGCTTGACCATTCACGTTTGGCTGACGACCTTTCTCACGTGCTCAATGTTGATCATTTCTTGCATGTTCAGTTCGAAGGCCGCTACGGGGTTCTCCAATCTCCAGCTTTCCAAAACCTTGGGGTTGACCTCGCCTAAGGTCCCGATAGCAGTTTCGTTGATGGTTACCGTGCCTGCTCGTCCTTCAATGAAGCTTGAGTGGTTTGTCTCCTCTGTTTGCCATTCTAATCTGAGGTTTGTGAGGAGTGCATCTAGGGTTTGTTTGGCTTCGGTGAAGCTTGCGTTTGCATGGTAGATGACTGCTGCCAGTCTGTATTCGTCTCTTGTCCTTGTTTCCTTCTTCTCATCTGGTAGTGTGATTTTGCCTAGTTCGAATATTCTTTGTGGGCATTCCACATGTAGGTTGTTGCTTATGAATTCCAGTAGGCCTGGAAGTAGCCAGTTTCTTAGGCATGTCAGGGTTGTGACTTTCGGGTTTGCTATTTCCACGATCTTCTGTTTCTTCAGGTTCATTCTTGTGAATAGATTCTCTGGGTTCGTCAACGTGTATGTTGACACTTCTTGGAAGCCTAGCCCAACCATGAGCTCTCTTGTCTTGTCGATGAGCTTGTTTTCGGGTTTTTGCCACCCGGTCACGGGCATTTTACGCCAAAACGGTTCAATGCTGTTGTAGTCATAGGCTATGGCTACGTCTTCTACCATGTCCACAGCGTGCATCACGTCAACCCTGTAGCAAGGAACACGCACGTGAACACAATCTTTGCTCGTTTCTTCTACGCCATAGCCAGCCTTGCAGAGTAGTTCGCCAATCTGCTTGCCAGTCAGCCTCAAACCAAGCAATCCGTTCGTGTACTCCACATCTAGACTCCTCTCGCTTGTGCCGAAGTCAGGTGTTGTAACGTCCATCTTTCTGTGCGGGTAGTGAACCTTAGTTGCATAGGCTTTTCCGCCCCGGTCAATAAGCGACAGCGTCACAATTTTCAGCACGTTCAGAACCGTCTCATGCTTCGTGCCTGTCACTTCCACAAGCACGTTCCGCGCGTTCTCCATGATCCTTCCAAGATCATTCGAGTTTATGATTGGCGGAAACGAGAGCGGCGTCCTCTCTGAATCCAGCAGAATCGGATAAACAGGATGCTTATTTACTATGTGTCCGTACTCCAAGCCCTTCGGATGCTCTTTCAGCATCTGCTTCAGAGTCATCTTTTTCGCGAAGCCTAGTGGTGCAAAGCTGACTTCGGTTGGTTTGGCCACGCCATAATAGAGTGGTAGTTTTATCAGGTCAAGATTGTACAGCCCGATGGAGGTTTTTTGCCTGTTTCTTCCATAAGTCTGATCCAGTTTGTCTTGCATGTGCATGAATCCGCGGATGATCAAGTCTGTCAATGTCAGGTTTTTGACGATTGAGCATCCGATGAATGGACGTATATTATCCAATCGTTTGTCAACAAAGACTTCTCCTAGCTGCTTACCAACTGTGTATTCACTCAGTCCTTGCTCAATGCCTAAGAAGCCTTTCAGCGCTCTCACGAGTCCTTCGATGTTCCACGTGTCGGGCCTGTTTGTATCCTTGATCTCAACGTTCATCACGCCTTCTTTCTCGTTGAAAAGCTTCACTTCGCCCTTCACAAACGCCAGAACATCATTGATCTTCTCCAAATCCTTGTTAAAGCTCATCCCGAGCAGGCGCTCGAATTCTCCGTAGTCAACGTCTATGGTTGGCATCTTAGATCACCGCCTTCCTCCTCAACCACTCAAGATCATTGCTGAAGATGTACCTGATCTCCTCAACGCCAGCACGCATCATGAATAGTCGATCAATTCCCAGACCCCAAGCGATAACGGGCTCCTTAATGCCCAGCGGCAGCGTGACTTCTGGCCTGAAGATTCCTGAACCTCCAAACTCAATCCAGCCGTAGCCTTCCTTGTAGGCGCTTAGCTCCACGCTAGGCTCGGTGAACGGAAAGTAATCCGGCCTGAACTTGACCTTATCCGCACCAGCCACTTCAAACGCAAACTTCTGCAAAACGCCCAGCAAATCCCTCAGCGTCAAATCTTTATCAATCACTATACCCTCAACCTGATTGAACTCGGTCAAGTGCGTTTTGTCCACGATTTCTGGACGATAACATCGCGCTATCGAGAAGTACTTTCCAGGGATCTCCAAGTCTTTGCTGAGTAGGGTTCTGGCGCTGAGGCAAGTGCCGTGTCCTCGAAGAATCAGTCGTTTCGCCTCTTTGACGGAATACTTGTATCCCCAGCCGGTTGAGCCTGTCTTCCATCCAATTTCATGCGTCCGTCTAACGTTCTCTACGGCCTTTCTGTATGCTTCTAGGTTTCCTTCTGTGGGCGACTTGATGTAGTATATGCCCGAAAGCTCTCTGGCCGGGTGATCCTGTGGCGTGTACAAGGCGTCAAAATTGAAGAACGCCATATCGACTGCCGTGCCAGCCATCTCCCTGAATCCCAAGGTGACGAGCTTCTCTCTGACTTCCTCAAGAAAGGCCAAGTAAGGATGCTTCTTTCCAGGCCAAGTCTTCGCCACAGGCGCCTCAATATTGTATTTCTGAAGCTTCACCTTCCGCCACTTGCCACTGATAATAAGCTCCTGAGTTAATTGCGTAACCTCAGCAACCGTCTTGGCACTCTTCTTCAAAGCTGCTTGGCCAGTTTCAGTTAGTTCGATGACCCGCCTTGTCTTATCCTCGACTTCAAGAATCTTTCTTCCTTTCAAAACCTGAACAGCTTCAGTCAGGTCCGAGTTCAGGTCTCCAACCGACACGCTCTCCTTCTCGCCTAGAAGTTTCAGTAGCCTTTCATCATTTCCCTCTTCAGCCTTCTTGGCAATTTGCAACGTATTGGCTTTCGAATCTAGCGTCGTCCACTTTTTTCTCTGCGCCCAGCCCAACCCTATGGGAATGAATTGCTTCTCCAAGCCTGCCTTTTCGAAAGCCTCGTTGCGCGCGGCTTTTCCGCCCAGCTTGTCTAGGGCCATTATCAGACGTCGTTCGGGTAATCCTTTCTTGGCGTGAAGCTTACCTTCGTCGTTAAGCCTTAGAATTGTCTGCTTTTCCTCTTGGAGCTTCACGAGACTTTTTTCTTGAAGTGTCATGACAGCACGCATGACGGTAGCATCAGGCAGTTTGCTTTCCTTGATCAGTTCTTCTGTTGAGGCTCTTCCTCCAAGGCGGTTCAAGGATGAGAGCGTTTCTCGTTCGTTTTCTCTAAGCTCAACCATCATGTTGTCCCTTCACGAGCAAGATTCGGTAATGTAGTTGTCAATGTTTTAATAAAAGTATGCACATGCCCTACTGGCTTACTCACAGAAGAAACCTGGTTCGCTACGGAAATTGGCAGGGCATCACATTACCCTCGACCTAATAAGAGCAAGGATGGCATTTATAGTTTATTCCGTCCAAACAGAACTGATGGAAAAGCACGTTTCACATAAGATTTAATAGCTCTCCATGGATTGTATAAAAAGCTAAACCATAAGGCGGCTTTAGCACTTGGCAAGCGAAGACAAAGATGAAATGGTCGTTACTCCTTGGGAAGTCAGGGGTAAGATTGACTATGAGCGTTTGATACGTGAGTTCGGGACTCAACCCTTGACCGATGAACTGCTGAAAAGGCTGGAAAGGTTTACGGGTGAGCTCCATCTTCAGTTGCGAAGAGAGCTTTTCTTCTCTCACAGGGATTTAGACACTGTTCTTGACCTTTACGAGAAGGGAACGAAGTTTGTTCTGTACACTGGAAGAGGCCCTTCAGGCCCTGTCCACATCGGTCACCTCGTCCCGTGGATCTTCACGAAGCATCTGCAAGACCATTTTGACACCAGACTCTATTTTCAGATGACTGACGATGAAAAATTCCTGATAGATGATGAGAACAAGCTTGAGGACATGACCAGATACGGTTTTGAGAACGCTTTAGACCTGATCGCGTTAGGCTTCAAGCCTGAAAACACCTTCATAATCTACGATGTGCAAGACATAGACCTGCTCTATGATATTGCCTTGGAAGTGGCGAAACGCATAACATACTCAACCGCACGAGCCACATTCGGCTTCCAAGACAGCACAAACTTAGGCTGGGTATTCTGGCCAGCCGTCCAAGCAGTGCCTTGCTTCATTCACAAGAAACTCACAGGCGAAAACGTTCCAGCACTGATTCCGGCAGCCATAGACCAAGATCCATTCTGGCGAATAACCAGAGACATTGCACAGAAACTTGGCTATCACAAGCCAGCCCAAATCCACAACCGTTTCCTGCCCGGACTAGGAATAGGCGGAAAAATGAGCGCCTCAGAACCCGAAACATGCATATTCACCACCGACACGCCGGAAGTCGTGAAACGCAAAGTTTGGAACGCGTTCACAGGCGGAAAAGGAACAGCCACTGAACAAAGAAAAACCGGCGCAGACCCGACCATTTGCACAATCTTCCAGTACTTCCTCTACCTGTTCGAGCAAGATGACAAGAAACTATCAGAAAGAGAAAAGCGCTGCAGATCTGGCGAAATATTATGCGGCGAATGCAAGAAAGAACTGCCGGAAAGAATCAACACGTTCCTCGCCGAGCACCAAAAGAAGAGAGAAAAAGCAAGAGACACACTTGAAAAATTCCACATCAAACGCTAAAAACGTGATTTGAATGTCAGAGAAAGCTGATGTTGACCTACAGTCTGCCTGCAGACTGATTCACCCAATGCACACGGTTCTGGTCTCGTGCGTTGGAACGACCGGAAAACCTAACATCATAACCTTGGCATGGGCGATGCCTACATCAATCAATCCACCGCTTGTCGCCATAAGCATCGCTCCTAAGAGATATTCGCACGCATTGATTGAAGAGACGAAAGAGTTTGTCGTGAACATACCCACCATGAGCATTTTGGCCGCGACGTTTTTCTGCGGCAGAAAGAGTGGCAGAGAGCATGACAAATTCGAGGAAGCCAAACTGACGCCTTTGCCTTCTAAGAAAGTTAAACCTCCTATCATAAAGGAATGCGTAGCCCACCTAGAATGCACGCTGCGCAGCCAGCACACGACCGGCGACCATACTCTTTTTGTTGGACAAGCAGTTGCGGCCTACGTAGACAAAGAGGTGTTCACGGAAATGTTCGATCTGAAAAAGGCCAAGATGGTTTTTCACATCGGCGGAAACAATTTCGCCACCTTGAGCTCTAGAGTCCATAAACCTAGGCTTTAGGCGTTCTCGGCATTGACCCTCTCATCAAACCTTTTAAACCATGAGGTCGTTAGCGTTACTAAAACTGGAATGTGATTCTGATGGGCGAATTCGATGCGAGTGCCATTGAAAAGTTCAGGCAGGCCGGAAAGATCCTACGCGAAACCCGCGAAGAACTGAAACACTTCGTCCGGGAAGATATGCCAATCATAGAGGTTTGCGAGAAGGCTGAAAGCCTCATTCGCGAAAAAGGCGGAAAACCCGCATTCCCATGCAATGTTTCCATAAACGAAGTTGCCGCACACTATACTTCTCCGCCAGGCGACAACCACAGAATTCCGGAGAAGTCCATAGTTAAGGTGGATATTGGCGCTCACGTAGACGGCTACGTTGCTGACACGGCAGTCACGGTGTGTTTCAATCCTGAATACGCAAGCCTTGCGGAAACGGCCGAACGCACGCTGAAGACAGCCATAGACAACATCCTTCCAGACATGTCCACGGCCAAGCTTGGCTCAGTCATCGAGAGAACCATCAAGTCCTGTGGTCTGAAGCCTATTTCAAACTTGACGGGGCATTCGGTTGGTCGCTATCTTGTTCACGCTGGTACTTCACTGCCCAACGTTTCACACATCCTCTCGTCAAAAATCAAGCTCGGCGGAGTGTACGCTATCGAGCCTTTCGTTACCTTTGCAGACGCGGTAGGCAAGGTGGAGGATGGCGAAGAGGTTGCCATTTTCCGTTTTGTCAAGTCCAGATCCTTGAAGAATCTCCATGCAAAGCAGCTTCTGAAGTACATTGAAGAGAACTTCAAAACCTTGCCTTTCGCGGAACGCTGGCTACAAAGCGTGATCCCCAAGGAGCATTACCGGGAAGCGTTCCGAGAGCTTCTCTCATCTAAGTGCTTGATGGGCTATCCAGTGTTTGTTGAGGTTAGCAGAAAACCGGTGGCTCAGGCGGAGCACACGGTTCTGATTGTAGAAGATGGGTGTGTCGTGTTAACCTAGAATGGGAAGACTTCGCGTTCTTTTTCTTTGACTTCGCGGTATATTGCGGTTATCAGTGTTTTGCCTTTGCATTTCTGGCATGATTCGCCTTCTTTGAAGATGTAGTCGCCGCGTTGGAACTCTCTGACGCTTTTGATGCCGCAGGCTTTGCATTCAAGCGTGGTGGTTATCGGGGGGCTTTCGATCTTTGCGCGCTGAATCCTTTTTCTGACCTGCATCAACGCATACAGAGACGTGCCTGCTCCGATTGCGCCAAAGATCAGCAACAGCAATGCGATGTCTGCGTAAGTGCTGCCTTCAGGCAGGCTGATGATGTAGGTTGCAGACAGTATAGCCATCAAGGATACCATTACGACTATGATGATTGTGATCCACACGCGTGGCGGGACTTTCGTTGCTTGGGTTTGACGTTTCTCCATTTTTCCACTCTCCTATTGTCCGATTCCTATGCTGTTGCCTATTCCGGCGATTATCACTTTGTCTCCTTCCTTTGTTCTTTCCAGCATAACTTGCTTGATTCGCTCAATCGCTTTGTCAACAGAATCATAGATTTCCTTTCGCATGGGCGAAACCGCATCGCCAATATCTTCCTTTATTATCACAGCGTTTATCGGGATGTGATACTTCAATATGGATTCTTCAATCTTGAACTGGTCGACGCCCGGTCCGCCTATGGCTGCGCCAACTCCTTCGGAGACTTCGCCGACTGGTTCTCCTTCAAGCTTCAAAGCGGCATCAACCATTATGATGTTTGCAATCTTCCCCTCATTCTCATCAATGACTGTCTTGATTGCGTCTCCGGGTTTGCCTACGTTTCCGCCTGGGCCTTCTGCCTTTATAACGAAGGCCGTACGCCCTTCTAGGGGCACTGTTGCCACAACGCAGTCTTTAGCTATTTTTCTCTTTTCATACCCGTACGCGAGCTTAGCGGCTACCAACGCGCCTGCTCCGTCGCCTATGGGTTGTCCGTATGCGAAGGCTTTGAGCGCGCTGGCGTAGGCTTCTGCTTCCCGCATAATGAGAGGCAGTATCATTTGTATTTGCATGATTATGTACAGGCTGAGCGTTTTCCTGCCGAGCACGTAGAAGTGCCGAATCACCTTGTAGATGTAGTTAAGCGCCATTGCCGCCTCAAGCGTATTCTCCAGGTTGTTTGCCTGAGTCTCGTCTGCAGACGGCGCCATCAATTTCACTTCGTCTTTCATGCGAGTGTCTCTAACGTCAAGTATGTGTTCAAGCTTCCAGACTATGCCTGCCGGATCGAGATTCTGTGGCCCTATGGTGAAGTATTCCAAGAACCTGTCGATTCGCACAGTTGGATCGGTTTGGGGTTTTCCGATTTCTTTGATGGTTTCAATCGTGATTTTTCGTCCTTCGTCCCTTATGTACTTCAGCCTGTAGAGCGAGCCTTGGACCTCTCTGATCATGATGTACATTTGGATTCGTTGACCGTAAAACATGAACACGGCGAAAACCACGTAGAAAAGTATGCTCAAAATTGTCTGAATGTCAGTTGGAAACTGCATTAAACCATTCTGTATGGTCATCATTGCGGCTATGATACTCACGAATTCATTCACCTTTTTGGAAGACTATCAAACGGTCAGTTATAAGTTTTGAGTAAGTATCCTCCAGATTGGAAGGTTAGCGATAGTATTGAAGTGAGGTTGCCAGCTTTCCTGGGTTCACGTGGCCGAAGACCACACTACCACCGGGAACGGAACGCGGTTTAACTTCTGAGTTCGGTACGGGATCAGGTGGAGCCCGCGCCCTATGACCGGCAAACCCCACAATACACGCTGTGTCTCTATTCATAAGCTTATCGCTTCCAGCTCTGCAAGGCATTCAAAGCTTGAGGGGCCTTTTTGGCGAATCGTTGTCAGAAAGACTTGGAAGTCTGTTCCAAAGAATATATTCCCGACAAACCATCAATCGGTGAGGAGAACAAGGTGTCCAAGTTTGAAGGAGAGGTCAAAAGGATAATCCAGGTTTTGGATTTGAAATGGGCTCCAATTGCAGGGAAGTTTTCGGACAGTCCCAGTGAAAGTGGGGATCGTGAAAGGAAGCTCAAGGTCTGTGAGGCTTTTGACATTGTCAGGCGCGAAAACATTGTGGTCAGCTTTTCTAGGGAGAATTGTGTTTGTCCTGGTGGTCGACATTTCATTGGTCTGGAGTTTCTTCCTCCGGAGGCGATTGCGTCGGTTCTGGTGAGCAAAGGGCATAAGGTTTATGAATCGATGAATGTTGCCCTGGATTCTGTGCGCAAACAGCCACAACCAGTCAGCAGGGGAAGTTTTTTCGTTTTGGGTCCTCTTGAGAGATTCGAGGTGGACCCCGACTTGGTTTTCCTCTTCGTGAACCCCGCTCAGGCTGACAGAATTCTGGGGTTGGCTTCTTTTAGAGGGGCTGAACCTCTCACGTATCATGCTGCGAGCAGCATATGTTCAACGATAACAAATACCTTGGCAAAAGGAAAACCTGAAATCAACTTCATCTCGGCCTTCGAAAGACAGGGAAGCAAGTGGTCTCCAAATGAGCTCATAATTGCATTGCCCTTCAAAGCCTTCAAAACGGCCGTGGAAAGCATCCCCGTCTCCGGATTCGGAATGGCGCAAACGTCTTGAATGAAGGGTACGGTACATTCGAATGGCTTAGAAGCATCAGACTGTATTTCGATGACGTATGCGACCCTACGGAGTCGCCATCTGGTTTGTGGATTCTGCTATTGAAGGAATAATACATATATTTAAAACTTGGATAGACATTTTGAACACACGGTGGGGTCGTAGTCTAGGCAGGTATGACGACGGGCTCCAGAAGGAGTCTAGGCGAATTGAGTAGTAGTCTAGGCGAATTAAATGAACCAGACCCGAAAGGGGATGATAGAGTTCTGGAACGGTCATACCAGCAAGGAGAAACCCGTAGGTCGTCGGTTCAAATCCGGCCGGCCCCACCAAAACTCTTCTTGACAAAAAAACCTCTTTTGAGCATTTGAAGAAATGGGTCCGGAGTGAGTTGTTTTGTCCTGCTTTCTCGTGGCGCAGCTATTTACGCAGCTTCCTCAAAGTCTTATCAACATCTTCCAATCCTAGTTTCTTGAGAATATCGTGCTTCGGCACTCCGTTCTCGTCCCAGCCAATCTCTTCGTAATACTTCTGCACACTTTCCCTCACGCTGGTTCTGTCAGCAGCTTTCCCCTTATACGGGCCCGAAGGCAATGGCTCATAAAATCTGCTTGGGTTATCGTCATGAACTTTCGGGTTCCACTTCAAATCCGGTCCTCCCAAGAGCAATAATGCCCGTTGTATCTGTAGCGTCTTTAACCCGCCGCCTTTCCCCCAACTTTCGCGCGTCAATTCCAGACCCGTGACGGCATTGTAAAAGTCAAATTTCAAGTTTCTAGGCAAACCAAAACCGCCGCTGAAATTGCAGCAGATCGCTGAATCGTTGAACACAGACCACGCTTCACCCACAACGCCGTCCACGGACAAGTCGGTTATCGACGTGTGATCGCCACATTGAACTGAACACGCATACCCAATGTCGGTCGAGAAGTCTCTGCCGCTACGAATGCCATGTGCGCCTATCCCGATGCCTTTGCTCTGAACGGCGTACTGCAGCACGTTTTTGCCCTTCATCCTTCCTATTTTCAACGCTGCCCGGTACGTACCCTCAGCCAACAAGTCGCCAATCCCTTCTCTCAAGGCAATTTTCTTCGCCAACTTGGCGAAAGCTTCAGTATCTCCCCACTTCAACTCTATGCCGTCCAAATCATTGTTGGACAAGACACCTCTCTGAAACAGTTCAGCAGCAAAACCCATAACGTTGCCCGTTTGAATCCCGCATAATCCGAGATCATCGATCAATGAAGACATAAACACGTTTTCTTCAGGCACAAAAATGCCCAAGTTGGGACCCAGATACGCTTCCATCTCGTAATCAGGATTATCAGTTATCGCCCCCTTGAACTTGCCAGACTTGACCTGAGCTATCTTCATGCAATTCGTTCCGCAGCCAAAGTCACTCCAACTCTGTTTCACCCAGAGCCTGCTCTCAAACTGGTCAACAC